>Ga0308156_1000770_pt1 | contig 51315 bp, 48 predicted proteins | sample PhyAR2_FD_201041 | JGI IMG/M metagenome (GOLD analysis project Ga0308156, IMG submission 201041) | Phyllosphere microbial communities from UC Gill Tract Community Farm, Albany, California, United States - DLSL A.R2 | ecosystem: Host-associated > Plants > Phyllosphere > Unclassified | place: USA... | reverse complement strand
TCGAGGACGCCACGAGCGGGGTCGAAGCCGGTCGGAACGGAGCCTTCGGGCTCGTCGTCGGCGTCGACCGCGGTGCCGGTGCGGACGCCCTGCGCGAGCACGGGGCCGACGTCGTCGTGCGCGACCTTGCCGAGCTGGTCGACCAGCTCCCGGCCTGGCCTCCCCCTCCCCAGACCTCCCCGAACGCCCTCCTCCGGAGCACACCGCATGAACCCCATCACCTCGGACCCCCTCGACCGCGTCCGGTACCCGGTCGACGAGTGGGCACTCGTCGAGACCGAGTACGCGCCGGACGAGCAGGGCGTCGCCGAGACGAACTTCGCCGTCGGCAACGGGTACCTCGGCCTGCGCGGCAACCTCGACGAGGGCCGTGGCGGCGTGCAGTACGGCACGTACGTCAACGGCTTCCACGAGACCTGGCCGATCCGGCACGCCGAGGACGCCTTCGGCTTCGCGAAGACCGGGCAGACGATCATCAACGCGCCCGACGCGAAGGTGATCCGGCTCTACGTCGACGACGAGCCCCTGGTGCTGGCCGAGGCCGACATCCTCCGGCACACCCGGCGGCTCGAGTTCCGCGGCGGCTACCTGTACCGCGAGACCGAGTGGTCGACGCCGTCCGGCAAGCGGGTGCTCATCCGCGCCCGTCGCCTGGTGTCCTTCACCGACCGGCACCTCGCCGTCATCGACTACGAGGTCACCGTGCTCGACGGCGACGCCTCGATCCTGCTGTCGAGCCAGATCCTCAACCGGCAGGACGTGCAGGACGAGTACCACGCCGGCATGCGCGCCGCGGCGAACGCCTTCGACCCGCGCAAGGCCGAGGCGTTCACCGAGCGCGTCCTCGACCCGAAGCTCAAGCGCAGCACGGGTGGCCGGTCGCTCCTGGGCTACCAGGCGTCGAGCTCCGGGATGACCATCTGCGTCGGGGTCGAGCACCACCTGGAGACCGACAACCACTGGGACGAGTCGTCGTCGATCGAGGACGACCTCGCCAAGCACGTCTACCGCGTGCAGGCCCGCGCCGGCGTGCCGATCCGGCTCGTCAAGCACGTCGTCTACCACACGTCCCGCGGGGTGCCGGCGCGCGAGCTCGCCGACCGCTGCGACCGCACGCTCGACCGCGCACGCGCCGAGACGGTCGAGGAGACCTTCGCGAAGCAGCGCGCCTGGATGGACGACTACTGGGTCCGGAGCGACGTCGAGATCCCCGGCCAGCCGGCGATCCAGCAGGCGGTCCGCTGGAACCTGTACATGCTCGCGCAGGCGACCGCCCGCACCGACGGGCACGGCATCGCCGCGAAGGGCGTCACGGGCTCCGGCTACGGCGGGCACTACTTCTGGGACATGGAGATCTACGTCCTGCCGTTCCTGTCGTACACGGCGCCGATCGTCGCCCGGAACGCGCTCCGCTTCCGCTACAACATGCTCGACTCGGCACGGTCGCGGGCACGTGAGCTGAACCAGCGCGGCGCGCTCTTCCCGTGGCGCACGATCAACGGCGAGGAGTCGAGCGCCTACTACGCGGCCGGCACCGCGCAGTACCACATCGACGCGGACATCGCGCACGCGCTCATGCAGTACGTGCGGGCGTCCGGGGACACCGACTTCCTCAAGCGCGGTGCGATCGACATCCTCGTCGAGACCGCGCGACTGTGGTCCGACCTGGGCTTCTGGCGGTCGAACGGCGACAAGAAGTTCCACATCGACGGGGTCACCGGCCCCGACGAGTACACGACGGTCGTCGACGACAACCTCTACACGAACGTCATGGCCCGGGCGAACCTGTGGTTCGCGGTGAACGCCGCCCGGCAGCTCGCGGTCGACGACCCGGAGGAGTACGGCCGCATGGTCCGCCGCACCGGGCTCGACGACGCCGAGGTGACCGAGTGGGAGCACGCGGCCGAGTCGATGGAGATCCCCTTCGACCCGCACCGCGGCATCCACCCGCAGGACGCCCAGTTCCTCGACAAGGAGCTCTGGGACCTCGAGAACACGCCGGACTCCAAGCGCCCGCTGCTGCTGCACTACCACCCGCTGGTCATCTACCGGTTCCAGGTGCTCAAGCAGGCCGACGTCGTGCTCGCGCTGTTCCTGCAGGGGCACGAGTTCACGGCGGCCGAGAAGCGCCGCGACTTCGACTACTACGACGCGCTGACCACGGGTGACTCGACCCTCTCCGCCGTGGTGCAGTCGATCATGGCGGCCGAGGTCGGGTACCACGACCTGGCGGCGCAGTACTTCCTGACCGCGCTCTACGTCGACCTCGCCGACCTGCACGGCAACACCGCGGACGGCGTGCACATCGCGTCGACCGGTGGCATCTGGGGTGCGCTCGTCAACGGCTTCGGCGGCATGCGCGACCACGGCGGGCGGATGACCTTCAACCCGCGGTTGCCCATCGACTGGGAGCGTCTGACGTACCGGATCCAGGTGCACGGGTCGCGGATCCGGGTGGACCTCGAGGAGGACACGATGACGTTCACCGTCGAGACCGGCGAGGGCTTCTCGGCCTGGGTGCACAACCAGCAGTGGGACGTCACCGCGGGCGAGCCGACGGTGGTCCCGCTGCCGCACCACGGGCCGCGCATGACCGGGCACGCCCCGACCACGAGCGACATCCAGGGCACCCTGCGGGCGGACGGCTCGGTCATCACCGCGTCGATCCCGATGATCTCGCTCGACCGCGGCTTCGACGTCGACGAGACCACGGCCTGACAGCCGGCACCGGCCGGGACGCACGGTGCGGGTCCGACCCGCACCGCGCCTCCCAGCCGGTGGCGGTCGCACCCCGACCGCACCTCGCGCAGGTCGCCTCACCTGCACGCGCGTCCAGCCGTCCCCGGGCACCGTGGTCCCTCGTGCCCCCGGGCCGATGGTGTCTCCTGCGGTACGGACCGTACGACGAGAGGAGACACACATGGACCAGCGTTTCGAGGGCAGGGTCGCGATCGTGACCGGAGCGGGCTCGGGGATCGGCGAGGCCACCGCGCGGGCGTTTGTCGCGGAGGGTGCCGACGTGCTGCTCGTCGACAGCGTCGAGGACAAGGTCCGGGCCGTCGCGGACAGCCTGCCGACCGGCCGCGCGATCGCGCTGCACGCCGACGTCGCGGACCCCGTGGCGTGGGAGACCATCGTCTCCGACGCCGTGGACCGGTGGGACCGCATCGACGTGCTCGTGAACAACGCCGGGACCTTCACCTCCGGCGACATCACCGACATCGCGCCCGACGAGTGGCGTCGCGTGATCGACACCGACCTGTCGAGCGTGTTCTTCGGCACGCGGGCGGTGCTGCCGTTCCTCCGCGAGACGAAGGGTTCCGTCGTGAACACCTCGTCGGTGTCCGGGATGGACGCCGACTGGCGGATGAGCCCGTACAACGCGGCGAAGGGCGGCGTGACCAACTTCACGAAGGCCGCGGCGCTCGACAACGGGCAGTTCGGCGTGCGCGTGAACGCCGTGGCGCCCGGACTGATCTGGACGGACATGACGCAGCAGCAGGCCGAGGACGAGGAACTGCAGCACGCCTTCGCCGAGCGGGTCTCGCTCGGTCGGGGCGGGCGCTCCGAGGAGGTCGCCGCGGCGATCCTCTTCCTCGCCAGCGACGCGGCGAGCTACATCACGGGCGCCGTCCTGCCCGTCGACGGCGGCACGACCGCCAGCAACGGGCAGCCCGCGCAGTCCTGAGGTCAGGCGGCCCCCGCCCAGGGTTCATCGGCGACGAGTTCGACCTTCATCCGTTCATCGTCCTCGAGGAAGGCGGCGTGGTGCTCCGGGCCCCCGGCGAGCGGGTGGCGGTCCTCGTAGAGGCGCTGCCACCCGTGGGCCGGAGCGGCCTCCCACAGCCGCCCGACGTCTGCTGGACCGCCGGCGTGGAACGCGAGGTGCGACAGACCCGGCCGTCGACGGTCGTGCGATCCGTCGAGGGGTGCCCGCTCGACGACGACGTACAGGGCACCGAGCCGCCAACTGCGGCCGTCCGACCACGACTGGTACGGCGCGTACCCAAGTTCACCGAGCAGCCAGCCCCACGCACGCACAGCGGTGTCGAGGTCGGCGACCCGAACCTCGACGTGGTGCAACCCACCCCGGCTCACAGGAGCCTGCGGAGGGTGTTCGTGTTGCGGGTCGTCGTCGTGCGCTTGAAGCGTGCGGCGGCGGCCCGCTTCGCGAAGACCGTGTCGGTGCTCGACCCCTTCGGGCACGACCAGTAGACGACCCCGTCGCCGCGGGCGACCTGCTCGACGGTGTCGTCGAGCGCCAGGTCGGCGACCAGGTCGTCGAGTGCGCGGTCGTCGGAACCGAACACCACGTAGTCGTGCCGGTCGGGGTCCGACGGGAACGGGAAGCCGTCGAGCACGGCGGCCAGGCGCTCGTGCGGGACGAGCACGATCCAGGCGTCGTACCCGAAGCGGTCCCGGAGGCCCTGCTCGACCACGCCCTTGACGCTCCCGAGGTCGCCGTCCGCGGTGAACACCACGTTGCCCGAGGCGAGCACCGTCCGGACGTCGCTGCACCCGAGGTCGCGGAACAGCGTCGCGAGGTCCGTGCTCCGGATCGAGATCCCGTTGACGTTAACCCCGCGCAGCAGCGCGACCCACCTGGCCATGTCGGAACCGTAGCGCGCCTCGCCGACGCAGGGCGAGCCTCCCGTCCCTTCCACAAGAACCATTGCACAACGGCTCTTGTGCATATAGGTTCGGACCATGGACGTGCAGCGACTCGACGATGCGGCGCAGATGCGCGCGCTCGCCCACCCGACGCGGCTCCGGCTCGTCGGCCTCCTCCGGACCGGAGGACCGCAGACGGCGGCGATGCTCGGCGACCAGGTCGACGAGGCGCCGGGGACGATCAGCTACCACTGCAGGCGCCTGGCCGAGGCGGGGTTCATCGAGCCCGCGCCGGAGCTCGGCACCGACCGGCGCGAGCGCTGGTGGCGGGCGGTCGCGCAGCACACGTCGTGGGACCTCGCCGACGCGTTCGACGACCCGGACCGGATGCTCGCCGCGACCGCGTTGGACCGGACCGTCGCGCAGGCGTACGCCACCGAGTACGCGGCGTTCGTCGACCGCGCCCCGGCCATGGGGCGGGACTGGGTCGCCGCCTCGACGAGCGGGGACCGCGGTCTGCGCCTCACCGTCGACGAGCTCCGGGCGCTCGGTGCGGAGCTGAACGCACTGCTCGACCGGTGGGAGGGCATCAGCGGGCAGCACGAGCCGGGCGACGGGTCCGAGCGGGTCAACGCGGTCGTCCAGGCCTACCGATCGGCCCGGTCGTGAACCCGCGGTGGCGCCTGCGGGCGCTGCTCGCGGTGCAGGTGGTCTCGCGGACCGGCAACGTCGCGACCACGATCGCCGTGCCGTTCGTGGTGCTGTCCCGTGGCGGTTCGGCGACCGACGTCGGCATCGCGGCGTTCGCGGCCACGGTGCCGATCGTGCTCGGCGGCGCGTTCGGCGGGGTCCTGGTCGAGCGGTTCGGGTTCGTCCGGTCGAGCGTCGTGTCGGACCTCGTCAGCGCGGCGACCCTCGTCGCGATCCCGGTCCTGGCCTGGAGCGTCGGGCTGCCGACGTGGGGGCTCCTCGCGCTCGTGTTCCTCGGGGGGCTCCTCGACACCCCGGGGGAGTCCGGCCGGCGGGTCCTGCTGCCCGGTCTCGCCGAGGCGGCGGGGATCCCGCTCGAGCGTGCGGTCGGGCACTTCGAGGCGTCCGTGCGGTTCTCGGTGCTGCTCGGTGCCCCCGCGGCCGGGCTCCTCGTCGGGGCGGTCGGACCGCTGCCGGCCCTCGCCGTGACGGCCGCGGTGTTCGCGGCGGCGGCACTGCTCGCGGTGCTCACCCTGCGCGGAGCGACCACGGCGCCGGCGCCGGACGACCACCCCGTGGAGCCGTCCGCGGGCTACTGGCGGGACCTCGGTGCCGGGCTGCGGTTCTGCGTGCGGGACCCCCTGTTCCGGTTGGTGATCGCGCTCGTGCTCGTCACGAACCTGCTCGACGCCGCGCGGTCGACGGCACTCCTGCCGCTCTACGCGGACCGCGTGCTCGACGGTGCGCAGTCGCTCGGCATCGTCAGCGGGACCTTCGGCGGTGCCGCCTTCCTCGGGTCGCTCGCCTTCGGCTACGTGGCGCACCGGATGCCGCGACGCATCACGTTCGTCGTGTGCTTCGTCCTCGCCGGTGGTCCGTCGCTCCTGGTGCCGGCCCTCAGGCTCGGGCTGCCGTGGGTCCTCGGCGCGTGCGTGGTGTCCGGGCTGGCCGCCGGGGCGCTCAACCCGATCCTCGGCGCCGTGGAGCTGGAGCGGATCCCGGCGGCGATGCGCGCCCGGGTCTTCGGGCTGCTCTCGGCGGGATCGTGGGCGGGCATCCCGCTCGGCGGGTTGTCCGGGGGCATCGCGGCGGACGGCATCGGGGTGTCGGCGACGTTCGGGGTGGTGGCCGTCGTCTACACGGTGGTGACGCTGTCGCCGTTGCTCGGCGGGAGCTGGCGGCTGATGGAGCGGCCGCGGGTCGCGTCGGCCGGGGGACCGGGACCCGCACTCGCTCGGAGCGGGTCGAGGAACGCTCCGGTAGACGAGGGGCATGACTGACGAGCGACACGACGACGGCCAGGGTCCCGACGACGCACACGTGGTGCCCGAGGGGGTGTCCAAGGCGACCGTCGAGGCCCTCGGCACGCTGTCGGCCGCGCTCGAGGTGCTCGAGCACGCGCGCGGGCTCCTCTACGGGTTCCACCGGCTGACCGGCACCGCCGACCTCAACCTCGGCGACGCCGTCGAGCAGCTCCGGAAGGCCGGGCACACCGAGCTCGCCGAGCGCATCGACACCGAGCTGGTGGGGCGGAACGTCATCGACGGGCGGTGGACGTTCCAGATCGTCGAGGACTACGACGACAACTACTACGCGCTCGCCAAGGAGCTCGAACAGACCGCTCGCGACCAACTCGTCGGCGGCCGGCGCCACCTGTTCGAGGCGGGCATGAAGGAGGACCGGCGCTCCCCGGGCCGTCGTCGCCACGAGGCCACGCCGGCCGACGTGTCGGACTGACGCCGCGCCTCCCGGCCCGCAGCGAGCCCCCGCAGAACGCAACGTGGGCGGCTCCTCGCAGCGGAATGTCGCTGCGGGGAACCGCCCACGTTGCGTCTTGCGGAAGGACGGCGGCCGCCGCTACCCGACGCCGAGCAGCGCCTCGAGGGGGCCGCGCGCGAAGTACAGCAGGAAGCCCGCGGCGACGACGTACAGGAGCCACGAGACCTCGCGGCCGCGGCCGGACAGCAGCTTGATGAGCACCCAGCTGATGAAGCCCGCCCCGATGCCGTTCGCGATCGAGTAGGTCAGCGGCATCACGACGATCGTCAGGAACGCCGGGAGCGCCGCCCCGAAGTCGGTCCACTCGATGTCCTTGACCTGCGCGACCATGAGCGCACCGGCGACCACGAGCCCGGCGGCGGCGACCTCGAGCGGGACGACCTGCGTCAGCGGCGTGAGGAACATCGAGGCCAGGAACAGCAGGCCGGTGACGACGGACGCCATGCCCGTCCGGGCGCCCTCGCCGATGCCGGATGCCGAGTCGATGAAGACGGTGTTCGAGGACACCGAGGCGCCACCACCGGCGATCGCGCCGGCGCCCTCGACGACGAGCGCCGACTTCAGGCGCGGGAACGTGCCGTCCGGGTGCGCGACGCCGGCGGCCTTGGCGAGCCCGGTCATCGTGCCCATCGCGTCGAAGAAGTTCGTGAAGACGAGCGTGAAGACGAGCATCGACGCGGCGACCGGACCGATGCGGGTGAAGGCACCGAAGACGTCAGCGTGGCCGACGAGCGACAGGTCGGGCAACGCGAACAGGGCGTTCGGCAGGCCGGGGGCGTTGAGGTTCCAGCCGGTCGGCGAGTCCACCGACGTCGGCACCTGGAAGATCGCCTGCAGGACGATCGCGATGATCGTCGTGCCGATGATCCCGATGAGCAGGGCGCCCTTCACCCGACGCGCCATGAGCGTGCCGATGATGACGAGCCCGATCAGGAACACGATCGTCGGCAGGGCGGCGACGGAGCCGTCCTCGCCGAGCTGCAGCGGCGGCGAGGCGTTCTTGGTGGTGCGCACGAAGCCGGAGTCGACCAGGCCGATGAAGGCGATGAACAGACCGATGCCGACGGTGATCGCGGCCTTGAGCTGAGCGGGCACGGCCGTGAAGATCATGGTCCGGATGCCGGTCAACGCCAGGATGACGATCACCACGCCGTTGATGACGACCAGGCCCATCGCCTCGGCCCAGGTCACCTGCTGCACGACGCTCACGGCGAGGAACGAGTTGATCCCGAGGCCCGCGGCGATGCCGAACGGCAGGTTCGCCACGAGACCCATCGCGATCGTCATGACACCGGCCACGAGGCCCGTGGCCGCGGCGACCTGCGCGTTCTGCAGCCAGCCGCCGAGGACGTCCTGCGGTGCCTGGTCCTGGCTGAACCCGCCGAGGATCAGCGGGTTGAGGATGACGATGTAGGCCATCGTCACGAAGGAGACGAGGCCACCACGGACCTCGCGGGGGATGCTCGAACCACGCTGGGTGATCGAGAAGTAGCGGTCGAGGCCGGATGCGAAGCGGTTCCGGGGCGGGGTGTCGGTCTGCTGGGCGCTCACCGAAGGAGTTTACAGAACGCTGGGAGCACGGCGCGTCGTCCGAGTGGTGATCACCACACCGGCCGGGAGGCGCGCCACGCCTCGCGGAGACCGGGTCCCCGCCGACAGGTGGTCGCGTTCTCCGGCCAGGATCGGTGTTGGATGAGACCGTGAACGAACGTCTGGACCGCGCGCGCATCGAGGCCGCCGTGCGCGAGCTCCTGGTCGCCGTCGGCGACGATCCCGACCGCCCCGAGCTCGAGCGGACACCGGCCCGCGTCGCGGACTCCTACGTCGAGTTCTTCGCCGGCATCGGGGTCGACGCGACCGCGATCGCCCGGTCGGGCGCCGTGCACTCCGAGGACGGCGAGCGCGGGCAGCTCGTCGTCGTCCGCGACGTCCGGTTCCGATCGATGTGCGAGCACCACCTGCTGCCCTTCACCGGCGTCGCGCACCTGGCGTACGCGCCGGGCGAGCAGCTCATCGGCCTCGGGACGCTCTCGCGGGTGCTCGACGCCGTGGCCTCGCGTCCGCAGCTGCAGGAGCGCCTCGGGGAGCAGGTCGCCTCAGCCGTCGCCGAGGGACTCGACGCCGCGGGGGTGCTCGTCGTGCTCGACGCGACGCACCAGTGCGTCACCACGCGCGGCGAGCGCCAGTCCGGCTCGTCGACGGTGACGGTCGCCGCCACGGGGACCCTGGCCGACGTCGCCGGTCGGGCCGAGGCGATCGCGCTCATCGGGGCGGGCGTCGGCGCCGCCGCGGGGTCCGGAGCCGGCCACGGGGCCGACGCGTGACGAACGAGCAGCGGGACACGGGCCTGCCGACCGGCGCCGCACCCGGCTGGGTGGTGCCGGACCTGCGCGACCCGGTCCGGACCATCGGCCGCCGCACCTTCGACTTCGACCACCGGATCGCCGTGATGGCGATCGTGAACCGGACGCCGGACTCCTTCCACGACAAGGGCGCCACGTTCGCACTCGACCGCGCCGTCGAGGCCGCGGTGACCGCCGCCGACCAGGGCGCCGACTGGGTCGACATCGGTGGGGTGAAGTTCGCCCCCGGCCCCGAGCTGTCCGCCGCCGACGAGCTCGACCGCGTCCTGCCGGTCGTCGCGCAGCTCGCCGAGCAGTCCGACGTCGTGATCTCGGTCGACACCTTCCGCCCCGAGGTCGCAGCGGCCACGATCGCGGCCGGGGCGAGCGTCGTCAACGACACCACCGGGCTGTCCGACCCGCGGATGGCGTCCGTCGTGGCCGACTCCGACGCGACGATCGTCATCACCCACTCGACCGCCCCGCCGCGCCAGGAGCTCCCGGAGCCGCCGCGGTACGACGACGTGACGCGCTCCGTCGTCGACTTCCTGCGCGAACGGGTCGACCGGGCACTCGCCGCGGGGATCCCGGAGTCGCGGATCGTCGTCGACCCGGGGCACGACCTCAACAAGAACACCGTGCACACCCTCGAGCTGACCCGGCGGCTGCCCGAGGTCGTCGCGCTCGGGTACCCGGTGCTCGCCGCGGTGTCGAACAAGGACTTCGTGGGGGAGTCCCTCGGACGCCCCCGGGGTGCGCGCCTGTCGGGGTCCCTGGCGGCGGCGACCGTCAGCGCGATGCTCGGCGCACGGATCGTCCGGATGCACGACGTCGTCGAGAGCGTCGACGCGATGCGGATGGTCGAGGCCGTCCTGGGCTGGCGCGGACCCCTGGAAGCGAGGCACAACACGTGAGCACCCCCACCCTGCCGGCGTCGGTCGCGGACCTGTCCGACGACGCCCTGCTCGACCTGTACACCGCCGACGTCCCCGACGGGCCGTGGCTCCGCGTGAACTTCGTGGCGACGCTCGACGGGTCGGCGTCCGCTGCCGGCCGCACGGCGTCCCTGGGCGGAGACGACGACCTGCGGGTGTTCGACCTGCTCCGGCGGACGGCCGACGTGGTGCTCGTCGCCGCCGGCACCGTGCGCGACGAGGAGTACGGGCCGATGGTGCTGCACGACGCGGACGTCGCGTGGCGGCGGGACCACGGGCTGCCCGACCACCCGGTGTTCGCGATCGTGACGAACTCCGGGTCGCTGGACGCGTCCTCGCGAGTGTTCACCGAGGCGCCGGTGCGGCCGGTGGTGCTGACCTCGGCGACCGGAGCGGCGTCGTCGTCCGGCCGTGCGCTGACGGACGTCGCCGACGTGGTGCCGTGCGGGGACGACTCGGTCGACGTCGGGGCGGTCCGTGACGCGCTCGCGTCGCGCGGCCTCGACCGGATCCACTGCGAGGGCGGGCCGTCCTTCCTCGGGGCGCTCGTCGCGGCGGACGCGGTCGACGAGCTGACGCTGACGATCGACCCGTCGCTCGAGGGCGGCGAGGGACGGCGGATCGCGACGGGTTCGTCGCGGGAGCTCCGGCGGATGCGGCCGGCGCACGTGCTGCTCGGCGACGGCGGGGTGCTGCTGACGCGGTGGGTCCGCACCCGGTAGACGCCGCGCCGTGGCGCCGTGGCGCCGTGGCGCGGTGCCGCGGTGCCGCGGTGCCGGTGCCGGTGCGCGGGCGGGGCGCGTGGCCGAGCTTCGGCGTGGCGGACGAGACGCGCGGCGCGTGACCCGGGTCGTGTCCGCCTGGCCGAGCCTCGGTGCGGCTAGGGTCGGGCGTGTGATCGACGTCGTGGTGTCCGGGGTCCTGTTCGACATGGACGGCACGCTCGTCGACTCCACCACGGTGGTCGAGGCCGCCTGGAGCCGCTTCGGCGCCGAGCACGGCATCGACCCCGCCGAGATCCTCGGGTTCTCGCACGGTCGCCAGACGATCGACACGGTGCAGCGCTTCCTGCCGCACCTGACGCCCGACGAGCAGCGGACGGTCGTCGACACGATGATCGCCGCCGAGATCGACTACACCGAGGGCATCGTCGAGGTGCCCGGCGCCGGCGCGTTCGTGCAGCGCCTGGTCGACGCGGGGGTGCCCGTCGCCCTCGTCACGAGTGCCCCGCGGGAGCTCGCCGTCAAGCGCATGATCGCCGCGGGCGTCCCCGTCCCCGAGGCCCTGGTGCCGTCCGAGGACGCCGAGCGCAGCAAGCCGCACCCCGAGGGCTACCTCCGCGGTGCCGCGCTGCTCGGGGTGCCGGCCGAGCGGTGCCTGGCGTTCGAGGACGCCCCCGCCGGCGTCGAGGCCGCGATCGCCTCCGGGGCGACCACGGTCGTCGTCGGGACGCTCGAGGCGCCGGTCACCGAGGGGCTCCCGCGCATCGCGGGGTACGACGGGATCACCGTGACGGCGGAGGGGTCCGCTTTCCGCATCCGGGGCTGAGCGTCGGCTCCGGACTGCGAACGTCCCCAGCCCCGCCGGACGACCGTGGTCATCGCGGCCGGAACCCTCGACCGCAGGAGTGGTCGGGCGATCCCGGCCCGGAGAAGGAGCGACCATGGCAGCCCTCGACGGCAAGAAGATCCTCGTCATCGCGACGAACTACGGCGTGGAGCAGGACGAGATCGTCGTCCCCACCGACCAGCTCCGCGAGCGCGGTGCGGACGTCACAGTCGCGGCGCAGGAGTCCGGTTCGATCGAGACCCTCGTCGGCGACAAGGACCCGGGCAAGTCGGTCTCCGTCGACACCACCATCGGCAGTGTCAGCGGCGCCGGCGACTACGACGCACTCGTGGTCCCGGGTGGCACCATCAACGCGGACACCATCCGCCAGGACTCCGACGCGGTCGCGCTGGTGAAGGCCTTCGTCGACGCGGGCAAGCCCGTCGCGGCGATCTGCCACGGTCCGTGGACCCTGATCGAGGCCGGTGTCCTGCAGGGCAGGACCATCACGTCGTTCCCGTCGCTGCAGACCGACGTGCGCAACGCCGGTGCCGAGTGGGTCGACCAGGAGGTCCAGGTCGACGGCGGGATCATCACGTCGCGCAACCCCGACGACCTGCCGGCGTTCGTCGACGCGATCGAGCAGAGCCTCACCGCCTGACGCAGGTCCCCCTCCGCGGGACGCAACGAGGGCAGTTCCCCGCAGCGACGTGCCGCTGCGAGGAACCGCCCTCGTTGCGTGGTGTGGTCCCAACGGACGCGGGCACCCTCAGCGCTCGACCGGCCGGGCCGTACGGAGCACCGCGGGCCCGAGCATGAGCACGCCGTCGGACTCCGGGTCGCAGCGCACCCCGCCCCGGCCCCGCATCGCCCGGAACGCTCCCGGCGCCACCTCGTGGTCCATCCACGCGCAGGGGTTCGCCGGACGGTACCCGCGGAAGTGCACGGGGTCCTCGCCCGGGACCTGCAGCGAGAACGGCTCGCCGCGGAGCGCCTCGACGTCGGCGCCGCGCAGCACCACGTTGCGCCGGGTCGCGGCGGGGTCGATCGTCGTACCGAGGGTGCGCCCGACCTCCTCGAGCCCTTCGGCCCCGATGACGGTGACCGTGGCGTGCACGTGCGCTCGAGCGGCGAAGTACCGGTCGCCCACGATGCCGAGCCCCGCCCGCACCGCGACCCGGTCGCGCCGTTCCGGCCCGTGGGCGGGCAGCGCACCGTCGGCCGGACGCCCCTCGTAGCGGTGCCGCGGGGACACGAGCAGCATCGTGACCTCGACGTCGGTGCGGTACGGCAGGTCGCCGGGGCCGGCCACGTCGTCGACGGAGGTCACGGGTCCACGGTAGTCGCGCCTCCCGGCCGACCTTCGCTGCCGGCGCGGGACGCCGCTCCGTGCGCGGGACGCCGCTCCGCGCGCGGGACGCCGCCGGATCCCGCGGTGTCTCGATGATCGTGCGGTGTCTCGGCGAGCGGGCGGCGTCCCGCTCCGACGCCGCCGTCCCGCGTCGCCCGCTGCCGTGTCCGATTCCCGCCAGTCGCTGTCGGACGGCCGTGCCAGGCTGGCCCCGTGACGAACCCCGCACCCCTCGCAGCCGACCCGGGCGAGCAGCACGCCGCGCTGCACGCCGAGCGGTACCGCGCCGTCGCCTCGCGGGACGCCCGCTTCGACGGCCAGTTCGTCACCGCCGTGCACTCCACCGGCATCTACTGCCGACCGAGCTGCCCCGCCCGCACCCCGCGCACCGAGGGCGTCACGTTCTACCGCACGAGCGCCGCGGCCCACCTCGCCGGCTTCCGCGCGTGCAAGCGCTGCCTGCCCGAGGCGACCCCCGGCAGCCCGGAGTGGGACCTCCGGGAGGACGTCGCCGGCCGCGCCGTCCGACTCGTCCTCGACGGCGTCGTCGAACGCGAGGGCGTCCCCGGCCTGGCAGCTCGGGTCGGGTACTCCGAGCGCCAGCTGAACCGCATCCTGACCGAGGAGCTCGGCGCCGGTCCGAAGGCGCTCAGCCGTGCCCACCGGGCGCAGACGGCACGGACGCTCCTGACGTCGTCGGACCTGCCCGTCGCGGACGTCGCGTTCGCGGCCGGCTTCGCCAGTGTCCGGCAGTTCAACGACACCGTGCGCGAGGTCTTCGCGCTCACCCCCTCCGAGCTCCGCGCCCGTCGGGGCGTCCGGTCGGGTGCCGCACCGGACGACGGCTGGCTGCACGTGCACCTGCCCGCGCGCGACCCCTTCGACCTGCAGGGGCTGCTCGACTGGCACGCGCTCCACGCGCTGCCCCGGCTCGAGCACGTCGAACGCGACGCATCGGGTCGGGTCGTCGCGTACGGTCGCCTGCTCACCCTGCCGGGAGGCCCGGCCCGCTTCACCGCCTCGGCCCCCGTCCCCGGCACGGCCGGCTCGGGCGCGGGGCGCACCGGGGTCGCCCTCCGGGTCCGGCTCACCGCGCTCTCCGACCTCCCGACGCTCGTGGCGCGGGTGCGGGCACTGTTCGACCTCGACGCCGACCCGGTCGCGGTCGACGCGGTCCTCGGCACCGATCCCGTCCTCGCCCCGGCGGTGGCCCGGGTACCGGGGATCCGCCTGCCGGGCGCGGTCGACGCGCACGAGGTGGTGTTCCGCACCCTCATCGGCCAACAGGTCTCGGTGGCCGCCGCCCGCACCGCCCAGACCCGGCTCGTTGCAGCCCTGGGCGAGCCGGTCGACGCCGCCCTGGCCGAGGACGGCCTGCTCTTCCCGACCGCGACGACGATCGCGGCCCGCGGGCACGAGGTCCTGCGCGGCCCGGCCGCTCGCGTCGACACCGTCCTGCGGGTCGCGGGAGCGCTCGCCGACGGGTCGCTCGTCGTCGACGGCGGCCAGTCGCTCGCGGAGCTGCGCGGCGGGCTCCTCGCGGTGAAGGGCATCGGACCGTGGACCGCCGACTACGTGGCCCTGCGGGTGCGGCACCACCCCGACGTGTTCCTGCACAGCGACCTGGCGGTGCGGAACGGTGCACAGGAACTCGGCCTGCCCGGTGGCGCGCGCGAGCTCTCCCTACGGTCAGAGCAGGTGGCGCCGTGGCGGAGCTACCTGACGATGCACTGCTGGCGTCCGATCGTCGACCGCGCGAGTGCGGCGGCCGAGGCGGCGGCAGCGACCACGAACCACCAGGAGGACGAACGATGACCGAGACCACGACCCGGGCAGCGACGACGACCGCGACGCTGCAGACGCTGGACACCCCCGACGGCCCGTTCTCGGTGCTCGAGGACAGCCAGGGGCGGGTCCTCGCCTCGGGGTGGACCGACGACGCCGTGCGGCTGCTCGGACGGCTGGCCGTGCGGCACCGACCCGAGCGGGTGTCCGAGGGGCGGGTGGCCGCGGCCGACGCGGTCGAGGCCTACTACGCGGGCGAGGTCGAACGGGCGATGCAGGTGCCGGTCCACCAGCACGGCACCGAGCTCTTCACCGAGGGCTGGCGGCAGCTCCGGGCGGTCCCCGCGGGCACGGTGCTGACGTACACCGAACTCGCGGCCGCGATGGCCCGACCGGATGCGGTGCGTGCGGCGGCGAGCGTGTGCGCGCGGAACGCCCCGGCGCTGTTCGTGCCCTGCCACCGGGTGCTGCGGTCGGACGGCACCCTCGGCGGCTTCGCCTGGGGGCTCGACGTCAAGCGGTCGTTGCTCGAGCGGGAGTCGGTCGGCGTCACGGCGCTCGTCTGACCGTCGGCGCCGGACGGGGTGGAGCGCTCCCCCTCATTGCGGGTGGTGACGCGGGAGACCCGGGCTGCCATGCTCGGGGTACCGACCCGCACGGTCCCTCCCGAGGACCCGACGCAGCGCCGTCGCACCACTCGTGAGGACCGATGACCCCACCGCCGAACCCCCAGCAGCACCCTCCGTCCGGCGGGCAGTCCGACCACGTCGACCGCACCGTGGTGTCGGCCGACGGGACCCCCATCGCGGTCGCCGAGACGGGCTCCGGGCCGGCGCTCGTCGTGGTCGGCGGTGCGTGGGACCACCACGGCACGCCCGCGGTGGACAAGCTCGTGGCGGCACTGCGTGACGGGTACCGGGTCGTGACCTACGACCGGCGCGGGCGCGGGGCGAGCGGGGACACGGCGCCCTGGTCCATCGAGCGCGAGGTCGAGGACCTGGCAGCCGTCGTCGCCTCGGTCGACGGCCCCGTCGACGCCGTCGGGTCCTGCGTCGGCGCGGGCGTGGTGCTCCGTGGCCTCGCCGCCGGTGTGCCGTTCGAGCGGGCCGTGCTGTGGGAGCCGCCGTACCGTGCCACCGTCGACCCGCACGGCGACGACGTCCTGTTCGCCGACTTCCTCGACGGGCACGTCGCCGCCGGTCGTCGGGCGCAGGCGGTGCGCGCGTTCCTCTCACGGGTGCTCGGCGTCCCGATCCCGTACATCACCGCCGCTCGGCTCAAGCCGGGGCTCTGGCGCGCGCTCCTCGCCGACGCCCACGTGCTCGCGCGCGACGTCCGGGTGCTCAACGGGTTGTCCGTGCCGGAGCGCGTGGTCGCCTCGATCGGCGTGCCGGTGCTCGTCGCGTCCGGTGACGGCGGCCCCGAGTGGATGCGCGGTGCCGCGGAGGCGCTCGCCGAGGCCGTCCCGGGTTCGCGCCACCTCGTCGTCCCCGGGCAGGCCCACGTGCCCGACCCGCGCGTGCTCCGTGACCTGGTCGACCGGTTCGCCGAGGTGCCCGCGACCGAGTGACGTCCGGTGCGAGAGGATGAGGACGTGACTGCTCCCCGCCTCGGCCTGCTGCTCGACGTCGACGGACCCATCGCCAGCCCGGTGACCCGGACGATCGCGATCCCGTCGATCGTGGCGGACCTCGTCGCGCTCGCCGCCGAGGGCATCCCGATCGTCTTCAACACCGGCCGGAGCGACGCGTTCATCCGGCAGGAGGTCGTCGGTCCGCTCCTCGACGGCGGCCTCGGTGCCGGCGGCCGGGTGCACGCGGTCTGCGAGAAGGGCGCCGTATGGTGCTCCATCGGCCCGCAGTACGACGGCGGGATGAGCGACCTCACGATCGCCGAGGACCTCGCCCTCCCGCGGGACTACGCCGACGAGATGCGCGAGCTCGTGCGCGCCGAGTACGCCGACCTGGTCTTCTTCGACGAGACGAAGCACGCGATGGTGTCGATCGAGCAGCGCGTCGACGTGCCGAACGCCGCCTACCTGGCGCGGCAGGCCGAGTTCGACGCGAAGGCGGTCGCGGCGCTCGAGCGACGCGGGCTCGGGGTCCGACGGCTCGACGACGTGCGACCCGACGCGGACGGCGCCGTGCAGTGGCGGGTCGACCCGACGATCATCTCGACCGACGTCGAGTCGGACCGGTCGGGCAAGGACATGGGCGCCGAGCGCGCCCTCGAGCTGCTCGCCCACGACGGCGAGCTCCCGGTGACCTGGCGGACCGTCGGCGACTCGCGGAGCGACTACGCGATGGCGGACTGGCTGCACGCCGAGGGGCACGACGTCGCGCACGTGGACGTCCGCCCGGCCGACGGTGTCCCGGAGACGCCGTACCCGGTCCTCACCGCGCCCGACGGCGTGATCCACGACGAGGCGGGCGCGCGCTTCCTGGCCGACTGGCGACGCGGGGTCTGACCCGCACCGACGCGCAGGAGGGCCGCGGGGCGGGCGTGCCCCGCGCCTCCCGTCCGCGCACACGGGTCACCGACTTTGCGAGCCGGGGTGGTACACCAGTACCCTCACGGGGTCCACCGCCAGCCGATGACGGGATCCCCCAATGGCAGCACCCTTGCGCATCAAGTCGATCGAGGCGTCCCTCGCCGACTCCGAGGAGCAGGGCCGTTCCCTGAAACGGTCGCTCAAGACGTTCGACATCGCCGCGATGGGCATCGCGGTCGCCGTCGGCGCCGGCATCTTCTCGGTCGGGGCGAACGCCGCGGCCAACTTCGCCGGGCCGAGCGTCATCATCTCGTTCCTGCTCGCCGCCGTCACCTGCGGCCTGGCCATCATGTGCTACGCCGAGTTCGCCTCGACGATCCCGGTCGCGGGCTCCGCCTACACCTTCACGTACGCCACGATGGGCGAGCTGCTCGCGTGGATCGTCGGCTGGGACCTCATCCTCGAGACCCTCACCGCGAGCGCCGTGATCGCGAAGTACTGGGGCATCTACCTGAGCACCGCCTTCGGGGTGTTCGGCGTGGACCTGCCCTCGACGATCCAGCTCGGCCCGATCGGCTTCACGTGGGGCCCGGTGCTCATCGTCGGCGTCTTCACGGTCCTGCTCGCCTTCGGCACGCGCCTGTCGTCGCGGGTGTCCGCGGTCATCACGGTCATCAAGGTCGCGATCGTCGTCTTCGTCATCGTCGTCGGTGCGTTCTTCGTCAAGGCCGCGAACTTCACGCCCTTCGTCCCGCCGGCCGAGCCCGCGAAGGGCGCCGACGGCGGGGTGCTGACGCAGTCGCTCGTGTCCTTCGTCACCGGTCAGGCGCCCGCGCAGTACGGCGTGTTCGGCCTGCTCGCCGCAGCGTCGCTGGTGTTCTTCGCGTTCATCGGCTTCGACGTCGTCGCGACCAGCGCCGAGGAGACCGAGAACCCGCAGAAGACGCTGCCGCGCGGCATCTTCATCGGCCTCGGCATCGTGACCCTGCTGTACGTGGGCGTCAGCATCGTCATCACCGGCATGGTGTCCTACCAGCGCCTCGCCGACGAGGACGCTCCGTCCCTGGCCTCGGCGTTCGACATCGTCGGTCTGCCCTGGGCCGCGGGGATCATCGCGATCGGCTCGCTCATCGGCCTGACCACCGTCGTGATGGTGCTGCTGCTCGGCCTGTCCCGCATCGTGTTCTCGATGAGCCGCGACGGCCTGCTGCCGCGCTGGTTCTCGAAGACCAACCCGAAGACGCAGACGCCCGTCCGCGTGCAGGTCGTCGCGGGCGTCATCGTGGCGTTCATCGCCGGCTTCACCGCGGTCGACAAGCTCGAGGGCATGATCAACATCGGCACGCTGTCCGCGTTCGTCCTGGTGTCGATCGGGATCATCGTGCTGCGCAAGACCCGTCCGGACGCCCCGCGCGCCTTCCGGGTGCCGTGGGTGCCGGTGCTGCCGATCCTCTCGGCGGTGCTGTGCTTCTGGCTGATGCTCAACCTCGAGGTCGAGACCTGGCTGCGGTTCGTGGTCTGGCTGGCGATCGGCTTCGCGGTCTACTTCGGCTACAGCCGTCGGCACAGCCGGGTGGGCAAGGGCCAGCAGTAGCGGCAGACGCCGGACCGAACCACGGAACCGACGTGGAACCAGCTCACCGGGCTGGTTCGACGTCGGTTCCGTGGTTCGGTGCCTACGCGCCGACGGCGAGGGCGACGCCGAACGACAGCATGACGACCGCGACCAGGGCGTCGAACACCCGCCAGGTCACCGGCTTCGCGAACAGCGGACGGAGCAGTCGGCCGCCGAACCCCAGGGCGGTGAACCACGTGCAGCTCGCCAGGACCGCGCCGACGGTCCACCACCAGCGGTCGTCGGGGCCCTGCTGGTTCGCGACGGACCCGAGGAACACGAGCGTGTCGAGGTACACGTGCGGGTTCGCCCACGTGAACACGAGCATGGTCAGGACCGCGGTGCGCATGGTCGGCACGGCAGTCGTGGCAGTCGTGGCAGTCGTGGCCGTCGTGGCCGTCGCTGCCGTTGCTGCCGTCCGGACGGGAGGCGCGCCCCGCGTCCGCCCCGCCGCTCCGCCCCCGCCGTCGGTCGGGTCCACACCGCGCCCCGCTCCGGACACCGCGCCCCGCTGCTCCGGGGTGCGGTGTCCGGCACGGGGCGCGACCGCGTCCGTCCGGGGTGCGACCGCGTCCGTCCGGGCCGCGACCGCGTCCGTCCGGGCCGCGGCGGGGACGCCCACGCCGTCGTCCGCGGCGTCCTCGTCCACGCGCATCACGTCACCCGAGGGCCGCAGTGCCCGCCGGGCCGCGAGCAGGCCGTAGACCACGAGGAACGCCGCACCGACGAACCGGACGACCGTGAGCGCCACCGGGAACCGTTCGACCACGACGCCGACGCCGAGCACCCCGGCGACGATGAGCACCGCGTCCGAGACCGCGCACACGACCACCGCGGCGGTGACGACCCGGACGGAGGTGCTCACGGCCAGCCGGAGCAGGTAGGTGTTCTGCACGCCGATGGCGACGATCAGCGCGAGCCCGGTGCCGAGGCCGGTGAGCAGGGGGAGCAGTGCGGTCACGGTCCGACCGTACGGCGGCCCGAACGTGCAGGCCAGCTCACGTTCCTTCAGCGTCGTAAGCTCAGCTGCATGCTCCGGCTGCAGCGCGACCACCTCGAGACCCTCCTCGCCGCGGTCGACCACGGCACCCTCGACGCGGCCGCCCGGGCGCTGGCCGTCACACCGTCGGCGGTGTCGCAGCGGATCAAGGCGATGGAGCAGCAGGTCGGGCGCGTGCTCCTCCAGCGCACCACCCCGGTCGCCCCCACGGCGGACGGCGAGGTCGTGCTCCGCCACGCGCGACAGGCCCGGCTCCTCGACGACGAGACCGCCCGGGCCCTCGGTGCGGTCCCGGACGCCGACACTCCCGTCGTGCCCTCGATCCCGCTCGCGGTGAACGCCGACTCCCTCGGCACGTGGTTCCTCGACGCGCTCGCCCTCGTCCGGGCCGACACCGAGGTCGTGTTCGACCTGCACCGCGAGGACCAGGACCGCACGGCCGAGCTCCTCCGGGCCGGCACGGTGATGGCCGCCGTGACCGCCGAGGCGGACCCCGTGCAGGGGTGCTCGTCGGTGCCGCTGGGCGTCGACCGGTACCGGGCGGTCGCGTCCCCGGCCTTCGTCGACCGGTACCTCGCCGGCGCGGACACCGAGCGCCGGATGACCGACCGGCTCGACCGGGTCCCGCTCGTCGACTACGACCGCGACGACGACCTGCAGCAGGGCTACCTCCGCCGCGTCCTCGGGCACGCGCCACGCGGCCCGCGGCACTTCGTCCCGACCTCGGCGGACTTCGCGCGCGCCGTGTCGCTCGGCTTCGGGTGGGGGATGCTGCCCGAGGCGCAGTGCCTCGCGGGTCTGCGCAGCGGGGCGCTCGTCGAGCTCACCCCGGGGCGGCGTGCGGACGTCGCGCTCTGGTGGCAGCGGTGGAACCTGGCGTCACCGTTGCTCGAGCGCGTGACCGAGGCGGTCCGGGCGACCGCGGCGGAGCGCCTCCACCCGCCGGCCTGAGCGGGGTCAGGCCCTCGCGCGCCAGCGCAGCCCGTCGACGAGCAGGCCGACCAGGTGCTGGCTCTGCTCCGTGGTCGGCGCACCGTGGCAGAGGTCCGCGACGGCGCGCAGCAGCTGCGGTGCGTCGAGGTCGTTCCGGATGCTCCCCGCGGCCGACGCGGCGTCGAGCAGCCCGGTGAGCGCTCCGCCGAGGCGGTCGATGAAGTACGGGTGCAGGCCCTCGAACGCCGGGTCGCCGGACTGCAGTGCGGCGGCGAGCCCCCGCTTGGTGGCGACGAACCCCGTGAAGCGTCGGAGCCAGAGCGCGAGGGCCTCGTCCGGGGCGTGCTCGGCACGCAGGTCGTCGGCGGCGTCGGCGCACTCCTCGACGGCCTGCCGGAAGACCGCGACGACCAGCTCCGACCGCTGCGGGAAGTGCCGGTAGAGCGTCCCGACACCGACCCCGGCACGGTCGGCGACGACCTTCGCCGGAGCGTCCACCCCCTGGTCGGCGAAGACCTCGCGGGCGGCGTCGACGAGGGCGTCGAGGTTGCGGCGGGCGTCGGCGCGCACGGGTCCTCCGATCAGGGGTTGCGGAAACGGAAAGCCATTCCGTATTATTCCGGAAGAGCGTTCCGCTTCATGCCACGATACGGTACCGGACCACGGGACGCCACCGACAGGAGGCACCACCATGCAGTACCGCACCCTCGGCCGGACCGGCATCCAGGTCAGCCCCTTCGCCCTCGGCGCCATGATGCTCGGCACCGACGGCAGGATCGGCAACGGGGACGAGCAGGACTCGATCCGCATCGTCCACCGGGCGCTCGACGCCGGCATCAACCTCATCGACACCGCCGACCGGTACTCGCAGGGCGGGTCGGAGGTCCTGGTCGGCAAGGCGATCAGGGGGCGACGCGACGACGTCGTCCTCGCCACGAAGTTCAACGGGCCGATGGGCGACGACCCGAACCGGCGCGGCAACTCCCGGCGGTGGATCACCACCGCGGTCGAGGACTCGCTCCGCCGGCTGCAGACCGACCACATCGACCTGTACCAGGCACACCGGCCGGACGACACCGTCGACCTCGAGGAGACGCTCTCGGCCCTCACCGACCTGGTCCGGAGCGGCAAGGTCCGGGCGATCGGGTCGTCCGACTTCCCGGCGTCGATGCAGGTCGAGGCGCAGTGGACGTCGGAGCGTCGGGGCCTCGAGCGGTTCCGCTCGGAGCAACCGACGTACTCGATCCTCAACCGCGGCATCGAGCGCGAGGTCCTGCCGGTCGCCCAGCGGTACGGCATGGGCACCCTCGTCTGGAGCCCGCTCGCGGGCGGGATGCTGACCGGTCGGTTCCGCCGCGGCCAGGAGAGCGACCTCGCGCGCGTCGACATGTTCCGGCACAACCGCGACGAACGCCGGATCGACGCCGTCGAGCAGGTCGTCGCGCTGTCCGAGGACACGGGCATCCCCATGACGCACCTCGCCCTCGCGTTCGCGATCGCCCACCCCGGTGTGACGAGCGCGCTCATCGGGCCCCGGTCGGCGGAGCAGCTCGACGACCTGCTCGCCGCGAGCGAGGTCACGCTCACCGACGAGGTCCTGGACCGCATCGACGCGATCGTCCCGCCCGGCACCGACGTCTCCCGCCTCGACCAGCAGTACGAGCCGCCGGCGGTCCTCCGCCCCGAGCTCCGTCGTCGCCCGCTGTCCGAACGCCCGGCGGCCGTCTGACCCCTCGCAGCACGCAACGGCGGCGACTGCGCGCAGCGACATCGCGCTGCGCGTCGTCGCCGCCGTTGCGTCTCGCGGACGGGCGGGCCCGCGGGTGGGCGAGCGAGCGCGGACGTGCGGACTTGCGGGAAACCGCAAGAACCGGCGGGACCGAGCGGAGTTCACATCGAGGCCACCCGTCCTCGGGGGGCCGCTCGTAGTGTCGGAGGAGCCGACGGCGACGGGCCGTCGCTGCTCGACCGCTCACGACACACCGAACACCGCGACCGCACCCTCGGTCACGGCACCCCGGCGCAGGGTCCCTAGCCCCGCCGTCCCGGACCGTCACCGGTCCTCATGTCGCCACAGTCGCCGACGCCCGTCTCGCGATCCTCCGGCGTCCCTGCCCGCGGCCCGCGAGTCTCTCCCGACCCGACAGGAGACCCGCTTGTCCGCACCCACGGACGTCCGCCGCTCGCGCCCGGACGCCACCGCACCGTCACCGCTCCGCACCGACCCGCCGCGGTCGCCCGACGTCCCGGCCGTGCTGCCCGGCACCGGTGCGCTCGGCCGGCACGGCGCCGTCCCCGCCGGCGACCCGACCGTGGCGCAGGCGCGCCCGCAGCAGCTCCCGCAGCAGCTCCGGGAGCGCGACCGCACCCGTCGTCGCCGCCCTTCCGTGCAGGTGCCGCACGTCCGGCCGCGGTCCGAGAGCCGTGCGCACAGCCCCGTCATGGTGCTCATCGTGCTCGTCGCGACGCTCGGCGTGATGGCCTACGCCGTGTTCCTCCTCGACCCGGCGAACCGCGGCGACCTGCTGCCCTACGGACTGGTCATCGTCGCCGAGAGCGTGCTGGTCGTCCAGGCGCTGCTGTCGATGTGGACGATCCTGTCCGGCGGTGCCGACCCCCGCGACTTCGCCTTCCACCAGACGCAGGACACGCTGTTCGACCGCGACACCATCGGCCGCGACGGACTGACCGACCACCCGCACCGCTGGCCGATGCACGTCCGCGGAGAGCGCGTCGAGGTCGACGTCTTCATCACCGTCTACGGCGAGGAGCTGTCGAAGATCGCCGCGACCGTGCAGGCCGCCGTCGCGATGCGCGGCGAGCACCGCACCTGGGTCCTCGACGACGGCCGGAGCGACGACGTGCAGGCCCTCGCCGCCGAGCTCGGCGCCCGCTACGTCCGCCGCCTGTCCTCGCACGGCGCCAAGGCCGGCAACATCAACCACGCCCTCACCCTGGCGAAGGGCGACTACTACGCGGTGTTCGACGCGGACTTCGTCCCGGCGCCGGACTTCCTGTTCGAGACCGTCCCGTTCTTCGCGGACGACTCGATCGCGTTCGTGCAGACCCCGCAGACCTACGGCAACCTGCACAACCTGGTGTCCCGCGGCGCCGGCTACATGCAGACCGTGTTCTACAAGTTCATCCAGCCCGGCCGGAACCGCTTCAACGCCGCGTTCTGCGTCGGGACGAACGTGATCTTCCGCCGCAGCGCCATCGACGACATCGGCGGCATGCACACCGACTCGAAGTCCGAGGACGTCTGGACCAGCCTGATGCTCCACGAGCGCGGGTGGAAGTCGGTCTTCATCCCGATGACCCTGGCCGTCGGTGACGCCCCGGAGACCATCGAGGGCTTCACGAAGCAGCAGCTGCGCTGGGCGACCGGCGGGTTCGAGATCCTGCTCACGCACTTCCCGTTCAACCCGAAGCACCGGCTGACGATGGACCAGCGGCTGCAGTACCTCGTCACCGCGAGCTTCTACCTGACGGGCATCGTCCCCGGGCTGCTGCTCCTCGTGCCCCCGCTCGAGATCTACTTCGACCTGCGCCCGATGAACCTGTCGATCGGCGCGGGCGAGTGGGTGCTGTTCTACCTCGGGTTCTACTTCACGCAGGTCCTGCTCGCGTTCTACGCCCTCGGCTCGTTCCGGTACGAGACGCTCCTGCTCGCGGCGGTGTCCTTCCCGATCTACGCGAGTGCGCTCTGGAACGTGCTCTGCGGCAAGGAGCAGGCCTGGCACGTCACGGGTGCCGGCCGCGGCCGGACCCCGTCGCCGTTCAACTTCATCGTGCCCCAGGTGCTCGTGTTCGTCTTCCTCTCGTTGACGAGCGTGGTCGCGGTCTGGCGTGACCTCGGCAACGGCCAGCTCACGCTCGCCACCGCCTGGAACATCACGAACACGGTCGTCTTCGCGGCGTTCATCGTCGCCGCGTTCCGCGAGCAGGCCCGCAACCGCGTCGCGGACCGGCAGCGCGACCGCGGCCCGGTGGCCCGCCCGGCGATGCCGCTCGCGCAGGCCCCGGCCAGCCCGGTCCGGACGACCGTCGTCCGACCCGACACCCTCGAACCCCAGCGCGCCGCGATCGCCGGCGTCGCGATGCAGGACGGACACCGCGCATGACCTGGACCAACCGACTCCGACTGTTCGGCGGCCTCGTGGTCGTGCTCGTGGTCGTCGCCGCGTGCACGCTCGTCTTCAACCAGCGCCAGAGCGCGGTCGCGAGCACGTCGGCCGCGATCGCCGCGCAGGAGTACGCCGTGGGCACCGACTACGGCGGGACCGTCACCGAGGAGTACGTCGAGGAGGGCGACTCCGTCACGAAGGGCGCGAAGCTCCTGCAGGTCCAGAGCCTGCAGCTCGCGCAGGACATCCGGAAGGGCGTCGTCGGGGCGGACACCCAGACGAGCGCCTACGACATCGGCGAGGACGGCCTGATCACCTTCAAGGCCGAGGTCTCCGGCACGGTCGCGAAGGTCGACGTGAAGACCGGCGGCTACGTGCAGGCCGGCTCCGAGCTCGGAACCATCCACAAGGAGGACAGCCTCTTCGTCACGTCGACGTTCACCGTCACCGCGCGCGACTACGGCCGCATCCGCAACGGTGCCCCGGTCGACCTCCGGCTCCCCGACGACCGCACCATCCGCGGCACCGTGCAGAGCGTGAGCGTGGAGACGAGCGACGACGGTCGGGCGAAGACCACCGTCGACGTCGAGAGCTCCGAGCTCTCCGCGTCGCCGTCCTCCGGCATCACGAGCCCCGGCACCCCGGTCGACGCGCGGCTCCACCTGCGCGACGACGGCGCGCTGGCCGGCGTCACGGACGCCGTCCGTGACTTCTCCCGTCAGATCGGGCTGTAGCCCGGTGCGTCGCCGTCCCCGGACCGCAGGCCGCCCTGCGGGCGCTCGCCGCGCCTCCCGTCCGCTCCTGCTCGTCCCCGTGCTCACCGCGGTCGCCCTCCTGGCGACCGCGTGCACCGGGCCGGGAGGCGCGACCCACCCGACCCCGTCGGCCGCCGGTCCCGACACGGCCGCTCCCGTCGACGAAGCGGCCCAGGCGCGTGCGGTCGCCGCGCTGGGCGACGTCGCAGCGTCGACCGTCGGCACGATGCGCCTGGCCGAGGGCCTGACCCCGCCGACGAACCGCTGGTTCTCCGGCCTCGTCTTCGGGGACGCCCCGCAGCCCGTCTTCCCGACGCCGATCTCGTGGCAGGTCACCGACGACGGGTTCGCCGCCGGCCTGCCCGACGTCACCGCCACCGAGAAGACCATCGCCGCGGGCGCGGTCCCGCAGGTCGGCTTCGACCTCGGGGCGACGAGCACGCTGGTGTCGGCGTACGACGCCGTCTCGGTGACCGTCGAGCACCGCGACGGCGACACCGTCCTCGGGCACTCGGTGGTCGCGGAGGGGTCGCCCCTCGTGACCTACACGGCCGCGCGGTCCGAGACGATCACGGCCACCGCGCCGCTGTCGCGCACCGGCGACGGCACCGCGACCGTCGCCGGGGGCGGTCGGACCTGGCAGGTGGTCGTCCGCGACGGCACGCTCGACGCCATCGGCGTCACGCTGCAGCGCGGCGGCTCCGTGGTGCTCGTGCCGACGCCGGACCGTGCCTCGGCGGCGCAGGTCGCCACGCTCCGTGCCGCGGCGCGACCGCTCGGTGGCTCCACGCTCGCGCGCAGCGCGTCGGGTGGGGCGCAGCGCACCACGCTGGCGTACGACTTCGCCGGCGGCGCGGGCGTCCTCGTCCCGCAGCCGGGGCAGGGCACGACGGGCCTGCGGTGCACGGGACTCCGCGTCCCGACGCTGATGGGTCCCGCGCCCGTGTGCACGGGCACCGCGCTGCGCTTCGCGGCCGAGACCGTCACGCCGTCCGACCGGCTCGACCTGTCGGGCCTGTCGTCCGACGAGCGGGAGACCCTCGTCGCGCAGGTCCGGGAGGACGCCGCCCGGGTCGACGCGTCGTCGTACGCCGCCGACACCTACGGCGGGGGGAAGGACCTGTACCGCGTCGCGACGCTGTACCGCTTGGCGGTGGCGCTCGGCCTCGACGACCAGGCCTCGGCGATCCGGACGTCGATCGTCGGCGAGCTCGACCAGTGGTTCGACCCGTCCGGCTGCGGCGACCGCACCGCCCGCTGCTTCGTGGCCGACCCGACCGTCCACGGTCTCGTCGGCCAGCAGGCCTCGTTCGGCTCGGACGAGTTCAACGACCACCACTTCCACTACGGGTACGTCCTGTCGGCGGCCGCGATGGTGGCGGACGGCGACGAGGGGCTCGTGGACCGGTGGCGGACCGTCGCCGACCTCGTGGCCGCGGACGTCGCCTCGCCCACCGCGACCGAGTCGTTCCCGGCGCTCCGCGTGTACGACCCGTACGCGCAGCACTCGTGGGCGTCCGGGTACTCGCCCTTCGCCGACGGCAACAACCAGGAGTCGTCGTCCGAGGCGGTGTCCGCCTGGAACGGGGTCGCCCGCTGGGGTGCCGTCTCGGGCTCGTCGTCCCTCGAGTCGACGGGCACCTGGCTGCTCGCGAACGAGGCCGCCTCGGCGCAGCGCGACGTCCTCGACCCCGACCTGTCGGCGTTCCCGGGCTTCACGCACCGGGTCGTCTCGCTGACCTGGGGCGGCAAGCGCGACCACGCCACGTGGTTCAGCGCCGCGGCCGCGGCCCCCGCGGGCATCGAGCTCATCCCGATGCCCGCGATGGCCGACGAGTACGTCGGCGCCGGCGGACGGCAGCAGATCCGCCGGGTCCTCGACGAGGCCGTGCCGGACGGTCGCTACGGCGTGCAGTTCGGTGACTACCTGCTCATGTACCGGGCGCTCGGCGGGAAGGCCGACGCAGCGGCGGCCCTCACGGCGGCCGAACGGCTGCCGGACGCGGTCATCGACTCGGCGAACACGCGGTCGTACCTGCTCGCCTGGATCATGACGCGCGACTGAAGCCGCCCGGCCCGCCGGTCCCCGACCCCGGGTCGTTCGCTCCGCGGACGGCCTGGGGTCGTGCTCGGCCGCGACGGCCTACCTTCGACGTCATGACCACGCGAGCCAAGACCGCAACGGCGCTGCTCGGCGCCGCCACCCTCGCCCTCCTCCTGACCGCCTGCGATCCCGGCGGTGCGCAGAACATCGACCCCGTCGGCAAGGTGCCGGGCGACCAGGAGAAGTCGCAGTCGGCCGAGTGCGCCGTCGCCTCGAGCAACGCGGTCGACGCGATCGGCACCGCGGTCGGCCCGCACGACACCACCGACATCGCGAGCGTGGCCGAGGGCGACGGCGGCTGGTACCTCGCGGCGTCCATCGTCCCGTCGGACAGCAAGGACGCGAACGACGACGAGCTCACGATCTGGGCCACCACGTCGGACCCGACCGCCGAGGACTTCGACGGCACGATCTACGCGGTGAACCAGACCGCGAAGGAGGCCACCGCGGACGAGTCGCAGTCGGCGTCACCGGCGCCGAGTTCGTTCAGCGCCGACTCCGACGCCGCGAAGCGCGCCGAGAGCTGCGCCGTCGAGGCCGCCGACCGCTGACCTGCGCTCCGGTGCCCGACCGCCAGCGTCAGGACTGGCAGCGCGGGCACCAGTAGGTGTCCCGCAGGGTGAGCTCGGAGTCGCCCAGTTCACCGCGCCGGACCGGCGTCCCGCAGCGCAGGCACGGCTTGCCCGCGCGCCCGTAGACCCAGAAGCGCCGCCCCGGCCGGTCCACCCCGGTCGTGACCCGGTGGCTCCGGTCGCGGTTCGTCGTGATGAGCCGCTTCGCGAGCGTGACCACCCGCGCCGGGTCCTCCACCTGACCGACCGGCCGCGTCGGCAGGACCCCGCGCAGGAAGCAGAGCTCGTTGCGGTACACGTTGCCGAGTCCCGCGAGCACCCGCTGGTCGAGCAGCGCGAGCCCGACCGGCCGCTCCGGGTCGGCGACCATGTTGGCGAGTGCCACATCGGCGTCCCAGTCGGGGCCGAGCAGGTCCGGGCCGAGGTGCCCCACGACCTCGGACTCCTGGTCGCGGGGGACGACCTCGAGCACCCCGAGCGTGAACCCGACGGTCGAGACGTCCGCCGCGTCGAGGACCACGCGCGCCTGGTGCGTCGGCCGTCGCCAGCGCTCCCCGGGGGCGTAGACGTCCCACCGCCCCTCCATCTTGAGGTGCGAGTGCACCGTGAGGTCGCCGATCCGGTGCAGCAGGTGCTTGCCGCGCGGCACGACCTCGTCGACGGTGCGGCCGACCAGGTCGAGGGTCGCGAACGCGGGGACCCGGAAGTCCGACCGGGTCAGGACCTTGCCCGCGAGCGCGGTGTGCAGGCGCCGGGCAGCGCGGAAGACGGTGTCACCCTCGGGCACGGTGCACCTCCGTCGGTCGTCGGGCGGCCGGACCGAGCGGTCGGGAGGCCCGGGTCGGCTCAGACACGCAGCCGCAGTCCCTGCGGGGTCGCGGTGAACCCCGCCTCGCGCAGCGCCGACCCGAGCTGCGTCTCGAGGACGAAGTCGCCGTCGACGCGCTCGACGGCGAGCTTCCGCAGCCCGCTGCGGACGACCGCGGCGATCGACCGCGCCGCGGCGGCCAGGTCCGCTGGGTCGTCGGTGAAGGTCAGCACGGACTTGCCCCCGCGTTCGACGTAGACCGCGAGCCGCCCGTCCACCGTCGTGACGAGTGCGCCGGCCTTGCGTCCGGGGCGGTGGCCGCGACCCGTGGTCGCCGGGGTCGTGGCGACCGGTGCGGGGTCGGCCTCGGGGTCGGCGTCGGCGGCAGCGGGGTCGGTCGGGGCGTCGTCGGACGGCCACGGCAGCGACGCACCGTACGGGTTCGCCGGGTCGGTCGCCGCCAGCGTCAGCGCCTGGCGCTCGCGGTCCGGGTCGGCGCGTTCGTCGTCCTCGAGGTCACGGGCGTAGGTGCGCAGGCGGTCGATCGTCGGACCGGTCGCGAACTGCGCCGCCCCGAGCCCCTCGACGAAGTACCCGCGGCGCGCCCGTCCGGACTCCTCGAAGCGGCTGAGCACCCGGTACACCCCGGCGAACCCGCCGCGGACGCCCTCGACCTGCACGGCACCACGGGTCACGACGCCGTACCGTTCGAGCAGCTGCTCGGCGGTCGCGGCGGCACGCAGGGTCGCATCGGACTCGGCGAGCGGCAGGATCGACCAGCGCCCGCCGACCGACGGCGGGCCGGACTGCGACGGCAGTGTCGGGCGTCGACGGCCGCGGTACGCCCGGGCCCGGGGCGCGCTGGTGCTCTTCGCCTTGCCGCCGAGCATCGCCCGCAGCGGCGCGAACGTGTCGTTCGTGATCTGCCCGTCCCACACCAGGTCCCAGAGCGCCGTCGTCAGGGCCTGGTCGTCGGTGCTGCCGACCGCCTGGCCGAGCTGCCGGAAGAAGTACGCGCCACCGCCGGCCAGGGCGCCGAGCACGTCGCGCTGGAGCTCGGTGGTCTCGTCGCCGGCCGGCTCCGCCAGGGTGGTCGCGGCGGACTCGGCCAGGTGCAGTCGCACCCAGCCGTCGTTGCCGGGGAGCGTCCCGCCGCCGGACCACAGGACCTCGCCCGTCGCCGTCAGCTCGTCGAGCATGCTGGTCGAGTAGTCGGTGACCCGGGACGGCAGCACGAGGGTCTCCCACGCGCTCGCGGGCAGTGCGACGCCGGCGAGCTGGTCGATCACCTGCAGCACACCGTCGACGCCCCGGAGGCCCCCGCGGGTCCCGGGCACCTGGACGTGCTGCCACGCGGGCAGGAACCGGGCGAGGGCGTCCGGCGGGACCGGTTCGACCTCGTGCCGGAGCGCCGCGAGCGACTTCGTGCGGATGCGGCGCAGGACCTCGGCGTCGCACCACTCCGCGCCCTGGCGGTCCGGACGGAACTCGCCCTCGACCACGCGGCGGTCGGCGACGAGTCGGCGCAGGGTGTCCTGCACGACGGCGACGCCGAGGCCCAGGCGGGTGGCTGCCTCGTGCGCGGAGAACGGACCGTGCGACCGGGCGTACCGGCCGACCAGGTCGCCGAGCGGGTCGGCGACGGGCTCGACGAAGGCGGTGGGGACGCCGATCGGCAGCGGGACGCCCAGGGCGTCGCGCAGGCGAGATGCGTCCTCGATGACGGCCCACCGGGTGCTGCCGCCCTGCGAGAACGAGAGCACGCGGCGGTCGCGTTCCAGCGTCTGGAGCGCCGCTCGCACGGTGTCGGCAGCGTCCGCGGGGTCGACGGCCGTGGCGCCGTCGGTCGCCGCGGTGTCGCCGGCCGGCGCCGCCAGCCAGCTCCGGTCGACGAGCTCGGGCAGTTCGAGCGCCCCGACCAGCCGCAGGACGTCGACGATGCCCTCGGTGTCGCGGGCGCGGCGGTCCGGCGAGAGCCGCTGCAGGTCGCGCTCGACCGAGGCGATCACGGCCGGGTCGAGCAGCTCGCGCAGCTCCGCGCGGCCGAGGAGCTCGCCGAGCAGGGTCGAGTCGAGCGACAGCGCTGCGGCCCGACGCTCGGCGAGGGGGGAGTCGCCCTCGTACATGAAGGCCGCGACGTACCCGAACAGGATCGACCGGGCGAACGGCGACGGCTGCTCGGTCTCGCGCTCGACCAGACGGATGCGGCGTTCGGCGATCTGGTCCGAGATGTCGAGCAGTGCCGGCACGTCGTAGACGTCCTTGAGCACCTCGCGCACGGTCTCGAGCACGATCGGGAACGTCGGGTACTTCCGGGCCACCTCGAGCAGCTGCGACGCTCGCTGGCGCTGCTGCCAGAGCGGGGAGCGCTGTCCGGGGTTCCGGCGCGGCAGGAGCAGCGCACGTGCGGCGCACTCGCGGAACCGCGCGGCGAACAGCGCCGAGCCGCCGACCTCGTCGGTGACGAGGGCCTCGAGGTCGTCGCGCTCGAACACGAACAGGTCGGCGCCGGGCGGTTCGGCGTCGGTCTCCGGGATCCGGACGACGATGCCGTCGTCCGCGGCCATGGCGTCGCCGTCGATGCCGTGCCGCTCGCGCAGGCGGGCGCCGACCGCGAGGGCCCACGGGGCGTGCACCTGCATGCCGTACGGCGAGTGCAGGATGAGCCGCCAGTCGCCGAGCTCGTCACGGAAGCGCTCGACCACGAGGGTCGTGTCGTTGGGCACGTGCCCGGTCGCGGCACGTTGGTCGCGGAGGAACGTCAGCAGGTTCGTGACGGCACGCTCGTCGAGTCCGGCGGAGGCCACGCGGGCGCGGGCGTCGTCGTCGGAGGCCGCGTCGACCTCGCGCACGAAGGCGCCGGTGGCACGGCCGAGCTCGGCGGGGCGGCCGATGCCGTCGCCCTTCCAGAAGGGCACGCGTCCGGGCTGCCCGAACGCCGGGCTGACGATCACCCGGTCGTGCGTGATCTCCTCGATGCGCCAGCTGGTGGCGCCGAGCGCGAAGACGTCGCCGACGCGCGACTCGTAGACCATCTCCTCGTCGAGCTCACCGACGCGCGACGCCTTCTCGCCGACCATGAACACGCCGAACATGCCGCGGTCCGGGATCGTGCCACCGCTCGTCACGGCGAGCCGCTGGGCTCCGGGGCGTCCGGTCAGGGTGCCGTGCACGCGGTCCCACACCAGGCGCGGGCGGAGCTCGGCGAACTCGTCGCTCGGGTAGCGGCCGGTCACCAGGTCGAGCGTCGCCTCGAACGCGGAGCGCGGCAGCGAGCTGAACGGGGCGCTGCGGCGGACCAGCTCGAACCAGTGCTCGACGTCGACGGTGTCGATCGCCCCGGCGGCGACGGTGTGCTGCGCGAGGACGTCGAGGGGGTTGGCGGGCACCGAGATCGACTCGATCTGCCCGGACACCATGCGCTCGACGGTGACCGCGCTGTTCACCAGGTCGGCCCGGTGCTTCGGGAAGAGCACGCCGCGGGAGATCTCGCCCACCTGGTGCCCCGCGCGACCGACGCGCTGCAGGCCGCTCGCGACCGACGGCGGTGCCTCGACCTGCACGACGAGGTCGACCTCGCCCATGTCGATGCCGAGCTCGAGCGAGCTCGTCGCCACGACGCAGCGGAGCCGTCCGGACTTCAGGTCGTCCTCGATGATCGCGCGCTGGTCCTTCGACACGGATCCGTGGTGCGCTCGGGCGAGGACCGGGACCGTCGGGTCGGACCCGCCGCCCTCGGTCTGCCCGGACTGGCCGACGAGCTGTGCCGGCGGACGCTTCGGCTGCGCGACCGGCGCGTGCGCGGACGCCCGGCCGGGGGACTGCGTGACGGGTGCCGCTCCGACGGCGGCGACCTCGGCCTCCGGCACCGCGACCGCGGCGATCACGCGTTCCTCGTGGATCTCGTTGAGCCGGGCGGTCAGGCGCTCGGCCAGGCGTCTCGAGTTGGCGAACACGATCGTGGACCGGTGGCCCTCGATGAGGTCGACGACCCGTTCCTCGACGTGCGGCCAGATCGACCCGCTCGTCGGCGACTCGGTCGCGTCGGCCCCGACGGGCGGTGCGCCGAGCTCGGTCATGTCGTCGACGGGCACGACGACCCGCAGGTCGAACGTCTTCTGTGCCGGCGGCGCGATGATCGTGACCGGGGCGCGACCGCCGAGGAACCGCGCGACCTCCTCCGCGGGGCGCACGGTCGCGGACAGGCCGATGCGCTGCACGGGCTTCTCGAGCAGGTCGTCGAGGCGTTCGAGCGAGACGGCCAGGTGGGCGCCGCGCTTCGAGGACGCGACGGCGTGGACCTCGTCCACGATGACGGTGTCGACGTTGACCAGGGTCTCGCGCGCGGCCGACGTCAGCATGAGGTACAGCGACTCGGGCGTCGTGATGAGGATGTCCGGCGGCTGGCGGAGCAGGCGCTGCCGGTCGGACGAGGGGGTGTCACCGCTCCGGACGCCCACGGTGACCTCCGGCGGTTCGGTCCCGAGCCGCCGCGCCGTCTGCGTGATGCCGACGAGGGGGCTGCGCAGGTTCCGTTCGACGTCGACGCCGAGGGCCTTGAGTGGGGAGACGTACAGCACCCGGGTGCGCTGCTTCGCGGGGGGACGGTCCGTCGCGCTGATGAGCCGGTCGATCGACCAGAGGAACGACGCCAGGGTCTTGCCGGACCCCGTCGGGGCGATCACGAGCGCGTGCTGCCCGGTCGAGATCGCGTCCCACGCGCCGGCCTGTGCCGCGGTCGGTGCGGGGAACGCACCGCGGAACCACTCCGCGGTCGCGGGGGAGAAGCGCTCGAGGACGTCCGTCATGGTCCGTCCCATCCTGCCCGTCGCCACCGACAGCAGGCAGAGGAAGCCGGAGGGCTTGACGTTCCGATAGTTACCGATCTATCGTTACTACATCGCGATACGAACACAACGGCTCGCGAACCCACTCCCCCCCCCCGACAGGAAGGAGTCATCATGCGCCCCTCGTACGATGACCTCGACAGCACCACGTCCCGCCGCCGCCCCCGCGGCACAGGTCCGCGCGGCCCCCGCTTCGGCGGCGCGCGGCAGCACCACGGCCACGGCTTCCCCGGCCGCGACCGCGGTGACCACGACCACGGCGGCCGCGGCGGCCCCGGGTTCGGCGGCCGCGGCTTCGGCCCGGGCTTCGGTCCCGGGTTCGGCGGCGGCCCGGGCTTCGGCCGCGAGCGCCGTCGTCGCGGCGACGTCCGGCTCGCCATCCTCGGCCTGCTCGCCGAGGGCCCGCAGAACGGCTACGCCGTGATCAAGACCATCGCCGAGCGCACGGACGGCGCGTGGAAGCCGAGCCCCGGCTCGGTCTACCCCACGCTCCAGCAGCTGGTGGACGAGGACCTCGTCGTCTCGACCGGTGACGGTCGGAAGACGCTCTTCGAACTCACCGACGCCGGCCGGACCGAGGCCCGGGCGAAGGCGGACGAGATCGCCGCCGCGTTCGACGCCGCACCGGGCATGCCCGACACGCAGCGCGAGTTCGTCGAGGCGCTCCGGAAGGCGATGGGGGTGCTGCACGTCTACCGCACCAGCGCGTCCGACGAGCAGACGAAGGCCGCGACCGCGAAGGTCGACCAGCTCCGCAAGGACCTGCTGCAGATCCTCGCCGAGTAGCGGGATGCGTCCGACGCGACCGCGCAGCGGACGGGAGGCGCGGGGCGGGCCCGCCACGCGCCTCCCGTCCGGCCCCGGCGTGCGTCAGGCCGCGTCGACGAACGCGGCGACGTCGGCGAGCTCCTCGGCAGACACCGCGTGCGGCAGACCCGCGTAGGACCGGTCGGTCAGGTCCGTGTGCGCGGCCGCCCACGCCTGCGTGCGGGCGGTGGCCTCGGGCGGGATCACCGGGTCGAGGTCCCCGTGTCCGAGGAACACCCGCGGGCGGACGGCCGCGACGGCCTCGTCGCGGGAGTCGCCCACACCCGGCACCACGAACCCGGACAGCGACACGGCGAAGGCGAACGCCCCCGGTCGCGCCCGGAGGAGCTGCAGCGCCATCGACCCGCCCTGCGAGAAGCCGAGCAGCCCGATCCGCGGGTGCTCGGCGGCCACGGAGTCGATCCAGTCGAGCACGCCCCCGACCGCCTCGTCCACCGGCTCGAGCGCGGGGGAGCCCGGCGTACCGAGCGGGTACCAGGACCAGCCGGGACCCCACGGCATCGGCGCGCGGAGCGAGGCGACCGTCCACGCGGCGGGCAGCGCCGGCGCCAGTCCGAGCAGGTCGCGCTCGTTCGACCCCACCCCGTGCAGGGCCACGAGCAGCGGGGTCCCCGCACGCTCCGCCGCCGGCCGGGTCCACTGCACGATGTCCGCGTCGATCACGTGGACAACGGTAACGACCCCCGGCGACCGCGCCGTGCGCCGAACTCGCCGGGGCGGCTGGTAGACACGGTGCATGGCCTCGCTGCGCACCCCCGACCCCGACTCCGGCTGGCTGTCCGACGAGGAACTCGCGAACATCCGCCGTCGGCTGCCCATCTCCTACGTCGAGGCACTGCCCGTGCGGACCGACGGGCTCGGTGTCGTGACCGAGGTCGGCGTGCTGCTCCGCGTCTCGCCGAGCGGTTCGATCGCACGGACGCTCGTCTCCGGCCGCGTGATGTTCGGTGAGTCGATCCGGACCGCGCTCTTCCGGCACCTCGAGAAGGACCTCGGACCGATGGCCTTCCCGCAGCTCCCGGCGAGCCCGACACCCTTCACGGTGGCCGAGTACTTCCCGCTGCCCGGCGCCTCGGTGTTCACCGACGAGCGGCAGCACGCGATCGCCCTGGCGTACGTCGTCCCGGTGACCGGCACCTGCGAGCCGCGGCAGGACGCCCTCGAGCTCACGTGGATGAGCCCGATGGAGGCGGCCTCCGATGCCGTCGCCGAGGAGATGGAGGGCGGACGCGGCACCCTGCTGCGTGCCGGCCTCGCCTCGGTCGGCGCCCTGCACTAGCCGCCGCCGCGCGCCGCCGTCCCACCGCCGGGCGCCGTCGCGACGCTGTGCGCCCGCGTCGAACCACGGAACCGACGTCGAACCACCCGCACGGCCTGGTTCCACGTCGCTTCCCTGGTTCCACCCGAGCGCCGTGGTTCGGCCCGAGTACCGCGGACGCGCCGGCGCCGCCGGCACCGCCCCGGACACGACGAAGCCCCCGGATCCGATCGGATCCGGGGGCTCCGCAGCGCGGTCGTGGACCGGCTTCAGTGCTTGTCGTCGTGGAGGCTGTCCGCGACGCCGTGCGCCGCGTCCTTCACGTCGTCGACACCCTGCTTGGCCGACGCCTTGGCCTGGTCGGTCTGACCCTCGGCCTTCAGCTTGTCGTTGCCGGTCAGGTTGCCGACACCCTCCTTGAGCTTCCCGCCGAGCTTCTCGCCGGTGTGGTTCTCTTCGCTGCCAGCCATACGGTCTCCTTCCAACGACGAACGTTTCCCCGTCGGCCACTCGCGCGGCCTTCGGTGAACCAGACCGTACGCGGGAGCGGGCGCGACGCTCGCACCGGACGCCCAGGTTCGGGATCGCGGCGCGACCCGATCGACCGGCGCTCCGATCGACCGGCACGCCCGCGACCGGCGCCCCGCGACCGGCACGCTCGCGACCGGCGTCAGCGCGACCGGTACACGAAAGCGACAGGACCCCGCCGAACTCCGGCGGGGTCCTGTCGCTTGCGCGGACGACTCGGCGAGGTACGCCGAGTGCCCGGTACGGATCTCAGTACCGGTCGGCAGCCCCGGCCGGACGCGATGCGCGACGCGACGAGCCCCCGCGACGACCGCCGCCGGACTCGGAGCCGGCACCACGACCCGCTGCGTAGCCGCCCTCGGACGACCACACCGGAGCGGACCCACCGCGGACGCCGTCGCTCGACGCGCGACGGCTGCCACCGGAACGGCGCTGACCGCCGGCAGCGGGGCCGCCGGACGCGGCGCCACGGCTCGAACCACCACGGGACCCGGCAGCGCCGGCGCCCTCGGTGACCGGACGGCCACCGCGACCGCCGCCGGAGCGGGTCGAGCCGCCGCCGACGGAGGCGGTCTGCGGGGCCTGCGCCGCGCCTCCCGACCGTCCGCCGCGACCACGACGACGACCGCTGCCCGCGGTCTCGGAGCGAGCCGTGTCGGTGGCACGCGGCTGGCGCTGACGCTGCTGCTGGACCGGAGCCTCCTCGACGTGGCGGATCGGCGCGACGTCGCCGACGAGGGACGCGACGGCGGGCGAGGTCGCGGTGACCTGCTGCGGGGTGACCTTGATCGCGGCGGCACGCATCATCTGCGCGACGTCGCGGCGCTCGGCCGGCATCGTCACGGTGACGACGTCACCCGAGGACCCGGCACGCGCGGTGCGACCCGAGCGGTGCAGGTACGCCTTGTGCTCGGTCGGCGGGTCGACGTGCACGACGAGCTCGACGTGGTCGACGTGCACGCCACGGGCGGCGACGTCGGTGGCGACGAGCACGAGGGCCTCGCCGGACGAGAACTTCGCGAGGTTCCGCTCACGGGCGCCCTGCGACAGGTTGCCCTGCAGGTCGACGGCGGGGATGCCCTGCGAGCTCAGCTGCTTCGCCAGGCGCTTCGCGTGGTGCTTCGTGCGCATGAAGAGGATGCGACGGCCGGTGCCCGAGGCGAGGGCGCGGACGAGGTCCTTCTTCGCGTCGGCGTCGGCGACCTCGAACAGGTGGTGGGTCATCGCCTCGACGGGGCTGGTCTCGTCGTCGACGGAGTGCATCACCGGGCTGTGCAGGAACTTCTTGACGAGCTTGTCCACGCCGTTGTCGAGCGTGGCGGAGAAGAGCAGACGCTGCCCCTTCTCGGGCGTCGCCTGCATGATCTTCGTGACACCGGGCAGGAAGCCCATGTCGGCCATGTGGTCGGCCTCGTCGAGGACGGTCACCTCGATGTCGCCGAGGTTCACGTGGCCCTGCTGCATGAGGTCCGCGAGGCGACCCGGGCAGGCGACGACGACGTCGACGCCGGCGCGGAGGGCGTCGACCTGACGACCCTGACCGACGCCACCGAAGATGGTCGTGGTGTTCAGGCCCATCGACTTGGCGAGCGGAGCGAGGGTCGCGTCGATCTGCGTCGCGAGCTCACGGGTCGGGGCGAGCACGAGGGCGCGGGGGCGGCCGGCCCGACGGGGACGGCGGCTCGCGGCGAGGCGCGCGGCCAGCGGGATCGCGAACGCGATGGTCTTGCCGGAGCCGGTGCGGCCGCGACCGAGCACGTCCTTGCCCTGCAGCGAGTCGGGCAGCGTGTCGGCCTGGATCGGGAAGGCCGTCTCCTTGCCCTGCTGGGCGAGGACGTCGACCATCGGCGCGGGGACGCCGAGGTCGGAGAAACGGATGTCGGAGTCAGTGGCGGTCATCGTGACCTTTCGGGCCGGCTCGTGCCGGCCGTGGGCGCGCTCGGGATCGGCGCGCGGGCGGGACCCCGCGTCAGCGAGGCTGACGCGGTCGCCGCAGCAGAGAGCCTGGCACCGGGATGTCGGTGCGCGATCATCGACCGGATGAGGGTCGGGAGTCGGGGGCGTCCGTACGACGCACGAGGCGATCGGCGCCTCGAGTACCCCCAGCATAGCGTGTACCCCCCGGATCCGGGCGAGACCGTTCGCCGAACGCGTGCGATGATCCCGTGGTGCGCACCCGATCCGTCCTGCTGACCGCCGCGATCGCCGCGGTCGCCGTCCTCGGCAGCACGGGCTGCGCGGCGGCGTCCGCCCCTGCAGCGACGGGCGTGGCGTACGCGCAACTGCCCACCTCCGGGCGGCCGGACTACCAGCTCGGCGGCGGCTACGGACCGGCGCGGGGCGTCACGATCGTCGAGCGGGACAGCACCGATCGTCCCGCCGCCGGGAAGTACTCGATCTGCTACGTGAACGGCTTCCAGACCCAGCCGGGGAGCCTGGCCGCGTGGAAGCGGTCCGCCCCGTCGGCGCTCCTCCGCGACGCCGCGGGCAAGGTCGTCGCCGACCCGGGGTGGCCGGACGAGGTGCTCCTCGACACCCGTACCGCGGCACGGCGCGCGGCGGTCACGACGGTGCTCACGACGTCGGTCGCCCGGTGCGCCGACCGGGGGTTCGACGCGGTCGAGTTCGACAACCTCGACTCGTGGACGCGGTCCGGCGGGCGCCTGACGCGCGCCGGGAACCTCGCGCTCGCCGCTGCCCTCGTCCGGGTCGGACACGAGCACGGCCTCGCCGTCGGGCAGAAGAACACGCCGCAGCTCGGGAAGACCGGCCGGCAGACGACGGGCTTCGACTTCGTCGTCGCCGAGGAGTGCGTGCAGTACCGGGAGTGCTCGGCGTACACGGCGGCCTACGGGAAGCGCGTGATCGACGTCGAGTACGCGGACACGCTCGACCGGTCGTGGTCGTCGGTGTGCGCGCTGCGGGACCGTCCGGCGATGACGATCCTGCGGGACCGCGACCTGGTCACCCCGTCCGACGAGGCGTACGTCTTCGAGCACTGCTGACCGCTGCGTCGGTCCCGCAGGACGCGACGTGGGCGTCACCGCGCAGCGGAACAGCGCTGCGCGACGTCGCCGGGGTTGCGTCCTGCGGAGGGCGCACCGGCCGGGAGGCACGGCTCGGCCCCGCCACGCGTGCGGCGCAGGGTGGGCGGTCGCCTCAGGCGGGCCAGGCCTCGCGCAGGGCGGTGGCCGCCTGGTCGGCGGAGAGCCCCGACTCGCGCGCCGCGGAGGCCAGGGCGCGAGCGGCCTCGGCGACCGCGTCGGGGACCTCGGCCGGACGCACCACACGGGTGCCGGCACCCCGCGCGGTGTGCACGAGACCGGCCTCCTCGAGCAGCTGGTACGCCTTCGCGACCGTCCCCGCGGCGAGGCTCAGCTCGTCGGCGAGGGAGCGGACGCTCGGCAGTCGCTCACCGTCCACCAGGTACCCGGCCGCGATCTGCGCCGCGATCTGCGAACGGACCTGCTCGAACGGCGGCACGCGGCCGCCCGCGTCGAGGGCCACGAGTCCCGTCATGCGTTCCACCGTCGTCGTCCTGTCCGTTGCGTCGTGCGTGGCTGGTGTCAGAAGTCGTACTGCTCGCCGACCGGGATCGGCACGGCGACGGTGTTGCCCGGGGGAGCGAGCGGGCACGCCCACGCCGGGTCGTACGCGCACGAGGGGTTGTACGCGAAGTTGAAGTCCAGCACGAGCTCGCCGTCGTCGCCGCCGAGGTCCGCGCCCTTGATCGTGTCGAGCAGGTAGCGCCCGCCGCCGTACGTGCCGCGGGCCTTGCCGGCGCTGGCGTCCTTCACGGGCACGAAGATCCCGCCCGCGTAGCCGCCGTGCGCCCACACGTCGAGGGTGCCGATGCCCGGCAGTCGGACGATGCCGAGCCGGTCGAAGTGCACGGTGCCGTCGGTGCCCGTCGCGACGTCCATCGCCTGGGGCTCCGCCGTCTCGATGCGGGCGCGGAACCGCCACTCGGGGTCGTAGTCGGGGACGGGCAGCGCCTCGAAGTCGCGGGCGTCCTCGTCGAGCAGCGCGCTGGCCGGGTGCTCGGCGAACATCGCGTCGCGCGTCTCGCGCCACATCGCGTGGGCGGTCTCCGGGTCCGGCGTCGCCCGCACGCGGCGGTACAGGTCGAACGTCATCCGGCGCCAGTCCACGGTGGCGAGCGTGCTGTGCACCCGGTCCTGGGCCCTCGGCTCCTGCGTCTGGCTCACGGGACGAGCGTACGCCCGGCCGCCCGGGACCCGCCACCGACGGGCCGTCGTCGGTGGACGGATCGCGCCGACACCGGTCAGCGCCAGGACGGGGCGAGCTGGCGCATCCGCAGCGCGCGCCACTGCCAGATCACCCACATGCCCGGCCAGAGCGCGACCCCGAGGAGCGCCGGGCGCATCCGGTAGGTCAGGCGGTCGAGCAGCAGGGTCCGGCCGTCACCGAGGTCGACGGTGGCCATCCGGTGCCGCATCGTCATGCGGCCGAACAGCCCCGTCACGCCACCGCCGTTGTCGCGCTGCACCGGCACGCCCTCGACCACGTACCGGTCGATGTCGACGTGCGTGTCCCCGCTCGGCACGACGCCGAACGCGTCCGCGGTGATCGGGTGCGGTACACCCGGTGTCCAGCGCTCCGGCAGGCCCTCGGGCGAGCGGGAACGGTAGACGAGGAACGGCTTCGTGACGGCGACCATCACCGACGGTGACAGCAGGGCGTCACGGACGGCATCGACGGGGGCGTCGAGGACGATGCGGAGACCGACGTGCATGCCCCGGACGGTACGCCGGAGCACTGGGGACCGTCGTGCCCGACGGGGGACGGCGGGACCGGTCAGGCGTGTCGGGCGGCCCGACGACGCGAACCCTCGGCCCGGTCCCGGGTGCGGAGACGCTCGGTCAGCGCGAGGCGCACGGTCGGCCACTCGGCCGCGGTGATCGAGAAGACCACGGTGTCGCGGAGGGTGCCGTCGCGACCGATCGCGTGGCTGCGGAGGACCCCGTCCTGCTTCGCGCCGAGCGAGGCGATGGCGGCGCGGGACTGGTGGTTGTGCCAGTGCGTGCGGAACTCCACCGCGATGCACTGCCAGGTCTCGAAGGCGTGCGACAGCATGAGCAGCTTCGCCTCGGTGTTGATCCCGGTGCGCTGTGCCACCCGCGCGAGGAACGTGTGCCCGATCTCGACGCGGCGGTTCGCGGTGTCGAGGTTCATGAAGGTCGACGACCCGACCACCCGACCCGTCGGGCGGTCCCGCACCGCGAAGGGCACCATCCGGCCGGCGGCGTGCTCGCTGAGCCGGCGCTCGATCTCGTCGTCGACCTGGTCGGGCGCGGGCACCGACGTGTACCAGGTGCGCCAGAGGTCACCGTCCGTGACCGCCGTGCGCAGGTCGTCCGCGTGCTCGGCGGCCAGGGGCTCGAGCGTGACGCGGTCGCCGGTCAGGGTGGGGACGGTGGCGATCTCCATGGTCCTCGATCCTACGGTCGCGTGACCGGTCGGACCGTCGCCCGACGCCCGTCTGTGAGGACGGACAGGGCGGCCGCCCGGTTATCGTGGAGGGGTGGCAGCAGGCACCCAGGGGAAGTACCAGGTCCGGTTCGCGTGGGGCCTCGGTGGGGCCGGGCGGATCGCCCGTGACGCCCACCTCGTGGTCTGGGTCGACGTGCTCCCCGAGCCGGGTGGTGCGACCGCACGGCACGGTGACACCGCGGCGCGGGCGCAGGCCGCGGTAGCCCTGCTGCCGCGCGGTCCGGAGGTGGTGCTCGGCCACCTCGGCAACGCGGCGGCGGTCGCCGAACGCGTGACGCGCCTCCAGGCCGAGCGCGGTGACCGGTGCGTCGTCGCGGTCGTCGCGGCGGGCCGGTCGACCGTCGGCCGTGCCGACGCTGCCGACGACGCCGGGGAGCCCGCCGACACGGACGAGGTGCCGGAGAGCGCCGTGGAGGACCTGCTCGCGGCCGGCGCGGTCGTCGACGCCCTCGTCGCGACCGGCATCGACCACACCTCACCGGAGGCCGCGGTCGCGTGCGCGGCGTACACCGGGCTCCGTCGAGCCGTGCGGCACCTCGTCAGCGCCGCCGAGGGTGCGGCGGACCTCGACCGGGAGACGGTGCACGCGGCGCTCGCCGCAGGCCCCGACCTGGTCGTCCTGCGGGAATCGAGCGGCGCGGCGTAGCGTTCCCGATCGCAGGCGTCGCCCCGGCGCCGTTGACCGCAAGGAGCACGTCATGAAGGCAGTCGTCGGCGACACCGTGATCGCTGAGGCCCCGCAGGAGGACCTCGTCCAGATCGAGGGCAACTGGTACTTCCCGCCGTCGAGCGTGAAGCCGGAGTTCTTCTCGGAGAGCGACACCCAGTACCACTGCCCGTGGAAGGGCGACACGCAGTACTGGACCGTCACCGTCGACGGCCAGGCGCTGCCGGACCGCGCGTGGTCGTACCCGACCCCGATCCCGTCGTCGTTCGACCGGGTCGGTCAGGACTACTCGGGCTACTACGCGTTCTGGAAGGACGTTCGGGTCGTCGACTGACCGTCCGGAGGCCGGTCTCACCCGGCCAGCGTCAGCACCACGAGCGCCACGTTGAGGGCGACGATCACCAGCGCGATGACCCCCGCCACGACGCGGGTGGTCATCGCGTTGACGTCGGTACCCATGATGCTGCGGCGCGAGGTGTAGACCACCAGCGGCACGATCGCGAAGGCGATCCCGAAGCTCAGCACCACCTGGCTGAGGACGAGGAGCATCGTCGGGTCGACGCCGAACGCGAGCAGGGCGACGGCGGGCAGCAGCGTCACGACCCGTCGGACCACGAGCGGGACCCGCACGTGCAGCAGTCCGTGCATGATCTCCGCACCCGCCATGCACCCGACCGACGTCGAGGCGAGTCCGGACGCGAGCAGCCCGACCGCGAACAGCACCCCGACGACGGGGCCGACGTTCGCCTCGATCGCGGCCTGCGCGCCCGGGATCGTGTCCGTCCCGGCGACCCCGGGCAGCGTCGCGGCGGCGAGCACGAGCATGCAGACGTTCACGCCGCCCGCCACCACGAGGGCCAGGCCGACGTCCCACCGGGTCGCGACCAGCACCCGGCGTCGCTCCGGGCCCGCCGGCACGTCACCGTGGCGGTCCCGGGCGAGCGCCGAGTGCAGGTAGACCGCGTGCGGCATCACGGTCGCGCCGAGCATCGACGCGGCGAGCAGCACCGACTGCGCACCTGCGAACCGGGGCACGAGTCCGCTGACGAGCTCGCCGGGTGACACCTGGGCGAACAGCAGTCCGGCGCAGAAGCCGACCGTCAGGACCGCGAGCATCGTCGTCACGACGGCCTCGAACGTCCGGGTGCCGCGGCGGCTGTGCAGCAGCAGGATGCCCATCGACACCACCCCGGTCAGCACGCCGCCGGCGACGAGCGGCAGGCCGAACAGCAGGTGCAGGGCGAGGGCGCCGCCGATGACCTCGGCGACGTCGGTGGCGGCGGCGACGACCTCGGCCTGCGCCCAGAACAGCAGTCGGGGCGCCCGGCGCATCCGTAGGCCGAGGTGTTCCGGCAGGGACCGGCCGGTGACGACCCCGAGCTTCGCCGACAGGTACTGCACCACGACCGCGCTCGCGTTCGCCGCGACGAGCACCCACAGCAGCAGGTAGCCGTACCGGGCGCCCGCGGTCAGGTTCGCGGCGACGTTGCCCGGGTCGACGTAGGCGATGGCGGCGACGAAGGCGGGGCCGAGCAGGGTCAGTCCGGCGGCACGGCGACGAGGGCCGCCGGGGCTGCCGTCGTGCCCCGACCCGGGGCGTCCGGGACGGCCGCTGCGGCTGGCTGCGATGTCGGTCACCCGTTCAGCATGCCAGGATTCGGCGCACCGAATCCTCGGTTTCGGTCCGGAAGTGGATCCGCCCCGCGATCGCCTCAGGCCGCAGCGCGGCGAGCCCGGTGTGCCCGGACCTTCGCCCGGTTGCCGCACCGCTGCATCGAGCACCACCGCCGCGTGCCCCCGCGCGACGAGTCGTAGAACACCAGCCCGCAGTCGTCGGCCGAGCACCGGCTGAGGCGGGTGGGCTGCGCGTCGGCGGCGAGGTCGTCGAAGCCCACCTCGGTGAACAGCGCCACCGCGTCCCGCGCGACGCTCGACAGCGCCTGCGCCAACCGGACCCGGTTCGCCCCGGCGCGACGGCGTCCGCCCGGCAGGCTCGGCGGCACGTCCGGCAGCGCGGCGAACAGGTTCACGGTGTCGATGTCGTCGGGGGCGGGACGGGTCCGGCCCGTTCCGGCCCGCAGTCCCGCGGCGACCGCGGCCCGCGATGCCGGGTCCGTCGAGCCGGCGGGGGCCGGTGCCGCCGCCACGGCGAGCCGACCGATGGCGGCACGGAGGGCGCGGGCGTCCTGCAGTTCGCGGGCGGTCGCGCCGAGGTCGATCGGTTCGGTGTGGTCGCCGAGCCACTCGTCGAGGTCGGCCGGGGTCACCAGGAGCTCGCCGAGCCGGGCACGGGGGCGTCGGGCGTCGGGGTCGTCCGCGAAGCCGCCGGTGTGGGCGAAGTCGAGCGCGATCCGGCCGGCGTCGAAGAACCACGACGATCCGCTGTCGGTCCGGATGTGCTGCCCCGTGTGCATCCGGACAGGCTAACGGCTCCCCGGCGCGCCTCCCGGTCGAGCGACGATCGTGCGGTAGCCGGACGGCGATCGTGCGGTCGCCGTCGCCCGCAGCGCGCCGTCGTCAGGCGGTCGCCGCGCGCCGCTCCCACGTGATGAGGTTGCGGCCGTCGAACCGCCGCGAGCACCGCGCACAGGCCAACGGCCGGGTGGGCGTGCGGTAGCGCACGTGCTCGTGGCCGGCCGGGCAGGTCCCCACCCAGGGCGCGAGCTCGGACGCGATCGGCCCGTCGTACAGGCGCGACCCGGTGTACCCGATCGACGCCGCGGTCCTGCGCCACACCGGACCGTGCGCGGCACGGGGTCCCGCCAGGGCGTGCGCGACCTCGTGGAGCAGGACCTGCTCGACGTCGTCGTCGGACACCCGGGCCGCGATGTACCGGCTCACCGTGATGCGCCGCCGGGCGAAGTCGCACTGTCCCGCGCGGGTCTTGGCGTGGTCGAACGCGAAGCTCCAGTCACCGGGACCGAGGTGCGCGGTCAGGAGCTCGTCCGCACGCTCCCGGACGCGCTCGAGCGCCGTCACCGCAGGTCGGAGTCCGGCTCGTCGCGCGGCGCCTGGCCCTTCTGGGCGGCCTTGGCGGCGATGCGTCCCCACAGCTCGTCGGCCTCGGTGCGTGCCGCGTCGGGGGCGCCGAGCACCCGACGGCGGATCGGCGGGACCTGCTTCACGGGCTCGGCGACGCGGGTCGTCGGCTCGGCGTCCTCGGCCCGGCGTGCGGCGATCTCGCGCGCGGTGCGCGGCCGGTCGTCGGTGTCCTTCGGCTGCGCGACCGACGCCCGGAGCGCGGCCTCGACCGCGGTGCGGAGTGCCTCGGTGCGCTCCGACGGCGCCCCGGCCTGGCGGAAGGCCTGGTACGCCCGCGACAGGGCGGAGCGGGCCTCGTCGAAGCGGGAGAGCTCGAACAGCGACCATCCCTCGAGCTCGGCGGCGGCGCCCTCGAGCTCCGGCCACTCCTCCGTGCGCGCGGTGTCGCGGGCCATCGCGGCCTCGGTCGCGGCACGTTCGTACCGGCCGAGGTCGTGCAGCACGTGCGCGCGGCGGATGCGCGAGGCGACCTTGTCCGACCGCTCACCGGTGAACATGGTCAGGCGGAAGACCTCCTCGGCCACGACGAGGGACTCGTCGAGCCGGCCGAGCAGGCGCAGGAGCTCGGCGCGCTCGGCGAGGGCGTCCGTGCTCCGGCTCTGCCCGAGGTCGCGCAGGCGCTGCTGCACGGCATCGGCGTCGACGGCGGGACGCAGGCTGATGGGCGCGAAGGTGCTCCCCGGGCTCACGCCCGCGGTGACCGGTGCGGCGCCGGCCGCTCCGGCGTGACGGGGTTCCCGGGCGCGGTCGTCGCGGTCGGGCTGCTGGCTGTCGTCGGGCGGGAGGGACATCGTGTCGAGGGTAACCGCGCCGTCCCGTGAGCGGGCGGTGCCACGCGCACGGAGATCGCGAGAACGACGGCGACGGCCCGCCCCGCTGCTGCGGGACGGGCCGTCGGACGTGCGTGTGCGGACGCTCAGCTCGCGCCGTTGACCGCCGCTGCCGCCGCGACGCCGATGTAGGTGCCGAAGGTGGCGAGGGTCGCGACCACCGCGAGGACGATCGCGAAGATCCCCCAGCCGCGTCCGCGCCCGGCCACCGCGGCGATGATGCCCTGCACGAGCGCCCAGAGGCCGAGGATCGCGGCGATGCCGGCGACGACCGCGCCGATCCCGAGCTGCCCCATCACGGCCGGGTCGTTCATGAGCTGCTGCTGGAGCTGCTGCTGCTGCTCGGTCGACGCGCCACCGTTCTGGGCGATGTCGCCGAGCACGTTGCTGCTCGCGAGGGCGGTGCCCATGAGGAACCCGCCGACGACGCCGAGCACGAGCGACGCCAGGCCGAGGACGAACGCCACCACACCGACGGTCTTCTTCTTGCGCTTCGGCTGCTCGGCGTGCTGCCACGTCGGGCTGCCGGCGCTGGCCGGGGCGGACGACGCCGCGTACGGCTGGTGCGCACCCTGGTGCTCGCCCCACGTCGGCGAGTCCGCACGACGGTCGTCCTGCCGGCCGTACTGCTGCTGGTCGTGCTGCTGCCCGTACTGCTGCTGGTCCTGCTGGCCGTACCGCGGCTGCTGCTGGTCCTGCTCGCCGTAGCGCGGCTGCTGCTGGTCGTACTCGCCGTACCGCGGGGCACGGTCCGCGTCGTTGCGGTCACCCGTGCGGTGGGCGTCGGCCTGGTCGTGCTGCTGGGGCCGACCCCAGACCGGCGCGTCGCCGTCGCCCGTCCGGTCCTCGTTGCTCCGGTCGTCGTTCGTCATCAGGGGGCTCCCTCGCTCGGTCGCGCAGCTGCGCGGTCGTTGTCCCCCATCCTGGCAGCCGTCCGGCCGACGTGTTCAGGTGTCCGCGCCCGTCCGGTACCCCACGACGGACGGGAGGCGCAACGCACGACCCGCACCGCGCCTCCCGTCCGGCAGGTCCGCCGGGCCGCGACCGGGCGCTCAGCCGCCGAAGACGCTGCGGTTCGGCTCGGGGGACGCCACGGCCGTGGCGTCGGTCACGATCGGCGCCCCCGCCGTGAAGGAGCGGAGCTCGTGCCCGTGCACGACCTTGGCGGGCATCGGGTCGGACGAGTACCGCCGGGGCATGTCCGCGACGGGCAGGTCGCTCCTCGAGCCGAGCAGCACGATGTTGCCGAACCGTCGACCCTTCAGCATCCCGGTGTCGGCGACCGCGGCCACCGAGGGCAGCACGGCCTGCAGGGTCGACGCCTGGCCCCTGGCGAAGGCGAGCCCCGCGCCGTCGGCGACGTTCACCGCGACGATGCCGGTGGGGGAGAGGAACGCGGCGACCTCCCGGTAGAACTCGACGCTCGTCACGTGCGCGGGGATCTGCGAGCCGCCGAACACGTCGACGACCGCCAGGTCCACCGTGCCGCGGAGCCCGGCGGGCAGCTTGCCGAGGACCTCGCGGGCGTCGCCGTACCGCACCCGGATCGAGGCGCCGCGGGGGAAGGGCAGGACCTCGCGGACGTGCTCGACCAGGTCGCGCTCGAGCTCGACCACCTGCTGCCGGGAGCCCGGGCGGGTGACCGCGACGTAGCGGGGGAGCGTCAGGGCGCCGGCGCCGAGGTGCAGTGCCGTGACCGGGCCCTCCGGGAGCAGGTCGATCGCGTGCCCGATCCGCCGGATGTACTCGAAGGCCAGGTGCGTCGGGTCCTCGAGGTCGACGTGCGACTGCGGGGTGCCGTCGACCACGAGCGTGAAGGAGCCCGGACGGTGCCGGTCCGGCTCCACCGAGGCCCAGCCCGCACCGATCCGGAACCCGTCGAACGCATCAGCCATGCACCCATGGAACACCACCGTCCGCGTCACCCCGACCACCGCGACGACACAGCCGACGTCAAGCCGCTCGACGTAGCGTTCTGCCGGTCGTCACCCGACAGGTGTCGAGTACTCCGCCCGGCAGCGCCGGACGCAGGAGCTCCGCACCCGCCGTCGTGACCACGGCGCGGCCCGACCGGCCGCCGATCGGCACCCTCCCCACGCGGGTGCCGCGCGGCACGGTCCCGCCGTACCGCCGGCGTGCGTCCGCGCGCGCCGCCCCGTGCGACGGCGCACCGCCCCCCGCGTGCGCCCGGACCCCCACCCTGCGCGGCACGTGGACCGGATCCACCCCTGGAGTCCTCCGTGACCGACACCCTCAGCGTGCCCACGCACCGCCTCGTCGAGGCGACCCGACCCGACGGGACGACCCGCGCCTCCCGGCCGCTGCGCGGCGACGCCTCCCGGCCGCTGCGCGGCGACGCCTCCCGGCCGCCCACGCCGACCGTCGACGGCGAGACGGCGCCCGCGTGGATGCGGCTGCTCGGCGCGACCCTCCTGCTCGCGGGCGGCGTGCTGACGGCGGCCGTCCTCGGCTGGCCGGGGGACGCACCCGAGGTCGCGCTCCTCGTGCCGGGCGTGGTCGCGCTCGTCGTGGGAGCGCTGCTGCTGCTCGCCCGGACGCGGATCGCGGTGACCGAGACCGACGTCGTCCTGGGCTTCCGACCGCTGCCCGCGCGCCGCATCGCCCGGCGTCGCATCGCCGAGGTGACCGTCGTCGAGGCCGATGCGCGGACCTACGGCGGCATCGGACTGCGTCGGCACCGCGGCGTCCGGGCGCTCCTCCTGACACCGGGCCGGGGCGTGCGCATCACGGACGACGGGGGCCACGTGACCTTCGTCCGGGCCGAGCACCCGGAGCAGCTGCTGCTCGCCCTGGCGGCCTGAACGGCAGCGGCCACGGCCTCCGCGCGCTCGTTGTGGCGAGCAGTCGGCATGCTTATACACGCCTCCGCCGAATCCGGTCAAGCCAGGACTGGACAGCGCACGCCGGGGCGACCTATGATTGCAGTTCGCGCTCCCTGGCATTCGTGTGTCGTCATATTGCGGTCGAACACGCGCCCTGGTGCAGCCGGTCCCGTATATGGCGGCGGGACCCGCTGACCGATCTTCGCACAGACCCTGGCATCCACGTCCGGGGTCGCACCGTGTGTCGGTCCCGGGGTCGCGCCGAGCGATCAATCCACTCACCTACGTGCTGCTCGTCAGTACCGGCCCGACGGGGCCTACCGGAGGTCACACCCTTGGCTGCTGCGCCCAACGCATCCACCAACCCCAAGAACGGTCGCAACCACTCGCGACTCTCGTTCGCCAAGATCACGGACACCCTCACGGTTCCTGATCTGCTCGCCCTCCAGACGGAGAGCTTCGACTGGCTCGTCGGCAACGACGCATGGAAGGCCCGCCTCGCCGAAGGGCAGGAGCAGGGTCGTACCGACCTCGCGCTGCACTCCGGCCTCGAGGAGATCTTCGAGGAGATCTCCCCGATCGAGGACCTCGGCGAGACCATGCAGCTCTCGTTCACGTCCCCGGAGCTCGAGGACCCGAAGTACTCCATCGACGAGTGCAAGGAGCGTGGCAAGACCTACGCCGCCCCGCTCTACGTCAACGCCGAGTTCATGAACCACATGACCGGTGAGATCAAGACGCAGACCGTCTTCATGGGCGACTTCCCGCTCATGACCGAGCGCGGCACGTTCATCATCAACGGCACCGAGCGCGTCGTCGTCTCGCAGCTCGTCCGCTCGCCGGGCGTGTACTTCGAGCGTCAGCAGGAGAAGACGTCCGACAAGGACATCTACTCGGCGCGCATCATCCCGTCGCGCGGTGCCTGGCTCGAGTTCGAGATCGACAAGCGCGACCAGGTGGGCGTGCGCATCGACCGCAAGCGCAAGCAGTCCGTGACCGTCTTCCTCAAGGCCCTCGGCCTGACGAGCGAGGAGATCACGGAGGAGTTCCAGGGCTTCGCCTCGATGGAGTCGACGCTCGAGAAGGACGCCGTCCTCACGAAGGAAGAGGCGCTCAAGGACATCTACCGCAAGCTCCGTCCGGGCGAGCAGGTCGCTGCCGAGGCCGCGCGTGCGCTCCTCGACAACTTCTACTTCAACTCGAAGCGCTACGACCTGGCGAAGGTCGGTCGCTACAAGCTCGACCGCAAGCTGGGCATCGACGCGCCGCTGTCGGACTCGGTGCTCTCCGTGCAGGACATCGTCCGCACGATCAAGTACCTGGTCTCGCTGCACGCCGAGAAGACCACGCTCGACGGTGTCCGCGACGGCGAGCCCGTCCAGCTCCGCCTCGACGTGGACGACATCGACCACTTCGGCAACCGTCGCATCCGCGCCGTCGGCGAGCTCATCCAGAACCAGGTCCGCACGGGTCTGTCCCGCATGGAGCGCGTCGTCCGCGAGCGCATGACCA
>Ga0308156_1000769_pt1 | contig 51438 bp, 43 predicted proteins | sample PhyAR2_FD_201041 | JGI IMG/M metagenome (GOLD analysis project Ga0308156, IMG submission 201041) | Phyllosphere microbial communities from UC Gill Tract Community Farm, Albany, California, United States - DLSL A.R2 | ecosystem: Host-associated > Plants > Phyllosphere > Unclassified | place: USA... | reverse complement strand
GGCTTCAGCGGCGGTGATTTCTGGACCTTCCAAGAGGTCCCTCCTTCTTTGTTTAGGCTCGCCGCCCCGTGTGGGCGACGAGCTGACATGCGAAGGAGCAGGAACAGGCAGAAAGGGCGCGCCGACGTGTCGGCCCGGAAATCCCGGCGACTGGCCACCAGTAGACGACCACCCGGCGATCCGACGGGGAGTCCACCACAGGGGACCAGCGTCTGCCGGCCTGCTCCGTGTGCTCATATGTAATTGAGCGGATGCCAAGACGGCACCCCGAAAGAGCCTAGCAGCGTGGCACGGATTCAGGTGGTTCCGACACGGCGCGACGAATACAGTGGCCTCATGGGCCTCATTCGTCGCACCAGTCACACGCTCCTCGCGTGCGCGCTGATCGGCGCCGCGATCGCGCCCTCACCGGCGTGGGCCGCCGCCCCGTCGTCCATCCGCGTCCTAGCCGCGGCGGCCGACGACAACGACCCCGCGGTGATCGAGGTCAAGAAGGAACTGGACGCGGCGGAGGCGTCCGCCGCCGCGGCATCACGGCGCGCCCTCGACGCCTCTGCCGAGGCTGAGCGCACGCGTCTTCTCGCGGAGTCGACCGCAGCGCGCGCCGAGGCGCTCGCGACGCAGAGCTCGGCCGCCGATGCGGCCCTGGCATCCGCCCACGCGCGCGCCGGGGCGAGCGCCGCTCGTCTGTACCGCACGACGGGCAACGGCCCGCTCGTCGCCCAACTCCTGACGAGCGCCGACCCTGACTCGCTTCTGGAGCGCCTGGGACTGCTCGACCGCGTCGCGACCCTGACCACACGCGACGCCGGCGAAGCCCGCGCCGCGGCGGACGTCGCGACCTCGCTCCGCACGCAGGCCGAGGCTGCGCGCACCGAGGCGGCCCGCCTCGCGACGGAGTCGGCCTCGACAGCAGCCACCGCCCAGACCGAAGCCGACACCGAAGCCCAGGCCGTCAGTGCGGCGCAGGCCCAGCTCGACGCCCTCTTCGCTCGGCTCGCGGCCCTGCGGGAGACGACGGCTCAGCAGGAGCGCGAAGCGCGACTGCGCGAGCAGACCCAGCGCGAAGCCCAGGAACCGGGCGGGAACGGCGGGAGCGGCAACAACGGCGGCGGCTCCAACAACGGCGGCGGAGGCGGCAACAACGGTGGCGGCTCCAACAACGGCGGCGGAGGCGGGAACAACGGCGGCGGCTCCGACAACGGCAGCGGGAACGGCAACAACGGCGGCGGGAGCGGCGGCGGCAACGGCGGGAACAACAACGGGGGCGGCGGCTCGAACAACGGCGGCGGCAACGGCGGCGGCACCACTCCCCCGCCCACCGCACCGGCCGGCCCCATCATGAGCCCGAACGACGCCCGCAACTACGCGCGCGGGGCGATCGGCGGCTACGGATGGGGAGACGATCAGTTCTCCTGCCTGGTGTCGCTGTGGAACCGCGAGTCCGGTTGGCGCGCCGACGCCCTCAACCCCTGGAGCGGGGCGTACGGCATCCCGCAGGCTCTTCCCGGCGAGAAGATGGCATCCGCGGGTCCCGATTGGCGGACGAACGCGGCGACCCAGATCGCCTGGGGCTTGTCGTACATCAGCTCGCGCTACGGCTCGCCCTGCGGGGCCTGGGCCCACTCCGAGCAGACCGGCTGGTACTGACACCACGGGCTCCGACCGGCCCCTTCGACAAGCTCAGGGACCCTGCACGACCCAGGTGGTCGAGCCCGTCGAAACCACCGGAGCCGCCTACGACGTCCGCGCGCGCTCCCAGTCGCCGCGGGTCGGCAACTCGACGTAACCGGAGTGCTTCGCCGACACACCGTCTCCCGCGGTGCGGCCGCGAACCCGTCGCCACACCCAGGGCAGGGCATCGCGCGTGATCCATCCGCCGCGCGCCGGCTCGTCGTCGGCGTGCAGCGCCTCGTCCAGGCCCAGCAGCGCGGCCGCGTCGGGCACGCCGAGCGCCTCGGCTGCGCGATAGGCGACCAGGCGGTGGCCGGCCGAGCGCAGGTGGACGAGATCATCCGCCCACAGCGGGAGCTCGCCGAGCTCGGCGACGGCCTCGAGGTCGAGCAGGATCGCTCCCTGCTCGGCGGCGATGCGCCGCAGCTCGACGTTGTACGCCGAGAAGCGCCGCGCGAACAGCCGAGCGGCGGCGCGGTGCGGCAGGAAGGTCGTCACGAGCAGCACGTCGGCCCCGCTCCGGCGCACCGCGCGCACCGCGGACTCGACCTCGGCGACGATCGCGGGAATCACCGGGTGGGGTCCGACGAGATCGTTCGCCCCGATGAGGATCGAGACGAGGTCCGGCTTCATCGCCAGGGCCGCGGGAACCTGTTCGTCGATGAGGTGACGCACGCGACGGCTGCGTACCGCGAGGTTGGCGTACCGGAACGGCCCGTCCTCGCTCGTGCCCGCGAGCAGCTCGGCGAGGCGGTCGGCCCAGCCGCGATACGCGCCCGACGGCATCCGCGACTGGTCGCACAGACCCTCGGTGAGCGAGTCGCCCAGGGCGACGAAACGCGTCCACCGGCCGCGGACCCGGGATGCCACGGGGGTGGCCGGTCGCTGGGCTCCGCGCACGAGCAGACTGTCGTCGATGGCGCGGAGGGCCCGCGCTTCGCGGTAATGCCCGACGAGGTCGTCGGTGAGCGCGGACCAGGTACGCCCCGCGACTGCGTCGCGCGCGGCGCGCGAGAACGCCTGACGCTTCGACTCGTCACCGACGAGGTCCAGGACGCGCGCGCGCAGGTCGTCGAGGTCGCCGGGGCGGTAGAGCCACCCGTCCACGCTGGAACGGACGAGATCGAGCGGTCCGCCGACGCCCGTCGCCACCACCGGCACGCCGCTCGCGAGCGCCTCCTGGATGGTCTGGCCGAACGTCTCGCTCTCGCCGGGGTGCACGAAGACGTCGAAGCCGGCCATGACCCGCGCGAGTGTGTCTCCCGAGAGGTGGCCGGTGAAGACGGCATCCGGGATCGCCGCGCGCAGGCCGGCCCGGGAGGGTCCGTCACCGACGATCACGAGGCGGGTGTTCGGCATCCCCGCGAGGGCCCGGAGGTCGTCGACCTGCTTCTCGGGCGCGAGGCGTCCGACGTAGCCGACGATGCGTTCGCCGTTCGGAGCGACCTCGGCCCGCCACGCGTCGTCGCGCCGGGTGGGCGCGAAGCGCACGGCATCCACTCCCCTGCCCCACCGGCGCAGGCGGTCGACGCCGAGTCCCTCGAGCTGCCGCATCGACGCCGACGAGGGAGCGAGGGTGAGGGTCGCCCGGCGGTGCAGGCGCGCGACGTGCCCCTCGACGAGGGCCGTGGCGTGCGGGAGGCCGTACTTCTGCGCGTAGGCGACGACGTCGGTCTGGTAGACGGCGACGGTGGGGATCCGCAGCGCGTCGGCGGCGGCGAGCCCCTGCCAGCCGAGCACGAACGGGGATGCCAGGTGCACGACGTCGGGGGCGAAGTCGCGCAGCAGCGCCCCGAGGCGTGCCGCCCGGGCGAACACCACGCGCACCTCGGGGTACGAGGGCAGCGGCACCGAACGCAGGAGCTCCGTCCGGGCGCCGTGCAGATCCGCGGTCACATCGCCGGATTTCGGGGCGATGACCAGCGTCTCGTGCCCCGCCTCGGCGAGATGGCGCAGCACGTGGAGAACGGAACCGGTGACCCCGTTCATGTGCGGAAGGAAGGACTCGGCCAGCAGCGCGACTCTCACGACACCAGGGTGGGGGGCGACGACGCGCCGCGGGGGCGCAAAGGGGCCGATGTTCGCGATGTTCACCGGATGCTCCGCTGGGCGTCACCGCCGCGTGGGCGGGGCGTCTGGATCGACGGCGGAGAGTGACCGAATGGACGGGATCGACGCCTGGCTGCAGACGATCGCGGCGAGCCCCTGGGCCCTGCTCGGGATGGCGGCGCTCGTGTTCGCCGACGCGTTCCTGGTGGTGATCCCGGGAGAGGCGGCGGTCACGGCGTTCGGCGCCCTCGCCGTGTCGCACGGGACACCGCCGCTCGCGGGGGTGATCGTCGTGGCGGGTGCGGCCGCCTTCGCGGGCGATGCCGGCTGCTACCTCGTGGGCCGCACGGTCGGCGTCGAGCGCTGGGCGTGGATGCGCGGCCCGCGCGTGCGCAGCGCGCTCGACTGGGCGCGGGCCCGGCTGGAGCGCAACGCCGCCGTCGTGCTGTTCACGGCCCGGTTCGTCCCCTTCGCCCGGCTCGCGGTGAACCTCGCCGCGGGGGCGGCGCGGGTGAATCCGGTGCGCTACCTCGGCGTGGCGGCGCTGGCCGCCCTCGCGTGGGCGGCGTATCAGGCGGTCATCGGCGCGGTGGTCGCCGCGGTCGTCCCGGGTGGACCGGTGGTCGCGGTGATCGTCTCGATCGTCGTCGCGGTGGGGATCGGCGTCGGGATCGATCTCGTGCTCGCCCGGCGGGCGAAGCGGCGGGCGGCGGTGCGGGGCTGACGCGGCGGGTGCCGGCGCAGGGCTGACGCGCCGGGCGGGGAGGGCGTCCCGCGCGCGGAACTCGGGGAGAGCGACCTACCTCGGAGTTCCCGCCGCCATTCCTCCGAAAAAGGCGCCCTTCTCCGAGCTCCCGGCAGTGCTCGCGTCGGTGACGACCACCGCGCCCGCGGCGCGGAAAGGGGCGAGCGTGCGCTCCAGCGGGGTGTAGCCCCGCGGATCCAGCGGCACGAACACGACCCGCGCCGTCCGCCCCGCAGCGCGGTCGAGCTGCTCGCGCAGGTCGCGGACGGCCGTCCGCGGATCGGCGCGCCCCTCGAGGTCGACCGTGGCCTGCCCGTCGCTGACGATCACGAGGCGGCACCGCTCGCGCCGGGCGTCACCGAACTCGTCGAGCGCGCGACGGACGGCGTCGGCCAGCGGCGTCCCGCCGCCTCCCTCGGCGCTCACGCGCTCCACGGCCGCTCGAGCACGCGAGATGCGAGACGTCCGGCTCTGGACGACCGACGACAGCGCACCGGCTGCGAGGACGACGCTCACCTCGCCCCGGTCACGATGGACGTACGCCAACGCGACGTCGGCGACGCGACGCGCGTGCGCCGCTCCGGCGGCGCCCATCGACGACGAACCGTCCACGACGACCACGGTGTGCGCGGCGGTCGGCTCGGCTCGCAGACGCCCCCGCAGGTCGTCGCGCGTGACCGCGACGGCGCCGGTCGCGCCCGAGGCCGCATGCCGGCGGAGAGCGACGTGGACGGTGGGGAGCATCGCGATCCGCCCGTTCGCGCGCTCGGGGGTCACGATACGCCCGGGGCGACCACGGCCGGTTCCCGTGCGGGTCGGTCCCCGGCGCGCGCGACGACCGGTGCGCACGCGCGCGCGATCACGGCCATCGAGCACGTCGGGCGCGAGCAGCGCGGCGGCGCGGGCCGACAGAGCCTGGTCGGGGGCGGCGTCGGCCGCGACGCCGGCAGCGACAGCGTTCCCGGGTCCGGGCGACGCGAGCGACTCCGCCGCGGGAGGGGTGGGGTCGCTCCCATCGGCCGCGGGGTCCGGCGCCCCGCCATCCTCCACGTCGGTGGGGCCGGCGTGCGCCTCCGCGGGCTCCCGCGCGGCGGGCGGATCGGCGCGGTCGTCGCCGGACGCGCCGTCGGCGCCGGGCACGGGCTCCGCCGGGAGGGACCCGCCCGACGGTGAAGCATCGCCGTCCGCCGCGCCGTCTCCCTCCGCCGCTTCCTCCCCCTCGGTCGGTCCGTCGGTGTCGCCCGCCGCCGCGTCGTCGCCCGGATCGCCCGGGTTCTCGGCATCGTCCGCCTCTGCCTCCTCCTCGCCCGCGGGCTCCGTTCCCCCGGGCTCGCCCGGATCGCCCTCGACCCGTTCGCCCTCGCGTCGCGCGCTCCCGTGCGGCCGCGCGATCCAGGCGCGCACGAGCGCTACCGGGTCGCCGTCGACGTCGGCCTCGACGAGGGCGGATGCCAGGGCGCAGGCCGCGATGTCGACGGCCCCGTCGTGCACGCCGTGAGCCGCGAGCACGGCCACCACGCGGCGCCACAGCTGCTCCTCGGTCTCTCCGGCTGGTCGTCGCCCGGGGGCGGGGTCCTCACCGACGTCGACGACGGCCGTGAAGCGGCGGCGCGCCGCGGGCGGAAGGACCGCCGGGTCGGGGCTGAGGGCGAGCGCGCGCACGATCCGCGGCGGGGGCTCGTCGGCATCCGCGTTCCGCCAGACCCAGCCGGCGTGCGGGCGGAGACGGCGGAAGACCCGCTCGGCCCGAAGCGGATCCCCGGTCAGCGCGAGGCCGAACGGCGCGCCCGCGCTCCACGCGGCGATCACCGCGCCGACGGGTCGCGGCAGCGGGGACTCGCCCGCCAGCTCGAGACGGAGACGGGTGGTGTCCCGCGACCGTTCAGGCGACACGGCGCCCGAGCACCGCGGAAGCGGCGACGCGCACCCGCGACGCGGCCGTCGACACGGGCTCGAGCGCGGTCCGTGGCGTCCGGTGCTGCAGAGCCGGCACGGCGACGGCGGCGAGGTCGTGCACGGTCACCTCCGTTCGCCCGGCGAGCGCTGCAGCAGCGCGCGCCGCCTGCACGAGCACGAGCTCGGCGCGGTGGCCGACGGCGCGCGCATCGACGCAGATGCGCACGGCCGCCTCCAGGACCTCGTCACCGAGTGCCAGCTCGCCGCAGCGCTCGCGAGCCAGGCGGATGCGTGCCGCCAACCGCTCCTCGCGATCAGCCCAGTCGGCCGCGAAGGTCTCGGGGTCTCTCTCGAAGGCGAGACGCCGACGCACGATCTCCCACCGCTGCTCGACATCGCGGATCGTCTCGACCGGCGTCGACAGGCCGAACCGGTCCTCGAGCTGGGGGCGCAACTCGCCTTCTTCGGGGTTACCGCTGCCCACGAGCACGAACCTCGCGGGATGGGTGTGACTGAGCCCGTCACGCTCGACGGTGTTGACCCCGGAGGCGGCGACGTCGAGCAGCAGGTCCACGAGATAGTCGTCGAGCAGGTTGACCTCGTCGATGTACAGGATGCCGCCGTGTGCCGCCGCCAACAGGCCCGGCGCGTAGGCGATCTCCCCGCGGAGCGCGCGGTCGATGTCGAGCGCGCCCAGCACGCGGTCCTCGCTCGCCCCGAGCGGTAGATCGACGACCGGCATCTCCAGGCCCTCGCGTCCGAGCAGCTGCGCGAGGCCGCGCACGGTCGTGGACTTCCCCGTTCCCCTGTCGCCGAGGGCGAGGACGCCGCCCACCGCCGGGTCGACGGCGCAGAGGGTGAGCGCGTGGCGAAGGCCGTCTTGACCGACGACGGCGGTGAACGGGAAGACGGGCGCAGTCACGGCATCCATTCTATTGAGAATGGTTCTCACGTACGCGATCCGTAGAGGAGGCGCGGTTCGCGCGGAGCTTCACGCGAGGGCGAGCGTCCGCTCCGCCGCCTCGACGAGCGCCCGACCGTACGACGGACCGTGACCCGCCGCGTGCACCGCGAGCGGGTGCAGCTGATGAAGAGGAACACGCTCCCGCCACCCCTCGCGCAACGGTCGCGCGCGGTCGTAGGCCGTGAGGACCCGCTCGAGGAACGGGCAACCGAACAGCGCGAGCATCGCGAGGTCGGTCTCTCGGTGCCCGCCGTGCGCCGCGGGGTCGATGAGCACCACGCCGTCGGGCGACCACAGGACGTTCCCCGCCCACAGGTCGCCGTGCAGGCGCGCGGGCGGCTCGTCGTCGTCGAACGCCCCCTCGGCGATCAGCGCGCACGCGCGGCGTACGATCTCCGCTCCGGATGCCGAGAGGTTCCCCGCCTCGACGGCGAGGGGCACGAACGGCTCCACGCGCTGTCCGGCGTAGAAGGCGCCCCAGGCCGCGGTCGGACGCGCGGGCTGCGGGCGTCGACCGATGAAGATGTCCCCCTCCCACCCCGGCGGCGGGGAGCCGAACGCCTGAGCACCGGCGGCGTGAGTCGCGGCGAGCGCGGCGCCGAAGGCATCGGCTGATTCGGCGGTGGGCGCGACCTCCGCGATGCGCTCGAGGGCGATGCGATCGTCGCCGACGTCGAAGACCCGCGCGATGCGCGCGCCCTGAGCCTCGGAGAGCCACCGGAGGCCCGCGGCCTCTGCGGCGAAGAATCCGGGGGGAGCATCGGCGCGGGTCTTCACGAGCTGTTCCATCGCCCCAGTCTGTCGCGATGTCGCAAGGCCCCGGCACGATGGAGACATGAGCGACGGCTACGACCCGGACTTCCTCGGCATCCCCCTTCCCCTGCCCGCGCCGGTCGCGCGGACGACGCGGCTCGACTATCCGCGGTTCTCGGTGCTGCTCGACGAGGAGCGTCGGTTCGCCGCCGTCACCGGCGTCGTGATCGACGGAGCGACGTTGCGGGAACTCCCGCGCACCGGCGACTGGCGCCTCGACCCGCGCGTGCCGGCCGCGGCGCAGGCCGGCCCCGAGATCTACAGCCGCAACGATCTCGATCGTGGGCACCTCGTGCGTCGACGAGATCCCGGTTGGGGCTCGGCTGCGGAGGCTCAGGATGCCACCGAGGCGACGTTCTTCTACACGAACGCCGCGCCCCAGGCGGCGGGCTTCAACCAGTCGAAGGAGCTGTGGCTGGGGCTGGAGGACCACGTGCTCGCGTACGCCGAGACGACCGACCGACGGCTCGCGGTCTTCACCGCTCCCGTGCTCGGCGCCGGGGATCCGCCGTATCGCGGCATCCGCGTTCCGCTGCGGTTCTGGAAGATCGCCGCATGGCGCGGCGACGGGGACGCGCTGGCGGCGGCCGGGTTCGTGCTCGATCAGACCGAGCTCGTCGACACGCGGCAGGGCCTCGCGGTGCCTCCGCTCGGGGCGTTCCGCACGTTCCAGGTGCCGATCGCAGACATCGCGGCCGAGGCGGGGGTCGACGTGGGTCCGCTCGCGGCGGCCGACACGTTCGTGCGGCGCGGGCTGCGACCTGTCGCCGCGCGCGAACTCCGGGGTATGGACGACATCGTGCTCTGAGAGGTGGCGCGCGGGCACGGTGGCGCAGCGCAACACGGGTGGGGAGGCCCGCGGCGAAGGGGCCCGCGGGGCACAGGACGGCCCGCGTTGCGCCGGGCGACGGGGAGCGCGAGCTCGTGACGATATCGAGCGCGTGCGCCGCTCGGGGGGGGTGTCGAGCGCGTGCGCCGATCGGGGCGATGTCGAGCGCCCACCGCGCGCGGCGATGTGTCGAGAGAGCGCGACGATGTCGAGCGGGCGCTGAACGCCGCGCCCTTCGGGCGTCAGCGCACGCGCACCGCGTGCAGCAGCGTGTCGACCGCGGTGGTGGGGTGACCCTCGCGGAGCTCCGCGTCGGCGCTCGTCCGCATGATCCGTTCGCACCGCTCGACGCGAAACCTCTCGTCGAGCGCGCCGCGCAGCAGCTCGGGCGTGTAGAGGATCGCCGGGTCGGTCGGCCCGTGGCCTCCGGCCGCGATGTTCTCGACGTCGTGCCCGATGACGACCAGCGTGCCTCCGGGAGCCACCCACTGCGCCATGCGCGCGACGGCGGCCGCGCTGTCGGCGAGATGCAGGTAGCAGGAGACGACGAGGTCGGCGGCAGCCGCGGGCTCCCAGTCGTGCACGTCGGCGCGCACCCAGGTGACGGCCTCGCCGCCGGATCGGGCCGCGGCGAGAGCGAGCCCCTCGGCGGAGAAGTCGATGCCGGTGCAGGTCCAGCCGCGATCAGCGAGCCAGACGGCGGTGCGTCCGTCCCCGGTGGCGACATCGATCGCGGTCCCGGGGGCGAGCTGCGCGAGGATCTCCCGCACGACGGCGGGTGGTTCGGCGGCCCAGACTCCCCCGGCGGAGGCGCGATAACGCTCGTCCCACTGCGCGGCATCCATTCGACTCCCTTTCGTCGCCCCCACCTAGAACCGGGCACAGGGTATCGCGAGCGGGGTATCGCGAGCGGGGCGTCGCGAGCGGGGCGTCGCACGCGGGATGCCGCGAGCGGGATGCCGCGAGCGGGGCACCGAGTTCGGAGATCCGCACCGAACTCGCAGATTTCGGCAGGAGGGGTCCGAGTTCGGCGCGAATCTGCGAGGTGGGCACGCTCCGGCAGCCTGGAGCGCATCCCCGCGCACGATCGCCGAGGCCGCGATCGGTGCACTCGCTTCGCTGTCCGCCCCTCCCCCGCACACGCCGGAGCCCCGCCGCCCACACGGGCGACGGGGCTCCGGCGCAGAGCTCACTCCCCCGACAGACCACCCAGCAGGTGACCGAAGGACTTTCCAGCGCCGAGGTACGACGCGGGGTCGTACGGGTCGGCGTCACGCACGGGCTCGCGCGCGGCGATCGCGTCGGCGAGCTCGCGCGCACCGCGGTCGACGCGGGAGCCGAGCGGAGCCACCTCGTCGGCGTTCGCGCCCCAGTCGCTGGAGGCGGCGAACACGCCGGTCGGCACGGGGTTGGCGTGCAGGTAGGTGAACAGCGGACGGATCGCGTAGTCGATCGCGAGCGAGTGCCGAGCCGTGCCGGCGTTGGCGCCGATCAGCACGGGCGTGCCGGTGAGCGCCTGCGGGTCGAGCACGTCGATGAACGACTTGAACAGGCCCGAATAGCTCGTGGAGAAGATCGGCGTGACCGCGATGAGACCGTCGGCCGAGACGACCGTGTTGATCATCTGCTCGAGCGGCGCGGGAGCGAAACCGGTGAGCAGGTTGTCGGTGAGGTCGTGCGCGTAGTCGCGCAGCTCGAACACGTCGGCCGTCGCCTCGATGCCGCGCTCGCGCAGCTCCGCCAGGACGGCGTGCGAGAGACGGTCACCGAGCATGCGCGTCGACGAGGGCGTGGACAGGCCCGCGGTGACGACCGCGATGCGGCGGGCGGTCATCTCAGGCACCGACCTTCGTCGCGGCGGCACCGAATGCGCTGCCCGAGCGGGGCGCGGCATCCTGGTACGGGCTCCCGGCGACCATGTTGTCTCCGCGGTTCGCGCCGGGGACGGCCTGACGCGGAGCCGCGCCCGCGTAGATCTTCTCGACGAGGTTCGCGTGCGTGGGCGCGTCGGGGACCTCGGCGGGACGGTTCTTCTGCAGCTCCTTGCGCAGCACCGGCACGACCTCGCCACCGAGGATGTCGAGCTGCTCGAGCACCGTCTTGGTCGGCAGGCCCGCGTGGTCGATGAGGAAGAGCTGGCGCTGGTAGTCGCCGTAGGTCTCGCGCATCGAGGCGTAGCGGTCGATGATCTGCTGCGGCGAACCGACGGTCAGCGGGGTCATCTCGCTGAAGTCCTCGAGGCTCGGGCCGTGTCCGTAGACGGGGGCGTTGTCGAAGTAGGGGCGGAACTCCCGCACCGCGTCCTGCGAGTTGGCGCGCATGAAGACCTGACCGCCGAGACCGACGATCGCCTGCTGGGGCGTGCCGTGGCCGTAGTGGGCGAAGCGCTCGCGGTACAGCGTGATGAGGCGCTGGTAGTGCTCCTTCGGCCAGAAGATGTTGTTCGCGAAGAAGCCGTTGCCGTAGTACGCGGCCTGCTCGGCGATCTCGGGCGTGCGGATCGAGCCGTGCCACACGAACGGAGGAACGCCGTCGAGCGGACGCGGGGTCGAGGTGAAGCCCTGCAGGGGCGTGCGGAACTTCCCCTCCCAGTCGACGACGTCCTCGCGCCACAGCTTGTGCAGCAGGTCGTAGTTCTCGATCGTCAGCGGCAGGCCCTGGCGGATGTCCTTGCCGAACCAGGGGTAGACCGGGCCGGTGTTGCCGCGGCCGAGCATGAGGTCGGCGCGGCCGCCCGAGACGTGCTGCAGCATCGCGAAGTCCTCGGCGATCTTCACCGGGTCGTTCGTGGTGATCAGCGTCGTGGACGTCGTGAGGATGAGGCGCTCGGTCTGCGCGGCGATGTACGCCAGCGTCGTGGTGGGCGACGAGGACCAGAACGGCGGGTTGTGGTGCTCGCCGAGGGCGAAGACGTCGAGGCCCACCTCTTCGGTGTGCTTCGCGATCGTCAGGGTGTCCTTGATGCGCTGGGCTTCGCTCGGGGTCGTGCCCGTGGTCGGGTCCTGGGTGATGTCGCTCACCGTCATGACGCCGAACTGCATGCCCGGCCAGTTGTTCGTCTCACCCATGATGCGCCTCCTGTTTTGTATGCATCTGAATATACATGGTGGAACGCACCGCGCCGAGGTTTATTCCGCCGTACCCCATCGGCATCCGGAATCCACCCCCGTGGACCCCTCTTCCCGACGCGATTATCGTCGCCCGGGATGACGGATGCCACGACCTCGCCCCCGAAGACGCGCACGGCGTTCTGGGACAACGCCCGGTTCGCCGCGATCACCCTGGTCGTGTTCGGCCACGCGATCCAACGCCTGACCTACGACTCGGATGCCGCGGAGGCGCTGTACCTGCTCGTGTACGCGTTCCACATGCCGCTGTTCGCGCTGATCGCGGGATTCTTCTCCTCATCCGCGGAGCCGACGCGACGCCGGATGGCGCGCCTGTTCACCGACCTCATCGCGCCCTACCTGATTCTCGAGACCCTGTGGACGATCACGCAGTTCCTCGTCACGGGGAGGACGAACCTCGACCCCGCGCAACCGTCGTGGACGCTGTGGTTCCTGCTCGCCCTCGCGCTGTTCCGGCTCGTACTGCCGTTCCTCGCGCTGCTGCGCGCGCCCGTGGTGTGGGCCCTGGCGATCTCGATCGTGGCCGGATATCTGCCGAGCATCGACTCGACGTTCTCGCTCTCGCGGTTCCTCGGCCTGCTGCCCTTCTTCACCCTCGGGTGGTGGCTGCGCGAGCACGACATGGTCGCGCGCGCGGGGCTGCTCGCCGCGCGGCCCCTCTGGCTGAGGGCGGCCGCCGCGACCGTTCTGGTCGCAGCCGCGGCGCTCGCCTTCGTCTTCGTCGACACCTGGCGCGACGTGCGGCTGGGAACCTGGTTCTTCTTCGTCGACGCCTATGCCGACCTCGACGCGCCGCAGTGGTGGGCGGGCGGGGTGCGGCTCGCGATCATCGCGCTCGCGCTCGTGCTGATGGCCGCGTTCCTGGTGCTGATCCCCCGCCGCGAGACCCGCTGGACGCCCCTCGGTCGATACACGATGTACGTCTACCTGCTGCACACGTTCGTGCTCTACCCGTTCCGCCAGTCGGGCGTCCTGCGGGGGCTCGAGCCGATGGGGCTGTGGATCCCGGTGGTGGCGCTCGCGAGCGTGGCGATCGCCGTCGCCCTGTCGAGTCGTCCGGTACGGCGCCTCACTCGCCCCCTGGTGGAGCCCCGGATGCCGTGGCTCTTCCGCGACCGCGAGCTCGGCGCGGGCCGCGGGAGCTGACGCGCCCCCGCGGCCCGCGACCCGCGACATCACACGATCGGCCCGAGAGCGCAGCTTCGACGACGCCGCACGTCGTGATCTCGCGCCGAACGTGTGACCTCGCGCCCGCGGCCGCGCACCGACGCCGCGCAGGCCGACGCCGCCCGCTCCCTACGCGCCCAGCAGCCCCGCCCCGATCGACGCGCCCGAGGCGGGAGCCGGGGGCACCGCCCACAGCCCCGAGCCGACGTGGCGGATGTACTCGCCCATGGCATCCGTCGACAGCGCCTTCTGCAGCGTGATGAAGCGATCCGGGCTCTTCTGGAACGACAGGAAGAACAGCCCGGCATTCAGCCGACCGAGGTCGGTCGTGCCGTCGACGAAGTTGTAGCCGCGGCGCAGGATGCGGATGCCGCCGTTGTTGTCGGGATGCGCGAGGCTCACGTGGCTGCGCCGGTCGATGCGGGGCTTGCCCGTGGCATCCGTGGCTCCGAAGTCGGGGGCGGTGAACTCGTCGCCGCCCGACAGCGGCGCCCCCGCGCCCTTGTCGCGACCGACGACGCGGTCCTGCTCGGCGAGGCGGGTGCGATCCCACGTCTCGATGAGCATCGCGATGCGCCGTGCCACGAGATACGACCCTCCCGAGAGCCACGCCGGCCCCTCGGATGCCGAGACCCACACGTTCTCGTCGAGCGCGGCGGTGTCGTCGGCCAGGATGTTGGCCGTTCCGTCCTTGAACCCGAAGAGGTTGCGCGGCGTCGTCTGAGCGGCGGTGGTCTTGGAGGTCCGGCCGAAACCGAGCTGCGACCAGCGGATCGTCGCGCGGCCGAAGGCGATCCGACTGAGGTTGCGGATCGCGTGGACGGCCACCTGCGGATCGTCGGCGCAGGCCTGGATGCACAGGTCGCCGTCGGAGCGCAGCGGATCGAGGTCGTCGCCCAGGAACGCCGGCAGCCGCTCGAGGCCCGGCGGGCGCTGCCCCTCGAGCCCGAAGCGCGCATCGAAGAGCGACGGCCCGAAGCCGAACGTGATCGTGAGGTTGCTCGCCGGAAGGCCCACGGCCTCCCCCGTGTCGTCCGGCGGAGCCTCGGGCGAACCGCCCAGGGCACCCGTCGCGCTCACGTCGAGGCCCTGCATCATGCGGTTCGCGGCGTAGGTCCAGTCCGAAAGCAGCTCCGCGAGATCGTCGCGGGTCGTCCGCGCCATCATGTCGTACGCGGCGAAATGCAGGTGCTCCTGCACCGGGGTGGTGATGCCGGGCTGATGGATGCCGGATGCCGGGGCCACGGCATCCATCACCCGTCGCGCCTGATCCTGGCCGTACGCCGCTCCCCCCACGAGACCCGCGCCCGCGCCGACGACGAGGCTGGTCGCGCTCGCGCCGATCGCCAGGCCCATCAGGTCGCGGCGGGACACTCCCGCCGACGCGTCGCGGCCGGACGGCGACGCGGCTGCCGCCGAACCCGAGGGTCCGGCGGCAGCAGAGGTCTGTTCGTCCTCGCTCACGCTCACTCCAGCACCGTGACCGTCAGCTGCGACAGCGGCTCGGCGAGGGCGTTGATGAGGTCGGTCAGCTGGCGCTTGTCGGCCTCGGTGAGCTGCGAGTACGGCACGAACCCGGCGTCCGCGGAGCCGTGCGCGGCGAGGGCGGCCTCGAGGTCGGCGTACCCCTTGTCGATGCGCGTCACCAGCTCGGCGCCCTTGTCGCCCTTCGATTCCGCGAAGTCGCGGACGAGCGAGAAGGCCATCTTGGAGCCCTCGACATTCGCCGCGAAGTCGTACAGATCGGTCCCCGACCACCAGTCCTCTTCGCCGCTGATCTTGCCCGTGGCGACCTCGTCGAGCAGCGCGATGGCGCCGTTCGAGATGCCGGCCACGCCCTGCGCGTCGAGCGCCTGGGTGAAGGCGTCGGAGTGGACGTAGTCGTACAGCTCCTGCGTGTCGGCGATGAGCTTGTCGCCGTAGGTGGCGCGCTCGCCGGGGGTGGACGGAGTCCAGTCCTTCCAGGCCGGGGTCTCGCCGTCGGCGTTCAGCGCGTCCTGCGCGGGAACCCAGAGGTCCTTCTCGATGCGGTGGAACCCGGTCCAGTCCAGGCCCTCGGCCACGGCGTCGACCTCGCGGTAGTCGATGCGCGGGTCGAGGTCGCCGAGCGCCTCGGCGATCGGCTCGATGCGCTCGTAGTATGCGCGCACACGGGGGAACTGCTCCTTCGCGGCGGCGTCGTCGCCCGCCTCGTAGGCCGCGGTGAAGGTCTGCACGGCAGGGAGCAGCTGGCCGACCTGGTCCTTGACGAACGCGGCGTAGAGGTCGACCGCCTTCTGCTTCTGGTCGGCATCCGGGCCCTCGACGGCGACGGCGTCACCCGTGACCGAGAAGCTCGCCTTACCCACGCCGTCGCCCACCATGCCGGGCTTGCAGAGGGTGAAGTAATCCCCGGGCTGAGCGACCACGGTGAGGTTGCGCGAGGCGCCGGGGGCGATGTTCTCGACCTCGCCGACGATCCGCAGACCATCGGATGCCAAGAGGTAGAACTCCGTGACCTGATCGCTCTTGTTGCTCACGTCGAACGCGACGGTTCCGCTGGGCACCGAGGCGGACGAGACCGCGCAGCCGTCGTCGGTCGAGGTGACGGTGAGGGCTCCGGACGCGGACGCGTCGGTCTTGGCGACGCATCCGGCGAGGACGAGAGCGGCCGCGCCGGCCACGGCCGTGGCCGCGAGGAGGCGTGTCGAGTTCATGGTGCTGTGCTCCGTTCGAGGAAGGGATGCCGCGGCGTCGGGTGCGCGCGGGAGGAGAGAGGTCTCAGGGGGTGGCGGACGCGCCGGGCGTCGCGGTGGCGACCGCGTGATGCGACTCGCCCTGCGGCGCGGACGGGGAGGCCGCCGCGGGACGCGGGCGTCGGCCCGCGCGAACCCCGCGCACGAACAGCGGGACCACCACGGCGACGTAGACGACCCACGCGATGACCTGCAGCCACGTCATCTGCGGCATGAAGCCGACGGTCGCCTGCAGCAGCGCGGCGAGGGGGCTGTCGGGGGCGATCGAGGTCGAGACGTCGAACGCCCACCCGAAGGGGAACCCCGCCCAGCCGGTGGCGACCAGACCGGTGAGGGGATCGATCGGCGCGCCCGCGCCGAACGGACCGGGCAGGGCACCGGCTTCCTGCAGATCGTGGAACGCGTAGGCGAGGACCCCGGCGGCGACGACGACGAGGAAACCGCCCGTCCAGGTGAAGAACCGACCGAGATTCAGGCGCAGCATGCCGCGGGCGATGAACCAGCCGAGGACGACGGCGGCGGCGAGACCCAGGAGCGCGCCGAGCAGCGCCACGGGCGATTCGCCGAACGACTGCACCATCGACCACAGCAGCAGGGTCGTCTCCACACCCTCGCGCGCCACCGACACGAAGCCGATCGCGACGAGCGCCCAGACGCCGCCACGGAGCGCCTTGTCGATGCCGCCTTCGAGGCCCGCCTTGAGGGTGCGGCCCGCCTTCTGCATCCAGAAGATCATCCAGGTGACCATCGCCACGGCGAGCAGCGAGAGCCCGCCCCCCAGCAGCTCCTGCGCCTCGAAGGTGAGCATGTACGCGCCGAACGTGAAGATCGCGCCCACCCCGAGCGCGAGGGCGACAGCGAGGCCGACGCCGGTCCACAGCTTCGGCAGGGCGTCACGGCGGTCGAGGCGCGTGAGATACGCGACGAGGATGCCGACGACGAGCGCGGCCTCGAGGCCTTCACGGAGGCCGATGAGGAAGGTGGCGAAGAAGCTGGCAAGCACGGGCGGGAGTTCCGACTTTCACGAGGAGGAAGGACCGCGACGCTGCGGATCAGGTAAGGGCAGCCTCACCTGACTGTGACAGATTACGCACTTTCGCCGGTTCGCGCATCCTCGATTCTTCGACGCGGAGACCATCGCCGTCGCCCCGAGCCATCGATCGGGCGGTGGCAACCCCCGGACGGTAACGCTCGGCAACATTCGAGCACCGCTCCCCGCCCCGACCTAGCCTCGATCCATGTCCGAGTTGAACCTCCCGATCCTCGACCTCTCCCTCCTCGATCAGGGACCCGAGGCCGCATCCCGTTTCCGCGACGACCTGCGCGCGGCCACCCACGACGTCGGCTTCTTCTACCTGACCGGCACCGGGGTCACGCCCGAACTCGAGGAGCGCCTGCTGCAGGCCGCCCATGACTTCTTCGCCCTCCCCGAGGCCGAGAAGCTCGCGATCGAGAACGTCACGAGCCCCCACTTCCGCGGGTACACGAGGGTCGGCGGCGAGCGCACGCAGGGCCGCGTCGACTGGCGCGAGCAGATCGACATCGGCCCCGAGCGCGATCCGATCCACGACCCCGAGGGCCCCGGTTACAACCGGCTCGTCGGCCCCAACCTGTGGCCCGCGGCCCAGCCCGAGCTCAAGGACGTCGTCACCGAGTGGCACGACCACCTCACCGGCGTGGCCCGGAAGCTGCTGCGCGCATGGGCGCTCGCCCTGGGAGCCGAGGAGCAGTACTTCGACCGCCACTTCGGCGACCCGCAGACCCTCATCAAGATCGTCCGCTACCCCGGCAAGGACGACCCGACCCCGCAACAGGGTGTCGGGGCGCACAAGGATTCCGGCGTCCTCACGCTGCTGTGGGTCGAGCCGGGCAAGGGCGGCCTGCAGGTCGAGCGCGACGGCGAGTGGGTCGACGCTCCCCCGGTGCCCGGCGCCTTCGTGGTGAACATCGGCGAGCTGCTCGAGTACGCCACGCAGGGCTACCTGACGGCGACGAACCACCGCGTGATCTCGCCGATGTATCCCGACGAGCGCATCTCGGTGCCGTTCTTCTTCAACCCCGCCCTCGACGCGCGCCTGCCGATCATCGAGCTGCCCGAGGAGTTGGCATCCGAGGTCCGCGGCGTCACCGACGACCCGACGAACCCCATCCACGCGACCTACGGCGAGAACGCCCTCAAATCGCGCCTGCGCGCCCACCCCGACGTGGCCGAGCGCTGGCACGCGGATCTGCTGGCCGCACGCGCGGCATCCTGACCCGCTCGACCAACGCCCGCCGTCCGGCCGACCCCGGCGGCGGGCGTTCGCCGTTCACACGCCGGGGGGGGTGGCCGGTTCTCGGCGCCGAGGTGGCTGAGCTTGTCGTAGCCACCGGTCCCTTCGACAAGCTCAGGGACCTCAGACGAAGACGCGCGTGCACCTCCGGGCACGAGCTCGTCTCCGGCATCCGGAAACGCCGAAGGCCGCCCCACACCGTGGGGCGGCCTTCCAAGAATGTTTTGCGCGATAGAACGCTGGTGCGATTAGCGACGCAGACCGAGACGCTCGATGAGCGAGCGGTAACGGTTGATGTCGACGTCCTGCAGGTAACCCAGCAGGCGGCGGCGCTGACCGACGAGCAGGAAGAGTCCACGGCGCGAGTGGTGGTCGTGCTTGTGGATCTTGAGGTGCTCGGTGAGGTCCTTGATGCGCTGCGTCATCATCGCGACCTGCACCTCGGGGGATCCGGTGTCACCGGGGTGCGTCGCGTACTCTTCGATGATCGCCTTCTTGACGTCTGCTTCGAGTGCCATAGATGGGATCCCCTTCCTTCTCATTGCGCGGCGCCCGGCACCTGATGTGCGAGCTCTCTTTATCCGCGGCCGATCGAACGGCAACCGCATGAGTCTACCAGCATCCGGATGCCGTCACCGCACTGTTCCCCAACGCCTCACCCCGCCGTCGGCGGCGTCCCGCTGAGCACCCCGATGTCCGAGCCCTGGCGTAGCCTCGATCCGTGCAGCTCACGGTCCGCGTCAAGCCCGGCAGCCGGCGCGGCCCGCTCGTCGAAGACACCGCCGAGGGTCTCGTCGTCCACGTGCGCGAGCGCGCCGTCGACGGCGCGGCGAACACGGGTGTGGTGAGGGCGCTCGCCGCGCACTTCGGCGTGCCGGCCCGCGATGTCGAGATCCTGCGCGGGCACACCGCGCGCGTGAAGCGTGTCGAGGTCGACGCGTGAGCGCCCGCCGGAGCGCGCTCATCGACCTGCGCCCGCTCACCACCTCGCCCGCGTTCGCGCGCCTGTGGATCGGATCGACGCTCGCGGGCCTCGGCGGGCAGCTCACGGTCGTCGCGGTCATGCTGCACGTGTTCGAGCTGACCCAGAGCACGTTCGCGGTCTCGATGATCGCCGTCGCCGGGCTCCTGCCCATGGTTCTCGCCGGCCTCTACGGCGGCATGCTCGCCGACGCCTTCGATCGACGCACGGTCGCTCTGCTCGCCGCCGTGGTCACCTTCGTCTCGACCGCACTGCTGGCCGTTCTCGCCTGGACGGGCCTCGAGACCGTGGGGTGGCTCTTCGTCCTCAGCGTGGTGAATTCGGCGGCGAACTCCATCGTGATGGCGACGAAATCGGCGATCACCCCGCGGCTGATTCCACGCGAGCTCCTCCCCGCCGCCGCGGCACTGCAGGGCGTGACGGTCGGGATCATGGTCATGGCGGGTCCTGCCCTCGCGGGCGTACTCGTCGCGGTCGCCGGCTACGCCTGGACGTACTCGCTCGACGTCCTCTTGATGACGTCACTGTTCCTCGGCTTGTGGTCGCTCCCCCGACTCCGCCCCGAGGGAGAAGTGGTGAGACCAGGACTCGAGTCTTTCCGCGACGGCGCCCGATTCCTCCGCCGCGCTCCCAACATCCGCCTGCAGTACATCCTCGACATCATCGCGATGACCTTCGGTCAGCCCGTCACCCTCTTCCCCGCGATCGGCGCGGTGCTGCTCGGCGGGGGCGCGATCACCACCGGGGTGCTCACGGCGGCCGTGGCGGCGGGAGCATTCCTGTCCAGCCTGTTCTCGGGGCCGATCGGTCGGGTGCGCCGACAGGGCCTCGGGATCGAGCGGGCGATCCAGGTCTACGGTGTGTCGATCGGCCTCTTCGGTCTGGTCCTGGTCGCCGCGAGTCTCGGCTGGCTCCGTCCCGACCTCGTCGACGAGACCCACGCCGCCGTCGCCCTCATCGTCCTGGCCGCGGTCGCCCTCGCGATCTCGGGGGCGGCCGACAACGTCAGCGCGATCTACCGCTCGACGATGATGCAGGCGGCGGTCCCGGATGCCATGCGCGGACGCCTCCAGGGCATCTTCATCGTCGTGGTGGCCGGTGGCCCCCGCGTCGGGGCGCTGTATGCCGGAACCCTCGCGACACTGACCACCCTGTGGGTGCCGCCCCTCTTCGGCGGCATCCTGATCCTCGCCCTCGTGGGGACGCTCGTACGGTTCTCTCCGCGCTTCCGCGCCTACGACGCGCTCGATCCGCAGCCCTGAACCCGGCGGACGCCCCCGAATGTGACGTCGCGTTGCGCGGCGACGTCGTCCTCGACGGCGACTGGGAAAGCATGGCGGGATGACGCGGACGCAGGAGAGCAGCGCGCACTGGGGCACCTTCCGGGTCGAGGTGTCGGACGACGGACGCACGGTGCTGCGCACACGCCCCTACGCCGACGACCCCGATGCCTCGCCGGCGATCGAGGGGGTCGCGGAGGCGCACCACCACCCTCTCCGCGTCACGCGACCCGCCGTCCGGCGGCGCTGGCTCGAGAACGGCCCCGGTCCGGACGATCGTCGCGGGGCCCCCGACGACGAGTACGTGGAGCTCGAGTGGGACGAGGCCCTCGCCCTGCTCTCCGCCGAGCTGGACCGCGTCCGCACCGCGCACGGCAACCGGGCGATCTTCGGCGGGTCCTACGGGTGGGGAAGCGCGGGGCGCCTCCATCACGCCCAGGGGCAGCTGCACCGCTTTCTGAACGCGATCGGCGGGTACACCTCGTCGGTCAACGACTACAGCCGCGGGGCGAGCCTCGTCCTGCTGCCGCACCTCATCGGGGCCGATGGAATGGAGGAGCTCCGCAAGCGACCGCCGTCCTGGCCGCACATCGCCGCGCACACCGATCTCCTCCTCTGCTTCGGGGGCATACGACTGTCCAACACCTCGGTGATCCCCGGCGGGCACGCGCGTCAGGTCGTCGGCGGGCTCTCCCGCGAGGCCGCCCGCACGACGCGGATCGTGACGGTCTCGGCTCAGCGCGACGACATCGACACCGATCTGGATGCCGAGTGGCTCGGGATCGCGCCCGGCACCGACACCGCCCTCCTGCTCGCCCTCACGCACACGCTCGTCACGGAGGACCTCACCGACGAGGCTTTCCTCGCCTCCCACACGTACGGCGCCGACCGGGTGCGCGCCTACGTGACCGGCGCCTCCGACGGCGTGGCGAAGAGCCCGGAATGGGCCGCCGACATCACCGGCATCCCGGCATCCGCGATCCGCGATCTCGCGCGGCGCGCCGCGGCGGGGCGCACCCTCGTCAACGTGACGTACTCGCTCCAGCGCGCCGAGCACGGCGAGCAGGCGGTGTTCGCCGCCCTGACGTTCGCCGCCTTCCTCGGCCAGATCGGTCTTCCGGGCGGCGGGTTCTCGCACGGGTACGGCTCGATGGGAGATCACGGCATCGGCGTCGAGCAGGTGAAGCTGCCGACCTTCCCCCAGGGGCGGAATCCCGTCGAGGATTTCATTCCGTGCGCGCGGATCAGTGATCTGCTGCTGCACCCGGACGAGGACCTGCCTTACGACGGCGGGACGCTGCGCCTGCCCGACATCCGCCTCGTCTACTGGGCCGGGGGCAACCCGTTCCACCACCATCAAGACCTGAAACGCCTGCGCCGGGGCCTCGCACGCATGGACACCCTCGTGGTCAACGAGTTCCACTGGACGCCGACCGCCCGTCACGCCGACATCGTGCTGCCCGCGGCCACCCCCCTCGAGCGTGACGACCTGACCGCCGGACCGGGCGATTCGCGCCTTCGCACGATGCCGCGCGCCGTGGCACCCGCAGGCGACGCGCGCGAGGAGTTCTGGATCTACGACCGTCTCGCGGATCGTCTGGGCGCGGACTACACCGAGGGGCTGGACTCCCGCGGCTGGCTCGAGCGCATCTACGAGACGTGGCGGCAGGCGAACACCGACGCGCCGCCGTTCGCGGATTTCTGGCGCGACGGCGGGACACCGCTCCCGCAGCGCCCTTACCGTGACGGGGCGTTCTCCGCGTTCCGCGCCGACCCCGCCGCGCACCCCCTCGGTACCCCGAGCGGCCTGATCGAGCTGTTCTCCCCCACCCTCGACGGCTTCGGCCTCGCGGATACCGCGGGGCACGCGCTCTGGATCGATTCGCGGGTCGATGCCGCCGCGGCCTACGACATCCAGCTGCTGTGCAATCAACCCTCGCGCCGCCTGCACAGCCAGCTCGACATGACGGCGCCGAGCCGATCCACCAAAGTGGCCGGACGCGAGCCGGTACGCCTGAACCCCGCGGATGCCGCGGCCCGGGGGCTCGAGGACGGCGACCTCGCGATCGTCCGCAGCCCGCAGGGCAGCCTCCTGGCCGGTGTCGTGATCACCGATGCCCTGCTCCCCGGCGTCGCGCAGATGCACACCGGGTCCTGGTACGACCCGAGCGCGCCGCACATCGCCGACTGCGTGAACGGCAACGTCAACGTCCTGACGAAGGACGTGGGGACCTCGACGCTCACCCAGGCCTCCAGCGGCGCGCGCGTCGCGGTCTCGATCGCGCGCTACGACGGCCCCGTCCCCCCGGTCCGCGCGTACGAGCCCCCGCGCTTCGCGGCCCGTCACGCTGAGGGCGACGGCATCCGGGCCTGACGGACAGGGATCGGCGGATTTCCGCCGTCGCACTCGCCGGACCCGCGCGATGGCACAGCCGAGCCCTATCGTCGGGATCGTGGCATCCGCACCTTCCCCCTCCCCCGTCTCGATCGCCGTGCAGTTCGTCCTCACCGGCATCGTGTGGGGGTCGAGCTTCCTCTTCATCGCCGTCGCGCTCACCGGGATGACCCCGGCGCAGGTCGCCGGAGGCCGTCTGCTGTTCGGCGCCCTCGCCCTGGCGGCGATCGTGGCCATCCGTCGCGAACGACTCCCCCGCCGCATCCGGGTCTGGGCGCACCTCTGTGTGCTGTCCGCGACCTTCTGCGTGGTCCCGTTCCTGCTCTTCGCCTGGGCCGAGCAGCACGTGTCGTCGGGGCTGGCGAGCATCTTCAACGCGACGACGCCGATCATGACGGCGATCATGGCGTGGGCGGTGTTCCGCGTCGAGAGCCTCAAGCCCGGTCAGCTCGTCGGGATCGCGGTCGGGATCATCGGCGTGGTCGTCATCATCGCGCCCGGGGCCGTCGCCGATGTCGGCGGCAGCACGATCGCGCAGATCGCGCTGCTCGGCGCGACGGCCTGCTACGGATTCAGCCTCGCCTACATGCGTCGCTTCCTCGGCGACACCGGACTGTCGGGCATCGCCTTCGCGTTCGGGTACATCGGCCCGGCCGCGGCGTTCATGGTCGTGCTCTCCCCGCTCATCCTCGCGGAGCCGATGGACCTCTCGCTCCCCGTCGTCGGCAGCATCGTCGCCCTGGGCGTGCTCGGCACGGGCATCGCCTACGTCTGGAACCAGAACACGCTGCGGGCCTGGGGCCCCACGCGCGCCTCGACAGTCACGTACATCACCCCGGTGGTCGGGGTGGCGCTCGGCATCCTGATCCTCGGTGAGCGCATCTCGTGGAACGAGCCGGTGGGTGCCGCCGTGGTCTTCCTCGGGATCCTGCTCGTGCAGCAGCGCCTCCGCCTGCCGCGCCGCGCCCGGGTCTGACCCGCGAGCCCGCGTCCGCGAACGACGAAGGCCCCGGATGCCGAGCACCCGAGGCCTTCGCGAGAATCACTCCCGCAGCATGCGCTGCGGCGAGATCACGCCTGCAGAGCGAACTGCAGGTCGAGCTCGATGGTGACGTCCTTGCCGACGAGGACGCCGCCGGTCTCGAGGGCGGCGTTCCACGTCAGACCGAAGTCCTCGCGGTTGATGACCGTCTTGGCGGTCGCGCCGGCCTTGTAGTTGCCCCACGGGTCGGTGCCGAAGCCACCGAAGTCGATCGAGAACGTGGCGGGCTTGCTGACGCCGCGGATGGTGAGCTCGCCGTCGACGAGGAAGTCGCCGTCCTCGACGCGGACACCGGTCGAGCGGAAGTCCATCGTCGGGTAGGTCTCGATGTCGAAGAACTCGGCCGAACGCAGGTGCTGGTCGCGGCCCTCGTCCTTGGTGTCGACCGAGGTGACGTCGACGGACGCCTCGACGGTGGCCTCGAGGGGGTTCTCCGGGGCGACGAGGGTGGCGCTCTTCATGCCGAAGGTGCCGCGCACCTTGGAGATCATCATGTGACGGACGGTGAAGGTCACCTCGCTGTGCGAGGGGTCGAGCACCCAGGTGCCCGCCTTGTAGCCGGGGATCTCGAGCGTGGTGGTGTCGGTCATGTCACTCCTAAAGGTCTGGGGAGCCGTATCGGCGTCCTGCGGGGAGGAAACTCCCATTCACACGAATGTATTCCACGATCGTGAAAAAAGACGAACCCGAGGGTGCCGAAGCTCCCTCGGGTTCGTGAACATCGTGTGTCGTCAGCCGACCTTGAGCAGGTCGATGATGAAGATCAGCGTCTTGCCGCCGAGGAAGTGGCCGCCGGCGGGACCGTAGGCCAGGTGAGGCGGGATGACGAGCTCGCGGCGTCCGCCGACCTTCATGCCCGGGATGCCGTCCTGCCAGCCCTGGATGAGGCCGCGAAGGGGGAACTGGATGCTCTCGCCCCGGCCCCACGACGAGTCGAACTCTTCGCCGGACTCGTACTCGACACCGGCGTAGTGCACGGTGACGGTGTCGCCGGGCTTGGCCTCGTCGCCGTCGCCGACGATGATGTCGCGGATGACGAGGTCGGAGGGGGCGGGGCCGCTGGGAGCGTCGAACTCCGGCTTGGTGCGATCAGTCATGGGTCCATCCAAGCATGCGCAGCGCGTCGCCGAACCCCCTGGACAAAGACTCAGCGCCCGGTGCCGCGGCGATGCCTGCGTGTCTCCCGGGCGCTGAGTTGGCCTACATCGATGGTGCTCCCGCTTCGGAGCGCTGTCAAGACCCGGCCGCGCGTGCTCCCTTGCCGCGAGCGCTCAGGGCGCGAGCAACGCCGCACGCGCCGCCGTCGTCCGCTCCAGCAGTTGGCGCTCCGTCGCCACCGCGTGCGGGTCCCGCCCCGAGAGCGCCCGCTGTCGCGCGGCGGCGAGGGCCGTGGCATCCCTGATGAAGCTCTTCATGGTCGCGGAGCGATCGCCGCGCAGAGTGCGCGCCCAGGCGAGGGCCGAGCGACGCCCGGGTGCGGTGGCCAGCATGTCGACCTCTTGCGGGGTGAACCAGCCGGCGGCGGCATACTCGCCGAGGCGGTCCCGGGTGAGCCGCGACTCCTCACGGCGAAGGAGCAGGATGCCGACGATGAACGCGACGAACAACGGCACCTGCAGCGTCGCGTAGACCTCGAAGAAGTTGAAGAACGTCGCGGAGCCGTTCCACACCGCGTGCAGCACGATCGCGCCGATCAGACCCGGCACGGCGGAGCCCAGCGCGGCACCGGTGCGCAGCGACCGCCGCGCGGCGAGGCCGAACGCGAAGCCGGTGATGCTCGTGAACATGACGTGCGCGAAGGGTGAGAGCACCGCGCGCAGGAAGAAGGTCGTCGCGACCTCGCCCGGTCCCCCCTCGAGGTAGCCGATCGCGAAGTACTGCACGTTCTCGGTGAGAGCGAAGCCCGCGCCGATCAGCGCCCCGTAGACGATGCCGTCGACGGGGCCGTCGAAGAACCGCCGGGCGAACGCGTACAGGAGCAGCAGACCGAGGCCCTTGGCGACCTCTTCGACGATCGGCGCCTGCACGACCGAGCTCATGGCATCCGGCAGTCCTCCCGTGACGACGGTCACCAGCAGATCGACGCCGAGCGCGATCGCCACCGACGCCACCGCTCCCCACGCGGCGGCGAAGATCAGCAGGCGGCGCGGCTCGGGTTCCCACCGGTCGATGTAACGGACCACGAACCACACCACCACGAACGGGATGACCGCCAGGACGAGCCCGATGAAGGATGCCGCCGGCCCGAGGAAACGCGTGAAGTACAGCACCAGCAGGGCCAGGACCGGAACCAGCAGCGCGGCGACGATCCACAGGGCGACACCCCCGCCGCGCACCCGCGGCGGAGCGGCGGAGACCGCGACCGGCGGGGTCGTCGAGATGCGGGCCGGTTGCCCCGGGGACGGCTGCGAGAGCGGCGACGGGTAGCTCATGGGCACAGCCTAGGGGCCGCCGGGTCGGCCGATTCGAGGGTTGTGGAGGCGGCCGGCACGGGGCGCCCGGTAGCGTGGAGGCATGCGTTTCGCCCACGTCCGTTCCCCGGAAGGGGCGGAGTCCCCCCGTCTGGTCAGCGTCCACGCCGAGGAGTTCTCCTTCGTCGACGAGTTCTTCGACGGCGCCCCGCGCACTCTCGAGCTCCTCATCGAGGGGGGAGACGAACTGCTCGACCGGGTGCGGGAGGCCGCGGCGGGGGCGGAGCGGCATCCCCTGTCCGGCGTCACCTTCGCCTCGGCGGTGCTCGCTCCCCCGTCGATCCTCGCGGTCGGGCTCAACTACGCCGCGCACTCGGGCGAGCTGGGATTGAAGACCGACGCGGGCCCGACGGTGTTCGTCCTGTGGCCGAACTCCCTCACCGCGCACGAGGCGACGACGTCGTGGCCGCGCGCGCTCAGCGAGGCGGTCGACTACGAGGCCGAGCTCGGCGTGATCATCGGGCGCCCCGGGCGCGACGTGGTGGAGGCCGACGCCCTCGACCACGTCTGGGGGTACACCGTCGTCAACGACATCACGGCGCGGAACATCCAGTTCTCCGAGGCGCAGTGGTCTCGCTGCAAGTCGTTCGACGGGTTCACCCCGACCGGTCCCTTCGTCGTGACCGCCGACGAGATCCCCGACCCGCAGGATCTGCACATCTGGACCGTCGTCGACGGGCACACGGTGCAGGATGCCAGCACCGGCCAGATGGTGCGCTCGGTGGCGACGCTCATCCACAAGCTGTCGGAATCGGCCACCCTTCTCCCGGGAACCCTCATCTCGACGGGAAGCCCCGGCGGGGCCGGGTACTCGCGCGACCCGCAGATCTTCCTCCGCGATCGCTCGACCGTCACCGTCGGCATCGACGGGATCGGCGAGCTGACGACGCACTGCCGCATCCTCGACTGACCGCGCTTTCTCCGGCGCCGGGGCCCACGCGCCGCGCCCCGGCATCCGGCATCCGGCATCCGGCATCCGGCATCCGGCATCCGGCATCCGGCATCCGGCGAGACCGCACCCGGGATCCGGCGAGACTGCATCGCGGCCACCGCCACGCACGCGAACGCCGCCACGGACGCGAACGCCGCCACGCACGCGGCACCGAGCTCGCGCTCGGCGCCGCGTCGCGCTCACTCCTCGACGACGCTGTCCGCGGCGCGCTGCACCGGGATCGCCTGCGTGATGGGGTGCAGGCCCGACAGACGCGCGGGCGACAGCTGCTTGGTCACCTCGTCGCGTGACATGAGCCCCGCCTCGACGACGAGGTCGGCGACGTTCCGGTGCGTCAGCAGAGCCGTCTTGGCGAGGGCCGCCGCGGCCGCGTAGCCGATGAACGGCGTGAGGGCGGTGACGACCCCGACCGAGGAGCCGACCATCGCCCCCAGGCGCTCGCGGTTGGCCGTGATGCCGTCGACGCAGTTGACGCGGAGCGTCCACATCGCCTGGCGCATCCACGTGATCGACTGGTAGATCGAGTGCGCGATGACCGGCTCGAACGCGTTGAGCTGCAGCTGGCCTCCCTCGACCGCCATGGTCACCGTCATGTCGGCGCCGACGACCGAGAACGCGACCTGGTTCACGACCTCGGGGATCACGGGGTTGACCTTGCCCGGCATGATGCTCGAGCCGGCCTGCCGCGGGGGGAGGTTGATCTCGCCGAGACCCGCCTGGGGACCACTGGAGAGCAGGCGCAGGTCGTTGCAGATCTTCGAGAGCTTGATCGCGTTGCGCTTGAGCGACGAGGAGAACGACATGAAGGCGCCCGTGTCGCTCGTGGACTCGACGAGGTCGGTCGCCGTCTCGAGGTCGAGGGCCGTGATCTCGCGCAGGTGCCGCAGGACGGCCTTGCCGTAGCCGGCGTGGGCGGTGATGCCGGTGCCGATCGCCGTCGCGCCCATGTTGATCTCGTACAGCAGGTACGCGTTCTCGGTGAGCCGGCTGTAGTCCTCGCCCAGCGTCGTGGCGAAGCCGTGGAACTCCTGCCCCAGCGTCATCGGCACGGCATCCTGCAACTGCGTCCGGCCGACCTTGAGGACGTCGTGGAACTCGTCGGCCTTGGCCAGGAACGACTGGCGCAGGAGCGCGAGCTCTTCGAGCAGGCTCTTCAACGTCAGCGCGAGCCCGATCTTGATCGCCGTCGGGTAGACGTCGTTCGTCGACTGGCTCCGGTTGGTGTCGTCGATCGGCGAGAGGAAGGCGTAGTCGCCCTTCTCGCGGCCCGCCATCTCGAGCGCGATGTTGGTGATGACCTCGTTCGCGTTCATGTTCGTCGAGGTGCCGGCACCGCCCTGGATGACGCCGACCGCGAACTCGTCGTGGAACTCGCCGTCGATCACCCGCTGCGCGGCGCGGTCGATGAGATCGGCCTTCGCGGGGTCGAGAACGCCGATCTCGCGGTTGGCGCGGGCCGAGGCCTGCTTGACCATCGCGAGGGCGCGCACGAGATCCGGGTAGACCGAGATGGGCCGCTTGGCGATCGGGAAGTTCTCCAACGCGCGGGCGGTGTGGATGCCCCAATACGCGTCGGCGGGGATCTCGAGGGTTCCCAGGGAGTCGGTCTCGATGCGGGTACGCGTCGTTGCGTCCAGAGTCATGTGTCGTCCTTGTGGGGTCACGTGAAGGGGATGCCACGAGCCTAACCATCGCGGAGGCGCGCGCCCTTCGACGCGGCGGCCTGTCTCGATGCCGGGACCGTCCGCGGTGTCGGTTGCGCCTCGTGGACGGGGTCGGGTCGTGACTCAGCGCTTGCGCGAGAACGCCTCGAGCCGCCCCTCGGGCGTGAGCGACGCCATCTCGGCGACCCACGCGGGGGTGAAGTACCCCGAGGTGTCGGCGTCGACCACCGGCACGACGGCGTGCGTGATCGTGTCGTCCCAGACGTGCACGAGGTGGAACGACTGACCGGCGTCCATTCCGTTCACCTCGTCGGCGGGCAGGGCGAGGTCCATCGTGTAGCAGGAGGCGGCGGCGACGCTCACGGGCACGCCCGCGAAGGTGCCGGAGGTCGAGTAGTGCAGGTGGCCGGCGAGGATCGCGCGCACGTCGCTGCCCGCGATGGCGGCGGCGAGTCCCGGCTGGTCGCGGAGCTCGAGGATGTCGAAGAACGGGATGTGCGTGGGCAGCGGCGGGTGGTGCAGCGCGAGGATCGTGCCTAGCGGTGCCGGCGTCGCGAGCTCCTCGCGCAGCCACTCGAGCTGAGCGGCGTCGAGATCGCCGTGGTGCCAGCCGGGCACGGTCGAGTCCAGGGCGATCAGCCGCAGCCCGTCGAGGTCCCACACGCCGGTCACCGGCTCGAGCGACGGACTCTCGTCCAGGAGTCCGGCGCGGAGCGCGGGCCGCTCGTCGTGGTTGCCCGCGACCCAGATGACGGGCGCGCCGAGGCGGGCGGCCCAGGGCTCCACCGTCTCGCGCAGCGCGCGGTACGCCTCGGGTTCGCCGAGGTCGGTGAGATCACCCGTGAACACGATCGCGTCGGGCCGGACGCCGGTGGACTCCGCGGCATCCAGGGTCCGGCGCAGGTTCGCCGCCGTGTCGTACCGCTCGCCGAGCAGGCGATCGCCGCCCAGCAGGTGGGTGTCGCTGAGGTGGAGGATCACGCGCCGCGCGGGCGCGTGCTGACCGAACTGCACGGATGCCATGGCCTCAGCCTAGGAGAGGCCTCCGACATGCGAGCGGCGAGCGGAGCCTCAGTGGTTGAACAGGATCAACAGGAGGGCGCCCAGGACGGCCGCCGCGCACACCGCGAAGCACGCGTAGGCGCCCACGAGCGCGAAGCGCTTCTGCCCCTCGCTCAGCGGGTTGCGCGCCGCCGCTTTGGCCGCCGCCTTCTCGGCACGGCGCCGCTGCTTGTCGGTGAGCACGGTGATGGCATCCGTGAACTCCACGGGCGCCACCAGGGGCGGACGACCACCGCGGACGAGCAGACGGAGTCCGAGGGCGTAGAAGGTCACCACGATCGAGGCGCCGATGATCGCGGCGATGAAGACGTGGAGGAAGGCTTCCCAGTCGATGGTCACGCGTCGTCCTTCCCGGAACGCTCGAGACGGCGTTGGCGACGCGTCGGGCCGGGCTTGCGGGGGACCTTGACGGCGGCACCCGAATCGGCGACCTCGCTCATGGCGTTGGCCGAGGTGACCGAGTCGCGCCGCGAGCGGAGGAAGAGTCCGAGGATGATCGCCACGGCGATCACCGCGTCCACGGCCACGCCCCAGCCGCCCAGCCAGACGACGATGAGAGCGGCCGCGGCGCCGACCGCGCCGGCGGCGGGGAGCGTGAGCACCCAGCCGATCATGATGCGACCGACCGTGTTCCAGCGGACCGTGGATCCGCGACGGCCGAGACCCGAACCGATGACGGAACCGGACGCGACCTGCGTGGTCGAGAGGGCGAAGCCGAGGGCACTGGATGCCAGGATCGTGGCCGCCGTCGACGTCTCGGCCGAGAAGCCCTGCGCCGGCTTGACGTCGGTCAGGCCCTTGCCCAGGGTGCGGATGATGCGCCAGCCGCCCATGTAGGTGCCGAGGGCGATCGTGATCGCGCACGCGAAGACCACCCAGATGTGCGGATCGGGGTCGGATGCCGACTGCCAGCCCACCGTGATGAGGGCGAGGGTGATGACGCCCATCGTCTTCTGCGCGTCGTTCGTGCCGTGCGCGAGCGCGACGAGCGACGAGGTGAAGATCTGGCCCCAGCGGAAGCCGTCGCGACCGTCGGCCTTCGTGTCGTACCGACGGGTGACGCCGTAGGCGATCTTGGTGACGGTGAACGCGATGATGCCGGCCGTGAGCGGCGCGATCAGGGCGGGGAGGATGACCTTGCTGAGCACCACGCCGGTGTCGATGGCCGAGACGCCGACACCCACGAGGGTCGCGCCGATCAGGCCGCCGAACAGCGCGTGCGACGAGCTGGAGGGGAGCCCCAGCAGCCACGTGAGCATGTTCCACGTGATCGCGCCGATCAGGCCCGCGAAGATGATCGGCGGGAAGATGTCGGGCGAGAGCTGGTCCTCACGGATCATGCCCCCGGAGATCGTCTTCGCGACCTCGGTCGACAGGAAGGCGCCGACCAGGTTCAGACAGGCCGCGAGGAGAACGGCGACTTTCGGCTTCAACGCACCGGTGGCGATGGGCGTGGCCATCGCGTTCGCGGTGTCGTGGAATCCGTTGGTGAAATCGAAGAACAGTGCCAGGCCGATGACCAGCACGATGACGAGGGCTGCGCTCTCCACCGTTCGCTTTCCGTGAGGAGGAAGAAGGGATGCCGACGGGATCGGCGCGACGAACGAAGAGTTCACCTGGAGTTCGACACCCGTTCACCGAGGTCGCGTGGAAATCATGTCATCGGCGGCCACAGCGGTCAAACCCGCCGGCCTGAGTCCGCGGCATCCGCAGGTTCTTCCCGGCCTGGGAACGCCCGGGCGGACTGTCGGCGAGGCCGACTACCGTGGAGGGGTGACCGATATCGACGTTTCGTCCGTTCCGCCCGTCGCCGCCCGCCGTCCCGTCGCCCGCTCGCACCATGGTGACACGTTCGACGATCCCTACGAGTGGTTGCGCGCGAAGGACGACGCCGAAGTCGTCGCACACCTCGAGGCCGAGAACGCCTACACCGAGGCGCGAACGGCTCACCTCTCCGCCGTCCGCGACCGCATCTTCGACGAGATCAAGGGGCGTACGCGCGAGACCGACCTGTCGGTGCCGACGCGTCGGGGCGACTGGTGGTACTACGGACGCACCGTCGCGGGCGCGCAGTACGGCATCCAGTGCCGGGCACCGCTGGACTCCCCCGACGACTGGACCCCGCCGGTCCTCTCCCCCGACGAGCCGGTGCCGGGCGAACAGGTGCTGTTCGACGGCAACGTCGAGGCCGAGGGCACCGAGTTCTTCTCCCTCGGCAGCTTCGAGGTCTCGAACGACGCGACCCGCATGCTGTACGGCATCGACACCGCCGGTGATGAGCGGTACACCGTCCGGGTCCGCGACCTGGTGACCGGCGAGACGCTCCCCGACGAGATCCCCGGCACGTTCTCGGGGGCGACCTTCTCCCCCGACGGGCGCTTCATCGTGTACACGACCGTCGACGACGCCTGGCGTCCCGACACGGTCTGGCTCCACGAGATCGGCACGCCGGTGGAGACGGACGTGAAGCTGTTCCACGAGCCCGACGACCGCTACTGGGTCGGCGCCGACTTCACGCGCAGCGACCGCTACCTGACCATCGGGGTCGGCTCGTCCATCACGTCCGAGGAGTTCCTCGTCGACGCCGACGACCTGCGCGCCGAGCCGCGCGTCGTGTGGCCGCGTCGCGAGGGGGTGGAGTACTCGGTCTCGCACGCCGTGATCGACGGCGAAGACGTGCTGTACATCCTGCACAACGACGGCGCCCTCGATTTCGAGCTCGTCCGGGTTCCGGCATCCGATCCGCAGGGACCCCGCGAGGTCGTCGTCGCCCATCGCGCGGGTCAGCGGCTGCTCGGCGTCGACACGTTCCGCGACTGGGGCATCGTGGCCTACCGGCGCGACGGCCTGGCTCGCCTCGCCCTGCTGTCGTACGCCGACGGCGCGGTCGATGAGATCACGTTCGACGAGCCGCTCTACAGCGTCGGGACGGGCGGCAACCCCGAGTGGGCCCCGCCCGTGCTGCGACTGGGATACGGCTCGTTCGTCACCCCCGGGACCGTGTACGACTACGTGATCGAGACCGGGGAGCTGCTCCTGCGCAAGCGTCAGCCCGTGCTCGGTGACTTCGACCCCGCCGACTACGGCCAGGCCCGTGTCTGGGCACCGGCCGAGGACGGCACGCGCGTTCCGGTGTCGCTCGTCTGGAAGCGCTCGTTCGGTGAGCCCGGAACGTCGCCGCGGCCCGTGCACCTGTACGGATACGGCTCGTACGAGCACTCGATCGAGCCCGGCTTCTCGGTTCCGCGTCTGTCGCTCCTCGACCGCGGCGTCATCTTCGCGGTGGCGCACGTGCGCGGCGGCGGCGAGATGGGGCGCCAGTGGTACGAGGACGGCAAGCTCCTCGCCAAGCGCAACACGTTCACCGACTTCGTCGCCGCGGGACGCCACCTCGTGTCCGAGGGATACACGACCCCCGACCGCATCGTCGCCGAGGGCGGCAGCGCCGGCGGGCTGCTCATGGGCGCCGTGGCGAACCTCGCGCCCGAGCTCTTCGCCGGGATCCTCGCGGACGTGCCGTTCGTCGACGCCCTGACCACGATCCTCGACCCCTCGCTGCCGCTGACGGTCATCGAGTGGGACGAGTGGGGCGACCCGCTGCACGACGCCGACGTGTACGCGTACATGAAGTCGTACTCGCCGTACGAGAACGTGCGCTCGGGGGTGACGTACCCGAGGATCCTCGCGGTCACGTCATTGAACGACACTCGCGTGCTCTACGTCGAGCCCGCGAAGTGGGTCGCGCGCCTGCGCGAGGTCGGCGCCGACGCGCTGCTGAAGTGCGAGATGGTCGCCGGCCACGGCGGCGTCAGCGGCCGCTACAACGCGTGGCGCGAGCGCGCGTTCGAACTGGCGTGGCTGCTGGATGTGCTGGGCGTGGCGGAGTAGCCGGGCCGGCTGAGGAGGTCGGTGGCGGGCCGGGGTCCGACGGAGGCGTCCCGTTGCGCGGGGTCGCGGGCGCGCGGGGTCGCTGGCGCGCGGGCGCGCGGGGTCGCGGGCGCGCGGAGCCCCTGGCGTGCGCGGCCCCGGGCGCGCGGGGCCGCGGGCGCGCGACGAGAACAGGGGATGCGACGAGAACAGGGCGAAAACTCGCCGATCGGCCTGTTCTCATGGCATCCCCTGTTCTCAAGACATCGGATCGGATGCCGACACCCGCGGTCATCACTCCTGCACAGGCAGCGATATCCGCCGTTCCTCCCCAGACGAGGTCTTGTCGACCGATGGGGCCGGATGAAGCCGGTCACGCTGTGGCGATGAAGCGCGAATTCGTCGAGTGGCTCGCCGCGCGCGACGGCGTCGCTCACACATCCGTCGCGGCGATCGCGGGCTTCGGCCCGCGTGCGATCGCGGCGGCGGTGGCGGCCGGAGACGTCGAACGCGTGCGTCGCTCATGGATCGTGACGCCGGACTGTTCCGCGCCCCGAAGGCTGGCGGCCTCCGTCGGTGGTCGGACGACGTGCCTGACGGCCGCCGAGGGCCTGGGGCTCTGGGTGCCGAAGAGCGAACACACCCATGTGTGGGTGCCGTCCACGGCGTCTCGCGTCGGGGGCGCGACGATCCACCTGCATCGAGCCGTCCCACCCGTGCCCGTGGCGCGCACCGATCCCCACGAACCCCCGATCAACGTGCTCTTCCATGTCGCGCGCTGTCTCCCGCACGCGGACGCCCTCGCCGTGTGGGAGTCCGCGCTGCGCACCCGCAAGGTGGATGCCGACGTTCTGAGGGCCGTGCGGTGGCGTTCCGCGCGGGCCAGCCGCTTCGCGCGTGTGGCCACCCACCTCTCGGACTCGGGCCTCGAGACCCACTTCCGGGAGCTGATGCTCACGATCGGCGTGCGCGTGCGGCAGCAGGTGTGGATCGACGACCACCCCGTCGATGGCCTGATCGGCGACTGGCTGGCCGTACAGATCGACGGCTTCGCCTTTCATCAGTCCCCGGCCGCTCGACGACGCGATCTGCGACAGGACACCCGCCTCACCCTCCGCGGCTACACCGTGCTGCGGTTCGACTACCTGCAGACGTTGTTCGAGCCGCAGTACGTCATCGACACGATTCGCACCGCCATGGCGCAGGGTCTTCATCTCGCGCCCTCCCCTCGCCGGTGACAGGGCGCGGCGCGGCGCGATGCCGAACCCGACTCCCCGCCGACGTCACCACGACAGGCAACGCCACGAAAACAGGGCGTTCTCGCCACGAAAGCCCTGTTCTCGTGGCATCCCCTGTTCTCGTGACACCCACCCGGAGCCCCAGCGCCGCCAGCGCCGCCAGCGCCGCCAGCACCGCCAGCGCCGCCGGCGCCCGTAGCGCCACCGCGGAGGCCCGCGGACCCGACAACTCCCCGCCCACGTCACCCACACAGGCAACGCCACGAAAACAGGGCGTCTTCGGCGCGAAAGCCCTGTTCTCGTGGCATCCCCTGTTCTCATGCCACGGCGACGCGGCACCAACGCCGACGCCCCGCCCCGCACGGAGCAGTGCGGGACGGGGCGTCGAAGCGGCAGGCTCAGCCGAAGAGCGCCGCGGCCTCTTCGTAGCGGTAGAGCGGAACGCTGTTGAGCTCGCCGAGGGCGTCGGCGAAGGGCACACGCACGATGTCGGTGCCCCGCATGGCGACCATCTGACCCCAGGCCCCCTCCTGCAGGGCGTCGGCGGCATGCAGGCCGAGACGCGTCGCGAGAACGCGGTCGAAGGCCGACGGCGAACCACCGCGCTGGATGTGGCCGAGGACCGTGGAGCGGGTCTCGATACCGGTGAGACGCTCGATCTCGGGGGCGAGAAGCTCGCCGATGCCGCCGAGGCGGGGGCGGTTGAAGGCGTCGAGACCCTTGTCGCTGAACGCTTCGTCCATGCCCTTGAGCTTGAAGCCCTCGGACACGACGACGAGCGGGGCACGACCGCGGTCGTGGGCGCGCGTGACCTGCTCGACGATCTCGTCGATCGACATCGGCACCTCGGGGATGCAGATGACGTGGGCGCCCGCAGCGATCCCGGCGTGAAGGGCGATCCAGCCGACGTGGCGACCCATGACCTCGGCCACCATGCAGCGCTGGTGCGAGTCGCCCGTGGTGCGCAGGCGGTCCATGGCATCCGTCGCGATGTTCACGGCGGTGTCGAACCCGAACGAGTAGTCGGTGGCACGCAGGTCGTTGTCGATCGTCTTCGGAACGCCGAGCACGTTGATGCCGTCCTTCGACAGGCGGTCGGCCGCGGCGAGCGTGCCCTCGCCGCCGATGGCCAGGATGCCGTCGATCCGGTGCCCGTAGAGGGTCTTCGAGATGTTCTCGGCGCCGCCGCGCACGCCCTCGTAGGGGTTGGTACGGCTCGTGCCGAGGATCGTTCCGCCGACCTTGGACAGCCCCTTCACCTCGTGACGCGTCAGGGGGAAGAAGTCGCCGTCGACGACGCCCCGCCACCCGTCACGGATGCCGACGAACTCGATGTCGTAGTTGGTCGTGCCCTTGAGCACGACGCCACGGATGACCGCGTTGAGACCGGGGCAGTCGCCGCCGCTGGTCAGGATGCCGATCTTCATGGGCAGAGTCCTCTGGTGCTGTGGTTCGGGTGAAGGGTCGGCGCCGTTGCCGTCTTCGACCCTATCGCCGCGAGCGGGAGCGGTGCCACACGATGACGACGGAGACTCCGGATGCCGAGCACCCGGCCGCGAGATCTCGACCGCGGCATGATGCCCTCAGGCTCGAACCCAGCCGTCATCGCCGCTCACCCACTCCTGCGGCGGCGCCGACGGCTCGACGGGCGCGAACCAGAACGTCTCGTCGGGGCCCCATCCGGCGACGGTGCTCGCGCCGAGATCGCCGAGGTCGATCACCCTCCCCGCGGTGGTGAGGTACCCGGCCACCGTCAGATGCACGCCCACGGCGTCTCGTGCGACAGCGGCCCAGTCGGGCTGCACCCACACGCCCTCTCGCCCCGTCGCCCACTGCCAGACGTTGTGCCGGCTGGCGGTCACGGAGAACGGATGCCGTCGGCACAGCTGGGCCCAGGCGTCGGGGCCGTCGATCTCGATGACGTCGCCGTCGGGAGCGGCGATCGGCTGGATGAGCGCCGACGTCCACCCCAGCGAATCCTCGACGAGGGTGAGCCCCGCCGGCCCGGCCGCCCCGCGGACGCGGGTCGAGCGGGGCAGCCGGAACGCGGGTGTCGACCACCACGAGCCGGACAGCCGCACGTTGTCGATCTGCTGCGCGGAGGAGATCTCCTCCGCGACCTGGTCCTCTCGCCACTGCGCCGCGATCTGTTCGGGGGTGTCCTCGGACGGACGCTCCCCCTCCCACCGCACCATGGCCTGCGCATCCCGCAGGACAGGACTCCCCCACCACTCCGCGACCGGTGCGTCGATGACCGCGGCGGCGATGCGCTCGAGCACCGGGCGGAGCTCCGCGGTCGCGGCGAGCTCGTCCTCGCCGGACGGCGGCTGCCGGGAGGCGGCGAGATCGACGACGACGGTCAGGGCCTCGTGGAGCAGGGCGTCGGTCAGCTCGGGTGTCTCGACGCGCGCCAGCGCGACCGCCGCCTCGGCGGGCGACACCTCGGGCTCGGTGAACGAGGACGCGTCGCCGCCGATGGCGATCATCGTCCCGGGGTTCTCGGCGAGCGCCCGCGCGGCCCAGGACACAGCCCACCTCGCCTCGTCGGTCCCCGAGCGATCGGGAGACAAGCGCAGGATTTCGAGGCACAGTCGGCGGCCTCGCGGGCCGGCGAGGAGTTCATCGGCGGTGAGCGGCATGCCCCGGCCCTAGCGAGCGGTACCGACACGGACGCGGCGGGGCCCCGTGCCCTCCGGCAGGCTCGGGAACCGCCGACCGCGGCGTCCGCCGGTTCGGTTCCTCGGCGTGCGCACGGATCCGCAGCCCGCCCCGGTCTCCCGCAGCCGCCTCGAGAGGCGCGAGAACGCCCTCGGCGCACGAACGCCCCGGAACCGCGGCTCCGGGGCGTTCGTGAAGCGACGGCTCAGACCGCGCCGAGCGCCTGACGCAGCAGGTGCATGAGCGCCGAGAGCTGCACCGAGTCGCTGGAGCCCGGCTCGATCGCCTGGCCGTCGAGGGCGCGCGCGGCGAGCCCCTCCTTCGAATCGATGAGCTCGGCGATCTTGGTGTCGATCGTGTGCGCGGCGATGATGCGCCACGCGGTGACGGGCTCCTCCTGGCCGATGCGGTGCACGCGGTCGATCGCCTGCGTCTGCTCGGCCGCGGTCCACGACAGCTCGGCGAGGACGACGTTGGAGGCGGCCTGCATGTTCAGGCCGACGCCGGCGGCGGTGAGCGAGCAGACCGCGATCCCGACGTCGGGATCGCCGTTGAACGCGTCGATCGCGGCCTGGCGGGCCGTCGAGGTCTGCTCTCCGCGCACCGACACCGCCTTCAGCCCGGATGCCTTGAAGTGGGCCTCCGCGGCATCCATCACGTCGATGTGCTTGGCGAAGAACACGACCTTGCCCACCGAGCGCTGCAGCTGCACGGCGTAGTCGGCGGCGAGGTGCGCCTTGGCCTGACCGATGCGGCGGACCATCGTGAAGACGTTCTCGCTGCCCGATCCCGCGGCCTTCGACTCCTCGAGCTCGCCGTGCGCCACCAGACGCACGATGTCGTCGTCGATCTCGCCGGGGGCGAGACCTCGATCGCCGCGCGCCTCGAGGATGCGGCGGTACTTCGCGGCGAGTCGGGCACCGAGTTCACGCTCGGCCTGGCGGATCGAGCGGCCGTACTCGTCGTCGAGCTCGACGGGGAGGTCGGCGACGAGCTTGTCGGGCAGGTCGGCGGCGACGTCCTTCTTCTTGCGCCGCACGATTCCCATCGAGATGACGGCCTCGCGCGCCTCGGGGTAGAACGCCTTGTCGGCGGGTGTGAGGCCCGTGGCATCCAGCTTCTCCATGAGCTCGGGGCCCGGCTTCTCGCCGTTGGTCCAGCCGAGGAAGCGCCAGATCGCGTCGAAGTCCTCGACGTCGTTGATCAGCGGGGTACCGGTGAGCGCCAGCATGAGCGGGTCGCGGGTCTGCTGACGGACACGGGATGCCAGTGCCAGCACGTTCTGCGAGCGCTGCGACGTGAGGTTCTTGATGAAGTGCGCCTCATCGACCACGACGCCCTTGAGGCCGATCGACGACAACCAGGACAGGTGCCGGTCGAGGATCTCGTAGTTGACGATGAAGACGTCGGCGAACGCGTCGATGTCGGCTCCGCCGCCCGAGATGACGGTCGCACGCCGCTGCGGCGTCCACCGCTGGACCTCGCGCGCCCAGTTCATCTTCACGACGTTGGGAACGACGACCAGCAGGGGGTACGCGTCGGCGACGGACGCCGCCAGCACCGACTCGGCGGTCTTGCCGAGGCCCGGCTCGTCGGCCAGGAGGAACTCGCGGTGCCCGAGGCGCACGGCCTCGAGGAAACGCGACTGATGCGGCATGACCTCGAGTCCGCGCGGCGAGAGCCGGTCGAACTCGGGCACGGGCGGAAGCTCCATGCTCGCGGCCGACCCGCCGGCGCCGGTCTCGAACGCCTTGTACAGCGGGCCCATGAGTTCCCAGCCGTCGAGGCGACGGCGCGGGGCGTCACCGGTCGAGCGGGGGGTGAGATCGGGGGCGAGGAAGGGGTTCGCCATCTGTCGCGCCTCGATGGAGGGCGGGATGACCTGCTTCTCGGCGAGAGCCGCGGGCACGACCGGGGCGATCTTCGGCGCGTTGTCGGTGATGATGAGCTCGTCGGGCGGCAGCTCGGCGCCGGACTCCAACAGCCAGTCGCGGCGCATGCGCCGGGCGACGGGCGAGGTGGCCTGGTCGACTTCGAGCAGCTGGATCAGCGACGTGTCGCGCGCGGCGGTCTTGGCGAGGATCGTCGCCACCCCGTCGAGGCGCTTCAGGAGCTCGGCGCGAGCGGCGTCGGTGATCTCGGTGTCGGCCTTGACGCGGGCGCGCTCCTCGCGCACCAGGAAGGCGATCACCTGGAACTTCACCCGGTTGGTGGGGCCGAGCTTGCCGCGCTGGGCCTTGGCCTCGACTTCGCGCACCTTGCGCGCGAGGATCGGGATGATGGGGGCTTCGTCGTCGCGTCGCGAGGACGTGGTCTTCCTGCGCCGTTGGCTCGAGCCTCGGGACGCGGTTGCCGTGGTCGGCATGCTCCTCCTGAGCGTGTCGTCCGGACACCTGTCCGGAACGTTCCGGCGCGAGGCCGGCGGATCGGTGACCCCGGAGAACATCGCGCGGCACGCCGCCTGAGCGGCGGTACCGGCGACCCGCGACGCGTCTACGCCGGAACGGCTCGCGAGACAGCGGGTGACGGGGTCGAGACCATTCTAGCGTCCGAAGCGGCGGATCGCGTGAGCTGTGCACAAGTCGTCGTTGCGCGTCCGTCGGCCGCGCGGCCTGGTCGCGGCCTGGACGCGGACTGGACGCGGTTTGGGGCACGATCTCCCGTTCGGGGCGGAACAACCCCGCCCCCAACGCCGGAGCGCGCCCCCAACCCGGGGAGCGACCCACCGCGACCCCGAACCCGACGAGCGACCCACCGCGACGGCCGCGTCAGCCCGCCCGCCGCAGCCGCAGACTGTTCAGCACGACGAAGACGCTCGAGAACGCCATCGCCGCGCCGGCGATCATCGGGTTCAACAGGCCCAGGGCGGCCAGCGGCAACGCGGCGACGTTGTACGCGAAGGCCCAGAACAGGTTGCCGCGGATGACGCGCATCGTCCGGCGGCTCAGCGCGACCGCCGTGATGATCCCCCGCGGGTCGTCGCGCATCAGCGCGATGTCGCTCGCGTGGAGCGCGGCATCCGTCCCTCCGCCCATCGCGATCCCGAGATCCGCGGATGCCAGGGCGGCGGCGTCGTTCACCCCGTCGCCGACCATGGCGACCGTGCGCCCCTCGGCACGCAGCGCCGCGATCTCGTCGACCTTTCCCTCCGGGAGGACCCCCGCGCGCACCCGTTCGATGCCGAGCTCGGCGGCGACGGCCCGTGCGATCCGCGGGTTGTCACCGGTCAGGAGCACGGGCTCGAGCCCCATCCCGCGCAGACGGGACACGGTCGCGGCGCTCTCGGGTCGCACGGTGTCGGCGACCTCGATCACGGCGCGGGCGCGGGTCGCCCCGTTCGCATCCGCCCATCCCACGGCCACGACCGTGCCGCGTTCCTCGCCCTCGTCGACGGCGGCCTCCAGCTCGGGCGTCAGCGTGGCACCGTGCTCGACGACCCACGCCGGGCGCCCCACGAGGACGCGGACCCCGTCGACCGTGCCGATCACGCCCCGCCCCGCGATCGCGTCGAGGTCGGTGGCGGTCGGCCCCTCCCCCGCGGCCGCGACGATGGCGGCGGCGACCGGGTGCTCGGAGCCGCGTTCGACGGCGGCCGCCCGGCCGAGCACGATCGTCGAGTCCTCTCCCTCGGCCGCGACGACGTTCGCGACGCTCATCCGTCCGCTCGTCATCGTTCCGGTCTTGTCGAGCACGATCGTGTCGATGCGCTCGGCGGACTCGAGAGCTTCCGGCCCGGTCACGAGCACCCCCAGCTGCGCACCGCGGCCGGTGCCGACGAGGATCGCGATCGGCGTGGCGAGCCCGAGCGCGCACGGGCAGGCGATGATGAGCACCGCGACCGCGGCGGTGAATCCGGCCGCGAGCGGCTGCCCGGCGACGATCCATGCGACGAGGGTCACCGCGGCGAGCACGATGACGACGGGCACGAAGACTCCCGAGATGCGGTCGGCGAGACGCTGCACGCGACTCTTGCCGAGCTGCGCATCCTCGACGAGGCGCGCGATGCGGGCGAGTCGCGTCTCTTCGCCGACCCCGGTGGCCCGCACCGTGAGACGGCCGCCGGCGGCGATGGTGCCGCCGGTGACCGCCGCCCCGGCGGCGACCTCGATCGGAACCGACTCCCCGGTGAGCATGCTCTCGTCGACCGACGCGCGTCCGTCGACGACCACGCCGTCGGTGGCCACGACGCCCCCGGGGCGGACGACGAACACGTCCCCCACCGTCAGCTCGTCGACGGGCACGCGCCGCCCGTCCGCCAGCTCGGCCTCCCGCGCGCCGAGGTCGAGGAGGGCGCGCAGAGCGGCCCCCGCGCGGCGGGTCGAGCGCTGCTCGATGAAGCGACCGAGCAGCAGGAGCACCGTCACCGCCGCGGCGACCTCGAAGTAGACGACAGCGCTGGCATCGTGCACGGGCCCGAACAGCATGACCTCGTGACGGATGCCGATGCGTCCGGCGTTTCCGAACACGAGCGCCCACACGCTCCACAGGTACGCGGCGAAGGTGCCGAGCGTGATGAGGGTGTCCATCGTCGCGGCGCCGTGACGGGCGTTGCGCAGGGTCGCGCGGTGGAACGGCCAGCCGCCCCACAGCACCACGGGGGTGGTCAGGATCAGTGAGACCCACTGCCAGCCCGGGAACTGCCAGGCCGGCACCATGCCGAGGGCGACGACCGGGATCGCGAGGGCCGCCGAGACCAGCAGACGGGTGCGCAGGGATGTCACCCCGGGCGCGTCGGCGGTGTCGTGGACGTGTCCGCCGTGCGCGTCGACGCCGTCGGCGTCAGCGCCGTGTCGATCAGTGCCGCGGTGATCGGTGCCGTGTCGGTCGGTACCGTGGTCGTCCGCGCCCCGGTCGTGGGCTTCGCGGCCGCCGCCGGTGGGGGCGTCGGCCGCGTCGCGCGTCGCGCGCGGATCGATCGGGGCCTCGTGCTCAGCCGATACCGGGACGGATGCCGCGACCTCGGCCGCCGTGGCACGCGCGACGCCGCGCGTCCGGACGGTCGCGTCGTACCCCGCGGCCCGGACCGCCTCGACGAGGGTCGCGGTGTCGAGTCCGGCGGGGTACCGCACCCGCGCGGTCTCGGTCGCGAGGTTCACCGCCGCGTGCACACCCTCGACGCGTCCCAGACGCTTCTCCACCCGGGCGACGCAGCTCGCGCACGTCATGCCGTCGATGTCGAGCACCGCCTCGCTGACGCCACCGCCGGGTGCCGTGGCATCCCTCGTCCCGTCCATGGTTCCTCCTCGGGTCTCCCCGTCCAGAACAGGATACCCCCTGGGGGTATTCCGGGATCGGGACGAAAATCGAATCCCGGTCCCGCGCGCGACCCTACGCTGGACGGATGAGCGACGCGATGACGAAGGAGCAGCGGGTGGTGCTCACCGTGGCCGTGCTCGCGTCCTTCGTGTCGTTCCTCGACGGCACCGTCGTCAACGTCGCCCTGCCCGCCATCGCGCGCGATCTCGGCGGAGGCCTCAGTACGCAGCAGTGGGTGGTCGACGCGTACCTCGTGACGCTCGGCGCCTTCATCCTCGTCGCGGGTTCGCTCAGCGACGTCCTCGGGCGGGTGCTCGTGCTGCGCATCGGCCTGATCGGGTTCGCGGTGACCTCCGTCGCGATCGCGGCGGCCCCGACGGCCGAGTTCCTCATCATCGCCAGGGCGCTGCAGGGAGTCGCGGGCGCGCTGCTCGTCCCCAGTTCGCTCGCGCTCATCACCTCGACCTTCCGCGGGGGCGCGCAAGCCCGGGCGATCGGCATCTGGACGGGCGCGACCACGATCGCGATGCTCGCGGGGCCCCTCGTCGGGGGGCTCTTCGTCGACACCCTGTCCTGGCGTCTGGTGTTCCTGGTGAACGTGCTGCCGATCGGGGTGACGATGTGGCTGCTCCAGCGCCTCGGCCACGCCGATCACCGCCGCCCCGGCGCCCGGGTCGACATCCTGGGCGCCGTGCTGTGCGCGACGGGCCTGGGCGGTATCGTCTTCGCGCTCATCGAACAGCCGAACCTCGGATGGTCGTCCCCGGTGATCTGGATGCCGGGCGCCCTCGGCATCCTGTCGTTCGCGGGCTTCCTCGTACGCCAGCGTCTCGCCCGACAGCCGATGATGCCACTGGGGCTGTTCCGCTCCCGGAACTTCTGGGCGGGCAACCTCGCGACCGTGTTCGTCTACGCGGCGCTCTCGCTGAACGGCTTCGTCGTCAGCGTCTACCTGCAGCAGGGCGCGGGGTTGTCGGCCACGCTCGCGGGTCTCGCGTCCCTGCCGAGCACGATCCTCATGATCGTGCTGAGTTCGCGCATGGGCGCGCTGGCCGGGAGGTACGGCCCGCGCCTGTTCATGACGCTGGGGCCCCTCGTGATGGCCGTCGGGGCGCTCCTGCTGCTCTCCGTCCGCCCCGACTTCGACTACTGGACGCAGGTGCTGCCGGGAATCATCGTCTGGGGCCTGGGGCTCACCGCGACCGTGTCTCCTCTCACGGCCGCGGTCCTCGGGGCGATCGAGAGCGAGCGTTCGGGCATCGCCTCCGCCGTGAACAACGCCGTCTCGCGGGTGGCGGGGCTGCTCGCCATCGCCGCGGTCTCGGCCGTGGTCGGGGGCTCTCTCGACCTCGAGGGGTTCCACCGGGCCGCGATCTTCGCCGCCGTGCTGATGCTGTCGGGGGCCGCGGCGTCGTTCCTCGGCATCCGGAATCACCTGTCGCGCCGCGACTGACGTGCGCTCCCCGCACCCCGACCCTCGCTGGTGTGCGCCGAACGCCCACGTCACCGGCACCCGCACGCACAAACGGCGCACCTCGCCGCCGAGGCAGACCCATCACCCCCGCGACTCGCGCCGAATGCCCGGGGGATGCGCGCAGCGACGATCATCCGGCGCACCTCACCGGCCGTGAGGAACGCCCCTCGCCTCCGACGGCGACCGCGCCTCGCGTCAGCGCAGGATCGCGCGCGTGCGCTCGACGTCGTCGGCCATCTGCACGAGCAGCGCGTCGATGCCGTCGAACGCCGTCATCCCGCGGACGCGTTCCACGAACCGCACCTCGACGTGATGACCGTAGAGGTCCAGGTCGGTCTCGTCGAGGACGTACGCCTCGACCTGACGGGAGTGCACGTCGTCGAAGGTCGGGTTCGTCCCGACGCTGATCGCCGCGGGGTAGCTGATGCGGCGCGCCCCCTCGACGTCGACGAGCCACCCGGCGTAGACGCCGTCGGCGGGCACGAAACCCTCGAGGTCGGGTGAGAGGTTCGCGGTCGGGTACCCGAGCTCGCGCCCGCGCTTCAGCCCGTGGACGACCTCGCCCCAGACCGAGGGAGCACGACCGAGAAGGCGCGCGGCGGTCGTCACGTCTCCCGCCGAGAGCGCCTCACGGATCCACGTCGACGACACGCGCCGGTCGGCGTGGACCGCGCGCACGTCGTCCACCACATCCACGCGGAAGCCGTGCGCAGCTCCCATGCGCGTCAGCAGCCCGGGGTCTCCGGCACCGCCCGCACCGAAGCGGAAGTCGCGCCCCACGAGCACCGTGCGCGCCTTCAGCGCGTCGACGATCACGCGTCGCGCGAACTCCTCGGCGGGAAGCGCCGCGAGCGCTTCGTCGAAGGTCAGCAGGAGGGTGGCATCCACTCCGGCCCGATCGAGCAGCTCGAGCTTCTGGTGCGGTCCGATCACATCGGGCGGGCACCGGTCGGGGCGCAGCACGCTCAGCGGATTGCGATCGAACGTCACCGCGACGACCTTCGCCCCGTCGGACGCGTCGACCCGGGCACGGTCGATGACGGCACGGTGGCCGGTGTGCACCCCGTCGAACTTGCCGATCGCGACGACGGACGGACCGAAGTCCGCCGGCACCTCCGCGGGGTCGCGGAAGACGATCACGATGCCGTCCGGCGGTGGCGCATCAGCCACCAGAGCCCGAGGAAGGGCAGCACGAGGGGGATGAAGAGGTAGCCGTAGCCGTACACCGACCACACCGTGGGGTGCTGGAAGAGCGCGGGGTCGACGAGGCTGAGCGTGCCCACGACGAGCACGCCGACGAGCTCGAAGCCGATCGCGACCCACGCCACGCGGTACCAGGCAGGCCGCGCCGAGAAGATGAGGGCGAGGGTGGCGAGGATGTAGACGACAGCGGCGAGGGCCGACAGCGAGTACGCCAGCGGGGCGTCGTCGAACTCGCGCACGATCTGCACGAACGAACGGCCCGTGGCGGCGAGCGCCATGATGCCGTAGACGACGACGAGGACACGGCCGATGCCGGTCATCCCCCGGGTGCGGGTGGGAGTGGTGGATGCCATGACTCGACGATTCTAGTTGGCCGACGCCGACACCGCGGGGCGTCCGCTCGCGCGGCCGGGACTCGCGAGCGCTGTGCGTCCCGGGAACAGGCCGCGAGACGAGAACAGGGCGTCTCGTGCCGTATCGGCCTGTTCTCGACGCATCGCCTGTTCTCGTTGCAGGTCCGCGTCCCGGCATCCGGCCCTCAGGCGAGCTGCACCGTCCAGATCACGTGCATACGCCACACCATCACGGCCACCGCGAGTGCCGCGACGCCCATGATGACCGTGCTCCAGCGGCTGCGCTCGATCAACGCCCACGCGGCGCCCGCGACGGGCACGAGGGCGGCCGAGACGAGGTACGTCCAGAACTCCAGCAGGCTCCCCGAGGGCGGGTTGCCCGCGAACGGGGCGATGATCGCCACGACGATCTGCACGATGAGCAGCAGTTCGATCAGGGCCAGGGAACCGACCGTGACATCGCCCGGGCGCCGGCCGATCAGGCCCGCGGCGATCGCCACGACCCCGGCGAGCACCGCGACCCCCACCTGCGCGAGCGTGAACCACAGGATCATCGGGACGCCTCCTCGGGCATGTTCATGACGCTCTTCAGCTGTGCGCCGCGCTTCTCGACGATGCCCACGAGCCGTCCGTCGGGATCGATCGCGGCGGCGACGCGTCCGGTCAGGCGTCCTCCCCCGTCGATGCGCTTGCCGTGACGCAGGTCTCGCGCCTCGTCCTCGCCGACGGCGATCGCCCCGACGACGACCGACGCCGCGGTGGCGGGGCTCACCAGGCGATCCTCGACGATGTCGTCGACGGATGCCGCGGCGGAGACGTCGAAGGATCCGATCCGCGTGCGCCGGAGCATCGTCAGGTGTCCGCCCACGCCCAAGGCGCGGCCGAGGTCGCGGGCGAGGGCGCGGATGTAGGTGCCGCTCGTGCAGTCGACGACGACGTCGAGTTCGATGACCCCCTGCCCCCGGCGCGTGGCGCGCACGTCGAAACGCGAGACGGTCACCCTCCGCACCTTCAGCTCGACCTCTTCACCCGCGCGGGCGAGATCGTAGGCGCGCCGCCCCGCGACCTTGATCGCCGACACGGTGCTCGGCACCTGCTCGATCTCACCGGTGAGGTCGGCGATGCCCGCCGCGATGGCCTCGTCCGTGACCGCCGCGGCATCCGCCCTCGAGGTCTCGACCCCGTCGGCGTCGTCGCTGTCGGTCGCGACGCCGAGCAGGATCGTGGCCTCGTACGTCTTGTCGGCACCGACGATGTAGGTCAGCAGTCGGGTCGCGCCCTCGACGCCGAGCACGAGCAGGCCCGTCGCCATGGGGTCGAGGGTGCCCGCGTGCCCGATCTTGCGGGTGCCGAGGGCACGCCGCGCGCGCGACACGACGTCATGGCTGGTGATGCCCCCCGGCTTGTCGACCAGGAGGATGCCGGGACGCACCATCAGCAGAAGTCCCCGAAGACCTGCACCGGGTGGGAAGGATCGGAGTTCTCCACGATCGCCGAGGCGGCCGCCTTCGGCCGCGCGGTCGCGAGGTAGTGCTTCTCGGCGTCCGGGAGCTCGGGGCGCGGGACGCCGATCGGCGGGTTGCTCTCGAGCCAGATCGAGTAGTTCCACAGGCCACGGCGCTCGGTCGTGTGCAGGAATCGCCCGTCGACCAGGAGGACGGCGTCGCCCTCACCCGCGCGGAACGGAGCGACGATGCTCTCGCGCACGTCGAGCCCGATGTCCTCGACGCTCGCGCGCTCCACACGCGTGCCGTCGTCCGCGAGCACCGCGGCGAAACCGTCGGCGAAGGCCCGGGCGCCCTCGGCATCCAGAGCATCGACCGCGACGACGACGCGCCCGGCGCGGGCGTTCTGCCGCATCAGGTCGCGCAGGCTCCGCTGCAGGTCGGTGACGGCGTTCTCACGGGACATGCCTCCACCCTACGTTCGCCCCGCCCCGCCCCGCCCCCGCACCCCGCGTCCCATCGTGTCGAGAAACGCCGATTCGCGTGAGACCTGCCGCCGCTCCGCGTGTCTCGCGACGACGAGCGTTCCTCGACGCGCTCCGGTCGCCCGCGGCCTCCTAGGCTGGAGGGATGCCAGGACTCGCCGCTCCGCTCATCGCGTGGTACCGCGACGCGGCGCGCGACCTCCCCTGGCGTCGCGAGGGATTCGGCGCGTGGGGCACGCTCGTCAGCGAGTTCATGCTGCAGCAGACGCCGGTGTCCCGCGTGATCCCGCACCTCGAGGCGTGGCTCGCACGGTGGCCCACACCGACCGACCTGGCCACCTCGCCGCCCGCGGACGCCGTGACGCAGTGGGCCAACCTCGGCTACCCCCGGCGCGCCCTGTGGCTGCACCGCGCCGCGGTCGAGATCCGCGACCGACACGACGGCGTCGTCCCGCGCGACGTCGACGCGCTCCTGGCCTTGACCGGCATCGGCGACTACACCGCGCGCGCCGTCGCGGTCTTCGCGTACGGGGATCGGCATCCCGTCGTCGACACGAACACCCGCCGCGTCCTCGCCCGCGCCGTCGAGGGGAGTGCGCAGCCCGGGCCCCCGCACCGCCGCGATCTCGAGCGGATGGATGCCGAGCTTCCCGACGACGTGGCCGCGTCGGCGATCGTCAACGCCGCCGCCATGGAGCTCGGCGCGATCGTCTGCACGGCGCGGTCGCCGAAATGCGACATCTGTCCGCTCGCCGACCGGTGCGCCTGGCGCGCCGCCGGGTACCCCGCGTCCGAGGACCGCCGCCGCCGCCAGGCGACCTACGAGGGCAGCGACCGTCAAGCGCGTGGCGCGGTGCTCAAGACTCTGCGCGAGGCCGCGCCCGCGCCCGTGCCGCTGTTCGCGGTCGTGCCGGACTGGCCGGACGCCCGTCAACGCGATCGCGCGATCGACTCCCTCGTGGCGGACGGCCTGGTCGAGATCGAGGACGATCTGCTGCACCTGCCGCGCTGACGGCTGCCCGCCTCAGACCGACCCGGATGCCGCCCGCGCGGCCGCTCGCTGCGGATCCGGTCCCAGTTCCGCGGCCAGCCGCGCGGGACGGAACTGCCCGAGCAGCATCAGGCCGGCGATGACGACGGCGAAGACGCCCCACATGACCATCCCGAGGGGGGACATCACCATGAGCGGGGGTGTGGGGGCGCCGGCGGCGACGAACAGCGCGACCATCCCCGCCGAGGCGTTGAACGCGCCGTGCGCGAAGACCGCGGGCCACACCGACGCGGTGCGCAGGCGCGTCCACCCCAACAGGATCCCGAAGAGCACGCACGCGACGATCATCAGCAGGACGCCCAGGGCGTTCGGCTCGGCGAAGTTGTAGCCGAGCAGGATCAACGGGGCGTGCCAGAGGCCCCAGAACGCTCCGGAGAGGACGAGCGCGGGCCAGGTCCCGAGCGGCTGGAGGGCGGGCAGCAGCCAGCCGCGCCAGCCGAGCTCCTCGCCGAAGGCCAGCGGGGCGTTGAACAGCGCGCCGAGCGGGATGCTCGCGAGCTGCACCACCACCAACACCCCCATCGGCGGGAGCGGCGTCCCCGCCGGAACGGCGTCCTGAAGCGTCTGAGCGAAGCCCGAGAAGCCCACGAGGTCGAGAGTCAGGATGCCGGTGACCGACATCGCGAAGAGCCCGAGCGCCACCAGGACGGGAGCGGCGAAGATCACCGCGACGCAGGTCCAGATCGTGCGTGCGGCGGGTCGCAGCGGCCACATCCCGAGTTCACGGAGGACGACGCGGGCGCCTCGCCGTCCGCGCGTGCGACGCTGCACGAGGAGGGCCGCGACGGTGGCGAGCGCCGGGGTGAACATCATCCCCGCCGCGACGAGACCGAAGAAGGGGTCGTCGAGTCCGCGTCCGCCCATCCACAGGGGAAGGGCGATCAGCCAGGACAGCGCCAGCGACGTCACCGCGAAGACGGCGACGGCCGGCCAATCAGGTCGAGTCTGTACGTGCATGCCTAGACCCTAGGACCGGGGTCGAGCGGGCACCTCCCCCGAGAGGCGGAGCTTCGCCCCATCCGACGGAAGCGGCCGGACGCCGTCCCCTCGAGGTGGCATCCGGCCGTACACGGTCGGCGGGCTCAGGCCCGGTCGTCGTCCTGGTCGTCGTCCTCGTCGAGGTCGTCGTCCTCGCGCGGCTTGACGTAGGGATCCGCGTCGCCGGCGTACGTCGCGGACGCGGCGAGACCGGCGACGGACTCGTCGCGCTCGCGCGCTTCGCGCAGCAGCGCGGAGATGTGATCCGCGTTCTCGGGGATCGCGTCGAGGATGAACTCGAGCGTCGGGGTGAGCCGGGTGTTGAGGTTCTTGCCCACCTCGCTGCGCAGCATGCCGGTCGCCGACTTCAGCGCCGCCGCGGTGTCGTTGCGGTGCGCCTCGTCGCCCATCACGGTGTAGAACACCGAGGCGTGCTGGAGGTCACCCGTGACGCGCACGTCGGTGATGGTCACGAAACCGAGCCGCGGGTCGCGCAGCCCCTTCTCGAGCCGCTCTGCGAGCACCACGCGGATACGGTCCGCTACGCGGGCCTGTCGTTCCCCTGCCACTGCCTTCTCCTTACTTCATACCGCCGCGAGGACGAGTGCCCCCGTGGCTCATCGCCGGGCGGGAGGCTTGTCGCGGGGCAACTGCACCAGCGTAGGCCGGAGGGGGTGTGCATCTCCACGAGCATCGGGGTAGGGGCCCCGCTCTGCTCGTGGAGATGCACACCCCCGCAGGCCGAAGCGGGAGCCGCGCCCGGTGGCACGACTCCCGCACGACGATCAGCCTCGCGGCTTCTCGACGAGTTCCGTCGTCTCGATCTCGTCACCGATCTGGATGTCGTTGAACTTGCCGAGGCCGATACCGGCCTCGAAGTCCGTACGCACCTCGGTGACGTCGTCCTTGAACCGACGCAGCGACTCGATCTGCAGGCCGTCGGCCAGCACGACACCGTCGCGGATGACGCGGGCCTTGGCGTTGCGCGTGATCGTTCCCGACCGCACGATGACACCGGCGATGTTGCCGAACTTCGAGGAGCGGAACACCTCGCGGATCTCGGCGACACCCGACTGCACCTCTTCGAACTCCGGCTTGAGCAGGCCCTTGAGCGACTGCTCGACGTCGTCGATCGCGTTGTAGATGACCGAGTAGAACCGCACGTCGACACCCTCGCGGGCGGCACGCTCGCGGGCCTTCGTGTCGGGACGGACGTTGAAGCCGATCACGATCGCGTTGTCGATCGTGGCCAGGTTGATGTCCGACTCGGTGATCGCACCCACACCGCGGTGGATGATGCGCAGCTGGA
>Ga0308156_1000765_pt1 | contig 51596 bp, 37 predicted proteins | sample PhyAR2_FD_201041 | JGI IMG/M metagenome (GOLD analysis project Ga0308156, IMG submission 201041) | Phyllosphere microbial communities from UC Gill Tract Community Farm, Albany, California, United States - DLSL A.R2 | ecosystem: Host-associated > Plants > Phyllosphere > Unclassified | place: USA... | reverse complement strand
GTGCCTTGTGGCCGATCTGCCCGCCCAGATACTTCTGGACCATCTTGAGCTTGAAGCTCTCATCGTATTTCGCCATGAAAAACACCCCATTGGTTGGACTGGTGTCCAACTTTTGGGGTGCAGTTCATTACGCCCCTTTTTTCTTTTTAAGCGTTCTGGATCTGGCTGATATGACTGAAGTGGCACCCCCCTCTCTCACCGAAAAAACTGCACGGGTTCAAGACGCCATCAGGCAGCAACCTGCGGATGACAAGTTGCGTATTCATCTATTTCAGTTGTATGCGCAGGATGGCCGCTGGCAAAAAGCCTTGGCGCAAATACAAATTGCGGCGCAACTGAGTAGCGACCACCAATTGCTGGCTCAGGCCTATCGCCTGGCAATCCGCGCAGAGCTATTTCGAGAAGATGTTTTCCTGGGCTTGCGCTCGCCGTCCATATTGGGCCAGCCTGAGCAATGGGTCAGCTACCTCAAAGAGGCCTTGCTGGCCGATGCAGCGAAGCAGGAAGCAAAGGCGCGGGATTTGCGTATGCTTGCGCTGGATGAAGCCAGCGCCGTGCCAGGCCGACTGCATGCACAGCCATTTGAGTGGATCGCTGATGCCGATGCGCGCTTGGGGCCAGTGCTGGAGGTCTTTGTAAATGGCGCTTACTACTGGCTGCCGTTTGATGCCATCAGCGAACTTCGCCTGGAGGCCCCTGCGGACCTGCGCGACCTGGTATGGATGCCTGCGCAGCTTACCCTGGTGAACGAAGGCAAGCACGCCGTGCTGCTGCCTGCACGCTATCCACTGTTAGGTGATGGCATAGAGGATGGACATCGCCAATCGCGTGTAACTACTTGGGTGGAACGCGGGTCGGAGCCTGTGGGCATGGGGGTGAAGCTACTTGTCACGGACGGTGCAGAGATATCGATGCTGGACTTGCGACATCTCCAGCTCGACCACGCGCTGACCGAGACCTCCCAGGATTGAGTCCGGCCATGCTGCGAGACTCTAACGCCTTGCCTTCACACGGCACCGCTGACAGCCTGCTGCCGACGCTGCTGGACCGCCTCACCGACCATGCACCTCAACGGGCACACGACACGCTCGCAGAAGTTGCGATGACCCGTAAGCAATTGCGGCAGATTATTTTGAGAGATCTCTCCTGGCTGCTCAATGCCACCAACTGCGACACTGATCCGGCAATCCAGGCTTTCGCCGAAGTGCGTAAATCCACCTTGAACTTTGGCTTGCCAGCGTTCTCGGGAAAGCGCGCGGCGGATGTCAAGCTTGCCGATCTGGAGCAGGAGATGCGGCAGTCCATCGCTTTGTTTGAACCCCGAGTGATTGCGCAGACCTTGAGCGTGCGCAGCCATGTTTCTAACGACAATGAGGCAGCGCACAACATGGTGGTGTTTGAGATCCGAGGCCAGATCTGGGCGCAGCCCTACCCGATTGAGATGCTGCTCAAATCCAGTATTGATCTGGAGACAGGTTCTGTCTCCCTGCTCGACCAATTGGGAGACAGCTGATGGATCCGCGCCTGCTCGATTACTACAACCGAGAGCTGTCGTTTATTCGTGAGATGGGCCAGGAGTTCGCCCAATCGCATCCCAAAATTGCGGGCAGATTGGGGATGAAAGGCACGGAAATTGCCGACCCTTTTGTTGAGCGGCTCATCGAGAGCTTTGCGCTGCTCACGGGCCGTATTCAGCTCAAGATGGATGCGGAATTTCCCAAATTTTCCCAGCGATTGCTGGAGTTGGTCTATCCCCATTACCTGGCGCCTACGCCGGCCATGGGCATCGTCCGGCTGCACCCGGGCGACACGGACAAGGGCCTGACAGGCTCCTTCACGCTACCCCGCCATTCGGCGGTGCGTACGCCTGTCTCGCCTGGGCAGATCACGCCCTGCCAGTTCTCAACAGCCCATGATGTGAAGCTATTGCCGCTATGCATTGCGCATGCCCAGATGGCTGGGCAGATCAGCGATGTACGCATCCCAGCGGGCTCGCAAAAAGTACAAAGCAGCCTCAGCATAGGTTTTGCCGCGATCGGAGAGCGTTCCATCCAGAGCATGGATTTTGACCAGCTCCCTATTTATATAGCGGGTTCGCTGGAGAGGGCCTTGCTGTTGCTGGAACTGGTCTGCGGGCGGCGTGTGGCAGCGGCCATTCGCTGGAAAGAAGGCCATGCTGATCAAAAAGTCTGGCTGGGCTCAGACCAAGTGGAAGGCATGGGGTTTGAAGAGCATGAAGGGCTGATTCCTTACGGCAACAAAAGCTTTGGGGGCTACCGCTTGCTGCAGGAGTATTTTGCCTGTCCAGATCGATTTCGCTTTTTCAAAATCAGTGGATTGCGCCCCATTTTGCAGCGGATCGCGGACAGGCAGTTCGAGCTGGTGGTGTATTTTGACCGCCCCGTTGTCGACCTAGAGAAGGTCGTGAGTGCGGATAGCTTTCATCTGTTCTGCACGCCCGTGATCAACCTTTTTCCAAAACGCGGCGACAGGGTGGATATCTCGATGGCCCATTACGAACACCATCTGCTGGGCGACAGAACACGGCCATTGGACTATGAGGTCTATTCGGTATCTTCCATCCAGGGATTCAACTCCAGCAATGCCGAGCTTCAGAAATTTCTACCCCTTTACGAGACGCTCGGGAGCGCTGGCGCATCACAGGCCTATTTCTCCATGCGCCGCGAACCCCGCAAACTCTCGGAGGTAGCCAGAAGAAATGGCCCGCGTACGGGCTATATCGGCAGCGAAGTCTTTGTACAGCTCGTCGATCGGCTGGATGTGCCCTATAGCGGCGACATCAGCCGTATCGCGCCCGAGATGTGGTGTACCAATAGAGACCTGTCGTTGCTGGTCACCAGTGCTGGGGAGCATCACTTGGAACTGATGGCCTCAGCGCCCGTCAGCCAGGTCGAGTTGATCAGCCATCTGACCCGCCCTAGCCCCGCTATCGCCGAGATGCGTACCGCTTGGCTGTTGATCAGCCACTTGCAGCTCAACTACCAAACCTTGACCGATTCCTCGCCCCAGGAAGGCGCCAAAGTCATGCGCGAATTGCTGAGCCTTTACGCTTTGCTGAGTGAGCACGAAAATGCCCAGCAAACGGAGGCTGTCGTGGGCATGCAGGTCACTCCCATGCATGCCCGGGTCCCCCGTGCCGGCCCCATTCTGTTTTGCCGAGGGGTGGATGTGCAATTGACGCTGGACCAAGCCAAGTTTGGTATTGGCAGCCCCTGGCTGTTTGCTGCGGTGATGGAGCGCTTTATTGCGCGGCATGTTGGCATTAACACGGCCACAAGATTAAAGGTCAGCACCCTCCAAAAGGGTGAGTTCGCCCGCTGGCCGGCACGCATGGGCATGCGCCCCAACGTTTGACGCCTTGCAAGAGGGAATGCAGCCAATGGAGAGCCTAAATGACGAGATAGCCGCGCAAGTTTTGCCGAATACGCTGAAAGGGCTTCTCGACGCCAAGACCCTGCCCGTCGAGGGCATAGATCTTTTCGCGCTGTTGCGCCATGTCGATGCACGCAGCGCTGGTGCGCGTCTAGGCTATGCGCTCACCCCTCGCGAAGACACGGTACGACTCGGCCAAAACCCGTCCACCTTGTTTGCGCCTTCCACCGTTTACAGCATTGATACGGCAGATCGCCATGCAGACGCCGCCGTTAAGATACTCAGCTTTGGCGTGTTTGGTCCCAACGGGGGCTTGCCTTTGCATCTGACGGAGTATGTGCGCGAACGTCTGCACAACCATGGCGATAGCTCGCCTGCCGACTTTGTCGACTTATTCCACCACCGGCTGATCAGCCTTTTCTACCGCGCCTGGGCCGACGCGCAGCCCATCGTGCAGCTTGACACCCCCGGCAGGGACAAGTTCAGTCGATATGCAGGTGCCTTGGTAGGTATGGGGTTTGATGGGAGCTGGGACCGTGACTCGGTGGAGGACAGTGCCAAACTGTATGCCAGCAGCCATTTGGTGAGGCTGACACGCAATGCAGAAGGGCTGGAGCAACTACTCGCCCATTACTTTGGCACGCCTGCCCAGCTTATTGCCTTTGTCAGCAGCTGGATCGCCATTGATCCCCAGGAGCAAACCCGCCTTTGCAGCAGCGGGGCCAACAACCAGCTGGGAGTTAACGCGATTGCAGGCGCCAAGGTGGAGGATGTGCAAAGTCGCTTCCGGTTGACTTTGGGCCCCATGCCCTTGCCTCTTTACGAGCACTTTTTGCCCCTCCACCGCAACAACCTCCGTTTGCGCGACTGGGTGCGCAATTATCTCGGGGTTGAAATGGACTGGGACGTGGAGCTGCAGCTGATGGCGGATGAGGTTCCTCGCAGTGCTCTTGGAAGCGCTACGCGTTTGGGGTGGACGACCTGGTTGGGCGAGCGCAGCCCAAGCCAACCGGCCAATGATTTGCGGTTGAACCCGGAGCGGGACGCGTACCGGATGGCATCTGCTCAGCCCAAGTAATAGCGCATCGAGGCTGAGCAGCCTGCAAGAAAACCCATCGGATTACCCAAGGCGCATCGCCTCATGGCCATGTGCCTTGAATCGCCACTTAGTTGAATTGCAAAGAAAAATCCTGGCCAGCGGCCGACAACTGCACGCCTTGAAGAGGAATGCCGTCCATCGTACGGCTCAGAATTTCCTGGCTGATGCCCGCCAGCACATGGTTGGACAAAATCGCGTCCACCATGCGCCCACCGGATTCGATGTCGGTAGCGCGCGCAATGATCGCGCTGATGGCGGCATCATCCCAGGCGAAAACGCAGGCATGGTTCTCTGCGATCCGGCGCTGGATACGCGCAAGCTTCAATGCAACGATGCGCGAGATGACATCCGGCGCAAGCGGGAAATACGGCACAACCGCCATCCGCCCTAAAAAGGCTGCGGGAAACACCTTTAGCAGCGGTTCACGCATGCTGACAGCCAGCGCATCTGCGTCAGGGATCAGATCTGGATCACTGCACATATTCAGGATCAGGTCAGAGCCTACATTGGACGTCAGGATGATGACCGTGTTCTTAAAGTTGATCAGCCGCCCTTCGCCGTCCTCCATCACCCCCTTGTCAAAGACCTGGAAGAAAATCTCGTGCACATCCGGATGGGCCTTTTCAATCTCATCGAGCAGTACCACGCTATAAGGCTTTCGGCGTACCGCTTCCGTCAATACGCCCCCTTCGCCATATCCCACATAGCCTGGCGGCGCGCCTTTGAGGGTGGAGACGGTGTGGGCTTCCTGAAACTCGCTCATATTGATGGTGATGAGGTTGTGCTCACCGCCGTACAGCGACTCCGCCAAGGCCAGGGCGCTTTCGGTTTTGCCCACCCCGCTGGGACCGACCAGCATAAATACGCCAATCGGTTTGGAGCTGTCCTCCACCCTAGCGCGTGAGATCTGGATATGCTGCGCAATTTTGGCCAGGCTATGGTTTTGACCGACCACCCTTTTGCCTAAGGTGTCAGCCAGCGCCAAAACTGCGGCAATTTCATTCTTGACCATGCGTCCCACAGGTATTCCGGTCCACTCCGATACCACCGTGGCAACGGCTTGCGCATCAACGGATGGCAGCACCAGCGGTGTCTCACCTTGTATTTCCACCAGCTCCCTCTGCGCTTGCTCAAGCGCAGCCATGGCGGCTGCGCGTTCCTCTTCAGAAAGCTGCGCTGCAGCAGCTGCGCCCTCGGTGGCACTGGTCAGTACCGCATCATCTGCGTGCTGCGCGTTGTCTCCGTCTTGGGACGGTGTCAACGGCGAAAGCGCCCGCTGCCTAAGCTCCGGGTTCAGCTGTTGGCGAAGCGCAAATATCCTGGTAACCAAGGCATGCTCTTTTTCCCAGCGCGCCTGGTGGAGTGTTAACTCCGTATCCAGGGCCTCCAGACGGCTGGCGATGCATTGGATGCGATCGCAGTGACTGATGCCAATCGAAGACTCCCGCTCCAACATCGCGCGCTCTGTGCGCAGTAGTGCCGCCTCACGCTCCAGCGCCTCCAGATGGACGGGGGTTGCATGCTGTGTCAAGGAAACACGGGCACAAGCGGTATCCAACAGGCTGACCGCTTTGTCGGGTAACTGCCGCGCAGGGATGTAGCGGTGTGATAGCTGGACCGCCGCTTCAATGGCCTTGTCCAGCACAAGTACCTGGTGGTGTGCTTCCATTTGCCCGGTAATTCCCCGCAGCATCGCCACGGCCTTGTCTTCACTCGGCTCATCAATCTGGACGACCTGGAAGCGGCGGGTCAGCGCGGGGTCTTTTTCGATGTATTTTTTGTACTCTGCCCAAGTCGTCGCGCCGATGGTGCGTAGATTGCCACGCGCCAATGCCGGCTTGAGCAGGTTGGCCGCGTCACCCGTGCCCTGGGCACCGCCTGCGCCAACCAAGGTATGCACTTCATCGATGAACAAGATGATCTTGTTGGCGCTGTTCTGCACCTCGTCCACAACCTGTCGCAGGCGCTGCTCAAACTCACCCTTCATGCTGGCACCGGCTTGCAACAGCCCGACATCGAGCGTGTAGACCGACACATCTCGCAGCGCAGGCGGCACATCACCCGTGGCCACCTGCGCCGCAAAGCCTTCGACCACCGCAGTTTTGCCCACCCCGGCCTCACCCGTCAGCAGCGGGTTGTTCTGGCGCCGGCGCAGCAACACATCGATGATCTGGCGGATCTCATCGTCTCTTCCCGTGACCGGGTCGAGCTGCCCTTCTCGCGCCTTGGCAGTCAGGTCCTGCGCAAACTTTTTCAGTGCGCTGCCCTTGGAAGGGCCCGAGGACAACGCCTGGCTGGCGTCACCGGGCTGCGCTGTGTTGGCACTGGAACCATCATGGGCCAGTTGCCCGTCTTCTGGAGATCCGCGTACCACTTGGGCCAAGCATTCGACCACCAGATCTGGCTGCAGCTTGCAAAACTCAGGCGACATGCGATGGAGCACGGAGCGCAAGCTATCGGTTTTGAGGATCCCTACCAACAAGTAGCCGCTGCGGATCACATCGTCGGCAAACAGCAGGCTGGTGTAGATCCATGAGCGTTCTATGGCCAGGTCGATGTGTTCAGAGAAATCGACGATGGCGGTGGCGCCGCGCGCGAGCCGGTCCAACTCGTTCGTCATGCCTTTTTCCAACTCTGCCGCATCAAGCTTGAAATGCTTGGCGATGCGGCGGAAGTCAGAATCCTGATCCTGCTGGATCTGGTGCAGCCAGTGCACTAGCTCTACATAGGGATTTCCACGAAGCTTGCAGGCGACCGTTGCAGCTTCTGCTGCACGAAACACCTGGGGGTTCAACTTGCCAAACAGATGGCTGCGACTGATCTCCGACATGGGGGCTCCAAGGAAAGTGGCTGAAAAAGGCCTTGCTGGGCAAAGACACGGGACGCGTCGAACCTTTGGCTCGGAACCAGTGGCAAGGCAGTGTTTTCAATTAATAACAGCTATCAAGCTTAATACATTAATTGCAATTAAGCTATCATTGGCCGGCGCGATGAATTACCGCACCGGGTGGGTAGAGGGCCCATGCAAATGCAAGAGTAGTGGGAGCAAACAGTGGAAGATTTCAACCTTGGCGTGGACTGGACCCAACCTGTCTCAGACGCGCAACCAGCGGGCAAGAACACAGAGTTCGACACCCAATACGCAGAGCTGGAAACTGCGGCCATATCCAGTCCCGAGCAACAGTACGGCGACACTGTGATTGCGTCCAAGGAGCCGGACTGGCCGCAAGTGCTGGCGTTGGCCAGTGCCTTGTGCGACCAGACCAAAGACTTGCGAATACTGCTTTTGCTCACGCGCGCGCTGACGCGCATGCACGGTCTTGCGGGCCTGCACTATGGTTTGCAAAGCATCGACACGGTCTGTCAGCTGTATTGGGCGCAGGTCCATCCACAGTTAGAAGTGGATGGCGAAGCCGACCCGCACATGCGCTACAGCGTTTTCTGCGATTTCGCTGACACCCACAGCTTGGTTGCGGACATGCGACAAAGCGTTGCGCTTCCCAGCCAAATTGGCGCATTCACCGTCAAAGACCTGGAGCGCCTGTTCGATAGTGGGTCCATTGAGCTCAATGGCATTTCCGTCACCACCAGCCAAATTGCACAGATTCTGGAAGAGAAACAGCATGAAGGCGGCGTGCCACTGCAGGAGCTACTAGCGCAAATTCTCGCCTTGGTCGCCAACATACAGGACCGCTGCCGTGAGCAACTAGGCAGCGACTACGAGCCCGATCTGCAGTCTTTGCGCCGACCACTGGAGAAGATCAGCAAGCTGCTCCAGCCGGGCGACGTTGCGACCAAGCAGGGGGAACCATTGCAGTCCCATGAAGATATTCTGGGAGGTGGCATGGTTGCGAATACTGGAGATATACGCTCGCGCAAGGATGCCATCCGCCAGTTGGAACTGGTTTGCCGCTATCTGGAGCTGCACGAGCCTACCAATCCGGCCCCTTTGTTGATCCGCCGGTCCATCAAGGTCATGGAGATGCGCTTTATGGACATCGTGCGCCATATGGCGCCGGACGGTTTGAACCAGGCGATGTTCATTGCTGATGCAGAACCCTCTGACACCTAATCCCCCATTGCACGACACGAGGATCCCACATGTTTTTGCAGCTCAGCGCCCGCTTGGCCTACGCCAATGGCGAGACCCACGTGGTGCAACACGTCTTTGATCGGCAAGGCGGCACGCTCGGCCGTGACCCCCACTGCCAGATGGTGTTGCTCGACCCCTTTCGCAGGATCTCACGTATCCAGGCCCAGGTCTATGTAGAAGATGGGCGCTTTATCTTGCTCAATGCCAGCACCTCCAACGCCATCTATGTGGACGACAGGGAGTTGCGTCCGGGGGAGATATGCCCTGTCGAGAAAGGCGCTACCTGGGTCACTGGTAATTACACCATTCTGGTAGAAGATCTGGCGTACGAGGCCCAAGCGCAAGGCGTTGATGTACAGGCGGTGATTGCGGTATCAGCAGTCCCCTCGGGGTCTGACGTTGAGCCAGTTCAGGCTGACTCCCCTGCAGTCCTATCCACACAAATCTCACCGATGCCTTCTTTGGCCATTACAGAGCAACGAAATACGCCAGGTTTCCAAGTGGACGTATCGGTACCTGGGGGGCCATTTGGAGATCTTCTGTCGACCCCTCTGCCTGAGTCGGCGTACCAGACAGCCGCTGGAGCGCCCCCTGTGGCATCGCACAATGCGCCACTGACGCCATCCCCCGGTTTGCCCATCCCTCCTCCAACACCCTCTTCGCCGCCCGCAGCCCCCACGCGTGCAATCGCAGCCGTCGGCTTGATAGGGGCTGATCCTTTTGCAGATTTGCTTGCAACGCCCGTCAGCGAACCTGATGCATTGGCAGCCCAGGGAATGGCTTTCAAAAGCGCCACACTCATTCCAGAGGACTTCAATGTTTTAGCGCCCAACGGCACGCCGGAGCGTAACAGTGACGATCCTTTGGCGCAGATAGAGAGCGCGGAAGACCTTCCACAGATGTTTCCAGGCCAATCGTTGGACGCTATCTACCAGCCAGCAGACGCCGAGATTTCGGTGATGGTGCAAGACCCCTTGGCCTCCAAGCAGCACCAGCGCCTAGTAGATGCCACTACCCCCGTCGATCCCATGCAGATGTTCGTGGATGCTCCACAAAGCGACGTATTGGAGCTGGGTGTCCCAACGGCTGGACAGGTACTTGCTGCAGACCAGGCACTCGCGGATCACCGGGTGGAGGTCGGATCGTATTTCCGAGCACCCCGGGCTTTTGTGGAAGACACAGCGCTATGCCGCCCAGACACACCATCCGCATCTTCGGCCGCAACTATTCCAGAAGCAGTATTAGCTCCCCTTGATCTGTCCCCTGCGACGGAAACAGACAATGGGCAGCAGCAAGTGATGGAGGTCGGTACCAGCGTTGGTATTACCGAAGGCGGAGCAGCTACCGCAATCAATGCGCAGGCGGACGGCGGAGATGATCCTGATTGCGACATAGCCGCGCCACATATACAAGTGGTTGCCACGCCCCCTTCCGTTGACATTCCACCTCAGGCAGAACAGCAAGCAATCCCGAAAACCGAAGAAACTCATACGCAGGCGCTTCTGGACAGCTTTAAGCAAGGGGCCGGCCTAACAGATTGCCGCTACCCCGAGCAGCTCACACCCGAGCTGATGTTCATGCTGGGCAAGATTCTGGCGGAATCGGTGCAGGGCTGTATGGACTTGCTGGGCGCCAGGGCGGCAGCCAAGCAAGAAGTCAGGGTGTCCGTTACCTTGATCAACGCCGAGGCCAACAATCCTTTGAAATTTCTCCCTACCGGATCGTCGGTACTGGCACAGATTTTTGGACCTCGCATGCCGGGATTTCAGGATGGGCCCACGGCGATAGCAGATGCCTTCCAGGATCTGCGCAGCCATGAGGTCGCGATGATGGCGGGCACACAAGCGGCAGTGCGCGGTTTGTTTGACCGCTTTGACCCGTGTTATCTGGAGGAGCAGTTGCAGAACCAGGGGCGCGCAAAGCCGTTGTTCAGCAGCCAGCGCGATGCCCGGTTGTGGGATTTGTACCGCAGCCGTTATGAATGGCTGAAAGACGAGATCAAGAGCCAAAGCCCGGCATCCTGGGGGGCGGAGTTCCTCAGCGCTTACCAGGCAGAAGTGACGTACAACAGCGAAAGCAAGAGCAAGTGATGACCCAAGCCCGCAAGCAAGCCGAGGCGGCACTGGCCTTGGTCCACCATTCGCAGACCGACCCAGGTGATCGCAGCTACAACGAGGACGCTTTCTGCCATGTGCGAGACCAGCATGTGGTGTCATTTGCAGTGGCCGATGGCATGGGCGGCGCTGCAGGTGGGCTGCGTGCATCCACCCTGGCCATGCAAGCAATACGCCATGCGCCGTTGTCGATGGACCCTGCCGTTTTTCGTGCGCAGTTGCTGACCATATCCAGCCATATACAAGCGCAGCAGCAAGCACACCCCGAATACAGCAGCATGAGCACCACCCTGGTGGAGCTGCGTATCGACACCCACCGACAACGCGCCATTTGGGCCCACTGGGGCGATTCACGCGTGTATTGGTTTCGTGCCAAGGAGCTGATGGCGATGACCAGTGATCACAGCGTTGTGCAATGCCTGGTGAATGCGGGGCTCCTTTCCCCCAGCGCTGTTGCGACCTACCCCAAGAAAAACGTGCTGCTGGGGGCGGTCGGCACCCAAAGCGAAGTGGGACCCGAGGTACTGGAGCAGCCCATCGACATCTCCACCGGAGATGCGTTCCTGCTGTGTACCGATGGTATCTGGAATAGCCTCAGCCCGCGGGACATCGAGGCCTCTCTGCAGCGTGCAGGCTGTGTGCAAGACTGGATCAGCGACTTGATGGCGATGGTCCGCAGGCAAGGCTGTGGCGACAATGACAACTTCACCGCCACCGGGATCTGGGTCAGCAACGATGGGGAAAGCACCTTGCTGCTGCACAGTGGCTAAGGCCCAGCCGCGCCATATATAAAAAAGCAGGCCTCTCGCAAGAGGCCTGCTTTTGTTAGCGGCTTGCGTTTAACCAGCCGCCACCGGCGCACTCTCCCAACTGCCGCCCAGTGCACGAATCAGCGCAATAGTGGCGGTGTACTGGGCGGTGCGTACCTGCAGCGCCTGGCGGCGGTTGCGCAGCTCGTTGCGGCGGGCGTCCAGCAGCTCCAGCTGGCTGACCAGGCCGTTGCGGTAGCGCACATCGGAGAGGTGGGTGGCCCGCTCGGCGGACTGCACAGCCTGGCCCAGCACGGTGGCCTGGCCTTGCAGCAGGCGCAGGCTGCTCAGCTGGTCCTCCACTTCGCGGAAGGCGCCCAGCACCTGGCCGCGCTGGGCGGCCACGGCAGCTTCCAGTCGGGCCTTGGCGCCCTCTTCCTGCGCTTCGCGCTGGCCGCCGTCAAACAACGGCAGCGACAGCAGCGCGCCCAGGCCCCAGGAGCGGGCCGACCATTTGAACAGGTCACCCAGGTCGGGCGATGCAAAGCCGCCATTGCCGGTCAAGGTGATGGCCGGGAACCAGGCCGCCTGCGCGACGCCCACGCGGGCCTGGGCTGCGAGCACGCTGGCTTGCGCGGCAGACACATCGGGCCGGCGGGCCAGCACGGTGCCGGGCACGCCGGCCGGGATCACCGGCAGACGCACCTCACCCTGGGCGGCGGGGAGCTTAAAGCCGGTGGCCACCTCGCCGACCAGCACCGCCAGCGCATTGCGCAAGGTCGCCTGCTGGCGTTCCAAGGCCAGGGCCTCGGATTCGGTGGCAGACACCTCGCTTTGCATGCGCACCACCTCCAGCTCGGCGGCATCGCCGGCGTCAAAGCGCCGCTGGATCAGGCGCAAGGTGTCGCGGTAGGCGGACAGGCTTTGCTGCACCAGCTGCTGCTCGGTTTGCAGCGCGCGCAGCTGCAGATAGGTCTGCGCTACATCGGACTGCACCATCAGCCGCGTGCTTTGCAGCAAGGCGGCGCGTGCCTCGGCATCCAGTTGTGCAGCCTGGCTGGCCTGCGACAGGCGGCCAAACAGGTCCACCTCGTAAGACAGGTTGAGCCCGGCCGTCACCAAGGTCGCGGGCTGGAGCCCGTTGCTGGTGTTGGCTCCAGCCTGGCGCGCCGCTCCGCCAGAGACACCGACCTGCGGCATGCGCTGGGCATCGGCCGAGCGCAGCAGCGCCCGGGCCTCTGCCAGGCGGGCTGCGGCCGTCTGCACATCGGTATTGGCATCGGCAGCACGCTCGACCAGTTGGGTCAGCTCGGCATCGCCAAAGGCCAGCCACCAGGCGCCACGGGGCTGGGCCTCGGCCGGGGCGGCCGTGGTCCAGGAGGCCTGGTCCTGCGGCGTGCTGAAGGCGGCGGGCACCGGCACGCCAGCGTTTTGCACCGCCGGTGGCAACGCGGTGGCGCAACCGGCCAGCAGCAGGGCCGCAGCCAGCGGCGTGAGCAGTGTCAAGCGCAGCGGTGCCAGCGCGCGGCGCAGGCCCCGGCCCAGGGGCGCCTGACCGGTTTTGGCGTTGAAAGACATAGTCATTGCTTGCATGTTGTTCTTCTCTTATTCGTCATGTCCGCGAGCCGCGGCCAAGATGGGTTGGCCCGAGCCAGCGCCATGCACAGGTGCAGGGACCGGCGCCGTGATCGGGGCCACATGGGCGCCGTGTTGCTTGAGCGGGCGGTTGCCTGCCAGCTTGCGCAGCAGCACATAGAACACGGGGGTCAGAAACAGACCGAAGGCAGTTACACCAATCATCCCGGCGAACACGGCGACACCCATGGCACTGCGCATTTCTGCGCCGGCACCCTTGGACAGCACCAGGGGCAGCACACCCATGATGAAGGCCATCGAGGTCATCAGGATGGGGCGCAGACGCAGGCGGCTGGCCTCGATCGCGGCCTGGATCGGCGTGCGTCCGGCAAATTCCAGCTCACGGGCAAACTCCACAATCAGGATGGCGTTCTTCGCCGATAGCCCCACCAGCACCACCAGGCCGATCTGGGTGAACACGTTGTTGTCGCCATGCGAGAGCCAGACGCCCGTCATCGCAGCCAGCAAGCCCATAGGGACGATCAGCACAATCGCCAGGGGCAGTGTCAGGCTTTCATACTGCGCAGCCAGCACCAGGAACACCAGCAAAATCGCCAGCGGGAAGACCAGCGCCGCCGAGTTGCCCGCCAGGATTTCCTGGTAGGTCAGTTCCGTCCATTCAAAGCCAATGCCCTGGGGCAAGGTCTCGCGGGCAATGCGCTCCACCGCTTCGCGCGCCTGGCCCGACGAGAAACCAGGGGCTGGGCCGCCATTGACATCGGCCGACAGGAAGCCGTTGTAGCGCATCGCACGCTCAGGGCCAAAGCTGGGTTCGAGCTTCATCAGCGCGGACAGCGGCACCATCTCGCCGGTGGTCGAGCGCACCTTCAACGCGCCCACATCTTCAGCACGGGCACGGAAGCCTGCATCCGCCTGCACCCGCACACTGTAGGTGCGGCCGAACTTGTTGAAGTCATTGGCGTACAGGCTGCCCAGGTAGATCTGCAGGGTCTCGAAAATATCGGTCACCGGCACACCCAGCTGGCGCGCCTTGGTGCGGTCGATATCGGCATAGAGCTGCGGCACATTGACCTGCCAGCTCGAGAAGATGCCAGCCAGCTCAGGCGTCTGGTAGGCCTTGGCCATGAAGGCCTTGACCGCGCCGTCCATCGCTTCGTAGCCGAGCGAGGCCCGGTCTTCGATCTGCAGCTTGAAGCCGCCCGTGGTGCCCAGGCCCGACACCGGTGGTGGCGGGAACATGGCGATAAAGGCGTCCTGGATCTGGCCAAAGGCCTGGTTCAGCTGGCCGGCCACAGCGCCACCGCTTTGGTCGGCGCGGGTGCGCTCGGCAAAGGGCTTGAGCGAGACGAACACGATGCCGGAGTTCGAGCTGTTGGTGAAACCATTGATCGACAGGCCGGGGAAGGCGATGGCATCCTGCACATTGGGGTTCTCCTTGACGATATCGCCCATGCGCTTGATCACGTCCTCGGTGCGGTCCAGGGTCGCACCATCGGGCAGCTGGGCAAAGCCCACCAGGTACTGCTTGTCCTGCGCCGGCACAAAACCGCCGGGCACCACATGGAACAGGCCCCAGGTGGCGCCGACCAGCGCCAGGTACACGACGAACATGCCGGCCTTGTGGCCAATCACGCGGCGCACGCCGCCACTGTAGGCTTCCGAGCCACGGTGGAACACGGCATTGAAGCGGCGGAAGAAGCCGCCCAGCACGCGGTCCATGCCACGGGTCAGCGCATCCTTGGGCTCGTCATGGCCCCGGAGCAGCAGAGCAGCCAGTGCAGGCGACAGGGTCAGCGAGTTGATGGCCGAGATCACCGTGGAGATGGCGATCGTCACCGCAAACTGCTTGTAGAACTGGCCGGTCAGACCACTGATGAACGCCAGCGGCACAAACACCGCGACCAGCACCAGTGCAATCGCAATGATGGGGCCCGAGACTTCGCGCATGGCCTGGTAGGTGGCCTCGCGCGGGCTCAGCCCGGCTTCAATGTTCCGCTCCACGTTCTCGACCACAACGATCGCATCATCGACGACGATACCGATGGCCAGCACCAGGCCGAACAGGCTGAGCGCATTGATGGAGAAGCCCAGCAGATGCAGCACCGCAAAGGTACCCACCACCGACACCGGAACGGCCAGCAGCGGGATGATGGAAGCGCGCCAGGTCTGCAGGAACAGAATCACGACGATCACCACCAGCGCGATGGCTTCGAGCAAGGTGTGGATCACCGAATCGATGGAGGCGCGTACGAACTGGGTCGGGTCATAGGCAATGCGGAACTCCACGCCTTCGGGCATGTTCTTTTGCAGCTCGGCCATGGTGTTGCGCACGTTTTCCGAGATCTCCAGCGCATTGGAGCCAGGGGCCTGGAACACGCCCATACCGACGGCTGCTTCGTTGTTCAGCAGCGAGCGCAGCGAATAGTCAGCCGCGCCCAGCTCCAGGCGGGCAATGTCACGCAGGCGTGTCACCGCACCGTCCGAGCCGGTCTTGACGATGATGTCGCCGAACTCTTCGGTGCTGGACAAACGGCCTTGGGCATTGATCGACAGCTGGGTGTCCACGCCAGGCAGACCCGGCGATGCACCGACCACGCCGGCAGCGGCTTGCACGTTCTGGCCACGGATGGCGGCCACCACATCGCTGGCGGACAGGCCGCGTTGAGCGACCTTTTGTGGGTCCAGCCAGGCACGCATCGAGTAATCGCCACCGCCAAAGATCTGCACCTGGCCTACGCCCTGGATGCGCGCGAGGCGGTCCTTGACGTTGAGCACGGCGTAGTTGCGCAGGTAGTCGATGTCATAGCGCCCATTGGGCGAGACCATATGAACAACCATGGTGATGTCCGGCGAGCTCTTGACCGTGGTCACGCCCAGGCGCCGCACTTCTTCGGGCAGGCGCGGCTCGGCTTGCGAGACGCGGTTCTGCACCAGCTGCTGGGCCTTGTCCGGGTCGGTGCCCAGCTTGAAGGTCACGGTCAGGGTCATCACGCCATCGGTGGTGGCCTGGCTGCCCATATAGAGCATGCCTTCGACACCGTTGATGGACTCTTCGAGGGGCGTGGCCACGGTTTCGGCGATCACCTTGGGGTTGGCGCCGGGGTACTGGGCACGCACCACCACCGAGGGTGGTACCACCTCGGGGTACTCCGAGATGGGCAAGGCCCGCATGGCGATCAGCCCTGCCAGAAAGATCAGCAGCGACAGCACACCCGCAAATATCGGGCGGTCGATGAAAAATCGGGATAAATTCATACGCTTGGCTTTGTTGTTATCGGTTTAGGCGGCGGGCTTGGCGCCATCGTTGGCTGCCTGCTGCGCTTCACCCTTGAGCTCGGACTTGTTGGTCATGGGCACATCCTGCGGGGCCACCACGGCACCGGGGCGCACGCGCTGCAGGCCATTGACCACAATGCGCTCGCCGGCCTTCAGGCCCGAGGTCACCAGGCGCAGGCCTTCAAACGGCGCACCCAGCTGCACTTCGCGGTACTCGGCCTTGTTGCCCTCGCCCACCACCAGCACAAACTTCTTGCTTTGGTCCGTGCCCACGGCACGCTCGTTGATCAGCAGGGCTTGCTGGCTGTGGGGCTGGCCCATGCGCACGCGGGCAAACTGGCCGGCCATCAGCGCGCCGTCGGCGTTGTCAAACACCGCACGCACCCGCACGGTGCCGCTGCGCGCATCCACCTGGTTGTCAATCAGCTGCAGGTGGCCCTTGTAAGGCGTGGCGCCGCTGGTGCCCACCCCCATCTGCACGGGAATGCTCTCGATCAGCGCACGGGCGCTCTTGCCCTGGCGCAGGCCTTGCAGCGCATTGGTCACGATCTGCTCGTCGGCATCAAAGCTGGCGTACATGGGGTTGACGGAGACCAAGGTCGTCAGCACTGGCGCGCCGGCACCGGCGCTGACCAGGTTGCCCACGGTCACATCGATGCGGCCCATCTTGCCGGCCACGGGCGCGCGCACCTGGGTGTAGCCCAGGTTGAGCTTGGCCGTCTGCAGTGCGGCCTGGGCGGCACGCAGGTTGGCGTCTGCTTCGCGGCGGGCGTTGGTACGCTCGTCCAGTTCCTTTTGTGCAATGGCGCGCTCTTCCCACAGACGGGCAGCACGCTCGGCTTCGCTTTGCGAATAGCCCATGCGTGCCTTGGCCGCCACCACCTGGGCTTCGGCACGGTCTACCTCAGCGGCGTAAGGTGCGGGATCGACCGTGAAAAGCAGATCACCCGCCTTGACCAGGGCGCCTTCCTTGAAGTGCACCGCCTGCAGCGCGCCGGCCACACGGGGGCGCACATCGACGCGCTGCACGGCTTCGAGCCGGCCGGAGAATTCATCCCACAGCTGCACGTCCTGCTGCAGCACCTGCGCAACGGATACGGGCATCGCTGGCGGCGCGGCGGCCTCGGCCGGCGCACTCGCGTGCGAGCTTTGCAGGCCCACAGCCGTGCCGCCTGCAGCCACCACGGCAGCTGCCAGACCGATGGCCGTCCACCAGCGGCGTTGAGGGGAAGTCGAAGTTTTGTTGTTGCTCATGGCCAAGTCCTGATGTGTGCGTGAATAGTTTTTGAGGTTTCTTGCGGCAACGGCATGCCCCTGCGGCTACAAAAGCCGACAGAAAATCCTTGCCACAGTGGAGCCTTTGCAAAACTCCCTGCCTTGGTCTGAACGTGGTCTCGGGCGATCCACTGCGTTGTCTTCCTTGTCAATAGCTACGGCTATTGACTGCAAAAGACGCCTTGCGGCTCATCCCGATCCACGTCCATCCCACTGGGCGAGGGTTTCGCAAAACCTCCACACGGCAATGCGTTGCGAGAAAGCGTTCTTTAAGGTTTGTGAAGGCGCAGCCGCCCGCCGCCGCTCCCCGGGCTTTACCGGAGAGTGGCGCAGCTCTTGCCTTGCGCTTCGTTCAGGGGATCAGGCTTGCGCCCGACATCGGGATGTCTCGAAGAAAAGTGCCAGTTGTTCCAGCACGGCCCCGGCACAGGGACAGGGCTCGGGAGCACGGGGCTCCAGCAATGCATCGGGCCACTGTTGCGCGACCTTGAATACATGCTGCTGCACCAGATGACCGGCTGCCTGCAGGCGGCTGGCATAGGCCAGTGCCTCGTCGTGCATCGGGTCTTCATCGCCCACCATGATGAGCGTTGCCGGCAGACCAGCCAGGCGCTGTGCCATCGCAGGCACCGCGTAGGGATGGACGCCGTCATAGGTGCAGCCCAGGAACTTGCTCCAGCCATCGGCCCATTTGCATTCCGTCGCATCGCCATTGGCAGCGCGAAGCGATGCCGTGCCGGCGCAGGGATTGAGCATGGGTGAGAGCAGGATCTGCCCTGCCAGCGGCGGATGGCGTTGATCACGCGCCATCAGACACACGCCGGCAGCCAGGTTGGCGCCCGCCTCCTCACCAGCCACATACATCGGCGCACCTTTGCCGGCAAGGCGTGTGCGATGTTTGTAGCTCCACTGGAGCATTTCATATCCGATCTCCAATGGACGCGGAAATGGATGCTCAGGTGAGAGCGGGTATGCCACCGACACCACACGGGCCCCTGCTGTTGCCAGCAGACCCGCAACGGTGCAGCCACTGTCCAGATCGCCTTCGACAAAGGCGCCGCCATGAAAATGCAGCACCAGCGGCGAAGGCTCGCCGGACTTGCCTTTGCTACCGTACAGACGCACGGCCACCGACTCGCCCGACGCCGTCGGAGCGACGGTGTCGATGAAGTCGGGAGCCGGTGAACTGGTTTTTACGGTGGTGTCAGACATAAGTTAGCCCGGTGGAAAGTAGGCATGGGTAAATGTAGTTGCGTTGCCGCAGCCGATCAATCCGCAAATTATGGCCGCACTATTTCCAAATCAGGAACAATGGCAGGATCTTTGGCATGTGAGAATCCACCTACGTTTGGCGCGCGCGTGCGCGACAGTGCAAGGAGAGGCAGATGGATCAGATACAGGCAATGCGGGTGTTCGCGCGGGTCGTGGAGTCGGGCACCTTCACGCTCGCGGCCACATCGCTGCAGCTGCCCAAGGCCAGTGTGACCAAGCATGTGCAGGCGCTGGAAGACCGGCTGCGGGTCAAGCTGCTCAACCGCACCACCCGCCGCGTGACGGTGACCACCGATGGCGCCGCCTACTACGACCGTGCCGTGCGGCTGCTGAGCGATTTTGACGAGCTAGAAGCCAGCATGAGCCAGGTGCGGGCAGCGCCACGCGGGCGCCTGCGTGTCGACGTCGGCACGTCGATCGCCCGGCTTCTGGTGATTCCGCAGCTGGCGACCTTTCAGGCGCGCTACCCCGACATCCAGATCGACCTGGGCGTGACCGACCGCACCGTGGACCTGATTGCCGACAACGTCGATTGCGTAGTGCGCGGCGGCGAGCTGCGCGACCAGTCACTGGTGGCACGCCGTGTCGGGAACGTGGAATTTTTGACGGTGGCCTCGCCCGCCTATTTGCAACGCCAGGGCACGCCGCAGCATCCGCGCGACCTGGAAAACGGCCACAACAGTGTGATTTACTTCTCGCCAGTGACACAGCGCCGCTATCCGCTGGAGTTCCAGCACAACGGTGAGAGCATCGAGATTGCCAACCCATCGACCTTGGCTATCAACGAGGCCAACGCCTACACTACCAGCTTGATCAGCGGCCAGGGTGTGGGCCAGATCACCAGCTACCAGGCGCGCGATTACCTCCAAAGCGGCCAGTTGGTGCAGATCCTGCCGGAATGGACCCAGCCGTTGCTGCCGGTCTATGTTGTATACCCGCCCAACTCCCATTTGAGTGCCAAGGTGCGGGCCTTTGTCGATTGGGTGGTGGAGATTTTTGCGGCTGATCCCCTGCTGCAGTGCAAATAGCGCGGCGCTGCGCTTATTGATCCGATTCGCTGCAGGGCGGAAGTACCTGGAGCGTATGCACCCGGTGGGCCGCACAGGCCTCGCTGCCCTCCATATGGCTTTTGAGCACCGGCACCAGGCTGTCTTCATCGAGCTTGCCGTACCAGACGCCTTCGGGGTAGACGATCATCAGCGGCCCCTGGTTGCAGGGGTACTGGCAGCTGGTCTGCAGCAACTGCAGCTGCTGTTTGAGGGGCACGCTTGCCTGCACCGCCTGGCTGAGCCGGGGCCATAGCGCTGCGGCACCCTTGGCCACGCAGCGCGGCCCCATGCACCACAGCACATGGCGCTGGTGGGCGGGCACCGTGCTCCAGGCCACCGGGTCGTTTTGCCAGCCCTCTTCGCCCTCCTCGGCCACCACATCGGGCTGTGCCGTGGCCAGCGCCAGGTGGTTCAGCAAGGCAGGCACCAGGCCCTGCCACTGCAGCAGCGGCTGCGCCAATACCAGCCGGGGCCGGGCATGCGCAGGCTGGCTGGCCAGCCAGCGCCTGGCGACCTTATGCAGCCAGCGCCGCAGCGCGGGCTCATCGGGCACCATCGTGGGTTGGATGACGATGGTCTGCAGCGCCAGATCGGCCGGCGCAAGGGCAGCGCTCAAACTGTCCAGCGCCTCGGGCAAGGCCGGCTGGTTGCGGTCCACAAAGGCCAGTTGCATAGCCAGGTCGGGGTCTGCCTGCTGGCAGGCCTGCAGCAAGGCCTGCAATTCGTTCTTGGCAGCAGACCCCAGGCCACCCCGGCCCAGCAGCAACAAGGCATCAGGTTTTTTAGCCATGGGGCTTGTCCATCCAGTAGCTCACACGCGCCTTGTCCAGGCGCGGATGGCGGTCCACCAGCGCCTCGACCTGGAACACGCGTGCAATGGTTGCTGGCGTCAGCACCTGCTCGGGTGTGCCTTCGGCCTGGATCACGCCTGCTTGCATCACATAGATGCGGTCACAGAACTGCGCGGCCAGGTTCAGGTCATGCACCACGATCAGCACGGTGCAGCCGGAGGCACGCACCAGGCTGAGCAGCTCCAGCTGGAACTGGATGTCCAGGTGGTTGGTGGGCTCGTCCAGAAACAGCAGCTGCGGCTGCTGGGCCAGCGCACGGGCGAGCAGCACCCTTTGGCGCTCACCACCCGAGAGCGATGACAGCGGATGGTCGGCCAGGCGGCTGGCCCGCACCTGCGCCAGACAGGCGCTGACGATGGCCTTGTCCTCGGCACTGTCGCGCGCCCAGCGCGACTGGTGTGGAAAGCGGCCCATCATCACCAGCTCCTGCACCGTGCAGTCAAAGCCCAGGCCGGTATCCTGGCCCAGCACCGCCGCCTGCTGCGCAAACTGCCGCGCGCTCATCTGCCAGATGTCGCGGCCCTGCAGCTGTATCTGGCCACCGGCCTCGGGCTGCAGCACACGGTAGAGCATGCGCATCAAGGTTGATTTACCGCAGCCATTGGGGCCCACCAGGCCGACACATTCGCCCTGCGCCACCTGCAGGCTGGCCTGGCGTACGATCTGCGTGGCCTGGGTGCCGTGGCCGGCGGTCCAGGACAGTTGCTTGGCCGTCAGCATCATGCGCTGCCTCCGGGGATCGCCGTGGTGCGGCGCCACAGCATCCAGATAAAGAAGGGCCCGCCAATGAGCGACGTGATGACGCCCACCGGCAGCTCGCTGGGCGAAAACCAGGTGCGGGCGGCCAGATCGACCAATACCAAAAAGCTTGCACCCATCAAGGCGCTGACGGGCAGAACGCGGCGGTGGTCACTGCCCACCAGCATGCGGGTGATGTGGGGAATGACCAGGCCGACAAAACCGATGGCACCGCTGACTGCCACCATGGTGCCCGTCAGCAAGGACACCACCACGAACAATTGCAGGCGCAGGCTGGCAGTGTTCAATCCCAGCGTGGCAGCGCCCTCGTCGCCAATCAACAAGGCATTGAGCTGGCGGGCGCAGAGCAGCAGCCACAGCAGGCCCAGGCCCAGTACGGCAGCGGGCAGGCCCAGCGCACTCCACTGGGTTGCTGCCAGGCTGCCCAGGGTCCAGGTCAGCAGCGCATTGGCCAGCTCGCGCTGGCCTGCCGTCAAGGTGATTAGGCTGGTCACACCCATTAGCATGTAGCCAATGGCCACACCGCTCAGGATCAGCCGGGTCGCATGCAGGCGCCCTTGCTGCTGGGCCAGCGCATAGACCAGCGCAGTGGCCAGCAACGCGCCAACAAAGGCGCCTGCGGTGATAGCATAGATACCTACCATCGCCAAACTGCCATAGGCCAGCACCGACACCGCCCCCACTGACGCGCCGGAGGACACGCCGAGCATGTAGGGATCGGCCAGCGGGTTGCGCACCATCGCCTGCATCACCACGCCGACCACGGCCAAGCCGGCGCCCACCAGCGCTGCCAGCAGCACCCGGGGCATGCGCACCATCCAGACAATCTGGTAATGCTGCTGGCTGATGCCGCCCTGCCCGGCACCGGGCTGCCAGCCGCCGCCCAGCAGCTGCTGGCTGACGACCGACCACACGGTGGAGGCATGCAGCGATGCCGAACCCCAGGTGATGGCGGCCAGGCCGCTGGCCAGCAGCAAGACCAGCAGCAGCAACAGGCACAGCGCCAAGGACCAGGGCTTGCGCCGCTGGCGTTCATGCTGGCCGTCGCAGCCGGGCGCATGGCTCACTGCTGGGACTCCGCCACAGGCAGCCATGGCACGGGGTCCACCGTGATGCGGCGATCCGGGTGCAAGGCGGCAGCCAGGCGCTGCGCCACGTTCACGTTGCGCGGCCCTGGCGTGGCCTCGGCATAGCTGATGACGAAAAAGCGCTGCTCGCGAATGGCCGATACCCCCGCCAGCTCCGGCTTGGCGCGCAGAAAATCGATCTTGCCCTGGGCGCTGGGCCGGCCGTAGTCGATGATGATGATCCACTCGGGGTCCCGAGTGATCACATCCTCCCAGTTGCCCTTGGGCCAGTTGCTGGCGATATCGGCAAAGATATTGCTGCCGCCGGCCGCATCGATCATGGCCTGGGGCATGCCAAAGCCGCCCACCGTGGTGGGGATCTTCTCGCCACTGTCAAACACAAAGACACGCGGTTGCTGCGTGTTGCCTCGCATCTGCGCAGCCAACTGATCGATCGAGGCCTGCAGCTTGGCCATCTGCGGCTGCGCCTGGGGCTCGATGTCAAAGATGCGCGCCACATTGCGCAGGTCCGCCAAGGTGTCGGCCAGCGCCACACGCTCACGCTTGTGGATGCGGACGCAGGACTCGGACAGCACATAGGATGCGATGCCGTGCTGGGCCAGCAGCTCGGGCGTGACCCCGCCGGGGCGGAACCCATAGCTCCAGCCGCCGAACACAAAGTCGGCGCGGGCCGCCAGCATGTTTTCCAGGTTCATGTCCTGCGACGAGAGCTTGGGTACCTGGGCCAGTTGGGCCATCACCTCGGGGCTGATTTCCTTGCGCGACGGTATCCCCGAGTAACCGGCCAGCTGGGGCCCCAGGCCGAGAAACAGGAACATCTCGGTGATGTTCACATCGTGCGTGATGGCGCGCTGCGGCACCCGGTCATAGCGCTGGGGCTGGCCGCAGACATCAATTACCAGCGGCACAGCCCGCAGGCCTGCGGGCGCGGCAGCCGCCGCGCTGGCGATGGGGACCGCTGCTGCCTGGGTTGGGCGGCTGGGCGGCTGCGGGCCGGCCGGCTGGTCACAGCCGGCCAGCACCAGGGCGGCGGCTGCCGCCAGCGCGCGCAGGATGTGCCGGGAGGTGCTTGCTGTCATGCCTGTGCCTTGCTCAGAAACGCAGATGGGCCATCAGCTCAAAACTGCGGCCGTTGCCCATCAGCCATTGCGAGCCGTAGGACGATGCAGCATAGCGCTTGTTGGTCAGATTGCGGCCCACCAAGTTCAAGGTGGTGCTGCGGTTCAGGTTCCAGCCCAGTACCGCATCGGCCACCGTGTAGGCAGGCAGCTGCGTAGTATTGGCATTGCTGGTGTAGCGGCTGGCGACATGGCGCAGGCCCAGCGATGCACGCCAGTCCCCCGTCTGGTAATGGGCCCAGGCATTGGCTGTGTAGCGTGGCACATTGGCGGGCTGGTTGCCGGCGCGGTCAATGGCGGTGGCGCCTTCGAGCAGCTCGTCAAACTGCGCATCCACATAGGCCAGGTTGCCCTCGAAGCGCCAGGACTGGGTCGCCCGCCAGCTACCCGCCAGCTCGATACCCTTGGACGACTGCTTGCCACCCTGGATCGACAGCGCTGGGCGGTCCGGATCGCGCGTGATGATGTCCTTCTTGCGGATGTCGAAGACCGCCAGGGTCCATTCGCCCTGGTCATTGGGCAGTTGCTGCTTGATGCCCACTTCCACCTGGCGGCCCTTGCTCAGGGTGAAGCCGGTTTGCGACTGGCTCAGCGACAGCAGGCTGGTGACCGGGTCATGGCCGGTGCTGACCTGGGCGTACACGCTGGTGTTCTGGTCCAGCTTGTGGGTCAGGCCCAGGCGCCAGGAGGTGCCGCCCAAGGTCTTGTCAAAACGGGCCTGGCTGAGCAGGTCCATGCGGTCAAAGTCATACAGATCGCGGCGCACACCGCCCATCAGCAGCCACTGCTCGCCCAGCTTCCAGGCGTCTTCCAGGTAGAAGGCGTTCTGGCGGATGCGCGAGGTCATGCGCGGCTTGTAAGGATCGGGGCTGTCCCAGTAGCCACTGGTGCCACCGGTCAGTGGCACATCGGATTCGCCGGTGTAGGGCGAGCTGTTGAGGGCGGTGAACTTGGCTTGCGATACATCCCAGCCCATCGCAATCTCATGCTGGCCGGGCTTGAACACGGCGCCCAGGCGGTTGCCGCTTTGCTCCAGGTCGTGGCCGATCTCCAGGTAGTCGTAGCGGTGAACCGTGCGCGTGCTGGCATCGTAGTCATAGCCTTCGATGTTCTTCCAGTGGCGGTCGGCCTTCATGTGGTAAGTCTCGTTGCGCAGCACCAGCGCGTCGCTCACATTCCACTCGGCCTTCAGCTTGTAGCGCTGGTCCTTGTAGTGGATGTCGCTGTCGAGGACGTTGAAATTGCGGTCGCGCAGTGCCGCCACCGGCTTGCCATCAACGACCGGGGTGCCAAAGTAGCGCTCGGGCCGCTGATCGCTGACATCGGCCGTCAGGTCCAGGCGCAGGTCACTGTTGGCCTGCCAGCGGATGGCGCTCATCAGCTTCTTGCTGTCGCTGTTGCCCAGCTGGCGCTCGCCGTCCGTGCGATCACCGTAGACATCCAGGCGGTAGCTCAGGCTGTCGCTCAGTGCGCCGGTGGTGCCCAGGCCTGCACGGGCCGTGCCATGGGAGCCAGCGCCCAGCAAGACTTCGGACGAGCTGGTGCGGCTGGGCTCCTTGCGTACCGCGTTGACGGTGGCGCCCATGGTGCCACTGCCATACATCAGCGATGCGGGTCCGCGCAGCACATCAAAACGCTCATAGCCCCAGCTGGAATTGGGATAGGCCACTGTGCCCGCAGCCACGCCCAGGGTCAGACCGTCTTCGGCCACGCCCACTGAGTTGACGCCGGTAAAGCCACGGCTGGAGAACGACAAGCCGCCGTTGCCGGGCGTGCCGTTGACGCTCAGGCCCACGCTGCGGCCCACGGCGTCCACCACCTCGTAGTCGGCGCGCTCCTGGATCTGCACGGCCGAGACCGAGCTGACGCTGGCTGGCAGGTCCTGCAGCGGTACGGCCAGCTTGCTGGCCGAGGTGGATGGCAGCTGGAGCGCATTGGGCTCGCTGCGCTTGTCGGTCACCACCACTTCAGACAGCGATGCCTCTTGCGCATGGGCCACCGCCATGCCCAAGGCAGGCAAACACAAAACACAGGAGCTGCCAACCAGGCGCAAGGAGGAAGAGAGCCGTCCGGCTGCCAGGAGCCGGTTTTTCGGAAAAGGAACTGCAGTCATTTCAACAAAAGGCGCTAACTGCCTGATGCGGGGGCTGCACTGCACGCAGTGGCCCCAAGGACGGGGTCGCGCGCCGAACCGCCGTCCACACCCCGCAGACAGTTGAGAGAGCATTGCCCGGGCAAATAACCCAGGCCACACTGCGACTACGAACAGGCCGGTCTCCGGGCTTACAGGCGGTGCGGCGCTGGCGCGCCGACCCAGTAGCCGGTCTTCCCAGGGCGCGGGCGTCTTGTTGCCTGGCAGGCAGTGACACTCTTTCAACCCCAGTGACTGGGCCCGCGTGGGAGCGGGCCGCGTCGGCTACTTTTTCCTGTCTACCGTTGCGGGGGCAGCCAAGGCATGGGGGAGCGCACTCCCGACCTTGTTCCCGTTTCACTTGTGCAATACAAGCACCTGTAGATAGGCTTTTTTCAAAGCGCAGCCAGTGTACCAGCCGCCAGCCGTTGCGGCGCCATTCCGTAACGGCCTGTGTCAGCTCGGCGATACAGCGCTGGCCTCAATAGCGGATCCGCCCTGCGGCAGGCGCGAGGTGTAGCCAATAAAGTCGCTGCTGGCGAGTTTGTCCAGCAGCCATTGCCGAAAGCTCGCCTGGATCGGTCGCTCGCCCCCGCCCCGCCGGGTGTAGAGGTGGAACTTGGGTGTTCGGTCCATCGGCAGTTGGCGCAGTAGCTCTGGCCCAAAGGGCGCGAGCAGCTTGCCGCTGTGGATGTAGCTGAGCGCATCGACATAGGACAGCAGGCCCACGCCCTGCCCGCTGAGAACGGCCTGCAGCATCGCATCATGCGTGTGCAGCAGCATGGGGCTGACATGCTTGTCGCCCGGCTGCGGGCCCAGCATGGCATAGATGTCCCGCCACAGGCTGTTGTGCGTCAGCGGGGATATCAAGCGGTGGTGTGCCAGATCCTGCGCGGTCTCCACCGGGTGCTCGGCCAGCAGCTGGGGTGTGGCGACGATGACCTTGAGGTCTTCGAGCAGCGGCGTTTCATCGAGATGGTCCACCCCGCCGTAGCCCCAGACGATGGCGGCATCCAGATCGCTGGTATCGAAGGACGGCAGCTCCACGCCGATGGAGATGCGCAGATCGAGTGCCGGGTAGTCCTTGGTGAACGAGGGCAGCGAGCGGATCAGGTACTGGGTCGCAAAGTAAGGGCTGACCTGGATATGGAACTGCGCATCGTTGTGGTGGGCGCGCACCGCCTCCAGGCCCTGGCTCAGCGCATCCAGGCCCTGCTCCACATAGTGGTACAGGGTTTGGGCCTCGGCACTGGCCAGCAGGCCACGGGTACCGCGCTCGAACAGCTGCACCTCCAACGCGCTCTCCAACTGCTTGAGTTGCTGGCTGGCGGCCTGCGGGGTCAGGCACAGTTCATCAGCCGCCTTGCGGATGGAGCCGTGGCGGTAGACGGACTCGAACACGCGCAGCGGCTGCAGGGGCGGTAGCTTGTATTTCATGGAGCTGCGCTGGGCAGGAAGGAGGATGGCCCAGGCTGCCGGTGATTATAGGTCGCAGCCCGGCGCCCAGCGAGCCGGCACGCCAGCGTTCTTGTCTGCTGCGCCCTGCTCTGTCGGCGCACAAAAACGCATCCGGACGGGATGCGTTCGGGGTGCAGAGCGCTCCGCAGCGCATGGGCTTACTGCACAGGATCACCATGCATCGGCAGACCGGTACGGTCGCGGCTGCTGACCAGGGCGATGAGGCCGATGATCGCTGCGCCGATCAGGTAGTAGGCAGGTACGACAGGGTTGCCGGTGCGGGCGATCAGCCAGGAGTTGATCATCGGCGCGGTGCCGGCGAACATGGCCACGGCCACGTTGTAGCTCAGCGCCATGCCCTTGAAGCGCACGCTGGTGTGGAACATCGACGGGATGATCGAGTAGATGCTGCCCAGCAGCATGGCCAGACAGAAGTTCAGCACCATCAAGGACGAGATCTTGGCGGCGGTGCTGCCTTCGAGCAGCAGGTGAAAGCACGGCACGGCCAGCACCGCGATGGCCAGGCTGGCGGCGGTCATCATGGTCTTGCGGCTGAGCTTGTCGGCCAGCATGCCCATGAGGGGAATCATCACCACCAGAAAGAGCTGTGGGCCCAGCGACAGCTTGAGGCCGGTGGCCACATCCACATGCAGCGCGCTGACAAAGTAGGTCGGGATGTAGGTGACGACGGTGAACAAGGTGACATTGGTCACGATGATGATGCCGGCCGACTGGAACAGCTCCTTCTTGTGGGTGGCGAACAGCACCTTCCAGCTCGCCTGGGCCAGTGCATCATGCTGCTGCTTCATTGCGACAAAGGTGGGGGTCTCTTCCAGGTACTTGCGGATATAGAGGCCAATGGCGCCCAGTGGCAGTGCGATCAGAAACGGAATGCGCCAGGCCCAGTCCAGGATCTGGTCGGCGCTGAAGAACACCGTCAGGATGGCCGAGACCGAGGCACCAAAGAAGAAGCCGGCCATGCAACCCACCTCGACCCAGCTGGTGAGCAAGGTGCGGTTGCGGTCCCGGCAGTATTCGGCCACAAAGATCGCAGCGCCACTGGCCTCGCCCCCGGCGGACAGGCCCTGCATCAGGCGCAGCACGATCAGCAGCAGGGGCGCGGCGATGCCGATGCTGGCATAGCCGGGCAGCACCCCGATCAGGAAGGTGGAGATGGCCATCATGATGATGGTGATGGTCAGCACGCGTTTTCGGCCGTACTTGTCGCCCAGCGAGCCAAAGAAGATGCCGCCGATGGGCCGGGCAAAAAAGGCAATGGCAAAGGCCGCCCAGGATGCGGTGACCTGCATCGTGGGCGAGCTGCTGGCAAAGAAGACCTTGCCCAGCACTGCAGCCAGGTAGCCGTAGACGGAAAACTCGAACCATTCGACAAAGCTGCCGACCACCGAGGCCAGCACCACGCGGTTGAGCTCCTTGGACTGCACCGTGCGCGGCGCGACCGTTGATGAGGGGGACGGCCAGTCCGAAAGGCTGGCACTGGGGGCGGCAAAGCCATCTGCCGTGGGATTTTGTGTGCGCATCGGGAGTCCTTGGTGTCCTGCTGTGGGAGAAAAAGAAAAGCGGGCCAGCGCGCTGGAAAGGCCAGCGGCAGCGCCGCTGGCCAGCTTCAGGCGATCAGGCCGGGGTCCGTGGTGCCGCCTGGGCGTAATCGGCCTGGGCTTGCTCGGCGCTGATGTAGCCATAGGCCACATCGCGCTGTACCAGCGCTGCCGGGCGCTGGGCCGCATCGCCGTTGCCGCCGCCGCCGGGCAGGTCCAGAATCAGACGGCGCCCGGCCGGGATCTGCTGCTTGCCCTTGCCGCGCAAGGTGGTGCCGTCGTCCAGCGAGACCTGGCCCAGCGCGCCGCTTTGGCCGCCGTTGTGGCCCCGGGCCGCAAAATGCACGCGGTCAAACATGGCGTTCAGGTCGAACTCGAAGCCCTCGGCCGAGCCCACCTCGATGCGCTGGCCCAGGCCGCCCCGCCAGCGGCCGGCGCCGCCCGAGTTCGGGCGCAGCTCCTTGCGCCAGATGATGATGGGGCCGATGCTCTCGGTCACCTCGACCGACATGGCCTGCACGCCGCTGGGGAAGGCGGTGGCGCTCAGGCCATCGCTGGAGGGGCGCGCACCGGTGCCGCCGGTATTGAACATCAGGATCTCGTGCTGCTGGTTGCGGGTGGCCTGGGTGATGCCCTTGAAGCGCATCTGCAGGTTCCACAGCGAGCTGGCCCCTTCGGCCGGGATCTCGCCCTGGCAAATGGGCTGCAGCGCGCCCAGCACTACATCGGGGATCAGGTGGCCGATGACATGGCGCACAGACACCGGGCGCGGGCGGTGGGCGTTGAGGATGCAGTCCTCCGGCGCGCTGATCTCGAAGGGCTCCAGCGAGCCCCAGTTGTTGGGGATCTCCGGCGCAATTGCGCATTTGAGTGCATAGGAGGCATAGGCCTTGGTGTAGGTCAGCGGCACATTGATGCCGTAGCGGCTGGGGTCCGAGGTGCCGGCAAAGTCGGCGCGCAGCTTGTCGGCCGCAATCTCCACGGCCACCACCAGCTCGATGGGCTTTTCATAGCCATCGACGGTCATCGCATAGCGCTGGGTACCATCGGGCAACGCGGCGATGCGCTCTCGGGTGGCGCGCTGGCTGTTGTCAAAGATGAAGCGGGCCAGATCTTCCAGGTCGCGCAGTTCAAACTCGGCCAGCATGCCCTTGAGGCGGCGCATGCCGGTGGCATTGCAGACCGCCAGCGAATGGAAGTCACCAATCACCTGGTCACGCTCACGCACGTTGTTGCGCAGGATCTCGATCAGGTCCTCGTTGAGCGCACCGGCGCGGAAGAACTTCATCGGCGGTATGCACAGGCCCTCTTCATAGACATCGCTGCCGTCCGGGCCAAAGCCGCGCCCGCCGATGTCCACCACGTGGGCGGTGGCGGCAAAGTAGCCGATGTGCTCGCTGTGGCCGTCAGGGCCATAAAAGACCGGGGTGACGACGGTGATGTCGTGCAGGTGGCCGGTGCCCAGCCAGGGGTCGTTGGTGACCAGCACATCGCCATCTTGCAAGCTGCTGCGCGCAAAGCGCTTCGCAAAATGCGCGACCGACTCGGCCATCGAGTTCACATGGCCGGGGGTGCCGGTGACGGCCTGGGCCATCATGCGGCCCTGTTTGTCGAACACGCCGGCCGACAAGTCGCCCGCCTCCCGCACGCTGGTGCAAAAGGCGGTGCGGATCAAGGTGACCGCCTGCTCTTCCACCACCGAGATGAGGCGGTTCCACATGATTTGGTAATGAACGTCTGTATTGTTTGCCATGATCACACTCCGCTGTCGATGCGTTCCACCAGCATGCAGTCGTCTGACTGCAGCACAACCTTGAAGCCGGGGCTGACATAGGTCGAGGTTTCCTTTTCCACAATCACCACCGGGCCGGGCACGGCCAGGCCCCGGGGCAGGCCCAGGCGCTCATAGATGTCGCAGCCATAGAACTGGCCCTGTTTGCCATCGAAGACTTCGCGGCGGTCCAGCACCGTGCCGGCACCCTTTTGGGGCGTACCGCCCTGCTGCAACGCCGCCTGGGCCGGGGGCAAGGTCTTGGAACGCAAGGACAGTGCCCAGCTCACCACCTCGATGTCGAGGCCGTCGATCGCGTGGCCGAACAAGGCGACATAGTTCTGCACAAAGGCCGCGTTGAGTGCGGGCACGCTGTCCGGCCCAAAGTGCTGCACGGGCACCGAGACTGGAATCTCCCAGCCCTGGCCGCAGTAGCGCATGAAGGCGCGCAGCTCCTTGACGGTCTCACCGCCGTAGCCGGTGTCCTGCAAGAAGGCGCTCACCTCGACTTCCATCTCGCGCAGCATCTGGTTGACGGCCTCGCCGTCGAACTGGCTCATGCGCATTACCGAGCTGCGCAGCGACTCATAGGCAAATGGCGCACGCAAGAAGCCGATGGCCGAGCCCACGCCAGCGCCGGTCGGGATCAGCAGGCGCTGGATGCCGAGCTTTTCACACAGGCGCACGGCATGCAGCGGGGCTGCGCCGCCGTAGGCGATCATCGTGTAGGCCTCCAGGTCCTGGCCGGATTCCACCGCATGCATGCGCGCGGCATTGGCCATGTTCTCGTCCACCACCTCGGCCACCGCGTAGGCGGCACGCACGGCGTCCAGGCCCTGGGCCTCGCCCACATGGGCGGCCATGGCCTTTTCGGCAGCAGGCATATCCAGCCGCATGCTGCCGCCGGCAAAACGGGCCGGGTCCAGCTTGTGCAGCAGCAGATCGGCATCGGTCACCGTGGGGCGGGCACCGCCCCTGCCGTAGCTGGCCGGGCCGGGCTCGGAACCCGCGCTCTCCGGCCCCACGCGCACCTGGCGCATATCGTCCACATGGGCGATGGAGCCGCCGCCCGCGCCAATCTCGATCATCTCGATGACGGGGATGGAGATCGGCATGCCGCTGCCCTTTTTGAAGCGGTAGCTGCGCGCCACTTCAAACACCCGCGCGGTCTTGGGCACATGCTGGTCGATGAGGCAGATCTTGGCGGTGGTGCCGCCCATGTCGAAGGAAACTACCTTGTCCTGGCCGTACTTGGCCGCAAAGTCGCTGGCATAGATGGCGCCGCCGGCCGGGCCGGACTCGAGCAGGCGCACCGGGAACTCGGCTGCATTGGCCAGCGACATCAGCCCGCCGCCCGAGTGGATCAGGTAGAGCGGGCAGTGCATGCCTTCTGCGACCAAGGCCTGGGCCAGGCGCTGCAGGTAGGAGGACATCAGCGGCTTCACATAGGCATTGGCGCAGACGGTGTTGAAGCGCTCGAACTCGCGGATCTGGGGCGAGACCTCGCTGGAGATGGACACTGACAGCTGGGGCAGCGCCTGGGCAATCAGCGCCCGCACCCGCTTTTCATGGACCGGGTTCTTGTAGCTGTGCATCAGGCCCACGGCCACGCTTTCGTACTCTCCCCGGCGCAGCTGCGCAATCACTTCCTGCAGCTGTGCCTCGTCGAGCGGCCGCAGCTCCTGGCCCTTGGCATCGAGCCGGCCCCGCACGGTATAGCGGTGGTTGCGGGCGATCAGCGGTGCGGGCAGCTGGATGGCCAGGTCGTACTGCTCAAAACGGCCTTCGTTGCGCATCTCGATCACATCGCGAAAACCTTCGCTGGTGATGAAGGCGGTCCTGGCGCCGCGCCGCTCGATCAGCGAATTGGTGGCCAAGGTAGTGCCGTGGATCACCGTGCCGATTTGCGATGGCGCAATCCCGGCCTGGGCTGCCGCCTGTTTCAGGCCGGTGACGATGGCGCGCTCAGGTTTTTCATAGTCCGTCAGGACCTTCTCGCTGAACAGGACGCCATCGACCTCCAGTGCGATATCTGTGAAAGTGCCGCCGATGTCTGCCCCGGCGCGTATGACTTGGCTTTTTGCCATCTGGTATCTCCGAATCATGCAAGCTGTGTGGATCAGAAGCTCTGATCTGGCAGCGATGATCAAGTGATCGCCTAGTCGGCGCAAACAAGAAATTCGAGGGCGGGCACAAGCCAGGCTTCGCGGGTAAAAACCATTACGCGCTAACCCGGTAGCCATGCACGGCCACAGTGCATGGAGGACTGGTTTTTGGCAGCCCATGCACCAGGGCTGCGCGCTGCCGCACCATGCGGCGGCGGCTTGCACCAAAGCAGGATGGACGGGTGCTCGAAACTCGCCACGGCAGGCTTGTGTAAAGCTTGCAAGGACCGCGAATAAGTGAGGCTATCGGCACGCCAGGCCTTTGCGATGGACCGTTTTCAGGCACCGGATGCAGACAAAAAAAGCCCCAAGCAAAGCTTGGGGCCTGTGCGCAGAGCAGCAGCCGATTACAAATCCAGGGCCAACTGGCTTTTGTCGTCGGCACTGGTTTCCACCTGCCGCAGGCTGCACTCCACCTTGATGGGGGTCTTGACCACGCAGCAGCAGGGAACCACCTCATTGGGCCCGACAAAGGCCAGCGGCTCCTGGGTGTAGACGACTTCGCCCTCCACCAAGGTGAGGCGGCAGCTGCCGCAATAGCCACCACGGCACTGGTACTCCACATCGTGGCCAGTGCGCTCCAGCGCTTCGAGCAGGGTCTCCCCTGGCAGCACGCGTATGAGGGTGTCCGTGGTGCTGACCGTGGTCACAACTCGATTCCGCTCAGGTCATCCAGCGAGACTTCGGCGTTGATCTGGCCCACCAGGTAGGAGCTCAGTTCCACCTCTTGCGGGGCCACCTGCACGGTGTCGGACGACAGCCAGGTGTTGATCCAGGGGATCGGGTTGCTCTTAGCGTTCTCGAACGCGGGCTTGAGACCGATCGCCGACATGCGGATGTTGGTGATGTACTCCACGTACTGGCTCAGAATGTCCTTGTTCAGGCCGATCATCGAGCCGTCGCGGAACAGGTACTCGGCCCACTGCTTTTCCTGCAAGGCCGCGGTCTTGAACATCTCAAAGCATTCCTGCTCGGTCTCTTTGGCGATCTTGGCAAAGTCCGGATCGTCCTGGCCCGAGCGCATGATGTTGAGCAAGTGCTGGGTACCGGTCAGGTGCAGCGCCTCATCACGGGCAATCAGGCGGATGATCTTGGCATTGCCTTCCATCAGCTTGCGCTCGGCAAACGCGAAGGAACAGGCAAAGCTCACATAAAAGCGGATGGCCTCCAGAATGTTCACATTCATCAGGCACAGGTACATCTTCTTCTTGAGCTGGTACACATCGATCTCGTGCACCACGCCATTGATCATGTGGCTGCCCGCGCCCAGTTGGGCATGCAGCATGGCATCACGGATCAGGTCGTCGTAGTAGGACGAGATATCGCCCGCGCGCAGCTTGATGCTCTCGTTGCGCATGATGTCGTCAAAGATCACCGAGGGATCGTTGACGATATTGCGCAGGATGTGCGTGTAGGAGCGCGAGTGGATGGTCTCGGAAAACGCCCAGGTCTCTATCCAGGTCTCCAGCTCCGGCAGCGACACCAGCGGCAGGAAGGCCATGTTGGGGCTGCGCCCCTGGATGGAGTCCAACAGCGTCTGGTACTTCAGGTTGCTGATGAAGATGTGCTTTTCGTGGTCGGGCAGGTTCTGGTAGTCGATCCGGTCCTGCGTGATGTCCACTTCCTCAGGGCGCCAGAAAAACGAGAGCTGCTTTTCGATCAGCTTCTCGAAGATCGGGTACTTCTGCTGGTCGTAGCGGGCGACATTGACCGGATTGCCAAAGAACATCGGTTCCTTGAGCTGGTCATTGTCGACCTTGGAGAAGGTGCTGTATGCCATTGCCTTCTCTCCGCTTAGATCTTGCAGGCGCCGCTGGCGCAGTCGTCTTCTGCAGCCGCGCCCTGCATGTCTTCGGCACCGTCACGGGTGTTGTGGTAGTACAGGGTCTTGACACCAAACTTGTAGGCCTGCAGCAGGTCCTTGAGCAGTTGCTGCATCGGCACCTTGCCATCGGCAAAGCGCTGTGGGTCGTAGTTGGTGTTGGCCGAGATGGACTGGTCGACAAACTTCTGCATCAGGCCCACGAGCTTGAGGTAGCCATCGTTGTTGGGCATTTGCCAGAGCAGCTCGTACTGGCCCTTCAGGCGATCGATCTCCGGCACCACCTGGCGCAGGATGCCGTCCTTGGACTGCTTGACCGACACAAAGCCGCGTGGAGGCTCGATGCCATTAGTCGCGTTGGCGATCTGGCTGGAGGTCTCCGAAGGCATCAGCGCGGTCAGGGTCGAGTTGCGCAGACCGTGGGTCTTGATCTCGGTGCGCAGCGTTTCCCAGTCGAGGTGCAGGGGCTCGTCGGTCAGGCCGTCGATGTCCTTCTTGTAGGTATCGATCGGAAGGATGCCGGCGGCGTAGTTGGTTTCGGCAAAGGCGGTGCAAGGACCGAATTCACGCGACAGCTGCACCGATGCCTTGAGCAGGTAGTACTGGATGGCTTCGAAGGTGCGGTGGGTCAGGCCATTGGCCGAACCATCGGAGTAGCGCACGCCGTTCTTGGCCAGGTAGTAGGCGTAGTTGATCACGCCCACGCCCAGCGAGCGGCGCTTTTCGGTCGCAATACGGGCAGCAGCCACCGGGTAGTCCTGGTAGTCCAGCAGTGCATCGAGCGCACGCACGATCAGGTCGGCCAGCTCCTCGAGCTCGTCGGTCGATTCCAGCGCGCCCAGGTTGAAGGCGGACAAGGTGCAGAGCGCGATTTCGCCGTTCTCGTCCTTGATGTCTTCGAGCGGGTTGGTCGGCAGCAGAATTTCCATGCACAGGTTCGACTGGCGCACGGGAGCGACGGCCGGGTTGAACGGGCTGTGCGTGTTGCAGTGGTCCACGTTCTGGATGTAGATACGGCCGGTGCTGGCGCGCTCTTGCATCATCAGCGAGAACAGCTCCACTGCTGGCAGGGTGCGCTTGCGGATGGATTCATCGCTCTCGTACTTGACGTACAGCTCTTCGAACTTGTTCTGGTCGGCAAAAAAGGCCTCGTACAGACCGGGCACATCATGGGGCGAGAACAGGCTGATGTTCTGGCCCTTGATCAGGCGCTGGTAGAGCATGCGGTTGATCTGGATACCGTAGTCCAGATGGCGGATGCGGTTCTCTTCCACACCACGGTTGTTTTTCAGCACGAGCAGCGACTCGGCTTCCAGGTGCCACAGCGGGTAGAACAAGGTGGCGGCACCACCGCGCACGCCGCCCTGCGAGCAGGACTTGACGGCCGACTGGAACATCTTGAAGAAAGGCAGGCAGCCGGTGTGCTGCGCTTCGCCGCCACGGATCTCGCTGCCCAGCGCGCGGATGCGGCCACCGTTGATGCCGATACCGGCGCGCTGCGACACGTACTTGACGATGGCGCTGGTGGTGGCGTTGATGCTGTCCAGGCTGTCGTCGCACTCGATCAGCACGCAGGAGCTGAACTGGCGCAGCGGCGTGCGCACACCCGACATGATGGGCGTGGGCAGTGAAATCTTGAAGCGCGAGACGGCGTCATAGAAGCGCTTGATGTACTGCAGACGGCGGTCGGCCGGGTACTTGGCAAACAGGCTCATCGCGACCAGCACGTAGAGGATCTGTGGGCTTTCGTAGATGCGCTTGGTCACCCGGTTCTGCACCAGGTACTTGCCTTCGAGCTGCTTCACGGCGGCGTAGGAGAAGTCCATATCGCGCCAGTGATCGATGAAACCATTGATCTCGTCGTACTCTTCGCGGCTGTAATCGGCCAGCAGATGGGGGTCGTACTTCTTGAGCTCGGTGAGCTTTTGCACATGCTCGTACAGATGCGGCGGCTCGAACTGGCCGAACGCAATCTTGCGCAGGTGGAAGATGGCCAGGCGCGCTGCCACGTACTGGTAGTCGGGTGCGTCTTCGGAGATCAGGTCGGCGGCAGACTTGATGATGGTTTCATGGATCGCATCGGTGCGGATGCCGTCATAGAACTGGATATGCGACTGCAGCTCGATCTGCGAGACCGACACATTGCTCAGGCCTTTGGCCGCCCAGTCAATCACTCGGTGGATTTTGTCCAGGTCGATGGGTTCAACGCGACCGTCACGCTTGGTGACTCTCATAGTGCTTGTCTGGTTCATTTGCGATGTTTCTAATGGGATAAAAAACGCAGGACCACTGGGTGGAAGACGCAGCTATCCCGCGCCAAAACGCGCCCGGCATGGCAGGCGCGCAAAGGCTGGGGGATGACCAGCATCAGATACTCAGTGGGGGAAGCGGTGGACACTACATATAGTGTCTATGGCATTGAGTGTACGCTACCTGTAGCGTTCATGGCAGCAAAAAAGCAGGCCCGATTTCTGCTAGGCAAGGCCTGTTTCAGAGAAGAATGCAGCAAAATCAACGTGCATCGGCTCGGTAAATATATGTATCCAGCCGGATACATTCCCCGCCCTGCGCAAGGGCATCGCCAAGCCATGTTGACGGCGATCGCCATCTGATTAATGGCCTGGGCGATGGCGCACTGGAACCACTTGGATGGTGTGATGCAGCTGGCATTTTTGGGACTGCCCAAACGAAAAACCTGCTGCACTTGCGTGCAACAGGTTTTTTAATAGGAATGGTCGGAGCGGTGGGATTCGAACTCACGACCCTCTGCTCCCAAAGCAGATGCGCTACCAGGCTGCGCTACGCTCCGACTAAGCCGCTATTGTATATCGAGCCGCAGCCCCTTCTGGCGAAAATTGATTACTTTGACAACTTTTTATCGGATGCACAGTGAGCGTTGCGGCCGCCCCGCTCTTTGGGCTGGAAAAACTGCAGGGCCCAGCGGTGCGCCAGGCATGGACCAGAAATGTCAAAGATGGTTGCCGGCGCATTACCAAGATAAGACATGCCGCCTCGCGAATCTGCAAAACAAAAAACCTGCTGCATTTGCATGCAACAGGTTTTTAAATGGAATGGTCGGAGCGGCGGGATTCGAACTCGCGACCCTCTGCTCCCAAAGCAGATGCGCTACCAGGCTGCGCTACGCTCCGACTAAGCCGTTATTGTAACCAGGGTTTTGGCAGCTGAATTTCGTATTTGACGATTTTTTTACAGCAGCCACCCATGCGGTTAACGTTGGGAAGGTGCCGGGCCGCGGCCAGGCAGGTGACGGAAAGTGATGCGGCCCTTGCTCAGATCGTAAGGCGACATCTCCAGCGACACCTTGTCACCGGCCAGAATGCGAATGTGGTGCTTGCGCATTTTGCCGCCCGTATAGGCAATCAGCTCGTGGCCGTTGTCCAGCTTCACGCGAAAGCGCGAATCCGGCAGCACTTCGGTCACGGAGCCTTGCATCTCAATCAGTTCTTCTTTAGCCATATAAGTCGACGAATCCTTGTCTAGTGGTGCATGAACGAAACCGGTTCGCCATGCTGTTCTCTGTGCCACCAACAAGCGGTGGCTCTCTCCATGGTTCGGGATGGTCTTGTGGGCGCTCGCCTCCCAAGGGGCAAGCGGCCAGCAAGGCAACTCAGCGAAGCGGCTATCAGCTGGCCCGCCAAGGGGCTCCAACAACCAGCATCCCGCACAATATCTACAGCGCAACTGCCAGGCAGCCAGCGCCGTCAAGCCACAAAAGCTTGCAAAGCTCTCTATTGTACTATGTTGCTGCTGTTTACGCTTGGGCTGTCTCGTATAAACGCCGTCTGGCGTAAGCGCTGCCGCCGTGCTGTGCTTCGATAAACAGAGCGGCGCATCGTTTAGCATCAGCCGCATGCGCGCTCAGGTCTGTGCCGCGCCACCGGATTGCCCCGCCCTCCTTACCTCCAAGCACCATGAACGCTGCATCCACCCGCTACTGGCTGATGAAAAACGAGCCGGATGAATTCTCCATTGACCGCGCGCTCAGCGCCCCCGATGCCACGATTGCCTGGGACGGCGTGCGCAACTACCAGGCGCGCAATTTCATGCGCGATGACATGCAGCTGGGCGATGGTGTGCTGTACTGGCATTCCAGTTGCGCCGAGCCCGGCATTTACGGTATTGCCCGCATTGCGGGCCATCTGCGGCCCGATGCCAGCCAGTTTGACCCGGACTCCAAGTACTACGACCCCAAGTCCAAACCTGAGGCCCCGCGCTGGCTGATGCTGGATGTGCAGGCGCTGCGCAAGATCAAGCCCATCTCGGTGGCTGCGCTGCGCCAGTACCCCGAGCTGGAAGACATGCGCGTGCTGCAAAAAGGCAATCGCCTGTCGATCACGCCGGTGGATGAAGAGCATTGGGACTTCATCATGGGCCTGGTGAAGGCACAGGGCTAACGACGGCTGAAGGCGGCAGGATGGCCGCCCTGCCCCCGTTGGCAGCAAGGCTTTGCTGCATAATACAAAACCCGTGAGCTGCCCATGCAATAAGCACCGGCAGCTATTTTTTTGATACCACTTCTGCGCCCAGAAACCCCATGGCATTTGCTGACAACCTCCAATCCCTGCCTTCCATTGACCATATCGCCGAGCTGCAACTGATCGATGCCGATGGCCAGGTCGCAGCCACCATTCCGAATGCCCCCGGCAAGGCGGGTTCGGCCAAGGTCTACAACGCACTGGCCGCCAAGCATGGCGGCATCAATGTGGCAGCGGCTGAAGAAGGCCTGCAGATTTTTGCAGAGCACACGGAAGACGCCAAGGCCAACCCCGGCGCGCATCCCAATATCGACCGCCTGCTGGAGGTGATCGCCTCCGGCAAGGGCTATACGGTCAAGATCGTCTCGGCCTGAGCACCCGAGGCCGTGTTCAGCGCCGGCGCGGTTGCTGGCGGGCAGGCATAGGCGGCTACAAAGCGCTGCAGCATCCGCTGCGGCACAGGCGTGTCGCGCAGCTGCTCCAGCATCGCCTGCGGGTCAAAGCCCTCCGACTGCAGCACCTGCGCACGCAGCTGGATGCAGGCAGCAGCCACCTTCTGGCTGAACTCCGGATGGAACTGGGTGGACACTGCATGGGGCCCATAGCGCACGACCTGGTGCGGGTCATGGGCCGATCTGGCCAGCACACGGGCGCCAGGTGGCAGCTCCAACACGGTCTGCATATGGGTCAGATGGGCGTTGAAGTGCGGGCCTGAGCCAGCCAGCAAGGCCTCATCTTCAGCGCCGGGCAGCAGTGCAATGTCCAGGCATCCCATCTCACGGCCTTGCGGGTGGTAGTCCACCTTGCCGCCGAGCGCATGGGCCATCAACTGGTGGCCGTAGCAAATGCCAAACAGCGGCATCTCGCGGGCCATCGCCTCCCGTATCCATTGGGCGGTCGCCTCGCTCCAGGGCAGCAGGTCCGTCACCATCGCCCAGGAGCCGGTGATGATCGCGGCGCTGTGCGCGTCATGCGGCGGCAAGGGCTCGCCCTCGAACACCCGCACCACCTTGAACGCGGGCCCAGCGGCGAGCACGGCGGAGAACCACAGTGGCAAATCGCCAACCTGGGCACGGATATCGTCAGGCGGCGTGCCGACCTGGATGAGCAGCAGAGATTTTTCAGACACGGGTAAAGGCAAAAAAGGCTGACCCTGCACTGTAATGCAGGCCAGCCCAGGATGGCTTTCAACCCGGCGGATTTACCTCAATACCGGAAACGCAGGGTCGACTGCCGTACCACCTCGGGCAGCTGCTGGGCCTGGGCATAGGCCTCGCGCAGGCGGCTGGCGTCGTTGACCCCTTCGTTGACGGTCTTGCGCAGCTGCAGCAAGGCCTCCTTGCTGTTGTCCGGCACATAGGACTGGATGCGCTGCAAGGTCAGCAGAATGTGCTCCCGCAAACCAAAGGATTCGCTGCTTGCCGGGTCCACATAGGCGCCTTCCAGCCCAAATCGACAGGCCTGGAAGCGGTTGTAGGTGTAGACCAGGTAGTCGTCCTCGCTGGGCTCGAACGGCTCCTCGGCCAGGAACCAGGCCCCTAGCGCCTGCACATAGGCGGCCAGCGCAACGGCGCGTTCGATGGAAAGCGGGGTGTCAAACACGCGCACCTCCACGGTGCCAAACTCGGGCTTGGGGCGGATATCCCAGTAGAAATCCTTCATGCTGTGGATCACGCCGGTGGCGGTCATCTTCTCGTAGTAGCGCTCAAAGTCCTCCCAGTGCAGCGCAAACGGCGCCCGGCCAGACAGCGGAAACGCAAACACCGAGTTCAGCCGCGCCGAATCGAAAGCCGTGTCCTGCCCTTGCACAAAGGGGCTGGAGGCCGACAGCGCAATAAAGTGCGGGATATAGCGCGAGAGCCGGTGCAGCATCATCAAGGCCGCATCGGCCCCCGGGCAGCCCACATGCACATGCTGGCCAAAAATGGTGAACTGCTTGGTGAGGTAACCGTAGAGCGCGGTGATCTCTTTGAAGCGCGGCTTGTTGTAGATGCGCTGCTGGTGCCACTGCTGGAACGGGTGGGTTCCCCCGCCGGCCAGCGCAATATTGAGCTTGTCGGCAGCCTTGACCAGGGCGTCGCGCGTGACGGTCAGCTGCTGGTAGGCGTCCTGCGCATCGGTGCAGATGCCGGTCGATATCTCGATCATGCTGGTGGTCACCTCCGGCACGATCGAGCCCGGCACCTGCGCGTTTTTCAGCAGGGCCAGCATATCGGGGGCGTAAGGGGTCAGGTCATAGTGGTTGGTGTTGACCAGTTGCAGCTCCAGCTCCACCCCCAGAGTCAATGCCTGGGATGTTTGGAAAGCTTCAAGCGTCATGGCGTTTCTCCTTGCTGGTGAGGGCAGACAGACCGATTCCGCGGTGGGCCTCGCCACTGCGCCAGAGGGCCAGCGAGGCCAACAGCACACCGATCACCTCACACAGCACAATCATTGGCAGCGCAATCGACGATACGCTGATGGCGACATCGGGGTTGGTGGTGGCCCATTGGGCCACCTGGGCCGAAGCAATCAGCAGCGCCAGACCCGAGCTGGGTGACTGCGCGCAGGCGACCGGCCATTGGCGCAGCCAGCCAATACCGGTGCCTGCGCCCAGCAGCATGACCCCGCCCATCTTGCCCAGCAGTCGCGCCAGGCTGGCTGCCGCAACCACGCTGATCAGCGCTGCGCTCGGCGCCATCTGGCCGGCCATGCTGGCCACCAGCACAAACATCAGCAGATTGAGCATGGTGTTGCCTGCCATGAACGCCGAGGGCCAGATCATTGGCTTGGGACTGAGGTTGCGCAGCATGACGCCGGCCAATACAAAGGCCAGCGCTGCGGAGCCACCCATGCGTTCGGCCAATAGACTGGCAGCCACCAGCACCGCAAGCATGTACAGCGCGGTGGAGTCGCTGCGCGACGAGGTCCAGCGCAACACCGGCCACAAGGCGGCGGTGGTCAGCAGCGCCCACAATAGGGTCAGGCCCAGGTTCCACAACAGATGCCCCATGCCGGCTGCAGTCAGCGTCAAGCCTGATTGGGCATCTGTGCCAGCTACCGGCGACCATGCGACGGTGACAACCAGGCCCAGCACCAGTGCATATACGCAGCTGAGCGTCGCCATCAGCACACTGCGGTCGGTGACGGCCCCGCTGGAGCGCAGATCCGAGGAGATCCGTAGAAGAACGGACGGTGAGGCAGCCATAGCGATCACGCCAACACCCAGCGACACCGCCCAGCCCATGCCGAGCAGTTGCAGCGTGCCCGTGACCAGCACGAGGGCTGCCAGCGATTCGACCAGGCTTTGCAGCAGTAAAAATGGCTGCCGCAACAACCATTTCAAAGAGATCTGCGAAGCGGCAATCAGCATGCTGGTGCCTACTGCCGTGTGCAGCAGCACCTGGGTATTGCCTTGCAGCGGCCAGGGCAGATCGCCAAACCCGAGCCAGCCGGCCAGCAGGCCGACGACCGTGTAACCCAGCATGCGGGGAAAACCGGTGAGCCGAAAAACCATATGGCCGGCCAGCGCGGCGGCTGCTACCAGCACGCACCAGCTCATCAACGGGCCAACACTGTGTTCAAGCCAGCCGCCAACTTGCGGCAAGGGCATTGAGGATGCGGCATGGGGTGGCATAACTGCACCTTCCTCCCAAAAAAATGTGTCCAGCGTGCATGGCCGCATGGCACCGAGTTAGAGATGGCCCTGGCAGCGCGTCGCGGCGGCATTTCCAGAGCAGGAGATGCATCGCCACCAGTGACACTGTCACGGTGTTGCATTAATGCATCAGATCGTTAACCAATCTCAACGACTCTACCGGATGATCTGCAGATTGCAGCGGCGGCCTGCGTCCAAAGGTTACAAAATGCCTGCAGTCCTACAATAAATACTGCAGTGGCCAAACCTTGCGCAGCGCCGCACCGGCGCTGAATGCGGCCCACGCATGGGACCAACATTGCTATGCAGAACGTAGCAGGCTTCGGGTACAAAAAATGCCAACTTTGCGTGCGGCAGGGCCTGCGCCTGCAACAGGCATTGCGCTGACAGACACCCGCCTGCGGATATCCGAGTGTGCCGTGTTGCCACCGCAGCGTTCCCCCAACCGGTTGCAATCGTAACTTTATGATGGCAGGCCTGATGCGGCCCGCCACAAGCATCCGGCGCTTGCCCGCTACCACCTGTAGCCTGCATTCATCGCAGCGCTGTCGCACTGGCCGCTATCCCTGGCCCGGCACAGCGCCACCTCCGCCGCATCGCATCAGCCCCCTCCCCGTTCTTCTCCCAGGGGCGTTGCACCGGCCCTGGCCGAAAGCGCAGCGCCCAGGCTTTGCTTTGGTCTGGATACTTCCGTGCTTGCTTTGTTGACCCGTCTTTTTCCCGTCTGGGCAGCTGTGATGGCGCTGATCGCCTACAGCGCGCCGTCAGCCTTCCTGGGCTTCAAGCCCCATATCGCCCAGCTGCTGATGCTGATCATGTTTGCGATGGGCGTGACCCTGCGCATCAGCGATTTCAGCCGCGTGCTGCAGCGCCCTGCCCCGATTGCAGCCGGTCTGTTTCTGCACTACCTCATCATGCCGCTGGCCGCCTGGCTGATTGCCAAGGCGTTGAACATGCCGCCCGAGCTGACGGCAGGCATGGTGCTGGTCGGCAGCGTCGCCAGCGGTACCTCGTCAAATGTGATGATTTTTCTGTCCAAGGGCGATGTGGCGCTGTCGGTGACGATCAGTGCGCTGTCGACCCTGGTAGGCATTGTGGCCACGCCGCTGCTGGCGCGCCTGTATATCTCGGCCTCGATCGATGTGCCGGTCAGCGCGCTGTTGATGGAGATAGCGCAAATCGTGCTGCTGCCCATTGGCCTGGGCCTGCTGCTGAACCATTTCTGGCATGTGCAGATCAAGCGCGTGGAGCGCCTGCTGCCGCTGGTATCGATGGTGGCGATCCTGTTGGTGCTGTCCACCGTCGTGGCCTTGAGCCGTGACCGCATTGCCACCGTGGGTGGTGTCGTGGTGGCGGGCGTGATTGCGCACAACCTGATCGGCTACCTGGGTGGTTACTGGGGCGGTCGCCTGCTGGGCTTTGACAAATCGGTCTGCCGCACCCTGGCGATCGAGGTGGGCATGCAGAACTCGGGCCTGGCTGCCAGCCTGGGCGCCAAGTTCTTCAGCCCCATGGCAGCGCTGCCGGGAGCCATCTTCTCGGTCTGGCACAACATCTCAGGCTCTCTGCTGGCCGGTTACTGGTCCAGCCGCCCCACGGGCACGGCCAACGACCATGTGCGCCGCGAAGACGTGTCACTGCACTGAGCCTGAAAAACCGCAGTCTGCGTCAGGCGCGCCGTGCGCCTGGCTGCGCCGCCAGCATGTCTCCGGTACGGCTGCGCGCGCCTGCCACCAAGCCGCTGATCAGCTGGGTCTCGGGCAGGTTCTTCCAGTAGCGGCGCGGCATCTCGCGCAGCATGGCCTGCTCCTTGAGGCGCGCCGGGTTGAAGGTGGACTGGTAATAGGCCAGCCATAGCGCTTCACCCGCATCCGGGCCCGGCGCCTGGGCCGCCGTGGCGCCAGGGCCCCATTGCAGGCATTCCTGGTCCCAGAGCACGCTGCAGTCCGGCGTCAGAATCGCCCAGCGCATATTGCTGAAGCGCTCCATGAAAAAGCCCGAGGCCGCGCGAACGATGTGGTGCTCGGGCTCGAACCAGGCCACATGCAGCGGGTTGCCGTTTTCGTCCTGTGCGGGCCGGAAGCGCACAAAGGCATGCATCTTGTGGATCTCTCGCCGCACTGCGTGCGCCAGGCGTTCGATATCGCGCCAATCGGCATCGAGCGCATCGCCCGCCAGGCTAGGCATGCACTGAACCCGCCACAGCCAGCGGTAGCACAGCATAAAGCGCCCCGGATTGCGGTGGCAGCAGGCATTGCGCAGCACGGCTAGCTGGGGTTTGCGGATGTGCACCGGCTGGCCCGGGCCGATGGCCAAACGGTCCAGCGCATCGGGGGTGATGGCGCGAACTGGCGCATCGGTCGACACGCCCTTGGCTGCGACATCCGCAAACAAATCACCATCCTCGGCCTGGGTTGCTAATTCACCCGACCAGCGCCAGTGCACCACCTCGGGCGCTGCGCCCAGGGCCAGCAACACCCGCGCGGCCTGGCGAAAGCCGGCAAAGTCATCGGGTGCTTCCAACGTCACCGTCAAGCTGTCGTTCTCTGCTTGCATGCCTGGCCTCCTTAAAACAAGGCGATCTGCGCCGCAGCCGCCAGCTGCATGCCACTGTGCCGGCGCTGCACAGCCCCCTGCCCCATCTGGGCCAGCAGCTGTTGGCGCAAGCCGGGGCTGTCGAGCATCGCCAGCGGCGGGTGGTAGTCATCGAGCTCGACAAAAGGCAGCACCTTGCTGGTGGCAACGCGCAACTGCTGCAGATCGGCCAGCCGCAGCCGGCGCACCTTGCGGGCGGCCAGCAGGCGCTCGACACTGCCGACGCCCAAGCCCGGCACCCGCAGCAGCCAGGCCTTGGCCGCGCGGTTCAAATCCACCGGAAAATGCTGGCGCTGCGACAGCGCCCAGGCGAGCTTGGGGTCCAGCTCCAGATCAAGCATGCCGCCGCTCGCTGGCGCGGTGATCTCAGCCGGGCTGAATCCGTAAAAACGCATCAGCCAATCGGCCTGGTAGAGCCGGTGCTCGCGAATCAGCGGCGGTGCCTGCAGCGGCAGATCGGATGAGGCATCGGGGATGGGGCTGAAGGCCGAGTAGTAGACCCGGCGCAGGCGCTGGCCGGTGTAGAGCGCGCTGCTGGTGAGCAGAATGGTCGCGTCATTGGCGCTGTCGGCGCCGACAATCATCTGCGTGCTCTGCCCGGCCGGCGCATAGCTGGGCGCTGCGGCTCGGGCCGCCTGGCGCTGCCGGGGCAGCGACACCAGCTTGCTGCCCTGCTGGTCCTGCGTCTGCTGCCGGGCGATCTCGATATGTTCTGCCACCTGGTGCATGGCCGAGGCAATGCCTACAGCATCCTTCTCTGGTGCCAATTGCTGCAGGCCCTGCTGCGTGGGCAGCTCGATATTGATACTGAGCCGGTCTGCATAGCGACCGGCCAGGGCCAGCAACTCGGGCGAGGCATCCGGAATCGTCTTAAGGTGGATGTAGCCGCGAAAATCATGGTCCTCGCGCAGGCTGCGCGCCACCTCGACCAGCTGCTCCATCGTGTAATCCGACGACTGGATGATGCCGCTGGACAGAAAAAGGCCTTCTATACAGTTGCGGCGATAAAAGTCCAGCGTCAGGCCCACCACCTCGGCCGCGCTGAAGCGGGCGCGCTGCACATTGGAGCTTTTGCGGTTGATGCAGTAGCGGCAGTCGTAGATGCAGAAGTTCGTCAGCAGAATCTTCAGCAGCGAGACGCAGCGGCCATCGGGCGTATAGCTGTGGCAGATGCCCATGCCCTCGGTAGAGCCCATTCCCTTGCCGCCCAGGGAATTGCGGGGCTTGCTGCCGCTGGACGCGCAGCTGGCATCGTATTTGGCGGCGTCGGCCAGGATCTGGAGTTTGGCGAGGGTTTGCATAAATACTGTGTATATGTACAGTATTCTAGCAAAACCTGCTTAGCTCCGCCAGTGCAGCCGCGATCCCACTTGGAGAGACGCCCCTCTGGCTGGGCTGGCTGCGCGAGTACGGTAAGAGTGCCTTTTTACAAATACTGTATATAAATACAGTTTTCTTCCAAACCGATACCGTCTCTGCGCCATTCGGCCATCAAAGCTGAATCAAGCCTGCGGGCCCAGCTTGGCCAGCACAGCCTTCTCCTTAATAGTGGACTCGGCGGCGAATTTCTTGTAGTCGGCGCTGTTCATGTAGATGGGCAGCATCTCAAAGCGCTGCAGCATGGCCTGGTAGCTGTCCATCTCCATCGCCTGCTTGAAGGCAGTGTGCAAGGTGGCTTGCACATCGGCGGGCATGCCCTTGGGGCCCACCAGGCCAAAGGGCGAGTACTGCGTTGTCGGCAGGCCCAGCTCGATCAAGGTGGGGGTGTTGGGCAAGGTGGGCAGGCGCTTTTCGGTCCAGACGTTCAGCGCGACCATGCGGTCCTGGTCCACATAGGGGATCACGGCACTGGTGTCGGCCGCGACCATGACCTCACCTGCCATTGTGGCGCGCATCAGCTCGGAAGAGCCCTTGTAGGGCACATGCACGACATCCAGGCCCAGCTGCTGCGCAATGATGGCCGAGGTGACATGCGGCGAGGTGTAGGTACCGGTATTGCCAAGCGTAAGCTTGCCAGGATTGGCCTTGGCCCAGGCCACCACATCCTGCCAGCTCTTGAGGCCGGACTGGGTGCTGGCCACCATGCAGAAGGCATAGCCAGTGACATTGATGATGTAGCTCAGGTCCTCCACCGGGTTCCACTTCAAGCCGGTGGTAAAAGGCAGACGCATCACACTCATCGGCAGCTGCGCAATGGTGTAGCCATCGGCCACGGTGTTCTGCAGCTGGGTCGCAGGCAGCGAGCCAGCTGCACCAGGGCGGTTTTCCACCACAATCGGCTGGCCCAGCACCTTGGCGGCGTTGTCGGCCAGCTGGCGCATCGTCAGATCGGTCGGCCCACCGGCGGGAAAAGCCACCACCAGCTTGATCGCCCGGCTGGGAAAGGTTTTGCTGGCATGGGCCAGCGATGCACCAGCCCCCATCCATGCACCAGCCGCCGAGGCGGCCCCAGCTTGCAGCATGCTTCTGCGCGTCAACACCATGTCTTTGTCTCCATTTCGGTCTATAGGCGACAAAGAGTGTAGAAAAGCGCCGCCAGGCGCCGCGACGCCTGGGCGACATGGTGGCAAAACCGTAAGGGTTCTATCCGCGCCCATGCTGCAGCACGGTTTACCAGCAGAGGAAACGCAGGGTGCTGCGACGCACGGAGTTGCCAGGTTTGACGTCAATCAGACGCGCCGGAAGCGCCTTTGCCCACCGAGCAAACGTCTTAGCCTCGCGATTGCCGTTTCGCAATAGCCCGAGCGATAGTCCCGGCATAATTTTTTCCGGGGTACTGAGGCGTCTTGCCTATATCGTTGAACCCCGGAACAGTTTCCATATATTCCACCATTTTTTGACGCATTGCCTGGTCTGGCAAAGGACCCCTCAAGGCGCTGATATTTTCCAGCGCATGGATGGGATTGGATGTTGACGGAATGGCGCAGTGGACAGCGGGGTGAGAAATCACCCATTTCAGGAAAAACTGCGACCAATTGTCTGGAGCAATATGCCTTGCAAAATCGGGAACAGGACGGCCTTCGACGATTTTGTGAAGACGTGCTTTCTCAAGCGGCATATTGACATGCACCGCTACACCCTTTTCCATCGCCAGCGGCAGCAAGCGCTTTTCTGCTTCTCGGTTGAAAATGGAGTAATTCAGCTGCACAACATCAACGGCACCTCTTTCCATCCACGTCGCCAAAACCGAGTGATAGATATTATCGTTATGTGAAACACCGATCTGACGGATACGCCCTTCCTTTTTCCAGGCAATGAGCAGTGGGATAATCGAAATATCAGCGGTGAGGCTGTGGCAATGCATCAGATCAATTTGCTCGCGCCAGAGCCGCGCCTGGGACTGGGCAAGACTGCGCTCCGCATGGCTGTCATCGGCAAAATGCTCTCCGGTGGCCCATACTTTGTCGGACAGAAAAGCCTGGTCTCCAATGCCCAACTCCGAGAGGATATTACCAACCGTGTACTGTGCCGACCCGTAAAGCGGGGATGTATCGATAACGCGTGCACCGCCATCCCAATAGGTTCTGACCACCTGTTTCAAATGGTCGCGACTTGCGCCCGGGACAAGATCAAACGTGAAGAAGGTGCCCAGCCCGATCAGCGGTAGTGCTACGCCGCCCTTCGGATGTTCCCGCATATGGATATCGGAACGGGCAGCCGTGCCGGTTGTTCGGTTGCTGCCTGCGGCTGTTGTGGCCAAGGCTGCGGACGCAAGGCCGGTTATCCCTTGCAGCAAGCCTCTGCGGCTCATAGACCATGAATCCGGCGTCATATTGAATTTTTCCATAACAAGTTCCTGAAGTTTGGTGGAAAGTCCCAAATTAACTCTTTCACGAAGAAGTTATTTGCTGAGAGATTTTGGACTTCTACATAAACACGCAGTGGTTTAAACTGTTATTTATTTTTTTCAACTTACGCAACAATTAATGACCTAGAATTGCAACCTGATCTTAAACATCCGCATGCCAGATGCATCCAGGCTGCAGTTTCATACATCCTAGCATGTTTTTCCGGCAGTTTAATCTTTGTACATCTCATTGCTTATATATCTGATTTAACAAAAAAGCCATATCAAAATATGGCCGGGATATAGACTTATCTATTTAACTTTGGATCTTCAGCACCTGCGGAGAGCAACTTTCAAAACCTGCAAAAGGAAAAGTCTGCAAAGAGCTCTCGGGAGGCTCTTGCAGACTTGATTGGCAACGCTTTACAGGGCGGAGTTAAACGTCAATCAACAGTGGCGCCAGATTGCTTGACGGCCTTGCCCCACTCCACCATTTCGCTGGCGACAAAGCGGTCCATCTCCGGGCCGCTGGTCGGTGCAGGCTCGGAGCCCCGGTCGCGGATGAATTTCTGCATCTCTGGGGTGCTGAGGATGGACACCGTTTCCTGGGTCAGCTTGTCGACAATGGCTTTGGGCGTCCCCTTGGGGGCCATCAGCCCGAGCCAGCCCACGGCCTCAAAGCCCTTGAACTCGGGCAAGCCAGATTCAGCAATCGTGGGCACCTGGGGTAACTGGCTGGAACGTGTGGCCGAGGTCACGCCCAGCGGCACAGCCTTGCCAGCCTGGATGTTGGCCAAGGCCGCAGTGACTGAATCCACCATCAGCGGCACCTGGTTGCCCAGAAAATCCGCCTGGGCCGGACCGCTGCCTTTGTAGGGAATATGTTCGATCTGCAGCGCCGCGCGAGCCTTGACCATCTCCGCGCTCAAATGCTGGGTGCCGCCAATGCCAGCGCTGGCGTAGCTCAGCTTGCCGGGCTCGTCGCGGGCCTTGCTCACCAGGTCGTTCATGCTTTTGATACCGCTGGCCGGATTGGCCAGAAAGACCAGCGGTACCTTGGCGATCAAGCTGATGCCGACCAGGTCGACGCGGGGATCGAAGTTCACCTTTTTGTACAAGGTCTGGTTCACGGCCATCGCGCTGCCTGCGACCAGCAAGGTATAGCCGTCGGCGGCACTGCGCGCAACCTGCTCGGAGCCAATATTGCTGCCCGCGCCGGCTTTGTTCTCAACTACCAACGGCTGACCGAGCCTTTGGCCCAGCTTGTCAGCCAATGCGCGTGCAAAGATATCGGTGGCCTGGCCTGGTGGGAACGGCACGATCAGCTTGATGGGCTTGTCTGGATAGGCGGCGATGGCCGGTTTGGCTCCAATGGCCATGCTAGCGGCAATGGCCAATGCGGCAGCAGAAGTGAGCGCATGGGGGATCATGGGGTGGGTCTCCTGAGGGTCTGCAGCGGCGTTGGCGAGAAGTGCCGATGCGCTGCGCGAGCTATGTCTTGTCGGGATCTTCGCGCATCCGGACGCAAAGGGGCAGTCTCGGCTGTCCCCAAGACAACTGCCGAATTCTTTGCGTGACTGCAATGCATCGGCAATCAGCGCTAATGGCAGGCGCGGCAAAAAGCTATCATCAATCCTGTTTTTTTTACCTCTGTATGCCATGTTTTTCGGAATCAGCCACCTTGTCCTTCCCTGCAGCGATCTGGAAAAGGCCACGCAGCTCTGGCGCGATGTAATCGGCTTCAGCGCTGCGCGCAGCGGCGAAGGCTATGTCGATATAGACACCGGCAGCGCCATGCTGCGCCTGCTGCAAGTGCCCAAGGTGGAGTCGCAGACGAGCCTGCGCCTGCAGGTGGCCGATGTAGCCCAGGCCTACCAAAGCCTGTTGGCAGCAGGCAGCACCTCACGCTACCCGCCGATGCGCACCCCTGAATTGGAAGAGATGGCCTGCGTGGGCGATGCCGATGGCCATGCCATCGTGCTGTGGCGTGCCTTGACAGAAGACGAATGGGGTTTTGTGCCCGAGCTGCCAAAGCAAGGCGAATGGACCGCCGATGCCGAGGAGCTGCTGCAACGCCTGCTCGCCCATGTGCCGGCATTCTTCCGCATGCTGGCCCGGCGCAAGACCACCCGCGTGATCGAGCAACTGGCGCAAGAGGCGCATAGCGCTGTTACCCGTGAATGGGTCATCAAAGGCTATATCACCGCATCGGCCAAGGTCACACGCTTTCGCTTGGTGGAGCCGCTGCGCGCTGAAGGTATCGACCCGGATGACTACCGGGCGGAGTTTGATTACGAATGAGGGGCGGGCTGCGCCTTGGGCTTCCCCCGGTTTTCCGGACACATCGAATGACATGATGCGTTTAGGAGGCGAATATGCCAAGGACGAGAAGAACGTTTACGGACGAGTTCAAGCGGGAAGCTGTGAAGTTGGTCAAGCAACC
>Ga0308156_1000764_pt1 | contig 51631 bp, 48 predicted proteins | sample PhyAR2_FD_201041 | JGI IMG/M metagenome (GOLD analysis project Ga0308156, IMG submission 201041) | Phyllosphere microbial communities from UC Gill Tract Community Farm, Albany, California, United States - DLSL A.R2 | ecosystem: Host-associated > Plants > Phyllosphere > Unclassified | place: USA... | reverse complement strand
GAAGACTACGACGTTGATAGGCCGGGTGTGTAAGCGCAGCGATGCGTTGAGCTAACCGGTACTAATGACCCGTGAGGCTTAACCTTACAACGCCAGAGGCGTTTTTGAGAGACACGATTTTCAGCTTGTTACCGGATACAGTTGTGTCCTGCGGGCCCGGGTCCGAAGGATTTTGCGCTTAGGCAAGGCGGCAACCGACCGATATGAAGGAGCATACTGAAGTATGTGACTGAGTAGCGCGAGGGAAGCCAACGCAGCATAAGCACAAAAGACACAGGACAGAGCACAAAGAATTTGCCTGGCGGCTTTAGCGCGGTGGTCCCACCTGACCCCATGCCGAACTCAGAAGTGAAACGCCGTAGCGCCGATGGTAGTGTGGGGTCTCCCCATGCGAGAGTAGGGAACTGCCAGGCATTAATTAAGTGAAGAAGCCCCGCACGAGAGTGCGGGGCTTTTTTACGTCTGAATTTTGCTCAATTAAGCAGAAATGTTTATCATTCACCCACTTCCTGTAGCCCGATCATCCCAGACACTTCCTCATAACCGCCAGCAACCCGCTGATTTTTCGATAATTAGCGACATGGCTCACAATAATAATCTCGGATTACCCCGCCTTTACCTCCCATAGACTTAAATGCTTTACTCACTCCTTTAAACGCTGTTGATCAGCAAGGAAAAGAGGTAAGGCATGACACCCAATAATAAAACTCAGACGGACGATACTAAGAAACGCATCTGGGCTATCGTCGGCGCGTCATCAGGCAACCTGGTTGAGTGGTTCGACTTCTATGTCTATTCATTCTTCTCGCTCTACTTTGCCCATATTTTCTTCCCGCAGGGCGATACCACAACACAGTTATTGCAGACCGCGGGCGTTTTTGCGGCAGGATTTTTGATGCGTCCGATTGGCGGCTGGCTGTTTGGCTATATCGGCGACAAACATGGCCGGAAAAATTCAATGCTGGTTTCGGTCTGTATGATGTGTTTTGGTTCGCTGGTGATCGCCTGTTTGCCGGGATACGCGACGATCGGCGTGGCAGCCCCCGTCATTCTGCTGCTGGCGCGTATGTTTCAGGGATTATCGGTGGGCGGCGAGTATGGGACCAGCGCAACCTATATGAGCGAAGTGGCTCTGGAAGGACGCAAAGGATTCTACGCCTCATTCCAGTATGTCACGCTGATTGGCGGCCAGTTGGCGGCGGTACTGACCGTGGTGGTCCTGCAATTTCTGCTCACAGATGCAGAGCTGCGCAGCTGGGGCTGGCGTATTCCATTCTTCCTCGGTGCACTGCTCGCCGTTGTCGCATTATGGTTACGACGCTCTCTGGAAGAAACGTCAGATAAAGCCAGCCGTGAACATCGTGATGCGGGCAGCGTAATCGGGTTACTGCGCAATCACACCCGTCCCTTCCTGATGGTGCTGGGTTTCACCGCCGGTGGCTCCCTGAGTTTTTACACCTTCACCACCTACATGCAGAAGTATCTGGTTAACACGTCGGGAATGGATCCAAAAACGGCAAGCGGGCTGATGACCGGTGCGCTGCTGGTCTTTATGCTGATTCAGCCGATTATCGGTGCCCTGTCAGATAAAATTGGTCGTCGCACTTCGATGATGATCTTTGGCGCAGGTGCGGCGATCTGTACGGTGCCAATTCTGACCCTGCTGCAAAACGTGCAAAGTCCCGGCGTGGCTTTCCTGTTGATCATGCTGGCCTTGCTGATTACCAGCTTCTACACGGCCATCAGCGGCATTCTTAAAGCCGAAATGTTCCCGCCACAGGTGCGTGCACTGGGTGTCGGGCTCTCTTACGCGGTAGCGAATGCGCTGTTCGGCGGATCGGCGGAGTATGTGGCGTTGCTGATGAAGCAGCAGGGGATCGAGACCACCTTCTTCTGGTATGTCTCAGCGATGGGCGCGGTAGCGTTTCTGGTGTCGCTGTTGCTGCACAAGCGCGGTAAAGGAATTAAGCTTTAAAAAGGTGACTGACTCAGATTCCACAAGGCGATGCCGCTGGCTGCACCGGCGGCATCCCACGCGAAATCTTTCCAGCTCCAGCCGCTGCCAGTCGGGCGCATCCACTACACAACATCCTAGCAAGCAGTAGACTTTGCATAGTGGATGCCTTCATGGCCGCAGCGTTAAAGAATACGGCTGATCAGGCGATCGATACGTATCCGGCGCAGACGACGAATCAGTTTCCGCACCTTAGCCGGGTAATCGGCAATACTCTCAAGCTCACGGAAATGCGTCACTATCGTCGTGTTCTGGCGGATTAACGTCAGTTCCTTCTCACGCTGAGCGGCTAATTCCTGATGAGGATCGTGGATCAGCACCGCATTTTCGAGATCGAGCCGCCATGCACGTGGATTGAGGTTATTACCGGTAATCAGCTGCCATTCGTTATCAACCCACATTCCTTTAAGGTGATAACTGTTTTCGCCATCTTTCCACAGTCTCACGACCAGCTGATCGGTCGTAACGTAGTAGTGCAGACGGCTCATGAAGCGACGGAGATTTATCTCGTACAGGTAAGGCAGCGCGCCGATAATTTTAAACGGCTGATCGGGCGCGATGTAGAAATCATTGGCAGTTTTATCACCGACGATGATCTCGACCTGTTTCCCCTGGCGCAGCAGATGAATGATATTACGCACCAGCAGGGCGGGCATGTTGAAGTAAGGGGTACAGATAATCAGCTTCTGTTCCGCACAGGGCATCATATGGAAAATGGTTTTATTGAGCAGGCTGTGCTTACCCAGACCGACCAGCGGCGTGACCGTCAGTTCATCGTTGCCGGCATTCCCTTCAAACTGATAATTGAAGCCTCGCAGATCCTGACGGAACTGGCGCGTCTCATTTTTGATTTCAGGGCTTGAAGGACGCTCAGCAAAATCGAGTCGGTTAACCGCTTCCGCAGGCTTCAGATTGAGCGTGATCCAGTCATACATCGTATCGGTCAGCTGGCGATTACGGATAACCTGGTAGCGGTCATAGCGATACTTATCATGCTGATGCAGGTAGACATCATTGATGCTGGCGCCGCTGTAGAGCAGCATATCATCAATAATGAACCCTTTAAGATGCAGCACGCCCAGCGCTTCACGGGTATTGACCGGAATGCCATAAACCGGGATGGCGATATCCGGATAGCGGGTCGCCATTTCACAATACCAGTCGGCATTGGTTACGCCCCGCGCTGCGCCAATCCGGCCACGCTGCGCACGGTGCCAGTCAACCAGAATCGAGATATCCAGCTCCGGCCGCGCCTGCTTCGCACTATAGAGCGCATCCATGACGGCACGTCCGGCGTCATCATTTTCCAGATAGAGCGCAACAATACAGATGCGTGTCTGCGCTGCCGCAATCTTCTCCAGCAACGTCTGGCGAAATTCGGCAGGCGAGTAAAGTGTCGACACATCCGCAACGGATTGTGACAGTTTCGGCAGCTGTGCGAGGTGTTGTTGGTGTTTGTTACGTTTAAATTTAGACAACATCACAGTGCACTTCTTCTCTGTTCATTGCATGGCCTTTTGCCATCAAATCAGGGTTATAACCATAAATAATAACATCAACTCCGTCGATTCGAACGTTTTTTACCTTTCTCTACAAGGTTAGTTGATCTCATTCTGTAAAGACAATTTCAGGCTGACAATACCGTCATCCAGTTGAATATCAACATGAAAATTGAGTTTTCGGGCCAGTGTAATCATGCCGCGGTTATGGGGCATGGTGATACCGTTCAATTGTTGCAAGCCGTGATGTCGGGTATAGCGAATCATCTTTTCCAGCAAACGACGACCCATGCCCAGCCCTTTCAGGTCGGAACGGACCAGCACCGAAAACTCCGCGTCAATGTTATCCGCATCCGAAATAGCGCGGGTGACGCCGATAATCTCAGGGCGTCCCTGATGCTGACGAACCGCCACGATCGCCATCTCCCGGTCATAATCGATCTGAGTCATATTGGCGAGATCATCATGCGTAAACTCATTGATTTCACTGAAGTAGCGGTAGTAAAGATCCTCTTTGGTCACCTGGCTGATGAAATCGCGTAGCAGGGGTTCATCTTCCGGCAGGATGGGGCGGAACAGGCAGAATTGCCCATCCTTTAACTCCACTTCTTCTTCCAGATGCTGCGGATAGGGACGTATTGCCAGCCGTGCTTCATTATCCCCCTCAAACGGAGCCAGCGTCAGGGTGACATCCAGCAGGGTAAAATCATTGCCCGCCGCCAGCAGCGGATGAATGTCCAGTCGCTGGATCTCCGGGCAATCCACCACCAGGTTTGAGACCTGCACCAGCAGCTGACTTAAACCGGGGATATCGAGCGGATTCAGGGCGCTGCGGCTGCGGATTTTTCCACTCTTAATCGCCTGAATTACCAGATAGCGTGCCAGCGTCATATTCAGCGGAGGCAGGGCAACCGCAGCCTGTTTATCGGCCTGCCATTCAACACCGCCTTCGCCCAGCATAATGATTGGGCCAAACAGGGCATCCTGCTCGACCACGACCCGCAGTTCCTGCGCGCCCGCACGGCTGGCCATGCTCTGAACCAGCAGCCCTTCAATCCGAGCCTGCGGCAGCGTCTGTTTTACCCGATCAAAAATAGCCTCGGCGGCATGCTCCACTTCGCTGGCATTGCGCAGATAGAGCATCACGCCCTGAACCTCCGACTTATGGGCGATATCGGGTGAACGCAGTTTCAGCGCCACCGGATAGCCAATCTGATCGGCAATTGCCACGGCTGCCGCGCTGTCGCTGGCGATCCAGGTTGGTAGCGTCGCCAGCCCATATGCCTGCAGCACCGGCTGCACTTCGTGGGTATCCAGCGCGGTAATACCACGCGCCAGCGCCTGTGACAGCAACTGGTGAGCATGGGCGCTGTCCTGGTTCAGCGTGGCGGGCAGGGCAGGGGTTTCGCGCAGCTGCTTCTGGTTACGCCGGTACTCAACCTGATGCATAAAAGCGGTGACGGTGCCTTCGGGCGTGCGCCAGGTCGGTATCCCTGCCTGCGTAAAGGCTCTGCGCGCAGCCTGTGAAGAGAACTCACCGCTCCAGTTGGTCAGCAGCGTTACCAGCTTACCGCGCGGGTGACGGGCAATAGTGTCGATCAGATGTGCGGCCGTTTCCGTCGCAGGTGCGACCGCGCTTGGCGCATGAATAATCATTAAGGCATCAAGCTCATGGCTGTTGAGCAGGATCTCCACACAGGCAGCGTAGCGCGCGGCGGTGGCGTCATCTTTTAAATCCAGCGGATTACCGCGACCCGCACCCGCAGGCAACAGCGCCTCCAGCTGCTGACGCGTTTCATCACTGAGCTGCGCCAGTTTGCCGTTACGGGCATAAAGCTCATCCAGCGCCAGCGCAGCAGGTGCGGCACCATTACTGATGATCATCAGCCTGTCGCCCCGCAGCGGCCGCATATGGCTCAGCGACTCAACGGCGGAGAACAGCTCATGCGTGTCCTGCACACGCAGTAACCCGGCGCGCTGGATGGCCGCATCCCAGGCCGCGTCAAGTCCGCTGTGGGTGCCAAGCAGCGCCTGCGCTTCACGGCTGCGCCCACTCTTGATGACCAGAATCGGTTTATTACGGGAGGCGCTGCGTGAAGCGGAAACAAAACGACGCGCATCGCTGAGGTGCTCAAGATAGAGCAGGATGGCGCTGGTCTTGCCGTCGCGTGCCAGAAAGTCGAGCAGGTCATCGACATCGGTATCCAGACTGTCACCCAGCGCGATAAACCAGGAGAAGCCGAGATGACGCTGCTGCGCCCAGTCGAGAATGGTATTTGAGACGGCAGCGGACTGAGAGATAAACGCGATACGGCCTTTCTCTATCGGCACCGGCGAAAAGCTGGCATTCAATCCCTGCCAGGGGGCCAGCAGACCAAGACTGTTCGGTCCCAGCAGACGGATCTGCCACCGGCTGGCGCAGGCTTTGAGTTCCGCCGACTGGCTGGCGGGCGCGGAGAGGATAATGCAGGCCTTGCAGCCTTTCTCGCCGAGCTGTTGCAGCAATTCGAGGTTACGTTTTGAGTGGGTGCAGATGACCGCCAAGTCTGGCGCGAAAGGTAAGCTGTCGATGGTGGGCCAGGCCAGCACGCCGCTGACCGCTTTATATTTTGGCGTCACCGGCAATACCGGCCCGCTAAAACCGCCCGCCAGCAGGTTACGCATCATAAAGTACCCGGCACGCCCTGGCGTTACCGAGGCACCAATCACCGCAATTGATTTAGGTCGTAACAGCGCTTCCAGTCCGCGTTGGCTCATCTCGCCCTCCAGAGATCGGGATTTGGGTGATTGTAAACGCTTTTTGCGGGCAGTGCTTCCGGGCAGATCGCAGGCTGAGCATCAGGATCGGGTGATCTGTCAGCGCAGGCTTTCGCCTGCCAGAAGAAGGATGCGATTAAGCCTGTCCTGGGTGATGCGGTTTTCCTGCCAGATAGGCCGCACGAAACTGATCGAAATGGTGAGATAGCGCCTCTGCCGCCCGCCGATCGCCCGCCTGCGCCAGCAGCGCCGCGGCGACTTCAGCGGTACAGTGCTGACCTTCGCCGTGCGCCTCACGCAGCGTATAGCGCGAAGGCGTGCTGACATCCAGCGACATTACCGGCAGGGCATCGAGCCAGGGGCTTTTGCGGAACATTTTGCGTGCTTCGGTCCAGGTACCATCCAGCATAATAAACAGCGGCGGCTTGCCGCTGACGGGGGGCGTTGTCAGCACCTCGCGACCGGGATCGGCATAGGAGGCCGGGAAGACGACCAGCGGCTGATAATCGGGATTGCGCACTGCCGCCAGCAGCAGCGGATCCGGCTCGGTACGTGACCAGCCAAACGCCTGGGTATCCGGCAGAATATCGGCAATCAGACGACCGGTGTTGCTCGGCTTCATCGGCTCGGTATCAAACATCACCAGGCAGAAGCGGCTACGGGCAGACTGCGGCACGATCTGACTGCAGAGACAGTTGGCCTCTGGCAGCAGACAGCCCTGGCAGCGAATGACCCGATTTCCGCGCGCGAGGAAAGGACGGGTGGCTCGGGCCAGGCGTTGGGTGCGCAAGCGCAAAACAGCATTATCAGACATGAGTATTCAGGGCAGGAAAAACGTCAGTGTAATCGAAGCGCAGATGAAAAGGAAAAGGCCAGACTGGCTGGCCTCCGGAGATTAAAGTGATTCGTCCAGCCATTCGTTAAACGGCGCTTTGGGCATGGCACCGTTCAGCATATCGACCCGCTCACCATTCTTAAACAGCATGATGGTCGGAATACTGCGGATGTTGAAGCGGGCGCTCAGAGCGGGTTCCGCTTCGGTGTTTACTTTAATAAAGCGGACTTTCCCGCTGCGCTCACTGGCGACATCTTTAAACACCGGCGCAAAATTGACGCAGGGACCGCACCAGGGCGCCCAGAAATCGATCACCACCGGCAGATCGTCCTGCAGATATTTGTCAAAGTTAGCGCTGGTGGCATTAACCACTTCGCCATCAAACAACGCATTTCCGCAGCGGCCACATTTCGCCGCGTCGGCAAGGCGTTCTTCAGGAACGCGATTGGTTGCCTGACAGGAAGCGCATACCGTATTCATAGGAACCTCTGGGGTTGAAAAGTGTCAGTCTGGTAATAGTTGTCCATTATGAAAGGGGGCGGATTTCCGCTCAATCTGGATTGCTCTATAGGTTCAATAGTTGATAGCTAAGCGCCAGCACATCAGGTAATCTGCGCGCTCTAAATGCAGGAGGAAGACATGAACGACGAATTTAAAGGCAAGAGCGGCAAGGTTAAGGTGATGTACGTGCGTGGCGAGGACGATAAGAGCGCGCGCGCGCCGAATCCTCGTACAGGCAAAGGTGGTCACTCTGCTGCCCGCCCGGATGATAATCGTCGTTCGTCTGGCCCCCGTACTGAACGCGGTCAGGAAGGCGGTCGCTCCGCTGGCCGTCGCAGCGATGACACCGGTCGCAGCAGTTCACCGCGTCGTGACGAAGGCGGACGTGGTGCACCACGCCGCTCAGACGATAGTGCAGGCCGCCGCAACGATCGTGGCGATGATAGCCGCGGCGCCTATGGCAGCAGCGACTCTCCGTGGCGCACCGTGTCACGCGCGCCATCAGCCGATCGTGCAGCATCGCCTGAGAGCGACAAGCCCGATCACGGCGGCATCAGCGGCAAGAGCTTTGTCGATCCTGAGCAGATCCGTCGTCAGCGTAACGAAGAAACCCGCGTCTATGGTGAGAACGCCTGTCAGGCACTGTTCCAGAGCCGTCCGGAAGCGATTGTTCGCGCCTGGTTCATTCAGGAAGTGACCCCGCGTTTCCGCGAATCGCTGCGCTGGCTGGCGGCTAACCGCAAAGCCTATCACGTGGTAGAAGATGCAGAGATCACCAAAGCCTCCGGCACTGAGCATCATGGCGGCGTCTGCTTCCTGATCAAAAAGCGTATGGGTATGGCGGTTTCTGAATGGCTGAGTCAGGCAACGACCAAAGATTGCGTACTGGCACTGGAAGATGTCAGCAACCCGCACAACCTCGGCGCGATTATGCGCAGCTGCGCGCACTTTGGCGTAAAAGGTTTGCTGGTAAATGACGCTTCACTGCTGGAGTCCGGCGCAGCCGTGCGAACTGCAGAAGGCGGTGCTGAGCATGTGCAGGCGATCAGCGGCGCAACCTTCAGCGAAGGTCTGGAAGCGTTCCGTAAAGCGGGTTACACCATCGTAACTACCTCCAGCCATCAGGGCACGCCGCTGGCGCAGGCTCAGCTGCCGGAGAAAATGGTACTGGTGTTAGGTCAGGAGCGTGAAGGTCTTTCTGACACCGCGTTCAAACAGGGTGACATGAGCCTGTCGATTGGCGGCACCGGCAACGTGGAAAGCCTCAACGTCTCTGTCGCAACCGGCGTACTGCTCGCCGAATGGTGGCGTCAGAACGCATAAAAAAACGGGCCGAAAGGCCCGTTTTTTTTGGCAGGTACGGGTCAGCGTTAAACTAATCCGTCGCTGCCCACTTCATCCAGCGGTGTGACATCAGTGCGCACCACCGCCGCCACCGCCTGCACCAAACGGCGGACGGGCAAACCAGATCAGCACCAGCAGGATCAGGAATACGCCCGCCGACGCCCAGAAGATTTCATTCGCTGAAATAATCAGTCCCTGATTGGTAATCTGCTGCGCGATATAAGCAGACGCCTGCTGCTGCGTCATCCCCAGGCTCTCCAGCTGGCTATACATCTGCTGCGAATTGACGTTGTACGGGGTAATCGACTCCGTCAGGTAGCTATGATGCATCGACTCGCGGTTCGTCCACATGGTCGTGGTAATCGACGTTCCCACCGAACCGGCAAAGGTACGCATGAAGTTCGACAGGCTGGAGGCGGCGGCCATACGCTCTGGCGGCAGTCCCGACAGCGTAATCGTGGTCAGCGGCATAAAGAAGCAGGCCACGGCAAAGCCCTGGATAAACTGCGGCCAGGCTGAGGCACCAAAGTCCATTCCCGGTTCAAACGTATACGCGCGCCAGTAGAAGCAGACGGCATACATAATGAAGCTGAACGTGACCAGCCGTCGCATATCGAGCTTATGGGCAAAGCGACCAATGATTGGCGACAGGATCACCGGCAAAATCCCCACCGGCGCAGACGCCAGACCGGCCCAGGTTGCGGTATACCCGTAAACCTCCTGCAGCAGCTGCGGCAACAGCACTATCGAGCCGAAGTAGAGCATGTAAGCCAGACTGATCGATAGACAGCCGATGGTGAAGTTGCGCGACTTAAACAGCGACAGGTCTATGATGGGGTGATCGTCCGTCAGCTCCCACACCAGCAGAACCGACAGCGCAATCACGGCCACTACCCCGAGCACGATAATCTCGGACGAGTTAAACCAGTCGAGCTCCTTACCGCGATCCAGCATGACCTGCAGGCAGCCAATCCCCACCACCAGCAGTACCAGCCCGACCATATCGATCCGCCGGATTTCGGTTTTGGTTTCCCGGCCACGCAGGGTTTGCAGCGTCAGGATCACCACTGCCACACCAATCGGCACGTTGATAAAGAAGATCCAGCCCCAGTGATAGTTGTCGCTGATCCAGCCGCCCAGTATCGGGCCGCAGATCGGTGCCACGATCACCGTCATCGCCCATAGCGACAGCGCAACACTGCGCTTCGCGGGCGGATAGTTGTTGAGCAGCAGACTTTGCGACAGCGGGATCAAAGGACCCGCGACGATCCCCTGGATAACGCGGAAGAAGATCAGCATCTCCAGGCTGTCTGACATGCCACACGCCCAGGAGGCAATAGCAAACAGAATGGTCGACCAGGTGAACAGCTTCACTTCACCGATGCGTTTTGCCAGCCAGCCGGTCAGCGGGATCGAGATCGCATTCGCCACACCAAACGAGGTGATTACCCAGGTACCCTGAGAGTTCGACGCGCCCAGGTTCCCGGCAATAGTAGGGATAGCCACGTTGGCGATGGTCGAGTCCAGAACCTGCATGAACGTCGCCAGCGACAGCGCAATGGTCATCAGGACCAGCGGCATCCCTTCAAGCGGTTTTTGTGCCATTACAGCCTCCGCGTCATCATCCGGCGTTGGCGCGGACGATATCGGTGATCAGCTGATTGACCGGCGCAAGGTCAATCGCCAGCGCGTTGCTGCTGTAAGCGGCCTGCTGACGGGCGCTGGTGGCGAGCGCGCTGCCTTCTTTGCTGGTGGTATCGATTTTAACCAGCGTGGAGAGGCCGATGCGCAGCGGATGTCTGGCGATATCTTCCTGATTCAGTTCGATACGAACCGGCAGGCGCTGAACCACTTTGATCCAGTTACCGGTGGCATTCTGTGCAGGCAGCAGAGAGAAGGCGCTGCCGGTGCCCATATCCAGTCCGGCGACTTTGCCCTGATAAACCACTTCGTCACCATAAATATCGGCAACTACGGTGGCAGGCTGACCAATGCGAACGCCAGCCAGCTGGGTCTCTTTAAAGTTGGCATCGACCCACAAATTAGTGGCAGGCACGACAGCCAGCAGCGGGGTGCTGGTGGAGATTTGCGAACCGACCTGCACGCTGCGACGGGAGACAAAGCCATCCATCGGGCTGCGGATTTCGGTGCGCTGCAGCGCCAGCCAGGCATCACGCAGCTCAGCCGCGCTCTGTTGAACGGCAGGCTGATTTTCGAGCGAGGTATTGAGGATCATCGCCTGATTGGCATTGTATTGCTGAATCGCTACGTCCAGCTGCGCTTTGGCGGTCGCCACGGCGTCACGGGCGTGCTGCAACTCTTCACGGCCAATCAGGTTGGCTGCACCCAATGGCTCACGACGTTTCAGGTCGGCTTCTGCCTGTGCCAGTGCGGTCTGCTGCAGCGTAATGCTGGCCTGATACTGTTTGCCATTGATCATCAGCTGATGCGTCTGACGCACGCTGGTGGCCAGGGCCGTCTGCGCTTTTTCAAACGCCTGCTCAGCATCGGTTTTATCGAGTGAAACCAGCACATCGCCTTTTTTGACGAAATCGGTATCTTCAAACCAGACTTTGTTCACGCTACCGGAGACCTGTGCCATCACCTGCACCTGATTACCCGCAACGTAGGCGTCATCCGTTTCCTGAAAATGGCGCAGGACCAGGAACCAGTAAACTCCCCAGGCAATACCAATCAGCACAAAGATCAGCGCCAGCACGATGAGCACACTTTTGCGCTTCTTCTTTTTACTGGCTGACGGTTGCGGGCTTTGTGCTTCTGCCGTTGCACTCATGACTTTCTCCACGTTTTCCATTTAGTCGGGCGACAGAAATCCCTTTCCGCCTGCGCCCGAGTCGAAAAAGCCAGCGACTGAGCGCTGGCCAGATAAAAAAGGAAATTAAAATAACGATTTCGACAGGTGATTGTGTCGCACTTATTGCTATTAGCGGGACAGCGAGGCGATCAGCTGGTCTTCATCCATTTTATCGAGACGATTAAGCAGTTTACGTGTGATGCCTTCCAGCTGAGACTTCTCATCGACTGACAGCGACGACCAGAGATACTGCAGGCTCTGATGCTGAGGGGGCAGCAGCTGACGCAGGAACTCCATCCCTTTATCGGTCAGATGCAGGTGCAGGCAGCGACGGTCGTGATCGCTTTCGCGACGCTCAATCCAGCCACGTTTTTCCAGCTCATCCGCAATGCGCGTTGCATTGGTGCGGGAAGAGCCAAGGGCGGAGCTGAGCTCAGAAGGCTGAATGCTGTGATTTTCCTGCGCATCCAGCGTAATCAACGCCATGAACAGGGTTTCATTAATACCCTGTGCTTTCAGCATCTTATTGCGGTTGTCCAGCAGTTTACCCTGCATATGCATACAGAGACGCGTCAGAATAATTTCCTGTAACGGAAAATCCTTATGGCGATTGGCACGGATGTTTAGCATCTGCTCAATGGGAGTAAACGAACTTTCCATTAAAAAAAACCTCACTAATTGCAACTTGTATAATAACTATGGTGACAGGGTAAGCGTAGTCACTTTTTGGCAGGTGATCGCTCAAAGACCCGCACTCTGCACCATCAAAGGTATTCCAGGCCAATCCCTGGCCCTGGGTCAAAAACCCGTACGCCCGGCAGCAGCGCTGAGCCAGGACATGTTCAAAAGGGGGCAAATTTAATAATATCGCGAGGAAAAATAACCGAAGTGAATAGCTTTGTTACTAACCATAACAAACCTAACCATTTGTGACCAGACCAATGCACTGTCGGGCCAGGGTTCAGTTGATTTTTTCCGGCTCAAAGCGCGATCCGCCCGTCCAGATTAGCAGATTCATCAGCGTCAGCAGCGCGCCAGCACCACACACCCCGTACCAGCCCCACAGGTGGTAAGCGGTGGCTGAAAGTAGTGAGCCAGCCGCACCCCCTATAAAGTAGCTGGTCATGTAACCGGCATTCAGACGGTTACGCGCCTCCGGCATCTGCGCATAGATCACGCTTTGATTGGTGATATGGACGGACTGAACCGCCAGATCCAGCAGCAGAATGCCGACGATCAGCGGCACCAGCTGCTCCGCGCCCCAGGCAATAGCAGCCCACGACAACAACATGAGCAGCAGGCCGAGCCAGGTCGTCAGCTTCGCTTTACCTTTGTCTGCCAGCGAGCCCGCCTGACGAGCGGCCAGCGCACCAGCGGCACCGACCAGCCCCAGCAAGCCAATCTCACCCTCTGAGAAGTGATAGGGCGCGCCAGAGAGCAGAAATGCCATGGAGGTCCACAGCAGGCTGAAATTGGCAAACGAGAGACAGCCGGTCCACGCGCGGGTGCGGATCACCCGGTTGCCTGCATACAGGCGAAAAATAGAGGCAAGCAGCTGCGGATAGCTCATGGGCACGGACTGTTTCACGCGTGGCAGCGATCGCCACAGCGCCAGCGCCATAACCACCATCAGCAGACTGGCGGTCCAGTAAACCGTGCGCCAGCCGCCGAGCTGCGCCAGGCCACCTGCCACGGTGCGAGCCAGCAGAATCCCCAGCAACAGACCGCTCATGACCGTCCCAACGATTTTGCCGCGCCGCTCCGGCTCGGCCAGCGTGGCAGCCAGTGGCACCAGAATTTGTGCGGCGACCGAAAACAGGCCCGTCATAACCGTGCCCAGCAGTAAAAAGAGGAACGAGTGCGACAGGGCGATGATCACCATGCCCGCTGCAGCCAGCAGGATCATCGTCACAATCAGGCTGCGTCGTTCAAAGCGATCGCCCAGCGGAACCAGCAACAGCAGACCGCAGGCGTAGCCGAGTTGCGCCGTGGTGACAATAAACCCGGCGAGGCTCACAGAGAGATCAAACTGTTGGGCGATGGTATTAAGCAGTGGCTGAACGTAATAGTTACTGGCTACGCAGAGGCCGGTGGCTACCGACATCAGGACCACTAAAGCAGGCGTCAGACCCTGGCGAGTCGCATTCATAAACAGCATCGGTCGCTAATAATCATTTGAGGTTAATAATAACTCAAAAAACTATTTCACACGCATGTTTATTGACAGGCCATACCAGTCATAACAAGAGGTTTAATCAGCGGTAGAGGATTTACGGGTGACGTTATGCGAACAGGCTCAGGAAGCATACGCCTTTCGCAAAGACGCAAAAGATGCCATCCATGGCATGCTCAGCGCGGGCGATGACGCACCTCATCCGTGAGGTGCGCCCGTTGCCGGGCCAACGCGTTGCGTTGTTCAAAAACGCTCCCGGCGTTTTTAGTACGCACCTCATCCCTGAGGTGCGCCCGTTGCCGGGCCAACGCGTTGCGTTGTTCAAAAACACTCCCGGCGTTTTTATTCGGGCGGCGCTATGCTTTGCTACAGGCGTATGCTCCCATCGCTTTGAGTTTTGGTGCCGTCTGAGTGAAGAAACGCTTTCAGATCAGGACGACCTGCCCGTCCATCAGAAATTCCAGTCTTCGTCTTCAGTTTCGACCGCTTTGCCCATCACATAGGAAGAGCCTGAACCGGAAAAGAAGTCGTGGTTCTCGTCGGCGTTGGGCGACAGCGCAGACAGAATGGCCGGATTCACGGCCGTCAGCTCTGCCGGGAACAGCGCCTCGTAGCCCAGATTCATCAGCGCTTTGTTGGCGTTGTAGTGCAGGAAGGTTTTCACCTCTTCCACCCAGCCGACATCGGCATAGAGCGCTTCGGTGTAAGCCACTTCATTCTCATACAGCGCCAGCAGCAGGTCATAGGCGAACTGTTGCAGCTCTTCGCGACGCAGATCGTCAGCAGTGGCCAGCGCCTGCTGATATTTGTAGCCGATGTAGTAACCGTGCACTGCTTCATCGCGAATAATCAGGCGAATCAGGTCCGCGGTGTTGGTCAGCTTGCCACGGCTCGACCAGTACATCGGCAGCCAGAAGCCGGAATAGAACAGGAACGACTCCAGGAAGACGCTGGCGATCTTCTTCTTCAGCGGATCGTCGGCGCGGTAGTGTTCCAGGATAATGCGCGCCTTATTCTGCAGCGGCGCATTCTCTTCGCTCCACTGATAGGCGGCATCCACATCCTGGGTGTTACACAGGGTTGAGAAAATCGAACTGTATGAGCGGGCATGCACCGCTTCCATAAAGCTGATATTCGACAGCACCGCCTCTTCGTGCGGGGTAATGGCATCGTCCATCAGTCCCGGTGCGCCGATCACGTTCTGGATAGTGTCGAGCAGCGTCAGACCGGTGAAGACCCGGATGGTCAGCTGCTGCTGCTGTTTATCCAGCGTCTGCCAGCCGGGCAGATCGTTGGAGAGCGGCACCTTCTCCGGCAGCCAGAAGTTGCTGGTAAGACGGTTCCACACTTCAAGATCTTTATCATCCTGAATGCGGTTCCAGTTAATGGCCTGAATCTGTTTGAGTTTCATCATGTTCATCACAGGGAGCATGAGACGCAGCCCTGAACCTCCGTGCCCTGAAGCGCCATCTGACGCAGTCGAATGTAATAGAGCGTTTTGATGCCTTTTTTCCACGCGTAAATCTGCGCTTTGTTGATGTCACGGGTCGTGACGTCATCGCGGAAGAACAGCGTCAGCGACAGCCCCTGATCGACGTGCTGAGTCGCTTCTGCGTAGGTATCAATAATCGCTTCCGGCCCAATCTGATACGCATCCTGATACAGATGGAGATTCTCATTGGTCATAAATGGCGCGGGATAGTAGACGCGGCCGGTTTTGCCCTCTTTACGGATCTCGATCGGGGAGACAATCGGATGGATGCTGGAGGTGGCATGGTTGATGTAAGAGATCGAACCGGTCGGCGGGATCGCCTGCAGGTTCTGATTAAACAGCCCGTGCTGCATCACCGCCTCACGCAGCGCCTGCCAGTCCGCCTGGGTTGGCAGTGTCAGGCCGGCATCGGCAAACAGCGTTGCGACGCGTTCAGTGCGCGGCAGCCATTCCTGCTGCAGATACTTATCAAAGTAAACGCCGCTGGCGTACTGCGAATCCGCAAAGCCGTCGAAGGTCTGCTGATGCTCCTGCGCCAGCTGATTTGAGGTGCGCAGCGCATAGTAAGTAATGCAATAGAAGTACAGATTGGTGAAATCCAGCGCTTCCGGGGAACCGTAGGCGATGCCTTCACGCGCCAGATAGCCATGCAGGTTCATCTGACCCAGGCCAATGGCGTGCGAGCGGCGATTACCTTCAGCGACGGAAGGCACCGAACCGATCTCGCTCATCATCGACACCGAGGTCAGCGCGCGGACCGCCACATCCACGGTGCGCGCCAGATCGCGCGAATCCATGGCGTGCGCAATGTTCAGTGAGCCGAGATTGCAGGAGATATCTTTGCCGACCCGGCGATAGCTCAGGTCGTCATTGTATTCGCTGGCGCTGTTCACCTGCAGGATCTCAGAGCAGAGGTTGCTCATATTGATGCGACCAGCAATCGGGTTACTGCGGTTCACGCTGTCCTCATACATGATGTAGGGATAGCCCGACTCAAACTGAATCTCGGCCAGCGTCTGGAAGAAGTCGCGTGGCTGAATATAGGTTTTACGGATGCGATCGTCTGCCAGCATCTCGTCATACTTCTCGCTGATGCTGATATCACCAAACGCCTGGCCGTAGATCCGCTCAACATCATAAGGCGAGAACAGCGCCATCGGTCTGTTCTCTTTCGCCAGCTGGAAGGTGATATCGGGGATCACGACACCCAGCGACAGGGTTTTGATGCGGATCTTCTCGTCGGCGTTTTCGCGCTTGGTATCCAGAAAGCGGAAAATATCGGGATGATGCGCATTGAGCCAAACCGCACCAGCACCCTGACGCGCGCCGAGCTGGTTCGCATAGGAGAACGCATCTTCCAGCATCTTCATGACGGGGATCACGCCCGATGACTGATTTTCAATCCGCTTGATCGGCGCGCCAGACTCTCGCAGGTTCGACAACAAAAAGGCGACGCCGCCGCCGCGTTTTGACAGTTGCAGTGCCGAGTTCACGGCGCGACCAATCGACTCCATATTGTCTTCGATGCGCAGCAGGAAGCAGGAGACCAGCTCACCGCGCTGCTGTTTACCGCAGTTGAGGAAAGTCGGCGTGGCGGGCTGGAAACGGCCGCTGAGGATCTCTTCCAGTAGCGCCCGCGCCAACGTTTCATCGCCCTGCGCCAGCGTCAGTGCCACCATGCAGGCGCGCTGTTCGAAGGTTTCCAGATAGCGTTTGCCGTCAAAGGTCTTCAGGGTATAGCTGGTGTAGTACTTCCAGGCACCCAGAAAGGTTTTGAACTCAAACCCCCGGTTCTCCGCTACTTCATGCAGCGCAAGCAGAAAGTCAAAGTCGTACTGGTTCAGCACATCTGCTTCGTAATAGCTCTCCGCCACCAGATAGCGTAAACGCTCGGCGCTGCTGGCGAAGGGGACGGTATTAGGTAGCACATGCTGCAGATAAAACTGACGTGTCGCTTCGCGATCCTTATCGAACTGGATGCGGCCGTCAGCGTCATAGAGGTTCAGCATGGCATTGAGGGCGTGATAATCGAGCGTCACGCCGTTGAGGGTATCTGTTGTTGCCAAAATTGGGTTACTCCCGCTTTAACGTTCGCAATATCGTCAGGCGTTCCCATCAGCTCGAAGCGGTAGAGGCAGGGAACCTGACATTTTTTTGCAATGATGCTGCCCGCCAGGCAGTAACCGGCACCGAAGTTCCGGTTGCCGGCCGCGATCACGCCACGAATACCGCGCCGGTTCGCCTCATCATTAAGAAACTGAATCACCTGACCGGGAACGGCTCCGCGACTGCTGCCACCGCCATAGCTGGGCACCACCAGAATATAGGGCTGGTCGATATGCAGCCGCTCACGGGCATCAAGCGGGATGCGCCGGGCGGGCAGGCCGAGGCGCGTCACAAACCGGTGGGTGTTTTCCGACTGGCTGGAAAAATAGACCAGCGGGAACATGCGCTTAGCCTCCAGCGACAGCAAGTGAGCGCAGGGTGGCGATCTTGTCCGGGCGGAAGCCGCTCCAGTGATCGTTATCTGCCATCACTACCGGCACCTGGCGGTAGCCCAGTGATTTCAGGTTGTCGATCGCTTCCGGCTGGCTGTCGAGATTGATCAGCTGATAGGCGAGACCCTGGCGGTCCATCGCGTTTTTGGTCGCCGTGCACTGGACACAGTTATCTTTAGTGTAAATAATAATGCGCATGATTCGTATTTCCATCTATGTGCGGTTCTGATGCCCGAAAACAAAGCAGACGCGGCAGGTTGCGGGCTTCATTGTGGCGAACATCGGGTGTCGTACTGATGAGGTAAATACTAGATGTAGTGGTTTTGGTGGTCAAGCCCACCAGATATAGGGTTTTATGATTTGTATTTGCGCAACAGAGTCAAAGCCAGCAGTGATGCGCCCTGCAGCCTGGAAAATTCTTTTGTAAATGTCGCGGGCGGGAAAAAGGGCAAAAAAAAGCCCCGCACGGGGCAGGGCTCGGGGGATTTTTTTTCGGGGCTTAGCGGCGAGAAGCCAGCAGCACACCCACGACGATACCGAATGCGGCACCGATACCAACACCGTGCCATGGCTTGTCATGGACATAGGTGTCAACCTGCGCGGTGGCATCACGCGCAACCTGTGAAACACGGTTGCTGCCGCCATTCAGTTTAGAACGGGTCTGTTTCAGCAGCTTTTCAGCCTGGCTGCGGGCAGAATCCACTTCGTCTTTGGCGTCACTGCCGTAAGATTTCAACAGCGCTTCCAGTGAATCGGCCAGTTCGTTAACGTCCTGATTGATATCAATGTCATCGTTTTTTACAGTGCGATTAAACATTTTTTAGCTCCCTTTGATTTAAAAACGTAATACTAGTGTAGACGACCTTTTGATAAACGAGACGCGGGAGTGTTCTTTAGGGAAAATTCCGAATGCCCACTCTGTCATGCTGATGTAAGGTTGCGAAGCTTTTGAAAGAGGAGAGGATCGAGCATGTATTTACGACCGGATGAGGTAGCGCGCGTACTGGAAAAAGCGGGTTTCGAAGTCGATGAAATTACCCCACGGGCCTATGGCTATCGCCGTGGCGAGAACTACGTTTATGTGAATCGCGAAGCGCGCATGGGGCGCATGGCTTTAGTGATTCACCCGACACTGAAAGAGAAGAGCCAGCCGTTCGCTGAACCTGCTTCAGAAATGAAGACCTGCGATCACTACACCCAATTCCCTCTCTACCTGGCGGGTGATTCACAGGAACATTACGGCATCCCGCACGGATTCAGTTCCCGCATGGCGCTGGAACGTTATATTCAAAGCGTTTTCGGCTAACGCATCAGGCCCCGCCGCGACGGGGCACTGAACCGCCTGACCATCCTCCCTGATTCCCTGCCGTTGCAATTCCCGGCTGTGACGCGTATAAAATTGTCCACTATAGATGTTTAGACGTCCATACGGATAAAAGTGATGAGCGAACAGCCAACCCCCTCGCAGGAAAAATTTAAACGCACCATGAAAGTGCGCCATCTGGTGATGTTATCGCTGGGCGGCGTGATCGGCACCGGCCTTTTTTTTAACACCGGCTATATCATTTCAACCACCGGAGCGGCGGGTACGCTGCTGGCCTATCTGATCGGCGCGCTGGTGGTCTGGCTGGTGATGGTCTGTCTGGGCGAACTCTCGGTGGCGATGCCCGAAACCGGCGCATTCCACGTTTACGCTGCGCGCTATCTCAGCCCGGCAACCGGCTACACCGTGGCCTGGCTCTACTGGCTGACCTGGACGGTGGCGCTCGGCTCCAGCCTGACGGCGGCGGGCTTCTGCATGCAGTACTGGTTCCCGCAGATCCCGGTGTGGATCTGGTGCCTGGTCTTCTGCTGCGCCATCTATCTGCTGAACGTCATCTCAACCCGCTTCTTCGCCGAAGGGGAGTTCTGGTTCTCGCTGATTAAAGTCGTAACGATCGTCGCCTTTATCGTGCTGGGCGGCGCGGCGATGTTTGGCTTTATCCCGATGAAAGATGGCACGCCCGCGCCGGGCCTGAGCAATCTCACCGCGCACGGCTGGCTGCCGAATGGCGTATTGCCGATTCTGATGACGATGGTGGCAGTGAACTTCGCCTTTTCCGGCACCGAGCTGATCGGGATTGCGGCCGGTGAAACTCAGCAGCCGGAGAAAGTGCTGCCGCTGGCGATCCGTACTACCGTGGCCAGACTGATTATCTTCTTCATCGGCACCGTATTTGTGCTGGCGGCGCTGATTCCGATGGATCAGGCGGGCATCGTGAAAAGCCCGTTTGTGCTGGTCTTCGAAAAGATCGGTATTCCCTATGCGGCTGACATTATCAACTTTGTGATCCTGACCGCAATCCTGTCAGCGGCCAACTCCGGCCTGTATGCCTCCGGGCGTATGCTCTGGTCGCTGGCCAATGAAAATACGCTGCCGCGCGCCTTTGCCCGCGTGAACAAGCGCGGCATACCGCTGCTGGCGATCACCGTCAGCATGGTGGGCGGCTTGCTGGCGCTGGTCTCCAGTGTGGTCGCGCCTGACACGGTATTTGTGGCGCTGTCGGCTATCTCCGGTTTTGCGGTAGTCGCGGTCTGGCTCAGCATCTGCGCCTCGCATTTCGTTTTCCGTCGCCGTCATCTTCAGCAGGGTAAATCGCTGGCCGAGCTGGGCTACCGTGCGCCGTTCTATCCGCTGACGCCGATTCTGGGCTTCCTGCTCTGCCTGCTGGCCTGCGTTGGTCTGGCCTTTGATCCGACCCAGCGTATCGCGCTGTGGTGTGGCATCCCATTTGTTCTGTTCTGCTATGCCGCTTACCATCTGACCCACAAATCATCCCCGAAGCCTGAGGAGGCCAATGATGTCGCATAACCCTGTCGCGCAGGCTTTAACAGAGTCACCATTGCTGATTCTGGATGGCGCGCTGGCCACCGAACTGGAAGCCCGCGGCTGTCATCTGGCCGATGCGCTCTGGTCAGCGAAGGTGCTGATGGAAAATCCTGAGCTGATCTATCAGGTTCACTACGACTATTTTGTCGCCGGTGCGCGCTGTGCCATTACCGCCAGCTATCAGGCGACGCCGCAGGGCTTTGCCACGCGCGGTCTCGACGAAGCGCAGTCACTGGCGTTGATCGCCCAGAGCGTGGAACTGGCGCGTCGCGCCCGTGAGGACTATCTGGCGGTGCGCCCTGATGCGAAAACGCTGCTGGTGGCCGGTTCGGTAGGTCCATATGGCGCTTTCCTGGCGGATGGCTCGGAATATCGCGGCGACTATGCGTTGCCGGAAGCGGAGATGATGGCGTTTCACCGCCCGCGCGTGCAGGCTCTGCTGGCAGCCGGTGCCGATCTGCTGGCCTGCGAAACGTTGCCGTCGTTTGCCGAAGCGCAGGCGCTGGTGAAGCTGCTGGCGGAATTCCCCGAAGGCCGCGCGTGGTTTACCTTTACGCTGCGTGATGCCGGGCACATCAGCGACGGCACGCCGCTGTCAGAAGTGGTGAGCTGGCTGAATCAGCAGCCACAGGTGATAGCCATTGGGATCAACTGCGTGGCACTGGAGAGCGTGACGCCTGCGCTGCAGCAGTTGCAGAGGCTGACCGACAAGCCGCTGGTGGTCTATCCCAACTCCGGCGAGCAGTATGACGCCGGCAGCAAAACCTGGCACTCCGCGCCGTCGGGCTGCACGCTGCATGACAAGCTGGATGAGTGGCAGCAGGCGGGCGCGAAGCTGATTGGCGGCTGCTGTCGCACCTCACCCAACGACATCGCGGCTATCGCCCGCGCTTGTCAACCGCAATAAGCTGGCTGAATCGGGCGATGATAGCCCGATTGAGGCGGAGAGGGCGGTCTACACTCTGATCACTGATCACTCTGTGGACCCCTTCATGAAACAGCGAATTCTGGCCCTGGCCGCCGCGCTGCTGCTTAGCGGCTGTGCCACCATTGTCGGCAATGAAACCCAACTGGTGCGCATCGACTCCTTGCCGCAGGGCGCGCGCTTTACCGTGCAGGATGAGCGTGGCTATGCGGTTGCGCAGGGTTTCACGCCGCAGACCGTTGAACTGGAAAAATCTACCGGCCGCTACTTCGGCAAAAAGCACTACCTGCTGATGCTGGAAAGCCCGGGCTACGTGCCGGTCACGGTGCCTATCGAGGCACGCGCTAACCTGTGGTATCTGCTGGGCAATATCCCGCTGGGTGGCTTCCCCGGCTGGCTGCTGGTCGATCCCTTCTATGGCGGCATGTACGACCTCAAGCCTGAACACCCGCGTCCCTTTATGAACCCGGTTGGCGCGCGCGGCTGATTACTGCGCGGTCGGCTTCACCATTCCGCCTGGCGTTTTATGGCGTTCCAGATACTGATGCTGGAAAATGCACATGCGGATGGTGTTGCGGTACTCCCCGTTGATGAAAAACTCATGTATAAGCACGCCTTCGATCTCGAAGCCGAGCTTGGTGTAGATGTGGATCGCCTTTTCGTTCTCCTGATCGACAATCAGGTAGAGCTTATAGAGATTCAGCACCGAGAAGCCGTAATCCATCGCCAGCTTTGCCGCCTGCGTGGCCAGCCCTTTGCCCTGATGGGCCGGATCGATGATGATCTGAAATTCGGCGCGGCGGTGCACATGGTTAATCTCGACCAGTTCCACTAATCCCGCTTTCTGCCCCTCGTGCTCCACCACAAAGCGACGTTCCGTCTGATCGTGAATGTGCTTGTTGTAGAGATCGGACAGCTCCACAAACGCCTCATACGGCTCCTCGAACCAGTAACGCATCACGCTGGCGTTATTATCGAGCTGATGGACAAAGTGCAGATCTTCCCGCTCCAGCGGACGCAGTTTTACCGTCATCGTCTGACTCCTTTTCAGAAAAATTGCCGCGAGTATACCGCATCAGCCTGACGCTGCGTTTTGTGCAGTGGGAGATCGTTGCTGGCTTCAGCGAACCGCGTGCCGTTCTGGCAGAGGAGAGGAGGGTTAAAAGCGGGTAAAAAGGGGTGTTGAGAAGGGCGGGCGAATGCAGCAAAGCCGGACGGCAGATCAGCGCCGTCCGGCCTGGGATCAGGCAGAGATCTGTTCGATGATACGACCCTGCGCCATACGCACCGCGCGATCGCACATGTGATCGATAACATCGGGATCGTGACTGACCAGCACCATAGTCAGGCCATCCTGCTGTTTCAGATCGTTGAGCAGATTAAGGATCTCCGCCTGCACCGACATATCCAGCGCCGATGTCGGCTCATCCAGCAGCAGAATCTTCGGTTGCAGCAGCAGGGCGCGCACGATGGCGACGCGCTGACGCTGCCCGCCGGAGAGCTGATGCGGATAACGATCTGCCAGCGCAGGATCGAGTCCGACGTGACGGAAACCCTGATCGATACGATCGCTGATGTTGTCGCGTTTCAGCAGCTTCAGCGGCTCTGACAGCGTGCGACGCAGCCGGTGACGCGGATGCAGTGAAGCATAAGGGTCCTGGAACACCATCTGCACTTCCTGACGCAGCGCGCCGGTAAAGGCTTTGCCCGGCTGAACCGCGTGACCGGCAAGCTGCATCTGGCCCTGCCAGTGTGGGTTCAGACCCGCCAGCACCCACAGCAGTGACGACTTGCCGCAGCCCGATGGCCCCACCAGACCAAAACACTCGCCAGCGTTAACCTCCAGATTAACCTCGTGCACCACGGTGCGCAGGTCGTAACCCTGTTTATGGGCGACGCTGAGATTGCGTAACTCAATCATAATTCGCCTCCAGCGCAGCGCGATCCAGCACCGGCAATGTCTGTCCGTGAGTCGCTTTGCCCGGACGGCAGGCCCACAGCGTACGGGTGTAAGGATGGGTCGCATGCGGCAGATCGGCAGCGGGCAGCGTATCCAGCAACCGGCCTTTGTACATCACCATGACCCGCTCGCAATGTTCCGAGACCTGCTGCAAATCATGGCTGATCAGCAGCAGACCCATATTGCGCGCTTCCACCAGACCGCGAATCAGCGCCAGCACCTGATCGCGCATGGCGTGATCCAGCGCGGAGGTCGGTTCATCGGCGATCAGGAAGTCGGGATCGGTGATCAGGGCGATCGCCAGCATCACGCGCTGGCCCATGCCACCCGAGAGCTGATGCGGATACTGCTGCATCAGGCGACGCGGATCGGGCAGGCCGACCGCATCCAGCATTTCACACACTTTCTCTTTGCGTTCTGCACGGCTCAGGCGGCGATGCAGAATCAGCGGCTCTTCCACCTGCCAGCCAATGGTGCGTGTCGGGTTAAGGGCATATTTCGGATCCTGCATCACCATCGCCACGCGATTACCGCGCAGCTGGTTCCAGTGACGCTCACTCAGCGTCAGCGCATTCTCACCGGCGACCTGAAGCTGGCTGGCCTGCAGATGCAGCGCGGGGGAGAGTAAGCCCATCAGGCTGCGGGCGGTCAGTGACTTGCCGGAACCGGACTCACCGACCAGCGCCACGCGCTCACGGCCCACGGAAAAGCTGAGGTTATCGACCAGCAGCGCTTCATCGCTGCGAATGGTCAGCCCTTCGGCATGGAGCAGATTATTTTGCATGTCGGGTATCCAGTCGGTCGCGCAGGCCATCGCCTGTCAGGTTAAAGGCCAGGCTGGCAAACAGAATGGCCGCGCCCGGCGCGGCAGCAACCCACCACTGATCGAAGATCACTTTACTGCCTTCGGCGACCATCGAACCCCATTCTGCCGTCGGCGGCTGAACGCCCATGCCGAGGAAGCCGAGTCCGGCCGCGGCCAGGATAATCCCGCCCAGGCTCAGCGCGGCGCGGACTACCGCAGTCGGCATACAGAGCGGCAGGATATGACCGAACATCAGGCGAAAGCCGGTAATCCCCTGCATCCGCGCGGCGGCCAGGTAGTCGCTGCGGCGCAGTGCCAGGGTTTCAGCGCGTGCCTGACGGGCAAACGGCGGCCAGCTGGTCAGCGCCAGTGCCAGCGCGCCGTTCATCAGGCCAGGGCCGAGAATCGCCACTAGCGCCAGCGCGATCACCAGGTTCGGCAGCGACAGGAAGATATCGGTAATGCGCATCAGCAGGCGTTCAGTCCAGCCGCCAACGTACCCGGCGGTGATGCCGATCAGCAGTCCGGCCGGAATAGTCAGCACCAGGATCAGCGACACCAGCAGCAATGTCGGACGGGCGCCGTAAATCACGCGCGACAGCAGATCGCGGCCAAAGCCGTCGGTGCCGAACCAGTGCTGCGCTGACGGCGCCAGCAGGCGGCTCGACATGGTCTGTACATTCGGGTCGAATGGCGCAATCAGCGGTGCCAGCAGCGCCATCAGGATAAGAATCGCGACCAGCGTCAGCCCAACGGTTAACGAGGTCATGCGTTGACGGCGACGGCGTGGCCGCAGCGTTTCGAGTTCAGAGAGTTGTTGCGTCATCGGGTTCTCGGATCGGTTAACCAGGTTAAAACATCCGCCAGGGTATTAATCAGGATAAAGCAGCTGCCGATCAACAGGGTTGAGCCCAGAATCGCCGGCACATCGCCGGAGAACAGCGCATTGGTCATGTAGCGACCCACACCCGGCCAGGCGAAGACGGTTTCGGTGAGCACCGAGCCTTCCAGCAGCGTGGCGTAGGAGAGGGCGATGACCGTCACCAGGGTGCCCAGCACATTGGGGAAGATATGGCGCAGCAGGATGCGTACCCGACCCGCGCCTTTGGCACGCGCCAGCACCACATACTCTTTGCTGCTCTCTTCCAGCAGCGCAGCACGCAGCAGGCGGGTGATGCCCGCCATCGCCAGCAGGCCGAGGATCACCACCGGCAGCCAGAGGTGCGCAATCGCGTTGCGGAACATCTCCGGTTCACCCGACAGCCAGCTGTCGATCAGCACAAAGCCGGTCTTCGGCTCCAGCGTATAGACCCAGATATCATCCAGCCGCCCCGGTCCGGCGGACCAGTGCAGCACCGCATAAAACAGGAGCAGGCCCAGCAGGCCGAGCCAGAACACCGGCACCGAGTAGCCCAGCAGCGAGATAAAGCGGGCGAGGTTATCGATCCAGCTGCCCGGTTTCCACGCCGCCAGCAGCGCCAGCGAGACGCCGAACACCACCGCGAAGATCATCGCGCAGGTCGCCAGCTCAATGGTGGCCGGGAAGGTAGTCATCAGGTCGCCGCTCACCGACTGATTGGTCAGACGGGAGACACCCAGATCGCCGTGAGCCAGATGTTCGACGTAGCGCCAGAACTGCATCAGCACCGGCTCGTCCAGACCCAGGTCATGACGCACCTGCGCATAGGTCGCTTCACTGGCGTGATCGCCGGCGATCTGCTGCACCGGATCAATCGGCGAGAGATGCGACAGCATAAAGGTGAAGGCGAGCAGGCCGAGCAGCGTGACCAGCAGCGATAACACGCTACCGATCAGCCGTCCGCCACGCTGCCAAAAAAGCCGGGCGAACCCGGCTGAAGGGACAGACTGTGCCATTACTTAGTGACCTGCGAGTAATACACCATGTCAGGGTTAATGCCCTGCACATAGCCTTTCAGGTTGTCGCGCAGGGCGATCAGGTTCTTCGCCTGCATCCCAATCACGTAAGGTGAGTTCTTCATGACTTCACGCTGCATCGCTTCATACAGCGCGATGCGTTTCTTCGGATCGCTTTCCGCCGTTGCTGCAATCACCTGCTTGTTCAGCTCAGGAATATGCCAGTCTGAGCGGTAAGCGATAGTTTTGCTGCCATCTTCCGGGTTGTAAGCAAACGAGGCGGCGTTGGTGTTCGGATCGAAATAGTCGGAGCCCCAGGCGTTCAGCGTCGCTTCATATTTATGCGCTTTCACGTTGGTCGAGACTTCTGAACTCAGGCCCGGCACCACTTCCACTTTCACGCCCGCTTTGGCAAAGCTGCCCTGCAGCGCCTGCGCGATATCCAGATAAGGTGGCTGGTTGCTGGTGGAGAGCTTGAAGGTGACGTTGCTCAGGCCCGCTTTCTTCAGAATCGCTTTGGCTTTTTCCGGATCGTAGCTGTATGGCGTGTCGTTGATCGCGCCCAGGAAGCCCTTCGGCAGGAAGCTCTGATGCACGTCAAACTGGCCTTTCAGCAATTCATTGGCGATGCCTTTGTAATCCCACAGGTAGCGTGCCGCTTCCCAGAAGGCCGGGTTCTTCATCGTCTCGTTCGCGCCGATGTTGAACTGGATGTAGTAGAGGGACGCCATTGGAATCGCTTCCGTCTTCACGCCTTTCTTGCCGTTCAGCGCAGCAATCTGATCGGCGCCCAGGTTACGGGCGATATCGGCATCACCCTGTTCCAGCAGCAGACGACGCGCAGCCGGTTCCGGTACGTTCTTGATCAGGATGTTCTTCATTTTTGGCGCGCCCGCAGGTGAGGTCGGGTTGGCGCTGAGCAGCACCACCTGATGCATCACCACTTTACGGATCTGGTACGGACCGCTGCCCGCTGAGTGGGTTGCCAGCCAGGCGTTACCGAAATCGCCGTTCTTCGCATTCGCCATCGCGGTTTTTTCATCGACGATGGAAGAAACCGGGGCGGAGAGCAGGCTCAGCACGTAGGTCGGGCTGACGTTGGCAGTCCAGCTGATCTGCACATGATTGTCGTCGACCTTCTTCAGGAAGCCATCGACGTTATCTTTGGTCCAGCCAAGCTGAGTCAGGATGAAAGAGGGATCCAGGTTCAGCTTCACCACGCGGCCCAGCGAGAAGATCACATCTTCCGGACGCAGCGGGTTGCCGGTGGAGAATTTCGCATCTTTGCGCAGTTCAAAGGTCAGGCTGCGATTGTCGCTGCCGGGCTGCCATGAGGTCGCCAGCACAGGCTTCAGATCCACCGGATTCTGCGGGTCAGACTGCACCAGACGCTGATAGATGTTAGTGAAAGCCTGAACGCTGGTCAGTTCAAACCCTTTGGCCGGGTCGAAGCTGTCGGCGTCGTCAGTAGATTGGGCAATCACCAGCGTATCTTTCGGTGTTGCGGCCTGTGCTGTGAAGGCGGCAGCCAGCGTCAGCGCCAGCAGTGATGGAATTATAGTTTTCATGAAATTTCCTTGCCTCTAAAAAGTTACGCGAGTTTACGAAAGGGCCGATGCGAAGAATAGTCGAATATAGGCTAACCATATGTCAAAAGGTTATAAGCGTAAGCGAGAGGTTATAAGAAGATCGCCATGCAGTTAACGAAGCGGCAATCTGAGCAGAAACAAATCCTCAACGAAACCGTTATTCAGGGCGGTATTGCTTTACCGAAGACGGCCTCTCTTTATAATGGCGGCAGATAACTTCAGGAGAATTCAGTTGGACAGTGATACCCGATTAACTTTAATTCTGGCAAGCTGAATTTCCTATGCTGCTTGCCGACCGGCGAGCAGCGATCCCCGCTTTAATTAACGATCGCGCTCCTTATTTTCAATCCTGTCACCCACAGGAGTGCGCGTTATGCTGCTGTTTATATTCGCTCTTTTTCCTCCGCCCCGACTGGCGTAGCCCAGGCTGCGCCCGATCGCCGATCTCAGACCTTTAAAACGCTGCGTTTAACTCACGCCGGCTATCCCTGTGCGCGTCATTATTTCCTGCGCAGGCGGAATAACGTAATTATTCCTGAAGGTCACCCAATTAAATAACCCGGCCACGCCAGGTTTTATCTATGCACCTTATTTAGCGTGCAGGACAACTATTGCTTTAAATCAGGGAGATGTCGAAATGAGCGACATGAAACTGGAACAGGTTGCGAACACGTCCACCGGCAACCGCGTTGATAAAAAAAGTAAAAAAATGTTTGCCGTAGCGCAGCAGGCAGGCCAGCACGTTGAGATGACGCTGGCCCATCTGCGCAGCCATCGTCAGGGCCTGACTCAGGCTGAAGCGGCGAAACGACTGGCTTTGTATGGCCGCAACGAAGTGGCCCATGAGAAAGCCCCACCGGCGCTGATTCAGCTGCTGCTGGCGTTTAATAACCCGTTCATCTACGTATTACTGGTCCTGGCGCTGGTGAGTTTTGTGACGGACTACGTGCTGCCGCTGCGCGCCGGTCAGGAGACCGATCTTTCCGGAGTGATCATCATCTGCACCATGGTGATGCTGAGCGGGCTGCTGCGCTTCTGGCAGGAGTTTCGTACCAACCGTGCGGCGCAGGCGCTGAAGTCACTGGTTCGCAGCCAGGTCACCGTACTGCGGCGTGAGGCGGACAGCGAAAGCGCACAGCGCCAGGATGTGGATATGAGTGAGCTGGTGCCGGGCGATATCATTCTGCTCAGCACCGGCGATCAGGTGCCTGCCGATGTGCGCCTGCTGAGTTCACGTAACCTGTTTATCAGTGAAGCGGTGCTGACCGGCGAGTCGCTGCCGGTGGAGAAACACAGCAGCGATGCGGGGGTCGACGGCGAAGGTCAGACGGCCAAAGAGCTGCTGGCATCACCGAATATCTGCCTGATGGGCACCAGCGTGGCCAGCGGCACAGCCAGCGCAGTGGTGGTAGCGACCGGTGGCGATACCTGGTTTGGCTCGCTGGCCTCATCGCTGACCGGCAGCCGTCCGCAGACCGCGTTTGATCGCGGGGTCAACAGCGTCAGTAAGCTGCTGATCCGCTTTATGCTGGTAATGGTGCCGGTGGTGCTGCTGATTAACGGCTTCACCAAAGGCGACTGGATGGATGCCACGCTGTTTGCCCTGGCGGTGGCGGTCGGTCTGACCCCGGAAATGCTGCCGATGATCGTCAGCGCCAACCTGGCCAAAGGTGCGGTGGCGATGTCACGTCGCAAAGTGATCGTTAAAAAGCTCAACGCCATTCAGAACCTCGGCGCGATGGATGTGCTCTGCACCGATAAAACCGGCACGCTGACCCAGGACACCATCCTGCTGGCGCATCATCTGGATGCGCGGGGCAACGAAGATGCACAGGTGCTGCTGCTGGCATGGCTCAACAGCGGCAGCCAGAGTGGCGCGAAAAACCTGATGGATCGCGCCTTACTCTGCGCGGGCGACAAGGTCATTTCACAGTCTCAGCGCAGCCAGTTCCAGCTGATCGATGAGCTGCCGTTTGATTTTACCCGCCGTCGGGTGTCGGTGCTGGTGGAGGATCTGACTCAGCATCGTTCACAACTGATCTGTAAAGGCGCAGTGGAAGAGATGCTGGCCGTCAGCATTGCCGTGCGGCAGGGCGACACGGTGGTCGCACTGGATGCGGCACAGCGTGCGGCGCTGCTGTCGCAGACTGAACACTATCATCAGCAGGGTTATCGCGTGCTGCTGGTGGCAACCCGTGATGGCGAGCTACACGCGCCGCTCAGCGACACTGATGAGCGCGATCTGATTATCCAGGGAATGCTGACCTTCCGCGATCCGCCTAAAGCCAGCGCGGGTAAGGCGATTAAAGCCCTGCGTGACAGCGGTGTGACGGTGAAAGTGCTGACCGGTGACAATCCGCTGGTGACGCTGCGGGTCTGTGCCGATGTCGGGCTGACCGATCCGGCCATGCTGACCGGCGATCAGATTGAGGCGATGAACGATGATGAGCTGGCGCAGGAAGCCGAGCACTGCACGCTGTTTGCTCAGCTGACGCCGCTGCAGAAATCCCGTCTGGTGCGGCTGATGCAGCAGAACGGTCACACCGTCGGGTTCCTGGGCGATGGCATTAACGACGCGCCTGCGCTGCGGGCAGCTGACACCGGGATTTCCGTGGACAGCGCGGCGGATGTGGCGAAAGCCTCATCGGACATCATCCTGCTGGAGAAGGATTTACAGGTGCTGAATGAGGGTGTACTCAAAGGACGCGAGACCTTTGGCAACATCATCAAGTATCTCAACATGACCGCCAGCTCCAACTTCGGCAACGTTTTCTCGCTGCTGGTGGCCAGTGCCTTTATTCCGTTTCTGCCGATGCTGTCGATTCATCTGCTGATTCAGAACCTGATGTATGACGTTTCCCAGCTGGCGCTGCCGTGGGACAAGGTTGACCGTGAGTTTCTGAATAAGCCGCGTAAATGGGATGCCGGCAACATCAAACGCTTCATGCTGTGGATGGGCCCGACCTCGTCAATTTTTGACGTCACCACCTTTGCGCTGATGTGGTTTGTTTTCGGCGCTAACCATGCAGGCGTGCAGTCGCTGTTCCAGTCCGGCTGGTTTATCGAGGGGCTGCTGTCACAGACGCTGGTAGTGCATATGCTGCGTACCCGGAAGATTCCGTTTATCCAGAGTCGCGCCACCTTACCGGTGATGCTGACTACGCTGGCGGTGATGGCGCTGGGCATCCTGATCCCGTTCTCCCCGCTGGGTGCGATGGTCGGTCTGGTGCCACTGCCATGGCAATATTTCCCGTGGCTGGTGCTGACGCTGTTCAGCTACTGCCTGGTGGCACAGGGCATGAAGCGTTTCTACATCCGTCGCTTTGGTCAGTGGTTCTAGGGAGGAGACGATGAAAAAAAGCAGGCTCGATACGGTATTTGTCGGCGTGATGATCATCGGCTTAACTCTGATTGCGCTGACGGTCATCGTGCGGTGATGGCGTTGTGATAGTGCGGGAAGTGAGAGGCAGCGAGGCGACTCGCTGCCTTTTTTTAATGATGCAGTTACTCTTCGTCGCGCTCACGGCTGGCGCGCTGGCGCTCGTAATATTCATCTTCTGCGGTGATGATCTCATCCATCAGAGAATCCATATCGACCACGCGCTCCTCTTCCACAAACTTCCCGGTAAGCGGCGTTTCCGGGGTGAGCTTGCCATCTTCATAGAGCAGCCAGATCTCTTTGGCATAGCGCGTCTTCAACAGCTGTGGAGCGAACTGACCGTAGTAGGAGGTGATGTTGTCTACGTCACGTTCAAACATCGACTCGGCATGGTTATTGGCCGCCGCATCGACCGCCTGTGGCAGGTCGATAATCACCGGCCCCTGTTCGTCCAGCAGCACGTTGAACTCGGATAAGTCACCGTGAACGATACCGGCACAGAGCATACGGACGATGTTGCGGATCATGGTGTGGAAATCCGTCACCGCCTGCTCTTCAGACAGAGAGACATCGCTGAGACGTGGCGCGACCGAGCCATTGGCATCGGTCACCAGCTCCATCAGTAACACACCGTCGATGCAGAGATAAGGCTGTGGCACGCGAACACCGGCGTTCGCCAGGCGGAACAGGGCATCTACTTCGGCGGTCTGCCAGGACTCTTCCTGCTGCTTACGGCCGAACTTTGTGCCTTTCTGCATGGCGCGGGCGTTACGGCTGTTACGGGTTTTACGACCTTCCTGATACTGCACGGCCTGCTTGAAGCTACGCTGGGTCGCTTCTTTATAGACTTTGGCGCACTGCACCTTGCCGCCGCATAGCACGGTATAGACGTCTGCTTCTTTGCCGCTTTTCAGCCGCTGCAGGACATCGTCAATCAGGCCGTCATCGACCAGGGGCTGGATTCTGTTTGGGATTTTCATGCGGCTTTATACCTTATTTCACCCGCTTTTCGTATCACTTTGCGATGATGGAAAACATTGGCAATGACTGAACAAAGTATCCGATTCTACCCTGGAAAGTCGCTTTGTGGGGATGAACCTTAATGACCTGCGCTTTTGACCTTTGTTTTATCATAAACAAGGGATTAGGGGGGAGTGCAGGGCGGTTTTATCTGCCAGAGGAAGACGTTGTCGCGGAGCAGCCCGGCGCACAGGAATTTTGGGTCAGAGAAATGTGCCTGAATAGCAGGCTGGTGGGGGCTTCAGGGCCGAAACCCTGCAAACAGAATTCCGGCCTGCCTGCGGGATTACTTCAGGCCTTTAAGCACTTTTACCGTGCTTTCAATGTCGATCTCATCTTCGGAGAAGATCAGGGTCGTTCCCTGGAAGGTAGTCACCGCCAGCTTTTTCAGTGAGCGCATTTCACTGGCATTTGGGCCAGACTTCGGACGGATGTTATTCAGCAACAGACCCACTGACAGCACCGCGTTCTCTTTGTCGACACCGGCATCAACCGGGACTTCTTCGTTATAGACTAGGTAAGACTTAATCGAGGTGATCTTAAGACGCTCGCCTGCGATATAGATGTATTTGCTGGTTGGCGCGACCTTCACCGCATAGGCGGATAAGCCTTTGTTGTTGGTGGTGGGTTCAAACGTCACCGCCGCATCTTTCTTTATCAGATCAGGATTGGCGACCTTAATCACATGAAAATAGCGGTTATCGCCGTTTTCATCTTTGATAAAGCCAAAACCTTTATCTTCAAACCAGGTTGTGATCGTTCCGTTCATCGCCATTTTTGCCTGCTTAATCTACTCAGTTTTTTACAGCGCGCAGTGTAAATCACAATGCCTGCGCAGACTATATAAGTCTGGATGATAATTTTCGTCTGCGCCAGAGGGAGTGGGGCGGATGCTACGCGCGGAGGGGAATGCGGTGTTCAGTCTTGCGGCTTAACCGGCAGACAAGGTAAACCGCGTCTGCCGGTGAGGGGCTGTTACTCGTTGCCCCAGCGGTTCAGGAACTCAGCAATCTCATCGATACGCTCTTCGCTGATACCCGCTTCACGCGCCATATCCTGCTGCGACTCTTCACTGATCTCTTCGTTGTTCATCAGACGGGTGATCAGCAGCTGGAAGTAGTGCGCCAGCGGGGTACGTTCTTCCTCGCTCACGGGCTTAGCGGACTCCGTCGCGTACTCATCTGCGACATCATAATATTTGAGAGAAATTTCGTTATTCATAGGTTGTCCGCAGGGTTCAGGTCGGATTAAAGAGTGACCAGGCGCGTTGGCCCGGTTCGTGGCGGGTATTATTTCGTGTTTAGGCTGGGGCTGTAAAGGGGAACAGGATGCCCGATTCTGACTAGAGAACCAGCGGCGGTAGCTGTTTGAAGGTGCTGACTAAGCCTTCTCCCCAGCCTTTACGGATCGTCGTGAAGTACGGGTGATCTTCGGTAATGCGGTATTGCCGGGCATCGCTGAAGCTATCACACGGGTAGATCATAACGTCGAGCGGCAGGCCAACGGACAGATTGCTGCGCAGGGTCGAATCCAGTGAAATCAGTGCGCATTGCATCGCCTGCTCCAGAGACATGTCGTAATGCAGCACCCGGTCAATAATCGGTTTGCCGTACTTGCTCTCACCAATCTGGAAATAGGGTGTATCGCGGGTGGCTTCGATGAAATTACCCTGTGGGTAAATATGGAACAGGCCAATATCATCCCCGTTGATTTGCCCGCCGAGCAGCAGGTTGCAACTGAAGTCAGTTGTACTGCCATTCTGTTGTGCCTCACTGTCCCGCTGGATCACCTCACGAACCGTCTCACCTATCAGAGACGCGGCCTCATAGAGGCTGGAGACATTCAGCAGATTGGGACAATCCGCATTCCTGCTGCGGTGTCGCAGCAGACTGATAATACTTTGCGTGGTCGCCAGATTACCGGCAGTCTGAAGCACCAGCGTACGATCGCCGTCCTGATGAAACACGTGCAGTTTACGGAAGGTGGAAATATGATCCACGCCTGCATTGGTACGTGAATCGGATGCAAAGACCAGCCCGGATGACAGGCGCATGGCCACACAATAGGTCATACCACACTTCCCTCAAAAAAAGATTTGCACGCCATAAGCGTGCATGAAGTTTTCACCATCAGCAAGTTGCTACAGGTCACTTTACATCATTTGTACGGCGGCAATCGCACACATATCTTCGTATCCCCCGCCAATCCGTAAACCGCGCACCGGACAGGCGTCCAGGTAATCAATGCCGACGGCAAGCTTAAGGTGTTGATCAGGTATACGGGTATTGTTGGTGATGTCAAAGCAGTGCCAGCGGTCTTCCACCCAGACTTCGGCCCAGGCGTGGGTCGCGACATGGGTAGAATCTTTGCTGTGCAGGTAACCACTGACGTAGCGTGCCGGTATATTCAGGCTACGACAGCAGCTCAGAAAGACATGCGTATGATCCTGGCACACCCCGGTACGGGCGGCGAAAGCCTCTGCGGCACTGTCGGTCACCAGGGTAGAACCGGGCGTGTAGGGCATCCTGAGCAGCAGGTCTGCCATCAGGTTTTCCAGGGCGGCCAGAATCGCCTGGGGCTGATAATAGCGCAGGGCGAAAGCCCGAATTTCCGCATCGGGCTGGGTCAGCGGACTGTGGCGCAGGAAGACCAGCGGCGACAAATGTCCCTGAGCCTGATCTTCAATGCCGTGTTCTATCTCCACCACGCCATGTGCCTGAATCGTAATGGACTCATGCGGTTCATCGAGTGTCAGCACATGCATGATGTTGCCGAAGGCATCCGTGGTGCAAACCGCTTTTTCCGGCAGGGTCAGTTCCCAGGAGAGTATGCGCTGATGAGGCGATTCCTGAGGCGTCAGCCGCAGATACTGGATACTCCGTTGCACTGCCTGGTCGTAACGGTAGTGCGTGTTGTGCTCAATGCTAAGTTTCATTGCGCCTCCAGATAAGTGTGATGAATACTTTCGGCGATCTCGTTTACCTGAGCGAGAAAGGCTTCCAGCCAGTTGTTCAGCCCGATTCGGCTCAGGTCTTTCATGGAACTGAAGCGCAGCTCGGCGTGCAGGATATGCGCCAGGCGGCGCGGCTGGTTGGCACGGCCACCTATCAGCTCCAGCTGCTGAACCATATCGTTGATACACGCCAGCAACGAACGCGGCAGCTCGTTGCGCAGGATCATCAGTTCGGCGATGGTCTCCCGGCTCAGGGGCTGCTTGTAAATACTATGGTAGGCTTCGCGCGCGCTCACCGCCTGTAGCAGGGTGTCCATGCGGTAATATTCGCGCACCGGATCGTCATCAATATCCAGCAGTCTGTTTTTCACCTCCAGCAGCCGGGCGGTGCCATCAGCCCGTTCCAGCAGCGTCCCGAGACGGATAAAGTGCATCGCGTCGCTGCGGAGCAGGGTACCGAACATGGCACCACGGAACAGATGAGAGCGCTCTTTCACCCAGTCAAAGAAGGCATCAGCGCCGTCTGAGCCGATGCCCTGACGGCGTATCGACTTCATCCCGATCCAGGTGGCATTGATACATTCCCAGACTTCGGATGACAGGCTGCCCCGCACCGCATGCGCGTTATTCCAGCCCATCTGCAGGCAACTGAAAATGCTGCTGTAATTCCGGTTATCCAGAGCGAAAAAACTGACCAGATTGGGCATCGTCAGTGTCGGCCAGGTCTCAGCATACAGCTCGCTGGTGCTGGTCAGGTTGAGCGGTACCAGCAGATCATGAGTCCCCCCGTTGCGGATGGGCATCATCGACAGCTTGTTGGTAACGTCCAGCACCCGGGCGATATTTTCTGCCCGCTCCAGATAGCGGGCCATCCAATAGAGTTCACTGGCAGTCCGGCTCAGCATATATCATCCTCCAGTACCCAGGTGTCCTTGGTTCCGCCGCCCTGTGACGAATTGACGACCAGCGATCCTTCCGTCAACGCGACGCGGGTAAGCCCGCCGGGCACCAGTCGGATCTCCGCGCCACTGAGTGCAAAGGGGCGGAGATCGATATGACGTGGTGCCAGGCCGTCGTTGACAAAAGTGGGGCAGGTGGACAACGCCAGCGTGTTTTGCGCGATGTAATTCTGCGGACGCGCCAGCAACAGGTCACGGAAGTGGGCAAGCTCAGCTTTGCTCGCGGCAGGGCCAATCAACATGCCGTAACCGCCAGCGCCGTGAACCTCTTTCACGACCATTTTTTCGAGGTTGGCCAGCACATACGACAGCTCATTTTTATGCCTGCACTGCCAGGTTGGCACGTTGTTGAGGATCGGTTCTTCCTGCAGATAAAAGCGCACCATATCCGGTACGTAGGGGTAGATAGATTTGTCATCAGCCACGCCAGTGCCGATGGCATTGGCCAGCACGACATTGCCCGCCCGGTAGACCGACAGCAGTCCCGGTACGCCGAGCATGGAGTCCGGGCGGAACGCCAGCGGATCGAGGAAGGCGTCGTCAACCCGACGATAGATCACATGTATTCTGCATGGCCCGGCAGTCGTGCGCATGAACAGCATGCCATCCTTCACAAACAGATCGGCGCTTTCAACCAGCTCAACGCCCATCTGCTGGGCCAGGAAACTGTGCTCGAAGTAAGCACTGTTAAAGCGGCCAGGGGTCAGGACCACTACGGTGGGATCGTTGACGGGTGAGCTTTCGCGAAGCGTTTGTAAAAGATGCGACGGATAACGTTCTACGGGAGCAATGCGTTGCTGGGCAAACAGTTCCGGGTAGAGCCGCATCATCATTTTGCGGTTCTCCAGCATATAGGAGACGCCGGAAGGTGTGCGCAGGTTATCTTCCAGGACGTAATATTCGCCATCACTGTTACGCACCATATCCACGCCGACAATATGTGCATAGATATTGCGATGAAGATCAACGCCCTGCATACAGGGTTGATACTGTTCGTTAGCCAGAACCTGTTCTGCCGGAATGATTCCCGCCTTCAGAATATGCTGTTCATGGTAGATATCGTAGAGGAAGGCGTTGAGCGCCTGCACACGCTGGCGGATGCCGGCATCGAGCATGGCCCATTCAGCGGCCGGAATAATACGTGGCACGCTGTCGAACGGGATCAACCGTTCTGCACCATTATCGTCATCGTAGACATTAAACGTAATCCCTACCCGGTGAAACAGGAGGGCGGCTTCTTCCCGCTTGCGCTGTACAGCCTGATGATCAGCCTGTTGCAGCCATTGCCAGTAGGCGGCGTAGTGGTCACGGTGTTCGCCTTCAGCCAGAAGCATCTCATCAAAAAAGGGTGAAGCGGAGAGATTGATATTCAGCATCGTCACCTCGCGGACGTTAAAGGCTGTCATCTATCCAAGCATAAAGTGTGCCAGCCTCAGAAGAAGCGTAACGGTGCAAAGCCATGATGTTGTGGCGTTAAAAGCCCCTTTATGGTGCAGGCCTGGCGCGGGCGTGTCTTAATATGGCGCTTAGTGTGTCGTGAGGGGGCAAAAAACTGGCCAATGTTCTGGCGTTTGTCAGCAGCACCGTTTTAATTCATCAGCCCTCAGATTGGATGATGTCTGAGTGGGCTGTCCTCCCGGAATTGCCTCACTTTTCTGAAATGTAAATGTAATTGATAACCGTTCTCGTTTTCATTATTGTTTTCCCTTCTTCAGGGAAACGAAAAGGAATCGGAAGAAGATGAATTATCATCAGAGAACAGGTAAAGCGCTTTCCGGCAAACAGATGGCTGCAGGATTCGCAGGACTCACCTTCGGGTTGATCAGTGTGACGGCGCAGGCGGTCACCGTCACAGACGTGGCGGGACGCACGGTCACCGTGCCGGATGAGGTTCAGCGTGTAGTACTCGGAGAGGGCCGGTTGTTCTTCGCCCTTTCGCTGCTCGAAGGCCAGAAACCTTTTGATCGTATCGTCGGCTGGCAGGGCGATTTCCGTAAGCTTGACCCGCAAACCTACGCCACGTATCGGGCGAAATTCCCGCAAATCGACAACATCCCGCTAATTGGCACGACCAGCGCTGACACCATCAGCCCGGAAAAAGTGCTGACGCTGAAACCGCAGCTGGCGATTTTCGGTTTGTCGGGTCATGGTCCGGGGAAAGGCAGTGAGCTGGTGAAACAGCTGCAAAACGCCGGTGTCCCCGTCGTGTTTGTCGATTTCCGTACTTCTCCGCTCAAAAACACCCTGCCGAGTATGGCGCTGCTGGGTAAAGTCCTGAACCGGGAGAAGCAGGCGCAGGACTATATCCGCTTCTATCAGGACAACATCAAACGCGTCACCGATGTGACCCGCGACATTCCTCAGCCGGATAAACCGAAAGTCTTTATCGAACTGCGCGCTTCGACAGCAGATGAATGTTGCCGCTCAGCCGGGAACGGCAACATGGGTGACTTTATCGATCTGGCGGGCGGCGTGAATATCGCTAAACCTCTGCTGCCTGGCCCTCTTGGTCAGGTGAATCTGGAAAAAGTCATCGCCGAGCAGCCGGATGTGTATCTGGTGAGCGGGGGAGCCAGACCGCCGAAAGCTGGCGATCCGCAGGCCGGTTTAGTGCTGGGCGCGCAGACCACACCCGAACAGGCGAGCGCCAGCCTGAAGCCGCTTCTGGCGCGTAAAGGGATAAGCACGCTGAAAGCGGTCCGGGATGGCCGTAGTTTTGGCATCTGGCACAACTATTACAACTCCCCCTATAACGTGCTGGCCGTGCAGTTCTTCGCCAAAGCATTTTATCCGCAGAAGTTTGCCGATCTCGATCCGCAGCAAACACAAAAACAACTCTATAAACAGTTCCTCGCCGTCGAGCCGACCGGCACTTACTGGACTGAGTAAAAGGGACTTTGCCCCGCCTGCTAGGGCGTTTTACCTCACGGAGAGAAAAGATGGTTAAGGTTAAATTTACACCGGCTGTGAAAGCCGGGCTGCTCGCACAGCTGATTGCTGCTGCGATGCCGGTCATGGCGGAAGACGCCAGAGAAGTGAAAGAGAATGAAGATCAGATGGTGGTGACGGCCTCCGCTATCGAACAGAACCTGAAAGATGCGCCAGCCAGCATCAGCGTTATCACCCGCGAAGACCTGCAGAAAAAACCGGTACAAAACCTCAAAGATGTGCTGAAAGATGTTCCCGGCGTACAGATCACCAATGAAAGTGACAACCGTCAGGGCGTCAGCATCCGCGGACTGGGCAGCGGCTATACACTGATCCTGGTCGATGGCAAACGCGTTAATTCCCGCAACGCCGTATTCCGCCATAACGATTTCGATCTGAGCTGGATCCCCGCGGAATCGATCGAACGTATCGAAGTGGTACGCGGGCCGATGTCATCCCTGTACGGCTCTGACGCGCTGGGCGGCGTGGTCAATATCATCACCCGTAAAGTCGGCACGCAATGGCACGGCACGCTGAGCGCCGATACCACCGTTCAGGAACACCGCGATCGCGGCGACAGCGGCAACGGTAACTTTTTTGCCAGCGGCCCGCTGGTGGACGATTTACTGGGCGTGAAAGTGTACGGTGCGCTGGGTAAACGCGAGAAAGATCAGGCCAGTTCTGCCAGCGGCAGTACCGGTCAGCCGCGCATCGAAGGCTACACATCGCGCAACGGCAGTGTCGAATTCTCACTGACGCCGGAAAAAGATCAGGACATCACGTTCGGTTACGGGATGGATCGTCAGGATCGTAACTCCGACACGCTGGATAAAAACCGTCTCGAACGCGAAAACTACTCGCTCGGCCACACTGGCCGCTGGGGAGGGGCGAACACAGAACTGCGTTTCTACGGTGAAAAAATCGAAAACAAAAACGCCCAAACCATCACCTCAAAAAATAACGCTCTCGACGGCAAAGTGGTGATCCCGCTGGGCGATTACACCCAGTTCCTGACGTTCGGCGGCGAATACCGCAACGATAAACTGGAAGACGCGGTGAACATGAAAAACGGCGGCAGCACGCAGGCGAACCAGTATGCGCTGTTCCTGGAAGATGAATGGCACATCTTCGAAAACCTGGCGCTGACCGGCGGCGTGCGTATGGATGACCACGAAAACTACGGCGTGAACTGGAGTCCGCGTGCTTATCTGGTCTATAACGCCACTGATACCGTCACGATGAAAGGCGGCTGGGCATCCGCTTTCAAAGCGCCTTCGCTGCTGCAGCTCAGCCCGGACTGGCAAAGTGCCTCGTGCCGTGGCAGTTGTAATGTTGTAGGCAGTAAGGATCTGAAGGCGGAAACCAGCGAAAACGTAGAGTTCGGCCTCTATTACGCTGGTCAGGAAGGCCTTCTTGAAGAGGTGACCGCCAGCGCGACGGTGTTCCAGAACGATATCGACGACATGATTACGGTTATCCGCACCGCTAACCGCAGTCTGGCGCCGACCTATCAGAACTTTGCCGGTTTTGATGCCAGCGGCAATCCAATCTTCCGCTATTACAACGTGAATAAAGCCCGGATCCGCGGGCTGGAAACCGAACTCGGTCTGCCCGTCACCGACAGGCTGAACCTCAAACTGAATTACACCTACAACGACGCCCGCGACCTGAGTAACGGCGGCAACAAACCATTATCCGCACTGCCGTTCCACACCAGTAATGCGACGCTCGACTGGAAACCGCTGGAGGAGTGGAGCTTTTATCTTTCCGCTAACTACAAAGGGAAGAGCCGCACCGTGACCGACGGCAACGCTACGCCGGGCGGATACACCATCTGGAATACCGGCGGGTCGTATAAGGTGAATAAAGCGGTGAAGATCAGGGCAGGGGTTCTGAACCTGACTGATAAAGATCTCAACCGCGACGACTACAGCTATAACGAAGATGGCAGAAGGTATTTCGCTGCTGTGGATTATAGTTTTTAACGTTGAATCGTGGCCGGGACGGTTGAAGTCCCGGCTGTATTGAGATTTCGCTGGGCAAATTGAAGATACAAAAAAGCCCGCAAGGCTTTAATCTTACGGGCTCTCAGTAATTCGATGAGGGTAATGGTGACCATCAACCATGAAAATATATTCCTGAAAGCCTCATTCCTCTGACGAGATCTGACGAACAGTTATCAGGAATTCATGAGCAGTGGTTTCCCAAAGTTCAGGGGCAAAATCAAACCCATATCGTTTCCTGAACTCCTCTTCAACACCGTCACCATAGGCGGAGATAAAATCATCAACTTCTTCGACGAGATCTTTGAGCATCCAGTCCGGTACTGACTTTTTGAATAGCCGTACTATGCCTTCGACTGTATCCTCGCCATCATTGATGATGTCCGCGTCCTGGTTGAAATAACCGAAAATCAGTTGGTCAAGAAAGTGGAATTTTTGCATTTTGTACCTATAGATCCGGGAATGCAGTGAGAATGTAATAGGGTTTGCCGTTATATTGATGAAACTCGATAACAATTCTCACATTTGTCATGACTATTCGCTGGTTACTCCCGCGCCGAAAACCGTAGCCAATCGCTTTGCCAGATGCATTGCGTATAGTTAGCCTGGCTCCCTGCCTGCCTCCGCTAAGGACCGATTTTATAACGTCCCGATTAGCAAAAATCGCTCTCGATATGGCTTCTTCGGCTACCTGCACGTTGGTAAAGGTGGTGGAATACTGCAAACGCTTATTGGCTTCAAAGCGGGATAATAGCTCTGCATCGCTTTTGCCAACATGTGTGGAAAGCGAATGCCCGCCGGGTTTCAAACCTGTGACTGACTCATGCTCAGTAAGTTTGATGCGGCCAGCCCTTACTGCTGCTACCCGGCTTGCGCCGATACCAAGTGCAAATCCTAGTGGAACAGCGATATCGACAGTAAGGCCGATTTTCATCGCAGTATCGTCATCTGCTCCAAAGGATTTGGCAATTGCTGTTGCTGCCTCGTATGTTGCCGTGCGAGTGTCTCTGCCCACAATGAGCTGATTTGCAGCAGCATTAATGCTATCGAGACTATGCGCGCCGACGACAACACATCCTGCTTTTGTTAATCCGGTAGGTTCAGGTGCAATACACAGAGCAGTTGCACCAGCCAGTTCGAGTGAACCCATGACAAGCCCCAAACCCCCGAACAGGCGGTTACTCATTGTTTCCGCCTCTGTCACTGTCTTATCAGAAAGCGCGGCAGCAAGCTGAACAGGGGATATCGCGATCTTTATGCCATCATCCATAATGTGACCTCATGCGTTTAAAAGACAAACAGCACGATTGTATGCTCTTTTCAGGTGCGGCCAACCATTTCAGTGCCATAAATTACGTTAGTGAAAATTATTCAATTCTCACTGATTTTTGAAATGAGCCCGAGCAGGATAAATAAAAGGCGATGCTTAAATGCTGCGGCAGTGGCAAAGAGTTTGTTAAATCATATGGCGCCACGTTTATATGATTTACGGATGATCACTGACTCACATCCGCATAACGTGAGGCCATCGTTGCTGTGCGCCATTAAGTTAAGTATGAGTCTGGAAGAATTTTCTCCGATGCTTGCCGGAGGTGACCGGTACCGGAGTCGGAGTAAGCACGTGGTGAGGCTAATTGGCTAAGCAATGGCGCGGGCAGCAGTGGCCCTTTTAACTAGAATGCCTGAGCGTATACCAATGCCGTTCTGTCTGCTGCCTGATCACCTGCTCTGCTGATAGGGTAAAGGCGCTTCGGATTACCCTATCGACTACCATCTGCTTTGGCTGGTGCAGGGTTAGCGCTGATATCAATGTATTTTCTCAATCCCATGGGACGCCTTACTCCGGGAGGATCGGAAAAGGGGAGTTTAAACGTTGGCGATGCTGATACTTTTACTGTCCACGTGTTATCACCGATGAAGTGGAAGCTCGCAGAATGGGGTGAAACTTTCAAAGCCTCGAAATGACCTGAAGTATAACTACCCCCAATAGTCAGTTCCTCTAAAGTTCCCTGAGAGAGATCTAACAGCAGGAGCGTCAGCATCTCTTCAAAAAGAACGTCATCTGTTATGAATAAAAGATAGCGGCGCTCATCAATTCTTATCGCACCTTCAAGCACTTTTCCAGGGATGATAATTCCCGTTGAGATGCCGCCAACCAAAACTTCGGAACGAGCTTGGGCGGTATCTGTTGCCTCATTAACTTCTGACAGGGATAGTGTAGTGACTTCTTCCATTTCTATTTCCACCAGTTGCCCATTTCCCACGCCGCTAAAGCACCGCCGACAAATCCGCCTAATAGCACGCATACGGGCGCGCCAGGTCCACACATTAAACCAGCAACGGCACCGCCAGCCCAACCGCCCGCAATACCAGCTCCGTTAATAGCAACCTGCCTGCCGGTTTCTGAGGCTTTGTTGTCTGACGTATATATTTCATACACTGATATCCCGATAGAAAGAACTAGCAAGCCTTTAGCTGCACGGGATAGTTTCATCATTCTCAGGTTGCCCTGAGGATTTGATTTACCCGCTGACTCTACAATCGCGGCATAAACCTGATTTTTTTGCGTTTCAGATAAGCTGTAAAAATTAACTTTTGGCCCGAACATAGCGGCAGTTTTTTTGGCGACTAATTCATTAAGCGTTATGCCTGAAGTCTTGATCCTTTCTGCCATTGCCCTGCCTGGTGGCGTACTCCGGGTGCGCACCATATCCATTATCAGATTTCTGGTTTCCTGTGCCTCCATTGCAGCTTTATCCCAGCTGATAATGCCACTGTTTGCTTTTGCTCTTAGATCCTCGGCCATTTCTTTAATGCGCTTAGAGTACTCAAGACGCAGTCGGGGATCGACAGAGAGCCTTGCCGCTGCTGCAGAAACATCGCCTTGTAGGGCGTTCACCGCGCTTTCAAATTTCGCTTTGCCGTCTGAGTCCAGCGCACTAAGTAAGGCCGTATCCATTTTCACTCCCTGTCAGATGAGCAACTCCACGAATATAACAAATGTGCTTGTGAAATTGAAAATAGCCTCGTTATGCTATCCGCCGAATTTTCATACTGAACGGATTCTTGTGGCCGTTGGCCTCTATTCAGGCAGTCTGTCGTAATAGAGGTAACACCTGGCCTGATGCTGACATTCCCCATATAGAGTTCATTTGGCTACGACATGTGCAGGATCACCCTGCGGCGCGATATGTTGCCGGTGATGGCATTGATGCGGGCACCGTCACCGCTCCACTATTGCCGGGTTGGTTTGGATCACTTTGACCGATCACAGACACAAAAAAGCCCGCAAAGTTTTCACCTTGCGGGCTCTCAGGACTTCGATGAGGGTTCTGGTAACCCTCAACCAAGAATTTGGTGGGCTGGCGGGAGTTGAATGATAATCTTAATTATTTGTTATATGTGGATTTATTACAATTCAAAATTTTATTGTATACCTAAACGTATACCAATTGCCTTCACTGACTGTGTTCTAGCCAATAGAAGTAATTAACTAGACATACCCATTCTATCAACCTCGGTCACAAACTGAACCTTATGCTGGAAAGTATGGATGTGACTAAGTGCGACATGTAGAACATTATAAGCATAGGTTGTGAATGATGTGATAAATTCATTTTCTCTATGCCCATACTCTATCCGCTGCGGCTGTTCAAGCAACCAATATATCCGCTGGATGGTCTTTTTGACGTCTTCACTATTAACACCCAGAACGGACAAGATGATGCTCATTCGGTTCGTAATACTGTGCGCCCTTGGTTCCATATCATGTTTAAGTAAAATAAACTCTAGAGCCGATAAACAACTACGCAGACGCTCCTTTGATGCTAACAATGATAACCCTTTGCTGTGGATCAAGATGCTTGTTCTTACCGCTAATGCAAATTCACTTAACCCTTCCGTCATCACAAGTGATGCTGCGGCTTCTAGTAGGTCAGAGTTTAGTTCAGAAACTCGTTCCGCCGATAGACGCCAATATCCCACCTGCGTTGGCAAAATACGCTCATTATGACTAAAACCATTTTCTTGTATCGTCATTAATTTTGATACCGGAATATATTCTGCACCTGAGAGTGCTACTGGGTTGAAAATGTTTATTGAAAGTGCTGCTGGAGAGAAGAAAGTCAAAAGCCCCACAGCATCTTGAGCAATTTGAAAAGCTCGTTCTAAAGCAAATTTTGGTTCTGCTTCGATGGATACAGTTGCCATTGCATATCCTTGAAAGTCTTGCCTCAATTTTTCAAAATATTGATCAATTTGTTGCTCTTGTTCGGGTGGGGGTGAGGGTAATTTACTTCGTAAATTACCCAATTTTTCAGCCGTCAACGATTCGATGTGAATTGGACCGAAGTCGAATGCCTTTTCTACTTCCATGTTAGCAATTGGAGCCCAGACTTCAACTGTCGTGACCTTTTCTCGAGCAATATCCCGCAGGCTTACAGAGAATGAGACTTGAACAGCCGGAAATTGTTGTCTCACCCAATCAAAGAATGTCATTTCAACAAAATCACGACTTAGGCTAGTTCGAGTCCATTCTGATTTCATTGCAGCATCGATTAACTTATCGAGGTATTCATAATCTTCCCCAACAAATCCATATGGTTTCCCATCATGCTGAAAGAATGAGAAGGCTGGACGTCCATCAGTATCCTCTCCCCAAAATGATATAGAGCCAATTAATTCTCTATCCGTAATGGGAATTGTTGGCCTTTTAGTTGGGAAATCTTGGCTATTATTCTTAAAGTGAAGCTCTTGAATTTTCCCTATAAGTTCAAGGGATATTCTGTCAAGCTCTATGCTATGATCAGATGTAGATATAAACGGTTCCTTATTAACCAAATCAGACTGCGCATCTGAGTTAATCTGATCGTTTGCAGAACGAATATCGTTGAATTGAGCTTGAAGTTGATGGAGTTCTTGTATATCTGAACTATGATGCATTTCTAGAGTAGCATTCAACCACTCATGGAATTGATTGACGAGCGCTAAATACTCTAACGTAAATTCATGAATGTCGAGATTTTCTCCCGACAATTCGAGATAGTTTCGAGCTACTGCCTTCCAATCTTTCCAGTCTAAAAGTGAAGCAGTATCATAATTTACGCCAGTTTCCATCGTACCCGAACCATTCTTAGCTCCAGGATTAGATTCAAACCTCAGATACATACTAGAATTTGGCAGCCCCTTATGAAGCATATAGTTGCGAAGGCCTTGAACGAACTGAGCTACAGGTGAATTAGCAAAAGTAGCATTAACTTGCTTTTCATAGGTCTTGTAAAGTGGAGTATCAATGTAATGTTTTCTCATGAACACCCGAGTATGTTCCACTAGAGTCAAGGAAGACGAAACGAAGTTGTGAACATGGCGGTTAAGTTCGCGATGGGCCTGTAGTCCAGCTTCACGATTATTATCCATCATCAAGAGTAAGCCTTGATCAGGATCCTTGACTCTATAAGCTGCCTCAATAAGCTCCAACGCATTCATTTGGAAAATATTGTATGAAAAGCTACGTTGATGGGCACGATTCAAAAAATCCGTGCCTTTTGACTCTTCAATTTTTTCTAAAATTTCGGCTGCACTAACGGTTCTGTTCATGGCAATACCTTATTATTCGATAGTTCACTTTAAAGAAGTAAAGTTCTTAGGTGATTTTTTAGATCTACTAATAATCAATTCAAATGATTTTTATCGGGTGATATCGTGATGTAATCTTTGCGCTCAATACAATAATTTCTTGATAGGCGAGTTTTTCAAAATCACTAACGAACGTGACAACGTTAAGCTATTTTATCTATGGATTAACGTTCTGGTTTCTTGTCATCTACTCTTAGCACTTGGTTGAAAAATCTGATTATCATTAAAGATTAGCGACAATGTGTTAGCTAGACCTTAAGCGACATAAAAGTTCATAATGATGAAAATTTTGGCGCTTTAATATTTTCGAGCAATCAAAAGCGTGTTGCCTAAACAAAAGATTTTGCAGATAATCCGTCACACTGTACACCTTTGTTTTTTATTATTATATATCAATTGGTTATCTAGTTGTGTTTAGATGAAGGGTGACGCCTATACTTCACCTTGGGTGTAGCATAGGCGTAAAAAAACCGGCTTACGCCGGTTCCTGTCAGTTCAGACTGTTGTGAGTTCATCACACTTTGGCAGCCAGTCGGTGCTGCTTTCTTCCGTCAGATCCAGATTGGTCTGCATACCCAGCTTTGTCCGCCGCTTCATGTAGTGCTGTCCGTATTCCCGCATGATGCTCTCAAGCGAAAGGCCGAACATCTTCATGCTGAGCGGATTCTTGTAACTGTTGGCCTCCATATAGGCCAGATAGGCGTGGTAGAGGTAACGCCTGTGCTGAAGCGGCCTGATGCTGGCCTGACTGGAGGCGAGGCAGGCCGAAAACGCCGCCACTGATAACCTCAGCGAGCTGCGCCAGCGTAAGGCCGAAATGGAGCAGGCAAGCCGGGACAACCGGGCACGCTTCCGTAAACTGCTGGGACAAAATGGCGGAAGCGTCACGCCGGAGATGAAGACGCTGCGCGCGGAGTATCTGGAGCAGCAGGAAACGGCATCTGACCTTGCCGGGCTGATTGCCTAAAAGGAAAAGCAGCTGCCGGTGCTGGCCGACGTGACCGGGCGCAAGGCTAACGCTTACGTATTCTGTCATGAGGGCATCACGGATGAGCGCATTTATACGCTTATTGATGACTTCTTTATAATTCATGGCGCAGAGCTGAGCAGCCTGCTCAGAATGAAGTACAGCCAGTTTGAACGGAATGGCTCAACCCGCTCACCGGGCGTTATCGAAGGCGCGAACGATGCCGACACACTGTGCCGAAGATATGTCCTGAACCTTATTAAGCAATGGACGGGTGTAAACCAGCCACTGATGTTCCGGGATGACGTGCTGAGCGTGAGTGGTGCACATCCTTTTCGGGGAGCCAGAACCGATCGCAGCAAGCGTAAACTTTCTGAGCCGCAGACACAGAAACTCACCGAAGCCCGGCCCGTGCCGGGCTTTTTTACGTCCGCTGTGTGAGTGCATGTCTATGCTGCATGAAAACGCATGAGCCTCCGGCATCCGGGAGCGGCAGGAAAGGCCAGCGACGGCGCGGCTTAGAGCTAATCATGCATGTGCATGAAAACCGCTCCATAAAGCGGGCAGGCGTGGCGGGGCTTCGAGCGCGCGCTGGCGGTTAGGTAACAAAACATAACGCATCTCAAATTTATTTAGATCCTTGCGTCCAATAGGTGGAGTAAGTGGCGAAGCTCTTCATAGACAACACTGTTAATACTACTAAAAGTGGTAGTTTCGAAAAAAAAGCATTACAAATTTTTGCAGAATATGAAACATTAAATTACTTAATGTTATGGGTGTTTACAATTTGAGAGGGTGTTTATGAAAGTAAGTCTAGATTTAGTAATAAATAGCGGTGATGACGAGATTGATATGGATTATGCGCTGCAAACACTATCAGGTGCTTCTGGAGTCACAAGTATAATCACTGAAGCTATATTAAGAGGAAAGGTAAAGGAGAATAGACACCAAAATAACGAAATAAGGACTAATCTAAAACATTCATTCAACGGTTCTTTTGGACAATGTTTCGATGTGGTTATTTCTGACGAAAAAATTGCTGCCCGTTTGGCTAGCATGACTCGATCTGTATTTTCTGAGGTGATGAGCTATTATATTTATGAATCACTATTCCTTGAGGGACCAAGGTTAAGTGCATCAGCTGAAAGAGTTGTCTCAGGTCTTGAGGATATTGAGGATGAGCTGACGAAAGCAATCCGTAATAGGTTAAAGAATATGCATAAGATATCAAATATGTGCCATTATTCAGTTGACTTAAATTACAGAAAGCCAGGTGGAAAACAAAGGATAGCGACACTTGATGAAAGTACTGCGTTAAATATTACCGAGTTAATTGAATCAGAGCATGATCACGAAGTTGAAGCTATAATAACACGCTTCAATACTTTTACTGGTAATGGTAGACTGCTTGTACATGGAGAGGAAAAAACGACCTCCTTTGGTTTTTTAAATGGGTTGAAGTATGTAACTGATTCTCAAACGAAAATGATAACTAACAACCTTGATGCTAATAACCGTTTGGCAGAAGAGGAAAGAAAATACCTTTATTTGAAGGTTAGAGACATGACTATTAGTAATGGTGAAGTTGTAAAATATCTGATTGTTGAGGTTGATGAACTATGAAATACACAGGTTGGGCTGCGTCAATATTGATTCTAAGTGTTATTGGATTGTATTATTATCAATTTGGAACGGGCCCAGCCATTCTATCAAAAGGTCAAGATGTATGGGGGCAGTTTGGTGACTACTTTGGGGGAGTACTAAATCCCGTACTAAGTTTTGTGTCAGTACTGCTTTTAATCAAATCAGTAACTTTACAACTTTCTGCTAATGAAAGTATTCTTAAAGAGAATAAAAGACAGGAGTCGTTAGAGAAAAAGAAGTCTTTTGAATTTCAGTTTTATAATTTGATTGACGCTCAAAAAAGCGGATTTGATGATTTTTCACTAATATTTCCGACGCCTAATGGTAATGTTGAGTGTAAAAAAGTTGATGCAGTAAATAAACTTGAAAGTTTAATTCTCAGAAGTACTTCCAATGGCTTAACCGGTCTGGCTCTAACACAACTACTGGAAACGTTAGATGCTCAATCCGATGATAAAATTTTTGCTTTTGCTAGAAGATTTTATCTGATTATAAAATTGATTAACAATGAGGTTATTGACTCAAATGGCTTCGACGCTCAAGATAAAACAATGTACATGGAAACACTTATCAATTTGTCAGATTTTGCAATGGTCAGATTGATTTGCATGATCACTGTATATTTTAAATGGTCAAATGTAAATTACATCAATAACTCCAATGATTTTGTCGATGTTCTGAAGTCTACTGGTCTGAGTGATTACATTAGATCATTAAAATAGCCTTCTGAGATTCAGTGCTGCTTCATTTTTTCATCGCGAAATCTGACCACCAATTCATAAGTTCAACTCTTTTTTGTAAGTTAGTAGAGCGGTTATATGCTCGCCTAACCTCATTTTTGTCAGTATGTGCTAAAGTAGCCTCAATAACATCAGCATTAAAACCATGCTCATTTAATGCGGTGCTGGCTATAGAACGCATCCCATGTGCGACAAGCTTGCCTCCATATTCTATTCGTTTTAATGCTGCGTTAGCCGTTTGACTATTCATCGGTTTTTTAGGATCGTTTCTACTTGGTAGTACATGCTCGCGGTTAATACTAATGGCCGACATAACCTTCAAAATATCCAAGGCTTGAGGAGAGAGCGGTATTATATGCTCACGTTTAGCTTTCATCCGTTCTGCTGTAATCGTCCAAAGCTTTTCATCAAAGTTTATCTCTGACCACCTTGTTCCAGAAGCCTCAGCAGGGCGTTCGAGAGTTAAGAGTTGCCATTTTATTAGGCAACGGGTTGTCAGAGATAAATTCGACATAACCAAAGACCGTATTAAATTTGGCAGTTCTTCTGGTCTTAACGTCGGCATATTTTTTTTTTTGGCTTTTCAAAAGCCATACCTATGCCTGATGCTGGATTTGCCTCAATCAAACCGGTGTTAACCGCGTAAATCATTATCTCGTTAACACGTTGAACCAATCTGCGGACCGTCTCTAATGCTCCACGAGCTTTAATTGGCTCAAGTGCCTCAACTAAAGTCCTGGCTTTGATTTGTTGAACAGGTATTCCTCCAACGGTAGGGAACACGTCTTTCTCTAATGAGCGCCAAATGTCTTTCGCATAATCAGGTGTGACGCTTTTGCTTTTAAGTTGGAACCAGTTAGCTGCTACGGTTGCGAAAATGCTATCTAGAGCAATCTGATGCTGCTCCTCTGCAACCTCTGCCTGTACTTGCGGATCAATCCCATTGGCTAATAGGGCATGATAATCCGCTCTCAAGCTGCGGGCGTTGGCGAGTGAAAGGGCGGGAAAGGCTCCTAAACCGATCATTGTTCGTTGCTTCGTGGCGGGGCGTTGGTAGCGAAAGCGCCAAAGCTTTTTGCCGCTGGTTTTGATGACTAAAAAAAGCCCGTCACCATCATGCAGAGTCATATCCTTATCATCTGCTTTGGCGCGCAGAACTTCTGTGTTGGTCAAAGGGCGCGTAGTCCTTGCCATGTCTACATTTCCTGCATGAATTGGTATACGGAATTGGCATACATTCTGGCGTATACCAATTCATATACCAATTATCTCTGGATTCAGGCGGATCGTCTCGGATAGCTACAGACACAAAAAAGCCCGCAAAGTTTTCACCTTGCGGGCTCTCAGGACTTCGATGATGGTTCTGGTAACCATCAACCAAGAATTTGGTGGAGCTGGCGGGAGTTGAACCCGCGTCCGAAATTACTACACCGTCGGCACTACATGCTTAGTC
>Ga0308156_1000763_pt1 | contig 51688 bp, 42 predicted proteins | sample PhyAR2_FD_201041 | JGI IMG/M metagenome (GOLD analysis project Ga0308156, IMG submission 201041) | Phyllosphere microbial communities from UC Gill Tract Community Farm, Albany, California, United States - DLSL A.R2 | ecosystem: Host-associated > Plants > Phyllosphere > Unclassified | place: USA... | reverse complement strand
GTTTAAGTGATGATTCACGCGAACTGCTGGCGCGCTGCGGCGTTAAAATCAACCTTCAGCAACAGCGCCTGATTGCGTTTGCGGAGAACATGCCGATCGACATCCTGCGCGTGCGCGATGACGATATCCCTGGCCTGGTGATGGATGGTGTGGTCGATCTAGGCATCATCGGTGAAAACGTGCTGGAAGAAGAGCTGCTCTCGCGCCGTGCCCAGGGTGAAGATCCACGCTACTTCACCCTCCGCCGCCTGGATTTCGGCGGCTGCCGTCTGTCGCTGGCGATGGCGACTGATGCCGAGTACACCGGCCCGGAATGCCTCGATAAATCCCGTATCGCTACCTCCTATCCGCACCTGCTCAAACAGTACCTCGACAAGAAAGGCGTCAGCTTCAAAACCTGTTTACTGAACGGTTCCGTCGAAGTGGCAACCCGCGCCGGTCTGGCAGACGCCATCTGCGATCTGGTCTCCACCGGTGCCACGCTGGAAGCCAACGGCCTGCGTGAAGTTGAAGTGATCTATCGTTCTAAAGCGGTATTGATTCAGCGTGACGGCGAGATGCCTGCCGCCAAGCAGGAGCTGATCGACAAGATGATGACCCGTATTCAGGGCGTGATTAAAGCGCGTGAATCGAAGTACATCATGCTGCACGCGCCGAGTGAGCGCCTGGAAGAAGTGATCAGCCTGCTGCCAGGTGCTGAGCGTCCGACCGTGCTGCCGCTGGCAGGCGATGTCAGCCGCGTGGCGATGCACATGGTCAGCAGCGAAACCCTGTTCTGGGAAACCATGGAAAAACTGAAAGCACTGGGTGCCAGTTCGATTCTGGTGCTGCCTATTGAGAAGATGATGGAGTAAGCCATGGCCTTTTCTACCCCGATTGAGTGGCAGCAGTGCACCCCCGAACAGCAGCAGGCGCTGTTGTTACGTCCTGCCATCGCCGCCTCTGAAAACGTTACGCTGACGGTGCGTAACGTGCTGGAGCAGGTCAAGCTGAACGGTGATGACGCTCTGCGCGAGTTCAGTGCCCGCTTCGACAAAGCGCAGGTGGAAAACCTGCGCGTGACGCCGCAGCAAATTGCAGAAGCCAGCACCCGTCTGAGTGACGAGCTGAAGCAGGCGATGGCCGTCGCGGTGGGCAATATCGAAACCTTCCACAACGCGCAGATTCTGCCGCCGGTGGATGTTGAAACGCAGCCTGGCGTGCGCTGCCAGCAGATCACCCGCCCGGTGAAGTCGGTCGGGCTCTATATTCCTGGTGGTTCCGCCCCGCTCTTCTCTACCGTGCTGATGCTGGCGACCCCTGCCCGTATCGCCGGTTGTGGCCGCGTGGTGCTCTGTTCGCCCCCGCCGATTGCCGATGAGATCCTTTATGCCGCGCAGCTGTGTGGCGTAGAAGAGGTGTTTCAGGTGGGGGGCGCGCAGGCCATCGCCGCGCTGGCCTTCGGCACTGAAACCGTGCCGCGCGTCGATAAGATTTTTGGCCCGGGCAACGCCTGGGTGACCGAAGCGAAACGTCAGGTGAGTCAGCGTCTTGATGGCGCGGCGATTGATATGCCCGCCGGTCCCTCTGAAGTGCTGGTGATTGCTGACGAAGGTGCCACGCCCGCGTTTGTCGCGTCTGATCTGCTTTCACAGGCCGAACATGGTCCCGACTCGCAGGTGATTCTGCTGACGCCATCATTAAAGCTGGCCGAAGCGGTCGCGGTGGCGGTGGAGCAACAGCTGGCGCAGTTGCCGCGTGCGGCCACGGCGCGTCAGGCGCTGGAGAGCAGCCGCCTGATCGTGGCGCGCGACCTTGAGCAGTGCGTCGCCATCTCGAATCTCTACGGCCCGGAGCACCTGATTCTGCAGACCCGTCAGCCGCGCGATCTGGTGGAGTCGATCACCAGCGCCGGTTCGGTATTCTTAGGCGACTGGTCGCCGGAGTCCGCAGGCGATTACGCGTCGGGCACCAATCACGTATTACCGACCTACGGTTATACCTCGACCTGTTCCAGCCTGGGCCTGGCCGATTTCCAGAAACGCATGACGGTGCAGGAGCTGACGCCGCAGGGCTTCCTGAATCTGGCCGCCACGATTGAAACGCTGGCCGCCGCCGAGCAGCTGGATGCCCATAAAAATGCCGTCACCCTGCGCGTTGCCGCACTGAAGGAGCAAGCATGAGTCAGGATATTGAGCAGCTGGCGCGCGCGAATGTGCGCGCCCTGACGCCTTATATGTCGGCGCGTCGTCTGGGTGGGAACGGAGATGTCTGGCTCAATGCCAACGAATTTCCGCTGCCGGTGCCGTTTGAGCTGTCGCAGCAGACGCTGAACCGCTATCCGGAGTGTCAGCCTAAGCTGGTGATTCAGCGCTACGCCGCTTACGCAGGCTTAACGCCGGAGCAGGTGCTGGTCAGCCGTGGCGCGGATGAAGCCATCGAACTGATCATGCGCGCCTTCTGTGAGCCGGGTCAGGATGCGATTCTGTTCTGTCCGCCGACCTATGGCATGTACAGCGTCAGCGCCGAAACCATCGGCATTGAATACCGCACCGTCCCGGCGCTCAGCGACTGGCAGCTGAACCTGCCTGCTATCGCGGAACAGCTGGACGGCGTCAAAGTCGTTTATCTTTGCAGCCCGAACAACCCGACCGGCAACCTGATTAATCAGGATGACATCCGTCAATTGCTGATGATGACCGCGGGTAAAGCGCTGGTCGTGGCAGATGAGGCCTATATTGAATTCTGCCCGCAGGCGACCCTGACCGGCTGGCTAAAGGATTATCCGCACCTGGTAATCCTGCGTACGCTCTCAAAAGCCTTTGCGCTGGCGGGCCTGCGTTGCGGCTTTGCGCTGGCGAATAAGCCGGTAATCGACCTGCTGATGAAGGTGATTGCGCCCTACCCGCTGGCCACACCGGTGGCCGATGTGGCCGGTCAGGCGCTGAGCGAGCAAGGCGTTGCGCTGATGCGTGAGCATGTGGCCCAGCTGAATGCGAACCGCGGCTGGCTGCTGACTGAACTGGCTCAGCTGGCCTGCGTCGAGCAGGTTTTCCCCAGCGAAACCAACTATGTGCTGGCGCGCTTTACCGATTCACCAAAAGTCTTCAAAACCTTATGGGATCAGGGCATTATCCTGCGTGATCAGAACAAAAATCCGGGCCTGTCGGGATGCCTGCGCATCTCCATCGGCACGCGTGAAGAGTGCGAACGAGTGATCGCCGCGCTGCAAGCCTTTTCTGTGGAGCAAGCATGAGCCAGAAGACCCTTTTTATTGACCGCGACGGTACGTTAATCTCTGAGCCGCCTGAAGATTATCAGGTGGACCGCATGGATAAGCTGGCGTTTGAGCCAGATGTTATCCCGGCGCTGCTGGCGCTGCAGGCCGCTGGTTATCGCCTGGTCATGATCACTAACCAGGATGGTCTTGGCACCCCGGGTTTCCCGCAGGCCGATTTCGATGGTCCGCACAATCTGATGATGCAGATCCTGACCTCGCAGGGCATTGCGTTTGACGATGTGCTGATCTGCCCGCACATGCCGGACGATCACTGCGACTGTCGCAAGCCAAAAACCCGAATGGTGGAAGCCTGGCTGGCCGAAGGCGCGCTGGATACCGCCAACAGCTACGTGATTGGCGATCGCCTGACCGATGTTCAGCTGGCGGAGAACATGGGCATCCAGCCTATCCGCTACGGTGCTGACGGCCAGAACTGGCAGACTATCCAGCAGCGTCTGACCCAGCGTGACCGCCATGCGCTGGTGCAGCGCAACACCAAAGAGACACAGGTGCGGGTAGAACTGTGGCTGGATCGCGAAGGCGGCAGCAAGATTAATACCGGCGTGGGTTTCTTCGACCACATGCTGGACCAGATCGCCGTGCACGGCGGGTTCCGCATGAATATCGAAGTGAAAGGCGATCTCTATATTGACGATCACCACACGGTGGAAGATACCGGTCTGGCACTGGGCGAAGCGCTGCTGAAAGCGCTGGGTGACAAGCGTGGCATTGGCCGTTTTGGCTTTGTGCTGCCGATGGATGAATGTCTGGCGCGCTGCGCGCTGGATATCTCCGGCCGTCCGCACATCGAGTTCAAAGCGGAGTTCAACTATCAGCGCGTGGGCGACCTCAGCACCGAGATGGTCGAGCACTTCTTCAGCTCGCTCTCCTACGCCATGATGAGCACCCTGCATCTTAAAACCAAAGGCAAGAATGACCATCACCGCGTCGAGAGCCTGTTTAAAGCCTTTGGCCGTACGCTGCGTCAGGCGATCCGCGTTGAGGGCAATACGCTGCCAAGCTCGAAGGGAGTGCTGTGATGAACGTGGTGATCATGGATACCGGTTGCGCCAACCTGTCGTCGGTGAAATGGGCGATTGAACGTCTGGGCTACACCCCGGAAGTGAGCCGCGATCCCGATGTGGTGCTGCGTGCCGACAAACTGTTTCTGCCCGGCGTCGGCACCGCGCAGGCGGCAATGAATCAGCTGGAAGAGCGTGACCTGATCGATCTGGTCAAAGCCTGTACCCAGCCGGTGCTGGGGATCTGCCTGGGTATGCAGCTGCTGGGTCGCGGCAGCGATGAAAACGGCGGCGTGCCGACGCTGGGGATTATCGATGAGCCGGTGTCATTAATGGACACGCACGGCCTGCCGCTGCCACACATGGGCTGGAACCAGATTACCGCGCAGGCGGGCAATCATCTGTTCCGTGGCATCGACGAAGGCTGCTATTTCTACTTCGTCCACAGCTATGCCATGCCGGTCAACGCCAGCACTATCGCCCAGTGTCACTACGGTGAAGCTTTCACCGCCGCGGTGCAGAAAGATAACTTCTTTGGCGTCCAGTTCCATCCGGAACGCTCGGGCAAAGCGGGCGCGCAGCTGCTGAAAAACTTCCTGGAGATGTAATGATTATCCCCGCGTTAGATTTAATTGACGGCAAAGTGGTTCGTCTGCATCAGGGCGATTATGGACAGCAGCGCGATTACGGCAGCGATCCGCTGCCACGTCTGCAGGATTACGTTCGCCAGGGCGCGACCGTGCTGCATCTGGTGGATTTAACCGGCGCGAAAGATCCGGCGAAACGCCAGATCGCGCTGCTGAAAACCCTGCTGGATGGCGTTGATGTGACGGTGCAGGTTGGTGGCGGCATTCGCAGCCGTGATGATGTGCATGCGCTGCTTGAAGCCGGAGCGAGTCGCGTGGTGGTCGGTTCCACCGCGGTGAAACAGCCTGAAGAGGTAAAACGGTGGTTTGCGGAATTTGGCGCAGAGGCGATTGTGCTTGCGTTAGATGTGCGCATTGATGCCAGTAACCGCAAAGAAGTGGCGATCAGTGGCTGGCAGGAAGCGGCGGGTGTCACGCTGGAAGAGGTGATTACCGACTTTCAGCAGGTGGGCCTGAAGCACGTGCTGTGCACCGACATTTCTCGCGACGGCACCCTGAGCGGCTCCAATGTTGCGCTCTATCAGGAAGTGACGGCGCGCTTCCCGACGATTGCTTTTCAGTCCTCGGGTGGCATTGGCGACCTCAATGATATCGCCGCCCTGCGCGGCAGCGGCGTTCAGGGCGTAATTGTCGGACGTGCGCTGCTGGAAGATAAATTCACTGTTTCGGAGGCGATCGCATGCTGGCAAAACGGATAATTCCCTGCCTGGACGTACGTGACGGCCAGGTGGTCAAAGGCGTACAGTTTCGCAATCACGAGATCATCGGCGACATCGTGCCGCTGGCGCAGCGCTATGCCGCCGAAGGTGCCGACGAGCTGGTGTTCTATGATATCACCGCCTCATCCGATGGCCGGGTCGTCGACAAAAGCTGGGTATCGCGGGTTGCGGAAGTGATCGATATCCCGTTCTGCGTCGCGGGCGGCATTAAAACCCCGGAAGACGCAGCGCGCATTCTGGAGTTTGGCGCAGATAAGATTTCGATTAACTCGCCGGCGCTGGCCGACCCCACGCTGATCACCCGCCTCGCGGACCGTTTTGGCGTGCAGTGTATTGTGGTCGGGATCGATACCTGGTTTGATGAAGCCAGCGGTAAATATCAGGTGAATCAGTATACCGGCGACGAAGCGCGCACCCGCGTGACACAGTGGGAAACGCTGGAGTGGGTGCAGGAAGTGCAGAAGCTGGGCGCAGGCGAGATCGTGCTGAACATGATGAATCAGGATGGCGTGCGTAACGGCTATGACCTGGTGCAGCTGAAGAAAATGCGTGAAGTCTGCAACGTGCCCCTGATCGCCTCTGGCGGCGCAGGCACCATGCAGCACTTCCTCGATGCGTTTACTGAGGCAAATGTGGATGGTGCGTTAGCCGCCTCGGTATTCCATAAGCAGATTATTAATATTGGTGAGCTGAAGAGCTTTCTGATCGACAACGGAGTGGAGATTCGCGCGTGCTAACTGAACAACAACTGGCCCTTCTCGACTGGGACAAAACACAGGGCATGATGCCGGTCATCGTTCAGCACAACGTCTCAGGCGAAGTGCTGATGCATGGCTACATGAACCCGGAGGCGCTGGAAAAAACCCTGGCAGAAGGCCATGTCACCTTTTTCTCACGCACCAAAAACCGCTTGTGGACCAAAGGCGAGACCTCCGGCAACTTTCTGCAGGTGGTGAGCATCACGCCTGACTGCGACAACGACACGCTACTGGTGCTGGCGAATCCGATTGGCCCGACCTGCCATCTTGGCACCACCAGCTGCTTCTCGCCTGCCGTGCCAGAGTGGACCTTCCTCTATCAGCTGGAAGAGCTGCTGGCGTCACGCAAAACAGCTGACCCTGAAAGCTCTTACACCGCACGGCTCTACGCCAGCGGCACCAAACGCATCGCGCAGAAAGTGGGCGAAGAAGGCGTTGAGACCGCGCTGGCGGCGACCGTCAACGATCGTGATGAATTGACGAATGAAGCGTCAGATCTGGTCTATCACCTGATGGTGTTGTTACAGGATCAGGATCTCGACTTCAGCGCCGTGATTAACAACCTGCGTGCCCGTCATCAATAATTGTGCAATATGCTGCTCAGAATTTCGCTTTTATGCGTATTCTGAGCAGAGTCCTTCTCAAAAAATAAATTAAACGCTATTGTTGAGCATAATATTGCTCAACAGGTGTTGCCATGCTCACACTCCAGCTATTTATTAAGGGCCGCTGGTATGATGCCGCCCAACTGAATATTCAGCATCCCCTCCAGGGCCGTGAAAGCGCCACCTTACTTGCGTACGACTTTGACTACGCTGTTGAGTACCTTGATCGGAATGATTACGCCAGTTGCAGTCTGAATTATCCGGTCATGCTTATTGGCAGTTATGCCGCACGTCCGTGGTTCACCTTCCTGGATGACATCATACCTGCCGGTGCCAGCCGACGTTACTGGGTTCAGCAACTGGGGCTGCAGGGAAAATCTGCGGCTGAACAGGACTACTGGCTGTTGAAATCTGGCACGATTGCGCCAGTAGGAAATCTGCGTATTAAAGAGTCAGTCCCCACATTGCCTGCTCAGAGTCAGTTACGCGATCGGCGCTTCCCATCTGAATGGGTCATCGAACGTGACAGTGATTTTCTGGCATATGCACAGCAAATGGGTGCAGCCAGCGGCGGAGCGACCGGGGCTGGCGGAGAGGCACCCAAACTCTTATTACGCTGTACGCCGCAGGATGAGGTATGGATAGATACCTGGCAGGATGATTTACACAATCAGGATGCCCATTATCTCGTCAAGTATCCGCGCGGAGCACGGAGTGCAATCGACTGCGACATACTTCGCGCCGAATACCACTACTATCATGAGCTGGAGGCAATGGGTTTCGACACGATTCCTTGTGAGCACATGAAGTTGCGTGAAAGTAGCCGCTATCCTTCCTTATGGTTACCTCGCTTTGATGTGAGTTACATTGAGGGCGAAAAAGTGATGCATGGCCTGGAGTCGGTCTATTCGATACTTCAAAAGCCGCCAGGCAGCTATCTCAATCATTTCGAGGTAATCCGCACTCTGATTAAAAGACTTAATCCTGAAAGGGCCGCGCAGGAGGCATTCGTCATTGAGTGGGTAAAACGCGACATGCTAAATATTGCGTTTGGCAATTCTGATAATCATGGCCGTAACAGCGCAATCCTGAAACAGAACACCGGTATGTGGCTTGCACCCATCTATGATTTTGCCCCGATGAAGGCAGATCCTGAAGGCGTGGTACGAACGACGCAATGGGGGTCACCTTTTGAAGAGGGAGGATATTATCAATGGCAGCAGATTGCTGAGGCTTTAGAGGATCTGGTTCCCTCTGACCGATTACTGGCCGAACTGGCCGCGCTGGCTCGCCAGCTAACCGGACTCAAAAAGCGCCTGCAACTGCGAGGCGTTCCGGCATCAATTCTGACTATGCCCGCGATGGGATTCGATTATCTGGATCAGCGTATTGAAGGCTGGCAACTATGAAAAAAACGCTGTCACCTTTTGAACGCGAAGCGATGCTGCTGGACCTTCTTCAGCAGTTTCTTGAAGAGAAACTGTCACAGGGCGAGCTTCTGATGCAGCTTCGCAAAAACGTGCTGGGATTCTCTCAGGAACGTTATGCCGCGCTGGCAGGGATTAGCCGCCGCACACTGTCAGATATCGAGCAGGACAGGGAGAATACCACGCTGGCTACCCTCAACCGGGCGCTTAAACCGCTGGGTCTGAAAACCGGCATATTGCCGCGTCAACCGCATATGCTGCAGACACTGATGCTGCAACTGACCGCAGGAGAGAACCGTGACCACCCATGAAAAATTAATCGCCCTGCTCGACCAGCATCAGGCGCGCTATCGCCTGATGGAACATGAGGCGACCGGTAAATGCGAAGCCGTGGCGGCGATACGCGGCACCGAAGTCGGCCAGGGCGCGAAAGCGCTGGTGTGTCATGTGAAGGGCAACGGCGTTAAACAGCATGTGCTGGCGGTTTTACCGGCCGATAAGCAGGCCGATTTGGGCAAAGTCGCCGCGGCGGTCGGTGGACGACGCGCCTCACTCGCCAGCCCGGCGGAGACCGATCTGCTGACCGGCTGCGTATTCGGGGCGATCCCGCCGTTCAGCTTTCATCCCGACCTCAGACTGGTTGTGGACCCCGCGCTGTTTGAACGTTATCCGGAGATCGCGTTTAACGCCGGTCTGCTGGAGCGCTCAGTGATTCTGAACACCGAAGATTACCGGGCGCTGTGCGCGGCTGACGTGGTGAAGATAACGCAGTAATTGCCATCCCGGCAGCCCGGCGATACTCTGCATAAACACTCATCACGACAGAATAAGAGCAAAATCATGAACATTTTAACTCAACGCCTGCGTCAGACGCTGGCTGTGGCCGTTATGGCAGGCTGCGCTTTTGGCGCTCAGGCGAAAATCGAACAGGTGCGTTTCGCGGTCGATCCGACCTATCCGCCGTTTGAATCGAAAACGCCACAGGGCAAGCTGGTCGGCTTTGATATTGATCTGGGCAATGCGCTCTGTACGCAGATGCAGGCGAAATGCGTCTGGGTTGAGAGCCAGTTTGACGGCATGATCCCGGCGCTGAAGGCGCGTAAATTTGACGCCATCCTGTCTGACATGGGCATTACCGAAGAGCGCCTGAAGCAGATCGATTTTACCGTGCCGCTCTATGATACCCACACCCAGCTGGTTGCCCGTAAAGGTTCCGGATTACTGCCGACGGCAGAGTCTCTGAAAGGAAAAACGGTTGGCGTGGAACAGGGAACGGTGCAGGAGCGCTACGCAGTGGCGAAATGGCAGCCTCACGGTGTGACCGTGGTGCCTTATGGCGATCAGGCACAGGTTGAAAGCGATCTGGTTTCAGGCCGACTGGATGCGGTCTTCACCGATGCGGCGCAGGCGGCCATTGGCTTCCTGAAGCATCCGCAGGGCAAAGATTTTGAACTGGCTGGCCCGATTGTTCAGGATCCGATTATCGGCCCGGGCACGGCGGTTGGCCTGCGCAAAGGCGATACCGAACTGAAAACCGCGCTGGATAACGCCTTCGCCGAAATCAAAAAGAACGGCACGTTTGACCAGATTCAGAAGCGCTACTTCGCCACGGATATCTCTATCCAGCAGTAACCTTGCGGTCGCCCTTTTTCGTCCTCACCGCGATCCGGCACTATACTTTAACTTTTTCAGGACGGCGCGCTGTCGTCCTTTGCCGATTAAAGGACATTAACACGGTATGCATCAACAACATCATCCACTGTTAAGCGCCTCTTTAGGCACCCAGCGTGAAATCATCAGTTTCCATTTTGCTCCGGACCACGAGCGTCAGGTTTATATCCAGGCTGCGCTGCATGGCGACGAACTGCCCGGAATGGCGGTGGCGTGGTTTTTAAAACAGCGACTGCAGGCGCTGGAGTCCGCCGGACAACTCAAAGCGGCCTTTACCCTGGTTCCGGTTGCCAATCCTCTGGCGCTGGGGCAGCACTGGCACGGAACCCATCTGGGTCGTTTTCATACGCTCTCCGGGCAGGACTTTAACCGTCGTTTCCCGTCACTGGGAACGACGCTGGCGGCCGGGCTGGCTGAAAGCCTGACCCAGAGTGAATCGCAGAACCGCAGCCTGATCCGCGATGCGATTGATCGTCACTATCGCGATACCGTGCCCAAAACTGAGCTGGATGCACAGCGCTACACCCTGATGCGGATGGCCAGCCAGGCGGATCTGATGATTGACCTGCACTGTGACTGGGAAGCCGTGCCCCATCTCTATACCACGCCGCATGCCTGGCCGGACATTGAGCCGCTGGCGCGCTGGTCAGGCAGTGAAGTGCAGCTGCTGGCGCAGATCTCGGGCGGTGAGCCGTTTGATGAAGCCTGCTGCGAACCCTGGCTGACGCTGGCAGAGCGGTTTGGTAAAGATTACCCGATGCCGCGTGGATTGCTGCCGGTAACGCTGGAGCTGCGTGGCGTGCGTGATGTTTCGCCTGAACAGGCGGAGAAAGATGCGGATGCGATTATTTCGGCGCTGCAGGAAGGCGGTTATATCGGCTACAGCGAACCTTCCATTTCCGTAGAGGTGGCTGCACCCGTCATTGGCGGCGATGAACTGGTCCCGGCGAGTGCGGGCGGTGACGATGTCGTGGCCATCAATGACGGGCCGATTGGCTTAAACGTGCCAGACATCGCGGAAGCACCAGGAGAAGGTGGCGTTATCAAAGAGCGTCACAGCGAGGGATCGGCGGCATCCTCCCCTGCCCTGAAAAATCCACCTACGCCGTTAGCGGGCTGTGAATATATTCATTCGCCGGTGTCGGGTCTGATCCTGCATCGTAAACCGCTGGGCGCGCTGATTCGTCCGGGAGAAGTGGTGGCTGAGATTGTTGATCCGCTGACCGACCACATCACCCCACTGGTGGCAGAGTATGGCGGTATTCTCTATGCGAGACACTGGGTGAAGTTTGCTACAGCTGGCATGCTGGTTGTGCGACTGGCGGGTGAGCGGGAGATTCGGAGCGGGGATTTGCTGGTAGGGTAAAAAAAGGGCTTCCCGAGGGAAGCCCTTTTTAGTGATTAATCTAACCACTCGGTGTGGAACACACCGTCTTTATCAATACGCTTATAGGTATGCGCACCGAAGTAGTCACGCTGCGCCTGAATCAGGTTGGCAGGCAGCACTTCTGAACGGTAGCTGTCGTAGTAAGCGATCGCCGCAGAGAAGGTTGGCGTCGGGATACCGTTCTGAATTGCGTAAGAAACCACATCACGCAGCGCCTGCTGATACTGATCCGCGATATCTTTGAAGTACGGAGCCAGCAACAGGTTAGCGATGCCTGCATCGGCTTCATAAGCATCGGTGATCTTCTGCAGGAACTGGGCACGGATGATGCAGCCAGCGCGGAAGATCTTAGCGATTTCACCGTAGTGCAGATCCCAGTTGTTCTCTTCTGACGCTGCACGCAACTGTGAGAAGCCCTGCGCATAAGAGACGATTTTGCCCAGGTACAGAGCGCGACGAACTTTCTCGATGAACTCCGCTTTGTCACCCGTGAAGGCTTTAGCCTGTGGGCCGCTCAGCACTTTAGAGGCCGCAACACGCTGCGTTTTCAGTGAGGACAGGTAACGAGCGAAGACAGACTCGGTGATCAGTGACAGAGGTTCGCCAAGATCCAGTGAGCTCTGGCTGGTCCATTTACCGGTGCCTTTGTTCGCTGCTTCATCCAGAATCACATCAACCAGATATTTACCTTCTTCATCTTTCTTGGTGAAGATATCTTTGGTGATGTCGATCAGGTAGCTGCTCAGCTCGCCGTTGTTCCACTCAGTAAAGGTTTCAGCCAGCTCTTCGTTGTTCAGGCCCAGTGCGCCTTTAAGCAGAGCATAGGCTTCTGCGATCAGCTGCATGTCGCCGTACTCGATGCCGTTGTGAACCATCTTCACATAGTGACCCGCGCCGTCCGGACCGATGTAAGCCACACAGGCTTCGCCATCTTCCGCACGTGCCGCGATCTTATCCAGAATAGGTGCAACCAGTTCGTAAGCTTCTTTCTGGCCGCCAGGCATGATAGATGGGCCTTTCAGTGCGCCCTCTTCACCACCGGAAACACCGGTACCGATGAAGTTGAAGCCCTGGTCTGACAGTTCTTTGTTACGACGGATGGTGTCTTTGTAGAAGGTGTTACCGCCATCAATCAGGATGTCGCCTTTATCCAGGTGTGGAGTCAGTGAGGCGATAGTCTTGTCAGTCGCTTCACCCGCCTGAACCATCAGCAGGATACGACGAGGTTTTTCCAGCGATTCGACAAACTCTTCAACGGTGTAAAAAGGAGCAAGCTTCTTGCCCTGGTTCTCGGCGATGACTTCATCAGTCTTTTCGCGTGAACGGTTAAAGATAGAAACAGTGTAACCGCGGCTCTCAATGTTAAGAGCCAAGTTGCGGCCCATCACTGCCATACCTACAACGCCGATCTGTTGCTTGGACATTATTTACTCCTGTCTATAATCGCTTAAGATATTTAAGGATAACTAAAATATAAAAATATTCTAGCTTACAACTTTTATTAAGAGGTGGTAATTGGTGCTGAAATGATGCAAAAAAGTTTTATCATGAAAAATTATGATTTACATATTTCATTACAATGCCGAGAGTTTTTTATACACGTCGAGTGTTTCCTGAGCACAACGTTGCCAGGAAAACTGTTGAGAACGGCTGAGACCTAATTGCCGATATAATAATAATGTATCGTCATCTTCCAAAATTTCACTTAGTTTGAGTTGCAAATCTTCAACATCTTGTGGATGGAAAAACAAGGCAGATTCGCCAGCAACCTCTGGTAAACACGATGCATTAGATGTAATAACAGGAACTCCTGAACTCATAGCTTCTAATACGGGCAAACCAAAACCTTCATATAATGAAGGAAAAACGAACAGGCGCGCGGCTGAGTATATCAGCGGAAGATCGTTATGATGAACGAACCTGAGATATTTTAGCCAACCTTCATTCTGATAACGGGTGAGTTTTTCGTGTATTTTTTCACTACACCATCCTTCGTGCCCTACTAAAACTAATGGATGTTTGCTTTTAAGTTTATTAGGAAGTCTGCTATATGCATCAAGGAGAACCTCTATATTTTTACGAGGCTCGATAGTACAAACGCACAAAGTAAAACCTTGGTATTTAAGATCATATTTAGTAAGGATCTGAGATAACTGCGTCTCACTGCGAACATGGAAGTTATCATCACAAGCTAAATGCACTGCCTGAACCCTATTATCTGGAACCCCAAAGTAGTTAACAAATTCAGCTTTCGTATATTCTGTATCAGTGATAAAAAAAGTTGCGTTTTTAACTGTTTCAGACAATTGCTTTTGTAAAAAGTCCCGCCGTTTGGGTTCTATGCAGTGAGACATTGTAAAGGGTGAAAGATCATGGAAAGTAGAAATACTCTTTCCTTTAAATTTAGGAACATAAAAATTTGTACCGTGAAAAATATGATCTTCGTATGAAGAAAGTGCTTTACTTTTTAAGTAGGGCGATACCACTCGGTAAACATCAGCTGCCGGACCATTTCGCAAAAAAGAAACAATATTACTTTTTAGTGAATTAACAGATGTTGCGGAGGATATTTCATGTCCATAATTCAATTCATCAACTACAGAAAACCCATTCAAAAATTTGAGGTCATTAATCGAATTAAGGCCTTTAAAAGCCGTGATTAATTCATATGTGTAACGACCTATACCCGTTAATGGAAACTTAACAGAATCTGATGAAATTATCACTTTCATAATTTATTCCTTTAACATCAAACTTTAGAAGAATGACCTTTCTTTAAAAAGTAATCTTCAATATATTTAAAACTAAAGAAAGAAATCGTTAGTGAAATCGAAATCATACAAACGCCAAAAAACAGGAAATGATAGGGGCTTGAAAAAAACTCAATCTCATTTTTAACAAAATATTTTTTTAGTATATATATTCCGTAAAAATTTATGGATAAATGCCAAAGATAGAATGAATAACTAACCTTACCTAATAACTGTAATGCATTTAATATAATCACTGGGAGATTCATTGGACACACCAGGAAAAACAAAAAGGTAAAATAAGCACATAATGTACATAGTGATGACTTATAATGTACTGTACCTTGATAGCCATTAAAGAAGAGTATTAGCATTAAACCCAGTGATAGTAAGATTAAAATGGATGCAATTAATCTAGCTGGTAAACGTTTTAAGTATTTTTCAAAATACAGAGTAATGGAACCCAGAAAGAATGCCAGGAAAAAGACAGCATCACTTTCCCCACTGTATAACTTAGCAACATCACTAAAAGTTAAAACTGATAAAATCAAAGCAATAACGAGAGTGATTTTTTTAGGCCAAACAGCAAGTATGGGTAAGGTCAGATAGAACAACCACTCCCATTTTAAAGTCCAAATTGTATTTATTCTTAAATACATGTCATTAGAGAAGACATCATTGACTCCACCAAAACCGAACATAAAGTTTTTCACTATTGCTATAATTTGTAATACATTAAAATCCCTATCCTTATTTAGGATAAGATCTAATAATGTCACTACAGTTACAACAGTAATCACAATAGGTACTAGCCTAAAAAAACGTTTCAAATAAAAATTATTGAAATCAATTTTCTTATTAATGACCTGCCCCCAAAATAAATATGCTGTCAACATAAAGAAAATATTTACACCGAAAGAACCAGTGTAAGTTGACATAATATATCTCGGAGCGAGGTAGCCAAAGTACATAGTAGTATGAGCCAGAAAAACTGCAAAGCACGCTAATCCACGCAAAATCTCCAGGTTAATATTAAAACCTGGAATATATTTAACGTTGACTCCAACCTTGTTACTTAAGAAATTACAAAGAAAGATAGTATAAAGCAAAATTACTGAACTAATCAAAAGCAACAATACCTCTCCCATTAGTTCACCTTATTTAAGTAATACGCATAAATTTCACTTATAACGTCTTCAAAAGAAGTGGTTACAACAGAAGATTCATCAACTATCGCATTTAATTTTTTAGGGCAGCCAACAAGGCGCCAGATTTCATTCTTCCTGACAAAATCTGGATTAATAAAATAATTCAGTTTATGACCAGATATAGTTTCTAAGATATACATAGCATCACGAGCACTATAACCGACACCAGAGCAAATATTAACAGGTCCGTCTATTTGAGTTTTGTTAAGGATCAACTTCATCAAAACTCTTACACAATCATCTATTGAGAGATAATCTCTGACGGCATCAATATTACCAAGAGGAACATTATCACTTTTATTAGCATAACAAGATGCTAATTTGGGAATCAAAAAATTATCCCTTTGTCCTTTGCCAATAATATTAAAAGGACGAACGACATTAGTAATAAATTTATCCCTGTAAAGATTACATAGATGTTCTGTAACGAGCTTGCTGTAAGAATAATGGTTATTTGGTGAAGCCAGAGCTGCTTCATTAATTTGCTCCGCCTGATTATTACCATAAACTCCTGCAGTGCTAGCCACTATAACATTCACATCTTTACTACAAGTTTTCGCAATGGCATTAAGAAGATTTTCTGTGTAAATAACATTAGTTCTGTATATTTCAGCAAGATCCGAATGCATTACATTTGTTATTGCAGCAGTATGCACAATTGCATCGGGTTTAAAATTTGATATCCATTCCGCAAGTGAATCTTCACTCGCAAAATCGATATAAAAAGTCTTATTATTAACTTTTCCCGGGCTATTGGTTGAGCCTATAATTTCTATGCTTTCTTTTTCGAGCGCTGAGGCAAGATGTGAACCAATAAATCCTGTAATGCCAGTAATAAGTACTTTATTCATAATTCATCACTCCGGTACATGTAGACCAAGTTTAGTTAACAGAGAATTAGCACAATCATGCCATGTTATACTTTTCCAATTGTCTTTAAGGTTGCGCTCTAAAGAAACCCGATAATCTTCATTGTTAAACAAATTCATTATTTCTTCGCCCCACTTCGCTATATCCCATGGATGAACGAATGGCACTAAACCCTCACCTACTTCTTTTAAAGGGTCCACGTCTGATGTAATACATACTTTACCATATGACAAACTTTCAGGCAGGGTTAAACTCCAACCTTCATACATACTGGGCAATACAGTGAACACACAATTCCTGTAAAGCACATCAAGCTCCAAATCTGAAGGTGAAATATAACGAATATATTCAGAAACTCTCTTATCATTATGTAAGGATTCGAGGAAGCTTGATATTTTCCAACCCGGCTTTCCGGCAATTATTAATAAAGGAGGTTCTTGGCGATTATTTAAAAGGTTCAGATACGTTTTATATAGAGTCTCGTGATTTTTCCTAATCTCGATCGTTCCAACCGTAAGAATAAATGGTTCGTTAATCTTCAAATCTTTTAAAACAGCTTCATCATTCTCTGAACTCTTGCTCTCGGCGGAAACAATATCTGATCCGAATTTAATATAATCTGAATCATTTAATGACCAGCCATGCTTTTCAAAATATAAGTGAGCATCTCTTCGAGCGGTCGCTCCGCCAAAAATTATTTTATCGCTGGCCTTTGCAACATATTCAAGGAACTTATGATATTTGATGCTATTTTCTTCAGCGTGCAAATGAGGAGTAATTACAGGTGTTAAATCATAAATAACCTGAGTAAAATTAAAATGTTTATTTTTCTTTGATTCAATAATGAATTGAAGCAATTCAGTTGTCCAATCAATCCCTACAGATAAGACCTGGTCGCCTTTTTGGAAAGGAATATTATTAGGATCAATTCGTAATTGAATATCAATAGGTTGAGTAATGTCCTGCGGTGCACGTTTCGAAAAACCCAGAGTTTTGACTTTAAGTTTATAAAGTGACTTAATAAAATAGTCGGCAATAGTTTGCGGGAGTACACTAGAAAATAAAACAAAAGAATGAAACAGACGACCTCGGCGAGAATTTGAAAAATTATACGAATCCTGAAGCTCTGGGAAAATAATTGGATTATCGCTAGGTTTAATTAAATTATTAGGTATGCGGTTGCCAGAACCAGAAGACTCATAATAGCTCCAAAAGTTTTGGAAATTACGGTAACCTTCTTCAATGCTTGGAGCATCAAAAATTATTTTCAGCTTATCATGTGGAATAATGAATATCTGACCGTTGGCATAACCGAAAAATTTAACATTGATATTCGAATTTAATATTTCCTTAGCCAGAATTAGCTCACTTCTGATGATTCCGCTTACACCACCACGCCATCTTACATATGAAGTAGTAAGATCGTACCATAAAGTTTCATAAGTTGACTCATCTTCATATTGTAGAAAATCCGGGTTGGAAATTACATCATTGATTTGCTGAGAACATTGAAGCCAGGTGGTATTCTCCCATTTTTCTTTTATTATTTTCTCTCTATTATTTAATTCAATTTTATTAATTGAATAGTATTCAATTTTCTCTGCCCAGGCAAAAGCATCATAAGGGTTGATAAATTCGGTCAACCCTTCGCCAATTTCTTTTAAAGGTGCCACATCAGCAGAAAGACACAGTTTTCCATATCCTAAGCTCTCAGGAAGAGTAAGACTCCAACCCTCATAAAAACTAGGTAATAATGTGAATAAACAATGCCTGTATAAGCAATCTAATTCATCGTCACTAGGAGAAAGCATCAGGATACTATCTTTAACCCTAGGATCTCTAGCAATATTATCAACAAGTTCCTCACTGCGATAACTTGGCCTTCCAATAATAACTAATTTTGGTATATTTTCAGATTTTCTTTCATTCAAGATCGCGAAAGCTTTGTAAAGAATATCGTGATTTTTTCTTGCCTCAATTGATCCAACCGTAATAACAAACTCACCATTAATACCCAAATTTCGCAACGTTTCACTATCTGTTATCGAGTTTTCTTTTTTGATTTTGATTATATCAGACCCGAACTTGATACTTTCTCCCTCAGGGCTTCTGAGGTGATTTTTCTTTTGATATACCAGGGCATCTTGTTTAGCCGTTTCACCACCGAAAAGCAGGAAATCACAATGCTGTGATATCCATTCAAAGTATGACTTAAACTTCTCACTTCCGATTTTATTATATAAATGTGAAGTTTGTTCATTAATAAGAATAAGATCATAGACTAAATAAACTAACTTGATTTTAAATATTTTTTTATATAGCTCAAAAACAGTTTCTTTATTAGAATCCATCCAACCCATGCTTACTATAACGTCGTTGGACGAGAAATTTAATGAATTTGTAACATCAATCCGGTTGTCTTGAACAATAGAAGAAGGCGCGTTTTTAACATTTAAACGTCTAAAAATAAATGATAGTAAATCAATGGATTTCAAAGGTATAAAAGCAGCTAAAAGTGAAATACCCTGTAATTGCTTAGGTAATACAGATATGCCCATTAAGCATGCGCGCTTAAATCTTGCAGCTCTGCCAACTCCTGACTTCGCTTGTGCCTCTTTTTGAATAATGATGTTATCGACAACGCTACTAATTTTATTAGCATTGCTGTTGGGACGATTTTTTAAATAATCGGCAGTCACATCTTCCGTTTGCCATAACCAGTTAAGAGATTCAACTTCAATTTCTTTAATAATGCCATTTTTTTCCATGCAAAACTTTATATTTTTATTAATTGCATGTAAGTTTTTAGCAACCTCCAATTCCGCACGAACAATGCCAACTACCCCGCCAGTCCACTGCATTGAGGTTGTCATATCAAACCAGATATTCTTAGTCATTATTTAACCACCTCAACAATTTTGCCATGTTCCAGTCGAATTATCTTATTACACATTGTATTTATCATGTCTCTATCGTGCGAAGCCAGAACAAAAATCTTTGAAGCTTTTGATATATCTTTCATTCTTTGAAGGGCTTTATCCTGAAACTCAGAATCTCCAGTAGAGATCATTTCATCTACTAAAAAAATTTCCGGCATAACACTAGTCGCCACACCAAACATTAACCGCATTGTCATACCACTTGAATAAACTCTCACAGGTAGATTAATAAAATCACCCAAGCCGCAAAAATCGGTTACTTCATCTAAAAGATTGTGAGCTTGATGAAAATCTGCGCCTTGAAGCATAGCAACACGCAGAATATTTTCTTTGCCTGTAAGTTCAGGGTCAATGCCAGCGCCTAACTCAAAAACTGTAGTCACTTTTCCTGATTTTGATATATTACCTGCAGTCGGAGAGTAGATTCCTGCAAGTAATCTTAGCAGAGTGCTTTTACCTGAGCCATTATGACCTATAAGGCCAACACTATCCCCATCCTTAATATCCAGGTTAATATCGTCTAAAGCTCGAACCACAGTAGTTTTACCGGCCTCAGAAGATATACGGCCTCCCGTAGAAAGTCTCAAAAGGTTATGGCGAAGTGATAAAGTTTTAGTGTTATAAATAGGAAAATCCAAACTAACGTTATTAATTTTTACAAAAGCCATTTTAATTCCTTATAACCAAAAAGTGATATTTTTTCTTTTGTAATTTAATAGTATAAATCCTAGAGCCATTGTAATTACCGTTATTACCCCAAAACCAAAGATAAAATTATCTTCAGGCATTTTCCCTAATAACAAATCACGAATAATTGTTACGTAATAGGCGAAAGGGTTGTAATCAATAACCCAGGATGCAACCTTAATTTGAGTTGGCTTATAAAGAATCGGAGTGATAAAGAATAAAAGCGGTAGAAAAGCTGTTATTGTTGGTTCGAGGTCTCGATATCTTGCACCCACGAAACCAAGGATAACGCTTATAAAAAATAGATTTATGAAAAAAATCAATAAAGCAGGAATAACAAGGAGAGTAGTTGCATTCACTTCTATTGAATAGTAAATCATAACTATAATTATAACTAAAAAGTTATGAGCAAAATTAATAATATGTCTGGAAACTAATAAAGCCGGATAGAACGAAAATGGTTGTGGACTATTTTTAATTATGCTTGCATATCGCATAAAAACACTTGGAGACTCAGCAATACAGTTTGATATTAACTGCCAGCATACCAATCCAATTGTTAAGTTCGGTATAAAATCTTCACTTTTAATATTGAGAATTTGGCTCCACACAATACCTAACCCTAAAACACCAATAAGAGTGCCAAGTGTTAACCAGAATGGGCCAAGTATGCTTCGCTTATATCGTGCCTGAGTATCAGACTTAGCGAAGAAAAATATTATCCGAGATTTTTTAATTGTCTCGGCTAAATCTGTAAATCCACTCATTGATTAAATCACCTTATAATCCAGTATTTTCTTTGTTATATTGACCAATAACTTCTTTATAAAGATCTAGATATGCATTTGCCATTTGTTCTGAAGTAAAAGTTTCTTCATATCTTTTTCGGGCCTTTCCTCCATAACACGAACGTTTTGTTGGATCATTCCAAAGGGTAATGATGGCTTGCTTTAATTGATCAACATTACCGCCATCGACTACAATGCCGGTTTCATCATTGATATTTATATAACTTGTGCCAGTCCCAATTTCACAGCATATTAGAGGCAAATTGAAACAAGCAGCCTCAACTAATGAAATTCCAAATGCTTCAGATCTTAGATGCGAGGGGAATACAAACCCTACAGCTTTTGACAAATAAGAATATTTAATAGCATCTTCTCTCGCACCAACAAAATGAATATTATTCATTTTATTATTTTTTGTGAAGTCTTTAAGTTTTTTTTCTTCTCCACTTGCACCTAACAATACAATTGGTATATCAGTTCCTTTCATCGCTTCAAGCAAAAAGTGCAAACCTTTATAATATCTGAATGAACCGACAAAAAGGAAATAGCCCAGAGGAAATTTTTCGCTTATTTCTAAATCAGTAACTGAATTTGTTTCAAATTTTGTAATATCAGGTATTCCGTAGGGAATGATAGATACCTTTTTGATGTATTTTTGCAGTACATCACTAGACTTTAGATAATTGGGGGATGCTGCTACTATTTTATCAACATCACTGAGGAAACAATTCATTAATGGGTTATATAATTTCATTAATGATTTTTGCTTTATAATATCTGAGTGATAACTTACTATTGTTGGTTTTTTTATACCAGATGCAAAATGTAACATATCCATAAATGGGTATGGAAAATGATAGTGAATAATATCGTATTGTTTTGCTAGCTTGCTAAATTTATTCAATGCTTCAAAAGAAAATGGTGTTGATGCTATTTCAAAACTTTTCTTTGCTCTGTAAACATAATGGCCATGGAATGGTTCTACTTTATTACCTTCAGGGTTGTTTACACAAAACACCATAGATTCGCCTCCTGCAGCTGTTACAGCCTCAGAAAGCTGGAATATAACCTGCTCAATACCACCGTACGTTGCAGGATAATAGGTTTTATAACAGTGTAAAACTTTTAATTTTTCCATAACCACACATTTATCAAAACAAAATTATTCAGAAAGATCTCTAAAATAGATTTCCCATTCTTTTAAATAAAAAAGCAGCCTGTATTTATAACAGGCTGCTGAAAAATGCTGTCAGAAAGAACTATTATTTTTGTTTCTTACTAAATCTGCTTTCACCATCATTTCACACAACTGCTCAAGTGATGTCTTAGGCTCCCAGCCCAGGATTTTCTTAGCTCGCTCAGGATTACCTATCAGCAATTCTACCTCAGCTGGACGGTAGAATTTAGGATTTACCCTAACTAATACTTTACCTGTTGTGGCGTCAACACCTACTTCGCTTTCTTCTTTACCTTCGAAGCGAAGCTGGTAACCAGCAGCTTTAAATGCCATTGTTACAAAATCTCTGACAGTTTCCGTACGATTTGTCGCAAGGACAAATGTGTCTGGTTCATCAGCCTGTAACATTAACCACATGCCTTCGACGTATTCTTTAGCAAAGCCCCAGTCGCGCTTAGCGTCCATATTACCTAATTCAAGCACATCGAGTTTACCGAGCTTAATTTTGGCTACTGAATCGGTAATTTTACGGGTCACAAATTCCTGGCCACGCAGTGGTGATTCATGGTTAAACAAAATGCCACTGGACGCAAAAATGTTATAACTCTCACGGTAGTTAATAGTCATCCAGTGGGCATAAAGTTTTGCAACGCCATACGGACTACGCGGATAGAATGGTGTATCTTCTTTCTGCGGAATAGCCTGAACTTTACCAAACATTTCTGAAGTCGACGCCTGGTAGAAGCGGACTTTAGGGTTAACAATGCGGATAGCTTCTAACAGATTTACCGGGCCAATACCGGTAATTTCAGCAGTGGTCAGTGGCTGATCAAATGAAACACCTACAAAGCTCTGAGCGGCAAGGTTGTAAACTTCGGTCGCTTTGCTTTCCTGAAGTAAGCGAATGCTTGACGACAGGTCCGTCAGATCGTGCTCAACGAGGTGTAATGAGGGATTCGATTTGATACCCAGTTCTTCAATACGCCAAAAGTTGACTGAACTGGTACGGCGATAGGTGCCATAAACCGTATAGCCCTTATTTAAAAGTAACTCAGCAAGATACGCGCCATCTTGCCCGGTAATTCCAGTAATAATTGCAATTTTGTTCGTCATTCTTAAACCCATCATTTAGGAAATTAATATTATCAACTATATGTGAAATTAAACTGTCGTAGCTTTAATAACGGAGTCGATTTCTTTCAATATTTTACTCAAGGCTACAGTATTGCCTTCAGTTTCGACGTTGAGTCGCAGTAAAGGTTCCGTATTGGACGTTCTTACGTTGAATCTCCAGCACTGGCAATCCAGACTTATACCGTCGGTGTTATCCTCAGCTATTGCAGAACTAAGGTACTTCGCTTTTAACGCTGCAATAGTCGACTTTGCATTTGACACTTTGTAATTAATCTCACCACTACAAGGGAACGCCTTCATTCTTTCCGAAACCAGTCCGGAGAGCGTCTCACCTTTTACAGCCAGCAGTTCTGCCACCAGCAACCATGGAATCATACCGCTGTCGCAGTAAGCAAAGTCGCGGAAGTAGTGGTGCGCACTCATCTCGCCACCATAAACTGCATCTTCTTCACGCATGCGCTCTTTGATGAAGGCGTGACCGGTTTTGGACATCACCGGAATACCACCCGCTTTGGTCACCACATCAATGGTGTTCCATGTCAGGCGCGGGTCGTGAATGATTTTCGCACCCGCTTCTTTTTTCAGGAACGCTTCAGCCAAGAGCCCAACAATGTAATAGCCTTCAATGAACTCAGCATTCTCATCGAACAGGAAACATCGGTCAAAATCACCGTCGAAGGCGATACCCATATCCGCCTGATGCGTACGCACCGCATCAGAGGTGTCTTTACGACACTCTGGCAGCAGCGGGTTCGGGATACCATTCGGGAAGTTGCCGTCAGCTTCATGATGCACTTTGATAAACGACACTGGCGCATTGGCCTGCTTAAAGCGTTTTTCAATCTCATCAATGATATGACCCGCAGCACCGTTACCTGAATTGATCACCAGCTTCATCGGCTGAGTGAAATTATTCAGATCGATGTAGCCCATCAGATGATCAACGTAGGCATCCAGTACAGAAATCTGTATGTAACTGCCACGTTTGCCCTCTTCTACCGGGGCAAAGTCATTAGCTTCAGCCAGTCGCTGTACGTCACGCAGACCGGTGTCGCCGCTGACCGGGCGAGCACCTTCCCGTACCAGTTTCATGCCGTTGTAGTTCATCGGGTTATGGCTGGCGGTCACTTCAATACCGCCATCAATACCTAAATGAAAGGTAGCGAAGTAAATCTCTTCTGTCCCGCTCATACCAATATCGAGCACGTCCGTACCCGCATCCCGCAGTCCATTGGCCAGGGCAAGCTTTAACGACTCGCTGGTCAATCGGACATCGCCGCCCACCACGATCGTTTTAGGACGGATAAATTCGCCATAGGCCCGGCCAATGCGGTAGGCAATGTCTTCATTCAGTTCAGTGCCTAACTCACCACGGATGTCATAAGCTTTAAAACAGGTCAGTGCTGCCATGTTCTTGTCAGTCCTTACTTACTTGCAAACTGTTGTTTAATCAAAATCAGGTCGTCGTCCCCAAGATAGGAACCTGACTGAATCTCCAGCAGTTCCAGTGGAATCTTGCCTGGGTTTTCTAAAGTATGCGGATGACCGATTGGAATAAAGGTTGACTGGTTCTCTGTCAGCAACAGAGTTTTATCCTGAATGGTGACTTTCGCTGTGCCTGAGAGGATCACCCAGTGTTCGGTACGGTGATAGTGCATCTGTAAATCAAAGGCTTCACCTGGCTTAACCGTAATGCGGTTAACGTTGAAGCGTCCCGTATTGACCACCAGATCACAACGTCCCCATGGCCAGTAGGTTTCACGATGGCGCCGATATTCGCTGCGGCACTCACTCTTCAGGAACTCAACCACACGCTTAACATCCTGAACCTGATCTTTACGCGCAACCAGAACGGCATCCTTAGTGTTCACGATGACCAGGTTTTCAACGCCAATGGCGGCAACCAGTTGATCTTCGCTGTTGATGTAACAGTTATGGGTGTTGTGCAGGAAGGTATCACCCTTCAGGGAGTTACCATGATCATCTTTGTCATTAACTTCCCACAGCGCAGACCATGAGCCTACATCACTCCACCCGGCCGCCAGCGGTATAACCACTGCAGCGTCGGTCTGTTCCATTACTGCATAATCCACTGACTCATCAGGACAGGCGATAAAATCATCTTTATCGATGCTGATGAAGTCATTGCCTTCTTTGACGTTGGCCATAGCACGACGGCACGCTTCCAGGATGTCCGGACGGAATTTCTCCAGTTCCTGCAAGTAACGCTTAGCCCGGAACATGAACATGCCGCTATTCCAGTAGTATTCACCAGACTCAAGATACTGCTCAGCAGTGCTCTGATTCGGTTTTTCGACAAAGCGCTGAACCTGGTATGGACCATTCTCTGCGCCTGGCAGCGCTTCACCACGCTGAATGTAACCGTAGCCGGTTTCCGGACCCGTTGGCACGATGCCGAAAGTTACCAGCTTGCCCTGTTTGGCATAATCGGTAGCAACCTTAATCGCCTGGTGAAATGCAGCACGGTCTTCAATGACGTGATCGGCGGCCAGTACCAGCAGAACCGGATCATCACCCTGCTCTACGGCGTTTAGTGCAGCCAGTGCAATAGCCGGAGCGGTGTTGCGACCTACGGGTTCAAGAATAATGTTATGGGATAGCTTGTTGATTTGTCGCAACTGCTCGGCCACGAGGAAACGATGCTCCTCGTTGCAGATTACCATCGGTGCGCGTGCTTCGACGCCGCTCAGACGATTAACAGTCTCCTGCAGCATGGAGTGTTCACCATGCAGACAGATGAACTGTTTTGGGTAAAGTTCGCGGGAAAGGGGCCATAAGCGGCTGCCGGTTCCTCCGGCCATGATTACGGGAAGTAACATTCCACATCCTCTAACAAATTTAAACATGCTATGCATATAAGCGGGTCAATTTTTATTCATTACGAATAACTAGCCACGCTACCGCCCCTGGCTTGCAGCAACCAATGCGCTGTGTGATAGGAATCTCGCCTTCACAGGTTAGCTTGTCGATGCGCTGATTATATTTCAATCAATCGCATACGGGTTCCGGGATAACTGCAAATAGTACATTTTGTGCGGCAAAAATAATATGCCTAATCTTTCATTGCCACTGACAAAACTTAAGAGTGACTAAACATTGATCCCACACTGCATTGGGAAATGTCATCAATGGCAAAACAGCATAGTAGCGTATGGAGAATCACGCTTTGCGCCTCTTCACAGAGCCGGATTACCTTGTATTGTGATTAATCGCTGCTGAAGCCAGACCAGGATAATTCTGTATTCAGTAATGAAACCGCCGCAATCTGGCCTTAAGGTGAGGATGGGGAGCTGGAATATGCAATTCCTCTTATCGCAGGCAAAAAAAAACCCGGCCGAAGCCGGGTGTTTGTCTATTTTTTCAACTACCGAAACCCATCCGGGTTCTTGCTCTGCCAGTTCCACGTATCGCGCATCATCTCATCGATGCCGCGCGTCACGCGCCAGTCGAGCGTACTGTTTGCCAGTGACGCATCGGCCCAGAACGCAGGCAGGTCGCCGTCACGGCGTGGCTTGATCTCAAACGGAATCGCCTTACCGGATGCCTTCTCAAACGCTTTAATCATCTCAAGCACGGAGAAGCCTTTGCCGCCGCCCAGGTTGAAGGCGGTGTAGCCTTCGACTTTGCTCAGATGGTCCAGCGCTTTCAGGTGCCCTTCGGCCAGGTCAACCACGTGGATGTAGTCACGCAGGCAGGTGCCGTCTGGCGTATCGTAATCGCCGCCAAACACGCCCAGCTTCTCCAGGCGGCCAATCGCAACCTGTGCGATGTACGGCAGCAGGTTGTTCGGAATGCCCGTCGGGTCTTCACCGATTTCGCCTGACTCATGTGCGCCAACCGGGTTGAAGTAACGCAGAGCAATCGCCTTGAACTTCGGCTCTGCTTTCGCGAAGTCGCGCATCACGAACTCGATCATCAGCTTAGAGGTGCCGTAAGGACTCGTCGTGCCGCCAATCGGGGTGGTCTCAACGTAAGGAACCGGTGCATCTGCGCCATAAACGGTCGCTGATGAGCTGAAGATGAAGTTCCAGACGCCGGCATTGCGCATCTCTTCCAGCAGCACCACGGTGCCCGCGACGTTGTTCTCGTAGTACTCCAGCGGCATGCGGGTCGATTCACCCACGGCTTTCAGCGCTGCGAAGTGGATCACGGCTGAAATGCTGTTGGAGGCGAACAGGTCACGCAGACAGGCACGGTCACGGATATCGCCTTCAACGAAAGTCGCTTTCTTACCCGCCAGTTTCTCAACGCGGTTAATCGCTTCGCGAGAGGCATTGCAGAGGTTATCCAGAACCACAACATCATCACCGCGCTGCAACAGCGCCAGTACCGTATGGGAGCCGATGTACCCTGCTCCGCCCGTTACCAAAATTGCCATGTGAGCTCCTTTCAATCTGCCGCGCAGAACGCGGCGAATGGTTTACTTTTGTTTTGCGAGGATGGTCTGGATAGCTTCGCGGAAATCACGACCCTGCGCGTTGCTGCGCAGTCCGTAAGAGACAAACGCCTGCATGTATCCGAGTTTACGACCGCAGTCGAAACTGTGACCGGTCAGCAGCGAAACATCAACGGTTTTATGTTTGCTCAGGCTGGCAATCGCATCGGTCAGCTGGATACGGCCCCATGCGCCTGGCTCAGTGCGCTCCAGTTCAGCCCAGATATCAGCAGACAGCACATAGCGGCCTACCGCAGCCAGGTCAGAGCTCAGGCCTGCCGTATCTTCTGGCTTCTCAACGAAACCGGTAATGGTGCTCACGTCGCCTGGGTGATCGATCGGCTCTTCAGTGGTGATCACGGAGTACTCAGAGAGATCGGACGCTGGCATATGCTGCGCCAGAACCTGGCTGTGGCCGGTCTCTTCGAAACGGGCAACCATCGCAGCGAGGTTATAACGCATGTGGTCAGCGGTAGAATCATCCAGCAGGACGTCTGGCAGCACGACAACGAACGGGTTATCACCGATCATCGGGCGGGCACACAGAATGGAGTGGCCCAGGCCCAGCGGCTGTGCCTGGCGCACGTTCATGATGGTTACGCCTGGCGGGCAGATAGACTGCACTTCGCTCAGCAGCTGACGCTTCACACGCGCTTCAAGCAGCGCTTCCAGTTCATAGGTGGTGTCGAAGTGGTTTTCTACCGCATTTTTAGAAGCATGCGTGACCAGCACAATCTCTTTAATACCCGCGGCAACACACTCGTCAATGATGTACTGGATCATCGGTTTGTCGACGACAGGCAGCATCTCTTTCGGAATGGCTTTAGTCGCAGGGAGCATATGCATACCGAGGCCCGCAACCGGGATTACTGCTTTAAGCTTGGTCATATTTATTCCGTTTAATAAAATGAAGATGTGGGTCGATTATGCAGGATCGGCCGGAAGTCCAAGTATAATCTTTATCTGAAAAGCGGACAGTAACTCTCTGTCATAACTTGGAAATTCGGCATTTTGCCCATTGCCAGCGACGGCATAAACTGAGTAAAGACAATCAGTAATCGAATATCGCCACTGCGTTTTTCACGCCGGGTTGCTGCAACGCTGAGACCAGCCATAAATGAAAACGGGCGACCCTGAGGTCGCCCGTTGATATATCTGCGCGGTAATCAGAGCCAGCCTTCAAACCACTCTGGCATCACAAACAGATTAAAGTGATTGACCAGCAACATGATGCCGACAAATACCACCGACACCGCCACCCATTGCCGGGCATAAGGAATAAACCGAATGCCAATAACCGGCTTGATGAAGAACGGATGAGCCAGCGCCGAAATCAGGATCTGCGAGATGGAAAGCGTCAGCGCCACATAGAGCACGTTCGGCCAGATAAAGGTGGTCGCCAGCACCGCCAGAACCACAATACTCGCCACGATGTTCCAGTAGAACTCAACGTTGGTCCGTCCGTTGGCCTGCGAAATCGCGCCAGTCAGACCGCCCATTGGCCGCAGCATACCAAACAGCAGCATCAGCGGGATCAGGTGATAGACCTGCTCATGCGATGCGCCATACAGGACACGCACGATGACGGGTGACAGGATACCGATCGCCAGGTACATCGCGCTGCTGAACAGCATGATCCCCAGCGTGCCCTTCAGGAACAGCTTCTTCAGCTGCTCAGCATCGTGCTGCTTCTCAGCAAAGCGCGGCAGTGCCAGACGGTTGATCACCGGCGTCACCAGCTTCAGCGGTTGCAGCACCAGCTCTTTCGCCAGCGAGTAGACGCCCAGCATCTCGGCGCCCATCACTTTACCCACCACCAGCGCATCGGCCTGGGTACGCAGCTGATTAATGGTCTGCGAGCCAAGCTGATAACTGCCGTAGCGAATTGCGCCGATAAAGGTCGCTTTGTCGAACTCCCATGTCGGACGCCATGACTTCTCACCCAGCGCAATCATGCAGAGGATACGGGTAAAGGCGTTGATAAACAGACCGAGAATCGCCGCCGCGACGGTGAGCGAGGTGAACTCCAGCATCGCCACCACACAGAGGAAGGCAAACAGCTTGGTGCCCATCTCAATCTTCGCCAGCGAAACCATCCGCTTGGTTTTGATGTAGTGCGCCTGATACTGCGACAGATGACCCAGCACCAGGAAGTTGAGGCTGGTCAGCATGATCAGACCCACCAGCTCCGGCAGATGATAGAACCACGACACCGGGAAGGCGATCAGCAGCATAATCAGACCGGTACATAAGCTGAGTGAGACGTTCACCCAGTAGATGGTGCTCTGCTCACGACGGGTAATATTCTGGCGATGCACCAGATAACTGCTCATCCCCATATCCTGCAGCACACCCGCCACCGCCAGGATGGCGTTGATGATGGCTAACAGCCCCAGCTCGTGGGTTTCCAGTTTGCGGGCGAGAAAGCTCAGCTGTGCAACCTGCAGCACCGCAGAAAAGCAGGTGCTGCCGAACAGCCAAATCGCCTGTGACTTAAATCCACTCACACCAGTCGCTCCAGAATCTGTGCCAGTTCGCCGTAGGCGATATGCTGATTAAATTCAGTCTCAACTTTGTGACGTGCGGCCGCAACGACCGGCGCCACATCCACTTCGCCCTGAGAGAGCTTCAGCAGCGTCTCCGCCAGCGCCTCAGGATCGTCCTCTTCCACCAGCCAGCCCGAAACGTTGTTCTCAATCAGCTCCGGAATGCCGCTGTGGAAAGTTGAGACCACCGGCAGGCCGACTGCCATTGCCTCCATCAGCGCGACCGGAATCCCTTCCATATCGCCATCTGCGGCGGTTTTGGATGGCAGCAGGAAGATGTCAGCCTCGCTCAGCGCACGACGGATCTCCTCCTGCGGCTTAAAGCCCGGCATGCTGACGCAATCTTCCATCCCCTCGCGGGCGATGAAATCACGCATCATCTCATCCTGATCGCCGTTGCCGATAATGGTGTACTGAAACTGACCGCCACGCTGCTTCAGAATGGCGCTGGCTTTGACCGCCACATCCAGCCCTTTCTTCTCGGTCAGACGCGCCACCGAAACGATACGCAGCGGCGTCTGGAACGCCTGGCGCGGCTGGAAGTTAAACTTCTCCGGCTCAATGCCCATACGCGTCACGTGAATTTTTTCCGGCGGACAGCCCATCTCGATCAGCCTGTTCTCCCACAGATGGCTGATAGGCAGCATCAGCTCACTCTGGCGGAACAGATTCACATAATCGAGTTTGTGCTCTTCCAGAATGTGACGACGGGAAATATCGGCGCCATGGAACACGGTCGCCTGTTTACCCTTCAGCACGCCCAGCTCACGCAGCTTGTTCGCCAGTGCACCGGCATAGCCGAAATGCACCAGGAAGACGTCTGCAGTGAAGGTCTGCTTTGCATTCGCCACAATCGACGGCAGCAGCAGTTTGCTGGACTGCGCGCCATAACGGCGCACATTCAGCGAACGCAGCAGCGACGGCCGGGTCACTTTTGGCAGCACCAGCCTGATGCGCTGGTTCAGCTTATCGACAATCGAGATTTTCTCTTCCGGCAGCAGATAGTGTGTCTTCGCCGCCAGACCATACTCATCAAACGCGGCATGCCGGTTCACTAAATCGCCGGGAAAGACTGAAATGATCTCCACCTCGTAACCGGCATCAATAAAATGGGTCACCTGATTTAGTACGAATGTCTCAGAGGCAACCGGGAAACGCATGGTGAAAAAAGTCAGTTTCATCACATTACCCTAATACTTTGAGAATCTCTTCAGTGATCCGATTGCCAATTTCCCTTTCATTCGCAACGGCCGTCTCGACCTTCAGCTTGATGTTGTCGTAATCGGCAAGGACCGTTTTGACCTTGTCGATCAGCGAGCCATCCATCAGGCTTTTCACATCGGTTGCCATCTGCGGCAGACCAAGCTGGTTCATCACACCCATCGACTTGTGCTCGTAGTTGATCGCCACAGCCGGGGTGCCAAAGTTCATGGAGATAATCGCCGAGTGCAGGCGGGTACCAATGGTCAGATGACAATGATTCAGCAGGATGCCCAGTTCCAGGTCATTAAACTCATCCATAATGACATGGTAATGTTCAGGCTGCGTCACGTGGTCACGCAGGGTCAGTGCAACCATGCGGTCATCTTTGGCATAGCTGTCGATGCCGGTACAGGTTGAGAACGCCACAACCTGATAGCCTTCAGCAATCATGGCATTGATCACCCGGCCAAATGCTGCTTCATACTCTTTCTGCGTCACACCCAGACGTTTATCAAACGGTGCCAGTTCACGCACGGTGATCGCGATGGTTTTACGGCCATCGATAATGCCCTGCCAGTAGAGCAGGTTATGGCTCGGATTTTCGACTTCGCGTGCCCGCACCAGGAAAGCGGTATCAACGCCAGACGCGACTTTAGAACTGGTCACGCCATCGCGCTTCATCAGGTCAAGACTGACCGATTCACGCAGCACCAGGCTGTCGACCCGATCAAAGACAAAGTTTGCCAGCGCATTGACGCGCGGGTTCTGGAACGGCCCCACCGAGTGACCGATCAGGTAGATCGGCTTTTTCGCCATCAGCGCACAGAGGGCATGGTCAAACTGGGTCACACCATAGAGGTCAACGAAGAACGATCCGCCAACCTGAATAATCGCATCATATTTTGCCAGGCTGTCAGTAAACGCCTTCAGGTGCGGGGGTACAGCGAACGACTTAAAGATCCCGCCCTTGCCCAGATGCGCCATCATGATATCAGGCATCAGGCGGTTCGCGACTTTACGCTTGAACGAACCGACCAGACCTTTGCCTGATTTGCTGTTGTGCAGATACAGCGCATCCTGCTTAATATCCTGCTGAAGCAGATAACCGGAGCTGGTTGGATAACGGCTTATAACATCAATTTCTAAATCACTGCGTGCAGACTTCATTGAATCAATCAGTCCACGAAGAATCGCGCCATCCCCGCGATTTCCACACGTATGGTTACCCACCAATAAAATTTTCATAACAACTCCGAATGAATTTTTTTAATTCTGTAAGCCGCCCAGATCCGCAATGGGCAAAATGAACTCTGTTTAAAGTAATGCTTTACGGGATAACGCACCCAAAGGTAGTGCTCCTGTTAAAACCGGCCGCCTCCATTGTGGCGGCCGTGATGCAAGGTGTTACGACTTAATGGCGAAGTAAGGCAGTGCGACCTGTTTGCCGTTGATTACGACGGAAACAAAGCCTTCCGGCTTGCTGGTATCGACCTGATCGGCGGAGAGCGGACGGGAAGCCATCAGCAGGTCGCCCTGCTCGTTGGCACCCACGCCCGCTTTGCCGTTGTGCAGGCTGAAGCGCTGCGGCGCGCGTTTAGTCGCGTCGCCCGCCGGAGGATTGCCCTTCTCCATCTTCGCGTTAACGCGCGCACAGCGACCGGTGACAAAGCGATCTTTACCGGTGGTTTTCACCAGCACGGCCACCGACGGCGTCCAGCCCGCCAGTTTGACGAAGATGCGGACATCGGTGTCATGCTCAGCCACATAGCGCACATCGACAATCGGGCTGCTGCCTTCGGCCGACCAGCTCGCTTCAGAGCGATCTTTTTTGCGCTGTACATGGATCATCGCGCGGCCACCGGTGGTCTTGTCACCGATCAGGTCCATCAGCGGCTTATCGCCACTGCCGTTGCTGAACTGCGACTGACCAAAAATTTCGATCTCCCACGAATCACCCACGGTCGGGGAGTAGAGACTGCCGAGATCAAACCAGGTTTCCTGATTCGTGTTGTTCTCTAAACGCCAGCGCGAGGTGATGTAGTTGTACTTCAGGCTGCCATCGAGCGCGACGCCATAGGACTCCACGCGGGTCGATCCCATCTCCCAGATGCTGAGCAGACGGTCGCCCTGCATAGAGTTGTCGATCCAGCTGCCCGACTGGAGGCTGGTCTGCCGCATATTCAGGCGCGTGTTATGCGCGATCAGCGGATTCTTACAATCCTCCAGGCTCAGCGCATCGACAATCCACTGACCGTTGGAGAGATCGCCCGGGTTATCACAGTGCTCAATCCAGCCGTTATGGATAATCGACTGGCCGCAGCGCGGCAGATTGAGGACTTTGCCACCACGACAGTACTGCGCATTGAAGTTCGACAGCTCAATCGCGGTGCTGTGGTCCCATTTGCCCTGCTTCTGACCTGACCAGCCCGATTTGATCACATCGCCGCTGCAGCGTGAGGCGTACCACTGGTCGATTTTACAATCCAGAGTATCCTGCAGGCTGATGGCGGTGCCGCCAACTGCGTTAAAGCGCAGGCAGGCACCACGGAAATATTGTCCGCCAGGGCAGTTGTTATGGAAAAAGCCCTGCTTGTTGGGGCTTTTATCGCTGTTGCCGTTAAAGTTCAGGTTGGAAAGCTCAACCCGACGGGCATTCATCTCAAAGACGAACTCTGACTTACCATCCGAGACAATCGTGGTCGCCGGGAAGTAGCCGAAGTTTACCATCGCACCGGACATGCGGAAGAAGTTGAGATACTTATCGCCAAGGTTACAGGCTGAGACCATGAAGGTACCGGCCGGGAACTGGACACAGATCTGCTGGTTAGCCTGCTGTGACCACTGGAACATCGCCATAATGGCGGGTGCCGTATCGGTTTTGCCATCGGCAATCGCACCGAAATCAAACAGGGTCAGGCGGTTAAAATCGTCTACCACGCGACGCCAGGAAAAGCCCTCACCGGCAAAGTTCACGCCGCCATCATTCTGAGCGGGCTGGAAGCTGCCGACAAACTCGCCGCCGCCGACCTCCCGTCCTTCATGCCAGCTTTTCAGCTTAACCTTAGCCCCTTCAAACAGCGGACGGGTTTTGCGTAACTCCGCTACGGACGGGATCTCACCAATCAGCTGATAACCCGCGGGCTGCGCCAGACGCTGGCTGAAATCTGCAGCGCCCGGACGGCTGACATCCGCGATGTTGAACAGCGTCTGACCACTGCTGTCTTCAACTGCCATCGAATGCGACGGATTGGCAATCAGCGCAGCATTGTCCTGAATAAACTGGGCAAAGTTGCCTTTGTTCAGCGCGATAGGCTGAGCAATCTCCGACACTTTGCCGCTGGCATCACGCAGGAAGACCGGGATCTGGTTGCCCGGTTTGCTGGCATCTGCACCCGCTTTACCAATCCAGAGTTTGCCTTCAAAGCCCTGCCAGAACTGCGGCGGCATGGCGTAGACATTTTCCGGGGTCAGAATTGGCACGTCGCCTTTAGGCACGTCAGTGGCATCAACCGGCTTCAGGGCGATACCGTTACTTTTTGCAGCGTAGCTGGAAAAGGTGCTCACGGAGAGAGCCCCCACCAGAGCGGAGGCGGCGGTCTGTAAAACTTCTCTTCTTTTCATGCATCAATTCCCGTAGTCAATAAGGCCATTGGCCATGGCGGTGTCCCTGAGGCACGTCGCAAGTGAGCTTTTCCAGCTCCGGTTAAACCAATGACAGCCAGCTTTGCTTAATCTGATTACCGTCGAATTTCAGCGCGGTCTGTTTCGTTTTTTCGCTCATGGCATAGAACAGCGCGTCATCGCTGGCGAGCTGCTCCATTCGGGCCAGAAACGTGGCTTTGTCGTTCATCGGAACCAGGAAACCATCTTCCCCGTGATTGATGATCTCCTGTGGACCGGTCGGGCAGTCATATGCCACTACCGGCAGTGACCAGGATTTTGCTTCCAGCAGTACCAGTGGCAATCCTTCATAGCGCGAGGTCATCAGCGCCATATCGCTGTCGCGATAGTAGTCGTTGATATTGCTGACCTTACCGACAAACTTCACGCTGTCGGTGATGCCCAGCACCGCCGCCTGGTCATGCAGTTGCTGACGCAGTTCACCGTCACCGGCAATCACCAGCGTCCAGTCAGGATGGCTGCGGGCGAAGTCGCGCCAGATATCCAGCATCAGGTCAAAGCCCTTCTGGTTATCCAGACGGCCTACGGCCAGCGCCTGGCGATGACGGGTCTGGCGCTGATAGTCTTTGTAAACCACCGGGTTGGGGATTTGCTTGCTGGGAATGCGCCAGCGGCTGAACACCTGATGATCTTTGTCGGTCAGAACAATCACGCGGTCGTAGTAGCGCAGCAGCAGAAACTTGAGGAACTTAATCGGTTTGCTGAAGGAGTTAATGGCGATGTGTTCGCAGGCGTAGGCTTTGCCCCGCTTCTTCTTCATCGCCAGCAGATTCCAGAAAGCGAACATCACGCTCAGGCGACCCATGCTGATCAGGAAGACGGTATCGAAACCCTCTTCGTGAATCCGGGCAACCGCGCTTTTGATCGGATTGCTCTGCCCTTCAAAGCTGACGATCTGTTTGACGTGCTCAAACGGGTAAAAGGTTTTTCCACTGCCTTCCAGCGAGTAGATGGTGACTTCATGGGTCTCGCCAAGACACTCTGACATGAAGTTACAGATGTTCTCGGTGCCCGCATACGAATAAGCATCTTTGATCACCAGGACAATTTTTTTCATGAAACGCTATCCACCTCAAATTTTAAAGACAATCCTGCCGACAGGCTTAACGATGCTTAAGGGTAAATAGCACACCATTCACCATATACCAGGCGTAATAGTAATAGATTTTTAACGGATTGTTTTTATAGATAATTCTTAATAGTTCAAGGTGCCACTGGGCCGCTTTGTTCTTATTACGCGAAAGGGAATCGCCTAACTCGTAATAGTTGACCAGAATCGTCTGAATTACGCGTGCCTGCTTATAGCGGGTGAATAATTCATACAAAAACAGGAAATCTTCGTGGCCTTTACGCTGGAAGAACAGACCCTGCGGCGGACGGCGGAAACAGACCGAGGAGAAGCAGACGCGATACTGCTTCTTCACAAAGTTTTCCTGCTGCAGGTAAGGTTTGCCGTAGGTGATGTCGTGCTCAGCTTTGCGGGTTTTATAGTGATATTCGGTAATCACGAAATCATCCCCGGCCGCAATGGCGGCAACCTGTTGAGTCAGCTTATCCGCATGCCACTCATCGTCGCTGTCGAGAAACGCGATAATCTCTTCAGTGGCCGCGCGCAGTCCCACGTTGCGGGTCTCTGCTGCGCCCATGTTGACCGCGTTATCCAGGATAGTAATACGCGGATCCTGACAATGCTCACGCACAAACGCCAGCGAGTCGTCAGTGGATTTGTCGTTGACCAGATAGAGGTGCCAGTCGGTATAGTGCTGATTGATAACCGATTGCACAGCGCGTAACACCGTCTGACGGGCATTATACATAGGCATGACAATGCCAACGGTTCCAACAGAAGTATTCATCTTCAACCCTGAATTAATCGAAAAGAGAGGTGCTCCTGACAATCAGGAGCAGAGCGAGGCGCGGTGCGCGTCAGGAGATCGCTTTCTCACCGCCAAAACGTGCTTTGACCTTGTCTTTAACCCGGTTCATAAAATAAGCACGATTATCTTTGTTGGTGAGGAAGAAATAGCGAGCAAAGCTCAGGCTCGCCATCAGCGACTTGCCATCCATCTTGTAGCGCAGCGGCAGCTTAAAGGCTTTGTAGGTGTGGATATCACGCGGGGTAAGATGCGGCTTCATGCTATCGAGCCAGAACATCGAGTAGTTCACCGATTCGCCTTTGTGTTTCGAGCCAAATTTCGTGACCAGGTGGTAGTTCGCCAGCGGTGCGGCGATCATCACAAAGTCATAGCCCATGCGGTCGGCACGAATGCAGAAATCATAATCCTGATGACGGATGTAGCGGGTATCGAACTGAATCTTCGCCGCGTCCTCACGCTTCAGCACGATGGTGCTGGTCTGGATAAAGCCGTAGCAGCCGAACAGATACTCGGCGACGGTTTCATTTTTGCCTGGTGGCTGCATCGGCATCACCTTCAGGAACGTGCCGTCCTGATAGATGTTCACCTGGCTGAAAATGACAAAGTTCTTTTTGCCCTGAGCGTCCAGCTGCGCAATTTTTTCACTCACCTGCTGCAGCTTGTCAGCGGCCCACTCATCATCGGCGTCAAGGAAGCTGACATAATCACCGGTTGCCAGCTCAATGCCTTTGTTACGCGCGCCGGCACCGTTGAGTTTGACCTCTGAGAGCACCAGATTGATATCGAGATCCTGATAGCGTTCGCTGCGAACCACGTCCGCCAGCGCCGCGGCATCCGCCGATTTATCATCCACGATGATGACTTCGAAATTGCGATACGTTTGCGCTTTAACGCAATCCAGCGTGGTTACAATCGATTCAGACGCATTGTAAGCAGGGATCACGATAGAGAAGCGAATGTCCTTCATTGCCAGCACCTCATTAAAAACATTTCCAATTTCAAAGATATAACGTTTGGACGTAGCAGGGTAACCGGTAATGTCCTAAATACTCGCCGAGGCGTTGGCCGCCTCTTTTTTCTTATGATTACTACTAATAAATGGCTTCTCAACATACAGGTAGGTCAGTTTCGCAAAATAGAATGACGCTACAAAGAACAGTGTTGAAAGTAGGGTATAGAAGACGAAGTTATGCTGAATCAATGTTTCCGGTATCTGCTTGATAAAATAGAGCACGATGCCATGGATCAGATAGAGGCTGTAGCTGACTTCACCGACCGACATCAGGGTTTTGCTTTCCAGAATTCCGAACAGTGAATTGCCGCTGCTGATGATTAAAAACACTACGGCCAGCAGGCAAAGGAAAATCAGGTAGTAAAAGGTACTGCTGGTAAAGAACAGCGCGATGATAGCCAGGGCAATAGCCAGTAATGCCGCCACACCTGAAGAGCGGAATGCCATCCAGCGATCGCGGTAATGCCATGCCAGATAACCTGTAGCAAAACCCAGCACTGGCCGGGGATCGGTATAGGCTGTGCCCCAAAGGCGCAGCGCTATGGCGACAGCTAAAATGCCGCCTATAGACCCCATGATGAGTAGCATTTTAAAGCGCCCGCCGGTGGTACGATTCAGCAAATAGATGATCGGAATTGACAGGTAGAGCAGCCATTCCAGTCGCAGCGTCCACTCGACACCAGCATTAATGTTGGCTGTCGGAATCGAACCGATGTGATAATTACCAACAAACAGGAACCAGCGCAGACCGTCTACCAGCATTGCGCCACTTGCGTCGACATCATCACTGAACCAACCAATGACCACGATCAGCAATGCGGAAAACCAAAACATTGGCACAATCCGTCGCACTCGCGACTTCAGCAGTTTACGAGTCAGTTCACCAGTGGTCAGCTTATCGTTGTCCAGCCAGCGGTAGAATAGAAAAGCAGAGATCATGAAAAACAAGGCGACACCAAACTTACCGGAGTTGGCAAAAAAGTTACCCTCTGACATCCATGCAAAATAGTCTTTATCAAAAATCCACTCATTGTCGAGAGAGTAGACGTAATGTGCAAAGTGTGAGAAAGCAACGATGCTGGCCAGCAGCGCGCGAAGTCCAGAGATACTTTTAATACCGCTGCCATTATAAACGCCGCGATGGAAAGAAAATAACCGTAATACTATTAGCGCCATTACTAATGACAGCACCATCATTGATACGTACATACCGCCCTGCTCCTATGTCTTTAAATAACTTAATTAATGAGTCGATTTAAAAACGGCATCAAAATCGTGGCTTAGCAGCGTAAATGTCTGCTGCGCTTTTATCTGGTAGAGATCTTTTGTCGGGTGAATACAGTCAGGAGACATCTGGCTATCCCACTTTTTTTGCTGCTTGATAAACTCATACTGTCTCACGACAGGCACCTGCTGCTGGCGGGCTACTTCATTTATCTGGTAGACATAGGGCCAGACATTCCATTGCTCCGCTCGGCCACACAGCGGATTAGGCTGTTGCAGCACAACCTGCTTGCCATGAGCCCTGGCGGTTTTCACCAACTCAGTCAGGATACGGTTAAATTCCTGCGGACTTTCTGCACCTGCAGGTCGGTTTTTGCCAGAGTAGACGCGTGCATCATTGATGGCGTAGTTGATCAGAATGATGCTGGCATCCGATTGCGCCATACGCTGTTCCCAGCTCTCCTTAGAGTTAACAAGTTCAGAGACCTGTGCGCCTGGCGAACCGTGGTTTTCAATACGTACGTCCGGACCATATTTTTCCTGCAACATCTGCTGCAGATAAGTCATTTCGTTTTCTTTGCTAATGACATTGCGCCCGCCTGATGAGGTCACACCGGCAGTCGTCGAGTCACCATAGGCTGCGATCACAACCGTGGTCGGGGCTTCAGTCGCCTGTACCAGTAACGGTACGGCGCTTAACAACAGGGGGAATAATCGAATCATTTTCAGCTCTTGCCTCAGTGGACTAGCTTAAACTCACGCGCGACCTCATACCCGACCACCGCCTGTTTAAGCGAAATCGTGTTGTAGTAGAGGTAGTACAACTGGAAGAAAACAAACATTGCAAACATTGCGGGTTTCCAGGCGCGCTTTGACTGGTAGATCAATAGCGTCAGAACAATTGGCTCAACCTGCAGCATGTAGTTCGACAGACGCGCACCGGATGGGTAGTTGTAGAGGAAGATCCTGATAGCTCCACCAATCGCAAAGGTCACGATCAGCAGATAGTTCAGACGCCAGGCATCATAGTTTTCACGCTTCAGGCGATCTGACAGCATGAAGTAAACAAACATAAATACCAGCATCACGTTTTTCAGGTTTGAAACGGATAACACGCTGCCTGTTTCTGTGGCACCTGAACTGTCATTATTGTAGTTTGCTGCCCTTTCTCCTAATCCACCCAGGTGTCCGGCAATCGCTGTAACAAAGCTCATCCCACCGACTTTAGAGGCTGGAATACTCAGCACAATCATCGCAATAGGGAACCAGCGACGTTCACGCATGAACAGGAATGGGATCAGCGTCACCACCATTACCGCAGTGTTATGACTGATAAAGGAGAGAACAAAGAAGCTGAATGCCAGCCAGTATCGCTTCAGATAAAGCGTCCAGATCACCCCAAGGAACAGTGCTGAGCTGAGCCCGAAGCGTATCTGGTTCATATCTTTGTTGATAAAGATGTGCGCTGAATAGAGCGCCAGTGCCAGAACCGGATAAGGTGACATCTTTTTAAAGAAGATGGCATTGGTCGACACCGCCACAATTGAAAAGACAAACAGGAAAATACTGGCGTTGTGGGAGAGCAGACTGGTCAGCCATGCAATAGCAAAAATCAGCGGCTCATAGCGGAAGAACGTGACGGTATGGAAGAAGCCATTGACCTGAATACGCCGGATAAAATCTTCAAAGAAACTGCGGTACTGGTAGTCATCCATGCCCGTGCCAAGGCCACGGACACCACCGAATACAATCAGCGTTATGGTCGCAATGCAAAGTAGATAAGTCAGAATATGGGTGGTGCGTTCATCTTTTTTTAGCAGCATTTCGACAAGCGAAAGAACCAGTAAAAAGCCTGATACATACCAATATGGAGCCATGGTGTGATTCCTTAATTCCACAAGTTCTCATGCCAGCAATAATTACGCTTCGCCTTACCGGCTGGCTTTTCAGCAAACCTGAAGCACGTTCACAAATTGCCTGCAGACGATGCCATGCGGGAATGAATTCTGTTAAGTGACGCTCGCCATGCGATTTATCAATGTATCGCTTATGTAGGTTTGGACAGAATAACCTGTGTAAATTGATGCGTGTCGTCATTCAAAAGGACGATAAAAAGGGGCGGTCAGACCGCCCCCTGGTTATTACTCAATGATCAGCTTTTTTCGGTCTTGCTGTAGTCATAGGCGTAGTAGTCATAACCATGTCCATACGCATTCGCGGCTTTACGCACCACGGCGTTGAGGATCACACCTTTAATCTCAATACCGTTCTGGGCAAAGCGCTTGAAGCTGACGTCCACTTCTTTGGTGGTGTTGGCTTCGAAACGCGCCACCATCAGTGAGGTGCCGGCCAGCTTACCGATGATTGAGGCATCGGTGACGGCCAGAATTGGCGGCGTATCGATTAACACCAGGTCGTAGTTCTTGCTCGCCCAGTCCAGCAGCTCACCCATGCGACGATGCATCAGCAGCTCAGAAGGGTTCGGTGGAACCTGACCGCGTGGCAGGAAGTCGAAACCGTACACGCCCTGCTGAATCAGCGCCGGGCTGAACTCAGTTTTACCGGACAGCACGTTTGACAGGCCTGATTTGTTATCCGCGCCCAGCAGTTCGTGGGTATAACCACGACGCATGTCGCCATCGATAAACAGAACACGCTGACCCGCTTTCGCGACCAGAGTCGCCAGGTTGGCACAGATAAAGGTTTTACCAATACCCGGGCTGGCGCCGGTGATCATCAGGATGTTGTTTTTCGCTTCCATCATGGCGAAGTGCAGGCTGGTACGCAGGCTACGAATCGCTTCGATGGAGAGGTCAGTCGGGTTACCCAGCGCCAGCAGCGTTTCGTGCGGATCGGTTTTCACCTTGCTGCCACGACGCGCCAGGGCTTCGGTATCCTTCTTACGCTGCCAGTCTGACAGTGGAACGCTGGCATAGACATTCATGCCCAGCTCTTCCAGCTGATCCGGGTTCTCGATGCCGTGATGCAGCAGCGCTTTCAGCAGAACCAGACCCACTGACACAAACAGACCGAAAATCAGGCTCGCGGCGATGATCAGCAGCTTCTTCGGTGCAACAGGCGAGTTAGCGGTCTGCGCGCCATCGATGATGCGGACATCACCCACGGTGCTCGCTTTACTGATACCCAGCTCCTGCTGACGGTTCAGCAGCTGCATGTAGATCTCCTGACCAGACTGAACGTCACGGGTCAGACGCAGGATTTCCTGCTGAGTCTGTGGCATGCCAGCAATTTTCTTGTTCAGCTGAGCCTGCTCACCTTCCAGCGTTTTGCGTTTTTCAAGCAGCGCGCGATAAGTCGGGTGATCTTTGGTAAACAGCTGAGAGACTTCGGCTTCACGGAAGGTCAGTTCGTTCAGCTGACTCTGCACGCTGACAGAGGAGTCCAGAGCGGATTTCGCTTCCAGTGACAGGTCAACAGATTCGTTCTGACGACGGAAGGTGTTCAGCTTGTCTTCCGCTTCATCCAGCTTGCTGCGCACGGCAGGCAGCTGAGTGCGTAAGAACTCCAGGCTTTTCTCTGCCTGCGCTGACTTGCGCTCAACGTTCTGTAACAGATAGTTATTCACAATCTGGTTCAGCACTTTGCTGATCTGCTCTGGATCTTCACCCAGATACTCCAGACCCAGCACGCCGGTATCTTTACCTTTGTCTGCCACGGTCAGGTTAGAGAGCACTGAACGGATCGCCTGCAGGTTATTCAGCTTGGTCACGGTGAAGCTGGTGCCTTCATCAGCGTGGATCTCGCTGACCAGCATGCTGATGTCGCCGTGCGACTCCAGCTGGCCGACTTTACCTTTGAACAGCTCATCGCCATCTTTTGAGACGGTGTAGCTATCCGGACCGGTCACTTCCAGTTCAACGTTACGTTTGTCGATAGTGCGTGGGATTTCCAGGCGCGAAATCGCGATACTGGCGGGTTTGTTGCCCATCAGGCGCGACAGACCTTTACCGATAACCGGGAAATAGTTCTGCTCAACGACGGTATCCAGACCCAGATCGTCAACGGTTTTGCCGATGACCATACGGGATTCCAGAATCTCGATTTCCGTATCAGAGGCTGGTGTCGGTGGCAGAATGCTGTCAATTTCGTTCAGAACGGTGCTGGCATTCTTCTGCTCAACCTGAACTAACGCATCTGCGCTATAAATGGGTGTTGCAAACAGTGTGTAGAGTGTTCCCGCCAGCATGAAAAAAGCGGTAACGGCAACAATGATCCAGCGATGATCAATTAGCTGTCCCACAAGATGCGCCAGATCCCATCCATTCGAATCCTCTCCCGGCGCGGTTCTGACCTTATTTTTTATATTCATGGATAATCCCAACTATCGGCTTAATACGTTCACCCACTTCTGGGTAGCGTTTTCCAGTAATCCGTAAATCTCTTCAAAGGCCTCACGGCTTTTTCTGTACGGATCCGCAATTTCTTTCTGATTGAGCCAGTGCCCAAGCAGCATGGTTTTGCCACGCGCGGCCGGGTCGATGCGATTCACCTGTTCAATATGTCGCTTTTCCATCACCAGAATCAGGTCAACGTTGCGGCACATCTCTGCCGTCAACTGTTGCGCCTCATGTCCTTCCAGCGACAGACCCTGCGCAGCAGCGACTTCAGACGCCGTCTTGTCGGCCGGGTGGCCGACCAGCGCCCCCAGGCCGGCAGAGCGAACGTCTAAATCAGGCAGCGCACGTTTAAACAGGCGCTCTCCGGTAGGAGAGCGGCAGATGTTGCCAACGCAAACGACTAACACGGACTTAATCATGATGGGACCTTAATTACCCCAGGTACGGATACGCGATGCGGCCTGTGTTGCATCGTTGATACCTGCGATGGTCGGTATCAACTGCCCAATCACACGGTTCCAGCGCGTCAGCGGCGTAGAGGTGACATAAACGATGTCGTAAGGCTGGAGCTGGAAATCGGTTCCCATCACCATGGATGCCGCATCTTTGGTGTTCAACTGATAGATGTTGGCAATCTTGTTGCGATCGGTGCCGTGCAGTGGACGGATAACGAATACACCGGTGGCGTCAGAGGTGGTTTGATCCATCCCGGCCGCATTGCCCAGTGCTTCCGCCAGCGTCATGCCGCTACGGTCCATTTTCAGGGTGGTCTGCTGCTTCACTTCACCCATCACGAAGATTTTCAGATCATCGTTACGCGGAACGTAAAGAATATCGCCTGGATAGAGGAGGTGGTTCTGGCTCAGGTCACCATTCTGCATCAGTGCCTGCAGAGAGATGCGCTGTTCACGCCCGTTGTGCGTCAGCACCACGTTGCGCCAGTCAGCATCAGCGGCCAGGCCGCCAGCGGCGTTGATCGCATCCAGCACCGTCAACGGAACGTTGGTGATGGGCTGCTGACCAGAAGTGGTCACTGAACCCGTCACATAGGTTTTCTGTGATTTGAACGAGGCGATGCTGACATCAACCTGTGGGCTTTCAATGTACTGAGCCAGACGACGTGACACTTCGTCACGCACTTCGCCGACGGTACGGCCCGCTACACGCACACGACCGATGTAGGGATAGAAAATGGTGCCGTCAGAATGCACCCAGTTACCGGTGTCGCTGGCGCTACGGTACTGACCCGCTGGGGTGGTCAGTTCCGGGTGATCCCAGACCGTTACGGTCAGGACATCGCCCACACCGATACGGTATTCGTAGTTCTGAATTTCGTTCTGCAGGGCAGGATTCGTCTGAGCCACCAGTGGCTTCGGACGCATCCTTTCAACCAGTGAAGGCGTTAACGGGAAGACGTTGACATATTTATCGATGTCAAAGTTGCTATCCTGCTGTTCAACAACATCTTTTCCTGATGTAGAAAGGTGAGAACCTGGTTCGATCGTACACCCGCTAAGGAATGTGGCGGATACCAGCAAGGGTATCAATTTCATTTTGATTGTAATCATTTAGATCTTCGCTATCAGTTATTTATTGATAGAGGCGAAACCGCCGCTGTGTAAGCGTCCAACAAAAAGTAAATCCTGGCTGACTTCAGCCTTAAGCTCTGAACCTGTCGTTCATTATCCTTGCTCCACTTGTTATAAGTAGTGACCATCTATCAGGGTCTACCTGAAACGCCTGGCATCATAGCGGACTATGGCTGCACGGCGATATCCCTGATGATGGCCACTATCAACGACACGCCTGACAACGGCAAAACACCTCTGAGCGCGCGTGAGCACGCTCATTTCGACTCACGATTAATAGGCACCGTCGCGTTTCAACACCACGCCCACTGTTTTAAACAGGATGGCGATGTCATTCCACAGTGACCAGTTTTTCACGTACCACGAGTCGAAATAGACGCGGGTTTCATAGTCAACGTCATTACGACCGCTGACCTGCCACAATCCCGTCATGCCTGGCTTAGCCATCAGGTAATAATCAACATCACCAGCATAACGACAGAGTTCATCTTCAATGACCGGACGAGGTCCAACCAGACTCATATCACCGCGCACCACGTTCCAGAGCTGAGGAAGCTCATCGAGGCTTGTTTTACGGATGAAGTGGCCCACTTTAGTAATACGTGGATCATTTTTGAGTTTGAAATCTTTATCCCATTCCGCACGGGCAATCGGATCGGTGCGCAGAACTTCTTCCAGCACTTCTTTGGAATTAATGACCATGGAGCGGAATTTCAGGCATTTGAATTTACGGCCATTCATTCCCACACGCTCGTGACCATAAATCGGCGGTCCACCATCACGACCGACCAGGAAGCCCAGCACCAGCAGCGCTGGCATCAGCATCAGGATAATCGAGAGCGCACCCACGATATCGAATGCCCGCTTCAGGAAACGCGAAGTGCGTTTCGCCAGGTTGTTCTGAACACGCAGAATCATCACTTCGTGGCTGAAGATATAAGCCATATCGGTACCGTAAAGCGGTACGCCACGCAGGGTCGGGATGACTGAAACTGAACGGCAGTTGTGCATCGCCAGCGATTTGAGCCAGATATCACGGTACTGACTCTGCTCATACTCCACAGCCACGATGAACTGGGTTTCGCTGTTGGTCAGGCTCCAGAGCTCCTGCTCGTCGCGCAGCACCGGTACACCGTTCATGATCTCCTGCGGACAGGTTCCATCAACGTCGTAGAAAGCGATAACGTCAAAACCCATGACCTCTTCGCTTTGCAGCGCCTGCCAGGCTTCGTGCGCATTTTTGCTGCTGCCGATAATAATGGTCTGTTTCTTCCACAGGCCTTTTTTATTCAGCAGACGCTTGGAAAGTGCGCGACAGGTCGGAATTAAGATCAGCGCCAGAATCCAGGTCAGTAACCAGACGAAACGCGACATCTGCCACTGTGACAGTGCGGTAATCGACAGGTCGATAACAGAAAATATAAGAATGGTACGAAAAACTTCTTTTAATTCGAACCAGAAAGGTTTCCGGTAGGTATAGTGACGAAGCCTTACCCAGAACCAGCCAATACAAATTACCGACAGACAAATGTGTGTGGCAATTTTTAAATTCATTTCTTTTTCAGAAATATCTGCCAGCGGCGAACCCGAGTGAAGATTAATTAGCATCATCGCCACAAATAATGCTGCGTTGAAACAAATTAAGTCTGAACATGCCAGCATTAATTTGGTAATAAGACTTTTAAACGTAAATTCTGTATCGCGCATATTTAACTCTTTATTTTATTTCCTTAAACCCGCAACGGCTATCGCCTGTTTAATCATTAAGCGACGAAACCTCTCCAGACTGAGCCGTTTCTAAGGGGAGCTCCTGCGGCGTTTACGCCAGCGATCTTAACCATAAAACCAATAATTTTGTGATGTATACCAACAGATTACTCTGACTTAAACACCGCCAGCGCTGCTCACTTTATCAACAAAAACGCGATTCGGGCACGCTACCGCCCTTGGCTGTCGCTGCCAATATCGCTGTCATCATTCATAATGCTCCCCGTAATGCGTTGACGTTACCGCAGCGCATCGTACAGACGTTCATCGGCGAATTACGCATTCGTCACATTGCGATTAATGTCGAATAGGTACGCGAATTACGACTCTGGGGCAGAGTTTGCTAACTTGTTGCTATACTAGTTATTACTGGCTTGTTTACAAGCAGGTCCCGCCATCCCTGGACTATTTTAGGAAAAAGACTACCAGCAATTAGTATTGATGCCTGACAGGCAGTGCAATGCTTTCTTCAAATTTAGGATTAATGCCATACTCCCGATGAGATAAATCGCATAAGCCCGGCAGGTGAATATCTCATTCAGGGGACAAAATGACTCAGAATAGTCTCCCCTGAACCCTGTGAATTTAATCAAAGCGTCATACTGATATGTTCACATTTTGCACGACACTGCGCCCTTTTAAGGACACCGCTCCCCTGCCCTGCCATTTGTACGTGGCTTCGCACTCCACTATCATCAGAGAAAACTCAATTTAAGATATTCAGGTGAACAAGACATGCTGGAGGTAATTGCAGATCCCTCGCTATGGGCGGGATTAGTAACGCTAATCGTTCTGGAACTCGTTTTAGGCATCGACAATCTTATCTTTATTGCCATCCTGGTTGAGAAGCTTCCAGGGCCGCTTCGCGACCGCGCACGCGTGATCGGACTGCTGCTGGCGTTATTGTGCCGGTTATTGCTGCTGGCATCGCTTTCCTGGCTGGTTACGCTGAAAGAACCCTGGGTAACGCTGGGGGGACATCCCTTCAGTGCGCGCGATTTACTGCTGCTGTCGGGCGGTATTTTCCTGCTGTTTAAAGCCACCACAGAGTTGAATGCGCGGCTTGAAGGACATGATGAGGAGTCCGGTCAACAAAAAGGCGGCGCTAAATTCTGGCCGGTGGTGGCGCAAATCGTGGTTCTGGATGCCATCTTCTCGCTGGATGCGGTGATTACCGCTGTCGGCATGGTGAATGATTTACCGGTCATGATGATTGCCGTTACCATCGCCATCCTGCTGATGCTGCTTGCCAGCAAGCCGTTAACCCGCTTCGTCAACAAACACCCCACCATTGTGATCCTCTGCTTAAGCTTCCTGCTGATGATCGGCTTCAGTCTGGTGGCGGAGGGCTTTGGCTTTGTGATCCCTAAAGGGTATCTCTACGCGGCCATCGGTTTCTCGGTAGTAATAGAGGCGCTGAACCAGCTGGCACACTTCAATCGTCGTCGCGTACTGTCGGCAGGTCGTCCTCTGCGCCAGCGCACAGCGGAAGCGGTGCTGCGGATGCTGCGCGGCACGGCAGAACCGGCAGAGCTGGATGCAAAAACCTCGTCGCTGATTGCGGACAGTGATGCCAGCATGCTGTTTAACCGCCAGGAGCGCGTCATGATTGCGCGCGTGCTGGGCATGGGTCAGCGCCACGTTAACAGCATCATGACCTCGCGCCATGACGTCGAGCATATCGATCTCAGTGATGACCCGGCAGAGATTATGTCGCGCCTTGACCGCAACCAGCACACACGCATCCTGATAACCGATAACTCCAGCGAACCGCTGGGCGTGGTGCACGTCATCGATCTGCTGCACCAGTCACTGCACCATAATTCGCTCGATTTGCGCGCACTGATTCGTCAGCCGCTGGTCTTTCCGGAGCGGCTGACACTGCTGCAGGCACTGGAGCAGTTCCGCCAGGCGCATACGCACTTCGCTTTTGTGGTGGATGAGTTTGGTTCAGTCGAAGGGGTGGTGACATTGAGCGATGTGATGGAGACCATCGCCGGCAATCTGCCGAATGAGGCGGGTGAAATCGATGCCCGTTACGATATTCAGATTCAGGGTGAAGGTCACTGGATTGCCAACGGCCATATGCCACTGGAAGATCTGGCGCTCTATGTGAAATTGCCGCTGGATGAACAACGTGACTACCATACGCTGGCTGGATTACTGATGGATAAGCTGCAACACATCCCGCAGGAAGGCGAAGTGTTGCAACTGGGCGATTATCTGCTGCGCACCCTGCAGGTCGAAAACCATCGGGTGCAGAAAGTAGAAATCCTGCTGCAACCGGCGAGTGATTACGAGGTTTAAGCGATTATCCCTTGAGAAATGCGCCCGCTACGGGCGCATGATTTTCTTCAGGTTCTCTTTGTTCTCGCCCTCTTTCTGGCGATCGATCCACTGATTCAGCCGTGACTTCGCCTCACTCTGCAGACGGTTACGCAGAACGTCATCCACCGGCAGAGAATATTGCAGGCTGTTCCAGTCGCCATACATGCGCAGCGGGACAGGCTGATCGGAGAGCGCCTTCACCAGCGCGTCATCGCCATGCCAGCCACTGATTTTCAGGCCCAGCGTCACATCCAGCTGTTGCTGCACCATGTCAACTTTGCCCGCACCCTGCAGACCCAGATTCTGACCGTTGCCATTGATATCGCTGAAGCTGAGGACACCTTTATTCAGTGCGACCTGGCCGCTGATCGACTCAATGCCTTCATCGACGGCGTCCTGGCTGCTGACCTTGTCGCTGACCCGTGCCACGGCACGCTGCACCATCTGCTGCAGATTGAGCTGTGCCAGCTTCAGGTTGCTGGCGCTGATCGTTGCCCTGCCCTGCCAGCTGCGCTTCGCCGCATCAACCGTCAGCGTATTACCCGACAGTTCGCCATCGAGACTCAGATTCCCCTGCAGGCTTTCCGGCAGTTCAAACGCTTTCAGCAAAGGCTGGATCGCAATTAACCGGAGTTGCGGTTTCAGGCTGACCCGCGTCTCTGGCTGACGAATATCGATGCTGCCGGGAACCGAGAAGCTGCCATTGCCCAGCTTGCCGCTGAGGGTAGCCAGCGTCATCAGTCCATGCTGGTTGCTGGCGTTAACCGCAAGGCCGGTCAGGGAGAGACCGCGCCATAACGCATTGTCCGCCTGAAGCTTCAGGGCCAGATCCATGTCGTTGAGCGGAGAGTCCGCGTTGGTGCGTTCGCGCGGCGCAGCAATCACCGGCGAACGGGCCACGGTGGCATGCTGCACGCCAGGCGCTTCAGAGACAGGCGCGCTGGTGAGTAAATTATCGAGGTTCAGATTGCTGGCTTTCAGATCCAGTACCAGCTGCTGCTGCGGCGCAACATGACCACTGCCCTGCCCGGTCAGCGTGCTGTCATTGGCGGTAAGCTGCAGATTGCTGAAGGAGAACTGCTGGCGGTCGCCATTCCACTCGCCCTGCAGGCTCAGCGATCCTTTAATCCCCTGAACCGGAATATCGGCGCCGGATAAGGTGTAATCCAGCTGCTGCAACTGGCCGCTGAGACGATGCGGATATTGCGCGGCATCGAGCTGACCTTTGAGATTCAGGGTGGCGTTGCGCTGGTTGCGCATCAGTGTGGTGCTCAGCGACAGGGTCGCCAGCTTGTTCGCGTCCTGTTCCATATCAATGTTAAGGTCGCGGAAATTATATTCGTCGCCGCCGGGCTGTTGCCAGATCAGCAGGCTGTCGGCTACGCGGAGTTTAGCGATATCAAAGGACCAGCCGGTAGATGGCGAAGCAGGCTCCGCATCACGCGGACCCTGAGGGGCATTTCTGGCGCGCTGCGCGCTGCTGTCGGGCGTCACCCGCACTATCGCGTTTTTCAGCAACACCTGGCTGACGCTGAGCTGATGGGATAACAGTGGCCAGAGATCGACATCGAGTCGCATATTTTCCGCAGAAACCAGCGGCTGACTGGCGCCCGGTGCGGTGAGACTCATCCGGCCAGCCAGAATGCTGAGCTGCGGCCAGACGTGCCAGCGCAGATCGCTGCTGACCTCAAGGCGATAACCACTGCGTTGCTCGACCTGTTGCACCATATAGGCACGAAAGTCGTTGGGATTGACCAGCAGCACCAGTGCGCTCATTCCCGTTACGACCACCACTAAAAGGATGGCCAGCGTGGTTATCACTCTTTTCATTACATCCTCAGATCAGTCTTTATCAATACGGCTGGCATCAGCACCCTGCTGACCGCGGTATTTCGCATCTTCACGCCGGTTGTAGGGACGCGCAGCCGGGCCGGAAAGGGGTTCAAAACTCAGCGCACCGATTAACATGCCCGGACGCAGAGCCAGCGGCAGTTTACCTGAATTGTAGAACTCCAGCACGATTCGGCCCTGCCAGCCTGGATCAATGCGGTGTGCCGTCACGTGAACCATCAGCCCAAGGCGTGCCAGCGATGAACGTCCATCCAGCCAGCCGACCAGATCGTCAGGCAGCGTCACGGACTCCAGCGTGACCGCCAGCGCCAGCTCCCCCGGATGCAGGAAAAAGGCTTCACCATCAGGCAGCACGATCTCATCGCTCATGACCCGATCCAGTGCCGCGCTCACTTCCTGTTTCGGGCCACTCAGATCGATAAAGGCCGCGGTGTGGCCGCTGAAGGTGCGGAACTGATTACCCAGGCGCACATCGACGGTGGCCCCATTAATGCGCTCGACTGGCGGGCGTGGCTCAATGGCCAGTTTGCCATTGTCCAGCCAGGCTTCAATATCGCGATCGCATAATCTCATTGCGGTAACTCCATGACATAAGTGTAGCGAACCGGCGACAGTGTGCCCGCCGCCGGTCTGCACCACGTCCGGACGGACGTGCGTTATTCAAAAAACTGGTTGATTTTCGCCTTGAGGATATCGATGGCGATACGGTTTTTTCCGCCGCGCGGCACAATGATATCGGCGTACTGTT
>Ga0308156_1000750_pt1 | contig 52506 bp, 44 predicted proteins | sample PhyAR2_FD_201041 | JGI IMG/M metagenome (GOLD analysis project Ga0308156, IMG submission 201041) | Phyllosphere microbial communities from UC Gill Tract Community Farm, Albany, California, United States - DLSL A.R2 | ecosystem: Host-associated > Plants > Phyllosphere > Unclassified | place: USA... | reverse complement strand
GCTGGCTGCTAACATGACAGCACAGAACTTATTATTGTCGAAAATTTCGACAACTGCGGATTAATTTAATGGCAATTTCAATTAAAACCCCTGAAGAAATCGAAAAAATGCGCGTCGCGGGCCGACTCGCCGCCGACGTGCTGGAGATGATCGAGCCTCATGTTAAACCGGGTGTGACCACCGGTGAACTGGACCGCATCTGCCACGAACACATCACGCAGAAGCAACAGGCCGTCTCCGCCTGTCTCGGCTATCACGGCTTTCCGAAGTCGGTCTGCATCTCCGTTAATGAAGTGGTGTGCCACGGGATTCCCAGCGATGATCGCCCGTTAAAAGATGGCGATATCGTTAATGTCGATGTCACCGTCATCAAAGACGAGTACCACGGCGATACTTCAAAGATGTTTATCGTCGGCAAACCCACTATTCAGGGTGAACGCCTGTGCCGCGTCACGCAGGAGAGCCTCTATCTTTCCCTGCGTCTGATTAAGCCCGGCATCCGCCTGCGTGAGCTGGGTCGTGCTATCCAGAAGTATGTTGAAGCGAACGACTTTTCCGTCGTGCGTGAATATTGTGGTCACGGCATCGGCAAAGGTTTCCACGAAGAGCCTCAGGTGCTGCATTACGATGCCGATGACAGCGGCGTTGTGCTGCAGGCGGGCATGACCTTCACGGTAGAACCGATGGTCAATGCCGGGGATTACCGCATCCGCACCATGAAAGATGGCTGGACGGTAAAAACCAAAGATCGCAGCTTGTCCGCGCAGTATGAGCATACTATTGTGGTGACGGAAAACGGCTGTGAGATTTTAACCCTGCGCAAAGACGACACGCTGCCTGCTGTGCTCGTCGCCGAAGGGTAATTCCCCAAAACAGATCAAGCCGGCGCTGAGCCGGCTTTTTTTTGGCTAAAAAAGAGAAGAGCTGCATGAGCGTGAGTCTGTCGGAAGATGTGAAGAACGGTCTGGTCGATTCGCCAGCCGAATGGGGCGACGATCAACTGACGCGCGACATTCTGAAGCCGCGGCTGGAGCAGTTTCAGCAGCATCTGGCTGCCGCATTTGATGCCGGTGAACCCGTTGAGCCGCTGATAGATGCCCGCACGCTGTTTATCGATCGGCTGCTGCGTCGCCTGTGGCGCTTCTTTGGCTTTGATGAGATGCCGTCTATCGCGCTGGTCGCCGTGGGCGGCTATGGCCGTGCCGAACTGCATCCCCTCTCTGACATTGATGTCCTGATCCTCAGCCGCCAGCCGCTGAATGAACAGGCGGCGCAGCGTACCAGCGATCTGTTAACGCTGATGTGGGACCTCAAGCTGGAAGTGGGCCACAGCGTCCGCACGCTGGAAGAGTGTCTGCTGGAGGGGCTGTCTGATCTGACCGTGGCCACCAACCTGATTGAGTCACGGATGCTGACCGGCGACGTAGCGCTGTTTCTGGAATTACAGAAAAACATCTTCAGCGACGGTTTCTGGCCCTCATCCGTCTTCTTCGCCGCCAAAATTGAAGAGCAGCAGGAGCGCCACACGCGTTACCATGGCACCAGCTATAACCTGGAGCCGGATATTAAAAGCAGCCCCGGTGGCCTGCGCGACATCCATACGCTGCAATGGGTTGCCCGACGTCATTTTGGTGCCACCACGCTGGATGAAATGGTCGGCTTTGGTTTCCTCACCGACGCAGAGCGCGGCGAACTCAACGAATGTCAGGAGTTTCTCTGGCGCATCCGCTTTGCCCTGCACCTCTCCCTGCCCCGCTACGATAACCGCCTGCTGTTCGATCGCCAGCTCAGCGTGGCGCAGCGCCTGAATTACCAGGGCGAAGGCAATGAGCCGGTCGAGCGGATGATGAAAGATTTCTATCGCGTCACCCGGCGTATCGGCGAACTGAACCAGATGCTGCTGCAGCTGTTCGATGAGGCGATTCTGGCGCTCTCCACCAGCGAGAAGCCCCGGCCTGTTGATGACGATTTCCAGCTGCGTGGCGATTTAATCGACCTGCGCGACGAGACGCTGTTCACACGCGAACCACAGGCGATTCTGCGCATGTTCTACGTCATGGTGCGTAACGACAGCATCAAAGGGATCTACTCCACCACCCTGCGTCATCTGCGCCATGCGCGTCGTCACCTCAAACAGCCGCTGTGTCAGATCCCGGAGGCGCGTCGCACCTTTATGTCGATTCTGCGCCATCCGGGCGCGGTCAGCCGGGCGCTGGTACCGATGCATCGCTACAGCGTACTGTGGGCTTACACGCCGCTGTGGGGCCATATCGTCGGACAGATGCAGTTCGATCTGTTTCACGCCTACACCGTGGATGAGCACACCATTCGCGTGCTGCAGAAGCTGGAAAGCTTTGCCAATGAAAGCACCCGTCCGCAGCACCCGCTGTGCGTCGAGTTATGGCCGCGCCTGCCGCAGCAGGAGTTGCTGCTGATGGCCGCGCTGCTGCACGACATTGCCAAAGGACGCGGCGGCGATCACTCTATTCTCGGCGCGCAGGATGCACTCGATTTCGCTGAAATGCATGGCCTGAATTCGCGTGAAACGCAGCTGGTGGCCTGGCTGGTTCGCCATCATCTGCTGATGTCGGTGACGGCGCAGCGGCGCGATATTCAGGACCCGACGGTCATCCAGCAGTTCGCCGAGGTGATGCAGAATGAGAACCGGCTGCGCTATCTGGTTTGTCTGACCGTAGCCGACATCTGCGCCACCAACGAAAGCCTGTGGAACAGCTGGAAGCAGAGCCTGTTGCGCGAGCTGTTTTTCGCCACCGAGAAGCAGCTGCGACGCGGCATGGAAAACAGTCCGGATCTGCGTGAGCGGGTGCGTCATCACCGTCTGCAGGCGCTGGCGCTGCTGCGGATGGACAACATTGATGAAGAGCGTCTGCATCAAATCTGGAATCGCTGCCGCGCCGACTACTTCCTGCGCCATACGCCAAATCAGATCGCGTGGCATGCCCGCCACCTGCTGGTTCACGATCTGACAAAGCCGCTGGTGCTGGTCAGCCCGCAGGCCACGCGCGGCGGGACCGAAATATTTATCTGGAGTCCCGATCGCCCGCATCTGTTTGCCGCCGTCGCCGGAGAACTCGACCGCCGCAATCTCAGCGTTCACGACGCGCAGATCTTCACCAGCCGCGACGGCATGGCCATGGATACCTTTATTGTGCTGGAACCGGATGGCAGCCCGCTCTCCCCGGATCGCCATCCGATGATCATTCAGGCGCTGGAACAGGCGATTACTCAGTCAGACTGGGTGCCGCCGCGTACCCGTCGTCCGTCGGCCAAACTGCGGCATTTCAGCGTGGATACCGAGGTCAATTTCCTGCCGACGCATACCGACCGTCGCAGCTACCTGGAACTGGTGGCGCTGGATCAGCCAGGCCTGCTGGCGCGGGTCGGCGAAGTCTTTGCCGACTTAGGTGTTTCACTGCACGGCGCACGCATCAGCACTATCGGCGAGCGGGTCGAAGATTTGTTTATTCTGGCCAACAGTGAACGTCAGGCGCTGGACGAAGAAATGCGCAATGCGTTGCAACAACGGTTGACAGAGGCCCTTAATCCAAACGATAAAGTGTGACCAGACTCGATTTGTAAACATTAATCTCTTTACTTGTGTCGGGCGATTGCCCGGCATCGCACATGACAGATCAGGAAAAAAATATGCAACAGTTACAGAGCGTTATTGAATCCGCCTTCGAACGTCGCGCTGACATTACCCCTGCCAGCGTTGACAGCGAAACCCGTGATGCCATCAACAAGGTGATCTCCCTGCTGGACAGCGGTGAGCTGCGTGTTTCTGAGAAGATCGACGGCGAGTGGGTAACGCATCAGTGGCTGAAGAAAGCAGTGCTGCTCTCTTTCCGCATCAATGACAATCAGGTAATGGAAGGTTCAGAAACCCGCTTTTACGACAAAGTGCCGATGAAATTTGCCGGCTGGGATGACGCGCGTTTCAAAGAAGCCGGTTTCCGCGTCGTGCCGCCTGCGGCTGTGCGTCAGGGTGCCTATATCGCCCGCAACACGGTGCTGATGCCTTCTTACGTCAACATCGGCGCCTTCGTGGATGAAGGCACCATGGTGGACACCTGGGCGACCGTCGGTTCCTGTGCGCAGATTGGTAAAAACGTTCATCTTTCCGGCGGCGTGGGTATCGGTGGCGTGCTGGAACCGCTGCAGGCCAACCCGACCATTATCGAAGACAACTGCTTCATCGGCGCACGTTCTGAAATCGTTGAAGGCGTGATTGTTGAAGAAGGCTCAGTGATCTCAATGGGCGTTTACATCGGTCAGAGCACCAAAATCTATGACCGCGAGACCGGCGAAGTGCATTACGGCCGTGTTCCTGCCGGTTCCGTCGTGGTCTCCGGTAACCTGCCGTCTAAAGATGGCAGCTACAGCCTCTACTGCGCCGTGATCGTGAAGAAAGTGGATGCGAAGACGCTCGGCAAAACCGGTATCAACGAACTGCTGCGCACCATCGACTGATTTAGATGACGGGCTGGTTTCCAGCCCGTCATCTTTTCTTTACAGTGATTCTCAAATAACATGCTTCGCGCCGCGAATTAACTGGTGCGTTTAGTTTTCATCCAGGTCATAATCCGCGCCAGTTAAATCCTGTCGCGCAATGTTCATCCCGCTTATTTATGTCTACAGTTGACGGACGTCATGAACAAGTCTGCGCGCTTCTCACCTTTGATGGAAACAACGCTATGTATGACAATCTGAAAAGCTTAGGTATCAGTAACCCGGACGACATTGACCGCTACAGCCTGCGTCAGGAAGCCAATAACGACATTCTGAAGATCTACTTCCGCAAAGATAAAGGCGAGTTTTTCGCGAAGAGCGTTAAATTCAAATATCCGCGTCAGCGCAAAACCGTTGTTGCCGATCACGCGACGCAGGGCTACAAAGAAGTTCAGGAAATCAGCCCGAATCTGCGTTATGTCATCGATGAACTGGACCAGATTTGCCAGCGCGACCAGGTTGAAGTGGATCTGAAACGCAAAATTCTGGATGACCTGCGTCATCTGGAAAGCGTGGTTTCCCACAAGATCACTGAAATTGAATCGGATCTGGAAAAATTAACCCGTAACAGCCGTTAATTTCCTGCCCGATGAGAGAGGCCAGCGTTGCTGGCCTTTTTTATGCCAAAAATCTACCCGCTACCCCTGCTCATCCAGCTGCAAAGCCACATAGAGCAACAGCCTGTCATCAAAATGACCCAGATTCAGCCCCGTCAGTTCAGAGATCCGGTTCAGCCGGTACTCCAGCGTATTGCGATGGATAAACAGCGCACGCGCGGTGGCGCTCGGCTGGACGTTGTGGGTGAACCAGGCGATTAGCGTGCGCCGCAGCAGGCCGTTGTTATCCATGCTCTTAAGCTTCGCCAGCGGCCGGGCGAGCTCATTGGCCTGCCAGCCACCCCGCAGGCTGTCGAGCAACACAGGCAGCACCAGATCCTGATAGAAATAGCTGCGCACCTCCGGCATCCGTTGCTTGCCCACCATCATCGTGGTGCGCGCCGTCCGGTATGAGCGTGCGATGCTGCCTGGCCCGGTAAAGAAGTTACCCAGCGCGATACGCATCCGCAGATGACCGCTCTCTTTCATCCGCTGCAGCAACTGCTCCACGCGGCGACGATGATCATCCTGATCGTAACGTCCGTGCCCGTTCAGGGCCGGTTTCAGCACCACCATTTCGGTCAGTGACACAATCGCGATCAGATTATCGCGCTCCGGCGTGGTCAGCAGCGTCTGCAGCTGCTGTAACTCTGACATCGCGCTGTCGACGCCGAGCTGACCGCTATCCACCTCTACTACGGCGACCACACGCGGCTGGTTAAGATCGATGCCGAGCCGCTGCGCCCATTCGGTCAGCTGTGGCGACAGGGTATCGCTGCGGATCAGGTTCAGCACCAGCTCTTCGCGCAGACGACTGTCCTGCGCCAGCATATGCAGCAGCCGCGCCTGCTCCAGCATCATCTCTGCGGTCATACAGACCAGCTCGCCATAGTGCCGCAGCGCCAGCGGCTCGCCGGTCAGACCTATCACCCCCACGATGTCACCATCAATGCGCAGCGGCAGGTTAATGCCAGGCCGCACGCCATGTAGATGTTTCGCCACCGCCTCATCGATGTCGACAATGCGCCCCTGTGACAGCACCAGCAGCGCACCTTCGTGCAACTCCCCAATGCGTTCCCGGTCACCGCTGCCGATAATCCGGCCGCGCGCATCCATCACGTTGACATTACTGTCAATAATTTTCATGGTGCGCGCCACGATATCCTGGGCCAGCCGGGCATCAAGGTGATAGGTAGCCATCCATTACTCCTGAAAAGAGGGGGGAGAAACAGAATACGCATGCACCGCGCGCAGAACATTGTGCAATTGCACAGAGCCGGACGGTCATTTACCGAATTTGCGGTGAGTATCACACTCTGATGTGGCAGAAAGCAGGCATAAAAAAAGGCGGACCGTAGTCCGCCTCTTCGTCAGTTGCCGTGCCGTTACTGCATCAGCAGATAGATGCTGCTGTCACCGCGCTTCACATTCAGCGCCAGAACGGCGGGCTTGGTGTCGAGGACTTTGCGCAGCTCACCGAGGTTGGTTACCGGTTGCTGGTTAACCCCCTGGATTACGTCACCCTTTTTCAGGCCGATACGCGCCGCAGCACTGCCTGCTTTTACATTATCCACGCGAACACCTTTATCGCCGGTTTCAACGTTGCTGAGGTCAGCGCCTTCGATGCCATTGTAGATGGTGGCGGACTGCACTTTCGCCTGGCTGCTCTGCTGTAGCTGAACAGAGACATCGACCGGTTTGCCGTCACGCAGCAGGCCCAGTTTCAGGGTGGTGCCAACCGGCAGTGAACCGACTTCTGCACGCAGTGAAGCAAAGCTGCTCAGCGGTTTGCCGTTCATCGAAACAATCACGTCACCCGCTTTGATCCCTGCTTTAGCGGCCGCAGAGTCTGGCAGCACCTGGCTGACAAAGGCACCACGCTGTGCGTCGACTTTCATCGCTTTTGCCAGCTCGGAGTTCAGTTCAGTCCCCTGCACACCCAGCTCACCGCGTTTAACCTGACCAAATTCCACCATCTGCGCCGTCAGGTTTTTCACCATGTTGCTTGGGATAGCAAAGCCGATACCGATGTTGCCGCCATCCGGCGCCAGAATGGCGGTGTTAATCCCGATCAGTTCACCGTTCAGGTTAACCAGCGCGCCACCGGAGTTACCCCGGTTAATCGCTGCATCCGTCTGGATAAAGTTTTCGTAGTTTTCTACGTTCAGGCCGCTGCGTCCCAGCGCCGAGACGATACCGGAAGTCACGGTTTCACCCAGACCATACGGGTTGCCGATCGCCACGGTGTAATCGCCGACACGCAGATTGTCAGAGTCAGCAATTTTCACTGCGGTCAGATTTTTGGCTTCCTGCAGCTGAATCAGTGCAATGTCAGAGCTGGGATCTTTACCGATCACTTTTGCGTCATAGCGACGACCGTCGCTGAGCTGCACCTGAATTTTGGTGGCGTTGTTCACCACGTGGTTGTTGGTGACCACGTAGCCTTTTTCAGCATTGATGATCACGCCCGATCCGAGAGCACGGAATTTTTCCTGCTGAGTATCAGGGGCTGGCGCGCCGCCATTCCCGCCTGCACCGTCACCGCTCTGACACATCGGTGAACCCTGGAACGGAGATCCGTCCTGGCAGAAGGGCGAATTGTCGCCAAAGAATTGCTGGAACTGTTGCGGCATGCGCGGCGTTTTCACCGTGGTGGTGCCCTCAACGCTGATACTGACCACAGACGGCATCACTTTTTCCAGCATGGGTGCCAGACTCGGGAGTTGCTGGCTATCGGAAGAGGCCGTTTGCGCAGCGGAAACAGTAACAGGGGCGAGCGCCATGCTCAGGCTTAACGCAAGCGCACTTAATACTAAAGTCTTTTTTTTCATTTTTCGTTTCTCGATAAGATTACTGTTCAGACCATTGCTGTGGTCGAAGGTGAGATAAAAGTTTTAGCGCGAAGTTCCTTTAAAAGTTTAAGTCAAAGGTAAAAATTTATTCGCGCCCTTTACAATCGGCGGCTTATTCTACTGCCATTAACCGCCGGTACTCATCCCAGGCGTAGAGATCGGTCATCCCGCTGATATAATCCTGAATAAGACGGAAGCGATAATAACGTTCCCACAACAGCCGCTGATATTTATGCTCAACCACAAGGGTACGCATCTTTTGCAAATAAGCTTTACGGTGTTTACCGGAAAGCTTATGAAAAAGCCGGGTTTCAATCGGATGCTGACGCAGGAAATCTTCATTAATCAGCGTGGTAAAAGCCTCATAATTCAGGCGCATCAGCGGCTGATAGATCTCCAGCAGCCCTTTGATTACGCGGTATCCCTGCAGCTCCAGCTGCTCGACTTCGGAGTGGTTAAAGACCTGCTGACGCGCAACAGTCTTAAACAGTTGCAGTAAACGGCCCTCTTCACCCTCATCTTCCAGCAGCGCGTGATTGAAACTTCCCTCGAATATAGCAGGCAGATTATCAACGAAACGTTTCACCGCATAACTTACCAGCACACTCTGAACATTTACGCGTAATGACATAAAAAATTGATCGCTGCGGCTTCGGCGTTTTTTACTGCAGGCTTCACGCCAGGCTTCGCCAATAGTCCGGCTGAAAGCGTCATTATTTTTAACCGGTCCCCAGGCTTTATTGAGAAACTCAAACAAACTCTCAACATTAAAGATATCTTTTTCTACAGCGTCGTCCAAATCGGCAATGCAATAGGAGATATCATCCGCCGCTTCCATTATATAGGTGAGCGGAAAGCGATGATGTTCTTCCATATTGGTGGCAGCACGCAAATCCGCAATATAATCCTGCTCAGAGAGATAAAAGCCAGGTTTCTTCATTAATACGCTAAATTCTGCGGGCTTTTCCCCCTGCCACCAGGCGGGTGCAGTATATTTCAGGATGCAGGCGACCTGCGAATAACTGAGGTTCAGTTGCAGCAGCGTATGCACCATGCGGATGGCCTGGGCGTTGCCTTCAAAATGACAGAGATCCTGGCGGATCATGGCATTCAGCTGATCGAAGGCTTTACGCTGCTCATCCCCTTCGACGCCCGCCACCAGCGGATCCACCAGTTCGGCTGAGAGGTTCTCTTCAAACCAGTCGTTAATGGCGGCCTCGCCGAAATGGCCAAACGGCGGATTGCCGACGTCATGCAGCAGACACGCCATTTCAATCAGACTTTCAAACGCGCCTTCCATCTCCTCCAGACCATACTGCGCCAGGCCGCCCTGCATCTTCAGGGTCTGCAGGATCTCTTTGGTGATGTAGCGCCCGGTCTGCTGCACCTCCAGCGAGTGCGTCAGGCGGGAGCGGACGGCGGCGTTGCGCTCCAGCGGAAAGACCTGGGTTTTCTGCTGCAGACGCCGGATGGCGGCGGAGTTGATAATCCGTCCACGGTCGCTCTCAAAATGGCGGGTAATGTAATATTCGCCTTCCGGATCTTTTCGACTGTTATAAGGGCGCGAGAAGCTGATCTTCTTCCTGAAATTGATCGCCGACATGAATTACCCCTTACTTTTTCGTGAATTAATCCCCTGAATGCCATGGTAGACTATGCCCTAAATTTTGATTCTTTACATTAGCGGAACTCACTATGAAAGCAGGCATTATTGGCGCGATGGAGCAGGAAGTAACACTGCTGCGCGACAAAATTGAAAACCGTCAAACGCTGACGCTGGCGGGATGTGAAATCTATACCGGCACCCTGCAGGGCGTTGAGGTGGCACTGCTGAAATCGGGCATTGGTAAAACCTCTGCTGCGCTGGGAACCACCCTCCTGCTGCAGCTCTGCAAGCCGGATGTGGTGATTAACACCGGCTCGGCGGGCGGTTTAGCACCGTCACTGAGCGTCGGCGATATCGTGGTGTCAGATGAAGTCCGTTATCACGATGCTGATGTCACTGCATTTGGTTACGAGCCGGGTCAGATGGCGGGTTGTCCGGCTGCGTTTGTGGCAGACAGCAAGCTTATCGCGGCGGCCGAAGCCTGCATTAAGCAGCTGGATCTGAATGCCGTACGCGGTCTGGTGGTGAGCGGGGATGCCTTTATCAATGGCGCCGAACCGCTGGCGCGCATTCGTAACCAGTTCCCGCAGGCGATTGCCGTTGAGATGGAAGCGACCGCTATCGGTCACGTCTGTCATCAGTTCCAGGTGCCGTTTGTGGTGGTCCGCGCGATTTCTGACGTGGCCGATAAAGAATCGCACCTCAGCTTTGATGAGTTCTTAAGCGTTGCAGCGAAGCAATCTTCGCTGATGGTGGAGAACCTGCTGGCGCATCTGGCGCGTGGCTAAAACGCTGCTGTTCTGCTGGCTGCTGCTGTTAAGCGGCAGCCTGCTCGCCTCCCCGCCCCGTGTTATCACCCTCGCCCCTCACCTTACCGAACTCGCCTTTGCTGCCGGGATTACCCCGATTGCGGTCAGCGCCTGGTCCGACTATCCGCCGCAGGCGAAACAGATTGAACAGGTCGCCAACTGGCAGGGCATCAAGGCCGAACGTATTCTGCAGCTTAAACCGGATCTGGTTTTAGCCTGGCGTGGCGGCAATCCGCAGCGGCAGATTGACCAGTTGCAGCAGCTCGGCGTGCCGGTTAAATGGATTGATCCACTGACGCTGGATGAGATGTTCACGGCGCTGGCCGATCTCGGCCGCTGGAGTCCCAGACCGGAGCAGGCTGCCAGCGCCGTCCGACAGCTGCGTGAGCAGGAAGCCGGACTGCGACAGCGCTATACTCATCTTTCTGCGGTTCCGCTTTTTTTACAGTTTGGTCAGCAGCCGCTGTTTACCGCTGCCAGAGCCACGCTGCAGAATGAGATAATAACGTTGTGTGGCGGCAGGAATATCTTTGCTGACAGTCGCGTCAGCTGGCCGCAGGTCAGCCGTGAACAGGTGCTGATGCGCCATCCTCAGGCTGTGGTGACACCGGGCGGTGCGCAGCAGGCGGAGAACATCCGTGCGTTCTGGCGGCCGCAGCTCACCGTGCCGGTGATCGCCATTAACGAAGACTGGCTGAGCCGGCCAGGTCCGCGATTGCTGCTGGCGGCGCAGCAACTCTGTGCGACACTACATCCCGATGAATAAATCGGCGAATTGATTAAAGTCACTGCACTTTTTGCCGTTAATCAATACCAGAGACGAGCGGGCCACGTATGCTCACCGTCCTTTTAGCGCCACGGCGCTTTTTTAAAACACCAGGAACCTTATATGACCAGAGCACTGCTGCTGGCCATAGGGCTAACGATCGCCGGATCTGCTGTTGCGGGATCGATAAATGGCTCTATAGGCGCCAGGCTTGTCATCTATTCACGCTGTGAAATCAACACGGCTAACGGTCAGCCCGCGCCGCAGATCAACTGCGGCAGGCAAGGCGCGCAGCCACGCGTCACCCAAAGTCCGATTCAATCGCAGGGAAGTCTGAAGCAGAGTAACCGGCTGGTCACAATAGAATGGTAAACGAGGCCGTCGAAATGACGGCCTGCATGATCAGATACTGAAGGAAGAGCCACAGCCACAGGTAGTTTTGGCATTCGGGTTGGTCACGATAAAGCGCGATCCTTCCAGTCCTTCTGTGTAATCCACCGAACCACCCACCAGATATTGCAGGCTCATCGGATCAACCACCAGTGAGACGCCCTGCTTTTCAATCGTCATGTCGCCATCATTAATCTGGTCGTCAAAGGTGAAGCCATACTGGAAACCACTGCAACCGCCACCAGTGATATAGACGCGAAGTTTCAGCGCCGGGTTCTCTTCGTCGGCAATCAGGTTCTTGACCTTGGTGGCTGCGGCGTCGGTAAACTGCAACGGCAGTGCTACTACTTCATCACTCATGTTTTACTCCGGTAAACGCCCAGGTCAGAAAACGACCTCAATCAGACTATTATCAGCCAGCACCTCAGCGCAATCAAGCTCTGCCCTTCGCACTCTGTGCCGCTTTCAGCTCTGATAAGGAGACTGCGGGTGAATCCACCTTTCGTCTGCTGCCCCTCTTCCGTAGAATGGCGCCATATTTTTCTGAAACGCTGGAGCCGAAAATGAGTAAGTCCGAACAACTGTTTGCCGAGGCACAACGCCTGATCCCGGGTGGGGTAAACTCGCCAGTACGCGCATTTACCGGTGTGGGCGGCGTTCCACTGTTTATTGAACACGCTGATGGCGCGTATCTCTATGACGCCGATGGCAAAGCCTATATCGACTATGTCGGTTCATGGGGTCCGATGGTGCTGGGCCATAACAATGCGGCGATCCGCAATGCCGTGATCGAAGCAGCCCAGCGCGGCCTGAGCTTTGGCGCACCGACTGAAATGGAAGTGACCATGGCGCAGCTGGTATGTGAGCTGGTGCCGAGCATGGAGATGGTGCGGATGGTTAACTCCGGCACCGAAGCGACCATGAGTGCTATCCGTCTGGCGCGTGGCTTTACCGGCCGCGATAAAATCATCAAGTTTGAAGGCTGCTATCACGGTCATGCCGATCATCTGCTGGTGAAAGCGGGTTCCGGTGCCCTGACGCTGGGTCAGCCAAACTCGCCGGGCGTACCGGCAGATTTCGCTAAACATACCCTGACCTGCACTTTTAACGATCTCGACTCGGTGCGCAGCGCCTTCGAACAATATCCTGATGCCATCGCTGCCATCATCGTTGAGCCGGTTGCTGGCAACATGAACTGCATCCCGCCACAGCCGGAATTCCTGCCAGGCCTGCGCGCGCTCTGTGATGAGTTCGGCGCACTGCTGATTATCGATGAAGTGATGACCGGTTTCCGCGTGGCGCTGGGCGGCGCACAGGCTCACTATAATGTGCGTCCTGACCTGACCTGCCTCGGAAAAATCATCGGTGGCGGCATGCCCGTCGGCGCGTTTGGTGGCCGTCGCGAAGTGATGGCCGCGCTGGCCCCGACCGGCCCGGTTTATCAGGCGGGGACCCTTTCCGGTAACCCGATCGCTATGGCCGCCGGTTTTGCCTGCCTGACGCAGATTGCGCAGCCGGGCACGCACGATAAGCTGGATGCCCTGACCCGCAAGCTGGCAGAGGGTCTGCGCGAGGCAGCCCGACAGCAAAATATCCCGCTGGTGATTAACCATGTTGGCGGGATGTTTGGTCTGTTCTTCACCGATGCTGACAGCGTGACCTGTTACGCCGATGTGACCCGATGCGATGTGGAGCGCTTTAAAACCTTCTTCCATCTGATGCTGGAGGAAGGCGTTTACTTTGCACCATCAGCTTATGAAGCAGGCTTTATGTCGCTGGCTCATAGCGAAGAGGATATTCAGCGCACGATTGACGCCGCGCGTCGTTGTTTCGCGAAGCTGTAATTCCGGCAGCGTTAAAGATGAAGACCGGCTTGCGCCGGTCTTTTTTTAACCTGAACGCCGCAGCAGCCAGATAAAGTAAGGCGCACCTAAAAACGTCGCCATCAGTCCGGCCGGGATTTGATCCGGAAACGCCAGCATCCGCCCGCACCAGTCAGCCAGCACCATCAATCCTCCGCCCAGCAATCCTGACAGCAGCAGTTGCGGCAACGCCCGCCGGAATCCCAGCATGCGCGCCATATGCGGTGCCATAAGTCCGACAAAACTCAGCGGGCCGATAGTCAGCGTCGCGCAGGCGGTCAGCGCGGCCGCCAGCAGCAGCAGACTCAGCCGCGCGGACGTTAACGCCATGCCGGCCGAGCGTGCAGTCGCACTTCCCAGCGGCAGCAGCGTCAGCCAGCGACTGGCCAGCGGTGCCAGCGAGACCAGCACCAGCGCACAGACCGCGCTCTGAATCGCCTGACTGCCGCTGATGTTATAGGTCGAGCCGGAGATCCAGCTCAGCAGCCCGCCCATACGGGGATCGCCACTCGCCAGCAGCAGCATCAGCAGAGTGACAAAAGCGCTGTTAAGCGCCATGCCCGCCAGCAGCATCCGCTCCGGCGAGAAGCCGCCACGACTGGCTACCGCCATGATCACCAGCAGCGTCAGCGCCGCGCCCACCGCACCGGCGGGCAGCAGCCACACCATCGCATCGCCCGGCACAAAGAACATCATGACGACGACGCCACAGGCTGCACCCGAACTGATACCCAGCACTTCCGGGCTGGCCATCGGATTGCCGGTCAGCCGCTGAATCAGACTCCCCGCCACGCCCAGCATCATACCGGTCACCAGCGCAGCCAGTACGCGCGGTGCGCGCCACGGCAGCAGCGACTGCAGCATCTCGCCCGCTGACCAGATCCAGCCCTGCGCATCACGCCCAAACGCCAGACCAGCCCACGCCAGCAGGGCCAGAACAGCGAGACCGGTCAGCGTCCAGCGCAGCAGATTCTGTCGCTCGGCGGGCACGTTGTCACCCTGATTCAGGGCGGGCGGCACCGAGCCGGTACGCAGTCGCGGCAGCAGCCACAGCAGAATCGGTACACCGAGCAGCGCCGTGGCCGTACCGGTCGGAATATCGCGCCAGTGCGCACTGAGCCATAAGACGCAACTGTCGGCCAGCCACAGCAGCAGCGCGCCGGTAAGCGGTGCCAGCAGCATCCGGCTGAGGAGCCGTCTTCCACCCAGCAGCTTCGCCAGCAGCGGCGCAAACAGCCCGATAAAGCCGATGATACCGGCGACATTCACCAGCTGTGCGCTGAGGAGGATCGCCAGCCCGAGGCCACCGATACGCGCGACTGAAAGCGCCAGGCCCAGGTTTTTTGCTACGCCATCATCCAGCCCCATCAGCGTCAGCGGACGCAGCAGCGCCAGCGCCAGCACAAACGCCAGCAGCAGGCGCGGCCAGAGCTGCTGCACGTTTTCCCAGCTCATCTGATTCAGTGCGCCGGTGCTCCACAGAAACATGTTCTGCAGCTGATCGTGATTGAAGATCGCGAAGATTTGATTCACCGCGCCGCTGTAGAAGCTCAGCACCAGCCCGGCCAGAATCAGCGTTACCGGCGACAGACGTTTACCCCAGGCCACCCCAAACACCAGCGCGGCCACCACCAGCGCACCGCCAAGCGCAGCAAACTGCTGCGTCAGCGCCCCGCCCGGCAGATGCCACAGCGTTGCCACGGTAATGCCCAGCTGTGCGCCGGAAGAGACACCCAGCGTGGTCGGCTCCGCCAGCGGATTCCGCAGTATCTGCTGAAACAGCAGACCGGCAAGACCCAGCCCGGCGCCCACCAGCAGCGCCAGCGCGGTGCGCGGCAGCAGGCTGTAGTGAAATACCATCTGCGGCAGGCTATCGACCGCCGGTGACCAGAAGGCCTGCCACCATTCAGCCTGCGGCAGCGCCTGGTGCAGATTAACCAGCGTCAGGCTAAGTGAGAGCAGAAACAGCAGGCTGAGGAGGCCTGCGGGAAACAAAGCATGGCGCATCAGTGCGTCTCCAGCGCGCGTTCCAGCACGCGAACAAAGTGCAGCGCCGAGAGCGTCGCACCGTAATACCAGACTGCCGGGACGCGCTGAAAGCGTCCGGTGCGAACAAACGGCATGGCCTGCCACAGCGGGCTGCGCATCAGCTGCTGCATCTCCACGTCGTTATCGTGATCGAAACAGATGACATCCACCTCGCCGGCCTGCGCCAGTTGCTCGACGCCGATCACCGCGCTGCCCCAGAAATTAGTCTCGCCCTGCCAGCCATTTTTCAGGCCCAGCAGGCTCATCACTTCCAGGAACAGGCTGTTTTTGCCGAAGGTAATAGCATGACGACTGTCGAGCAATGACATCAGCAGAATCGTGCGGCCGGCATAGGGTGCCAGCCGCTCGCGCGCCGCCGCCAGCTGAGCATCGACCTCGCGCAGATGCTGCTCCGCTCGTTCGCTTAAGCCCAGTCGCGCTGCCAGCTGACGCAGCGAGGCGCGTGCGGCGGTAAAGGGTTTCCCGTCGCCGCTATGAAGGTCGAAGCCCATGATCGGCGCGATGCGCGTCAGTTTCTCCTTTGGCGGACCGTAGCCGTTGGAGCAGAGGATCAGCGACGGCTGCATTTGCGCCATCAACTCAAGATTGGGTTCGGTGCGCAGTCCCACATCGATCACGCCCGCAGGCAGCGGTGGCTCCCCAACCCAGATGTTGTAGTTGTGCAGATCGGCCACGCCCCAGGGCGTGACGCCCAGTGCGATCAGCAGTTCGGTGGGAAGCCACTCCAGTGCAATAATCCGGCCCGGATTCGGTGTGGCGGCACGCAGGGGAAGCGAACAAAACAGCGGCGAGGCCGCCAGCGCCAGCAACAGTCGGCGGCGATAAAGATCCGGCATCATCCCTTCCTTAACAGACAAAACTGACCGGCGCCCCGCCCTGCGGGTGCGGTAAAATGCCCATCGGAATACCATAAATCGCACCGAGCACCTCAGGCTGCATAATCGCCGCCGCATCACCTTCGGCAATCATCGTGCCCTGACGCAGCGCTACCAGATGATCGCAGTAGCGTGCTGCCATATTGATATCGTGCAGCACCGCCACCACCGTTAAGCCGCGCTGCTGACTCAGATCTTTTATCAGCGCCAGCACCTCAACCTGATGGGCAATATCCAGCGCCGACGTTGGTTCATCCAGCAGCAGACAGCGACTGTTCTGCGCCACCATCATCGCCAGCCAGGCGCGCTGACGCTCACCGCCCGACAGACTATCCACCAGCCGCCCGGCAAAAGGTTTTAGCCCGACCTGGGCGATCGCATCCTCTACCCGATCGCGGTCGTCCTGCCCGAATCGTCCCAGTGCGCCGTGCCAGGGATAGCGTCCAATCGCCACCAGCTCACGCACGGTCATCCCTTCGGCGGCCGGTAACTGCTGCGGCAGATAGGCCACCTCGCGGGCAAACGCTTTGCTGTTCCAGCGTCCGACCGGCTGCTGATTCAGCCGCACCTCTCCGCTGCTGGCCACATGATGACGGCCCAGCATTTTCAACAGCGTCGACTTACCGGAGCCGTTGTGACCAATCAGCGCGGTCATTTTACCCGGAGGAAAGGTCAGCGAGAGTGGCTGAAGGAGAGTACGGCCGGGCACCTCAAAACTGGCGTTTGCCAGCGTGAAGGTCGCCTCTTCTGCGTGCGGATGCGGCATGGTTATCCCTGTGAACGAACGGGCGCCGAAGCGCCCGGTTAAATCAGAATCTGAAGGTCGCGGTGCCGACAATCTGGCGCTCCGCACCCCAGTAGCAGGCGTATTCACGGTAGCAGCTGGCGACGTAATCGCGGTTGAACAGATTGTTGACGTTAACGCCCACTGTCGAGCCCGGCAGACCGAAACGGCCCAGATCATATTTCAACGCCGCATCCACCGTGGTGTAACCGGCAACCTTAAAGTTCTGGTTCTGCTCAGTCCCGGTGCTATAGAGCCCCTGGCTCTCGCCGACGTAACGCACACCGGCGCCCAGCGTTACGCCCGATAAGGCGGTCTCGTGGAAGGTGTAGTCGCTCCACAGTGAGGCCATATGCTTCGGTATTTCTACCGGCGTTCTGCCTTTAAGCGACGTGTCTTCGGTATATTCCGCATCGGTGTAGGTGTAGGAGGCCGTCAGATTGACATTAGCGTTCAGCGCCGCTTTAGCTTCCAGCTCGACGCCGCGCGAGCGGATTTCACCACTCTGCACGCTAAAAAGAGCTCTGTCTGGATCGGGATTGGCAGTCAGGTTTTTGGTTTTGGTCAGCTGGTACAGTGCTGCGGTGAGCACCACCGGACGATCTTTCGGTACATATTTCACGCCCGCTTCATACTGTTTAGCACGCGACGGATCGAATGCCTGACCCTCGTAGGTCGATCCGGCATTTGGAATAAAGGCTTCGCTGTAGCTGAAATAAGGCGCGATGCCGTTATCAAACACGTAGTTCAGACCGCCACGCCAGGTAAAAGCCTGATCGTTCTGGCGATCAACGGTGTCCGTCACCCGATCATAAACCGAAGTCATGGCATAGTCGTAGCGGCCGCCCAGTGTCAGCACCCAGCGGTTCCACTCCATCTGATCCTGAGCATAGAGACCGGTCTGACGCTGCTTGTTGAGGTGCTGATAGGGATCGGCAAATGGCGTTACGCTGTTATCGCCATATTGCGGATTTACCGCATTCAGGTTCGATGCCGAGCCAAACTGTGCGTCGATATCATTGCGGGTACGCTGGAAGTCCACACCCAGCAGCAGCGTATGATCGACCTGACCCGTGGCAAATTTCGCCTGCGCCTGGTTATCCACCGCAAACTGGTTCAGCTTCTCGTGGGAGACCGCCGAACCACGGGTAATCTCCTGGGTCGCCGGAATAAAGCCATTGCCATAGATACTGCGGTAATCGGTGCGCAGGTCGGCATAACGCAGGTTCTGCCGCAGCGTCCAGGTATCGTTGAGGCTGTGCTCGGCGTTATAACCCACCATTTTGGTGGTGCGTGAAATCTTATTACTCTGCTCGCCTTCATCGAAGTTGGTCGGCAGTTTGTACTGGCTGCCATCGGCACGGGTGATCGGTACGATGGTGCCCTGACGCGGCAGCCAGCCGTAATAGCCGGTTTCTGGCTCGTTCTGGAAATAGGTCAGCAGGTCAATGCGGGTGCGATCGTCGGGACGCCAGCTGAAAGATGGGGCGAGGGTGTAGCGCTTCTCTTTGTTCATCGCCTGCTGGGCATCCTGACTGCGCGCCTGGCCGGTCAGGCGATAGCTGTAGACGCCGTCATCATCCAGCGCGCCGCCAAAGTCAAAGCCGGTCGAGAAAAGGTTATCGTTGCCCATCTGGAACTGCACTTCGCGCAGGGTTTCCTGGGTCGGACGCTTGCTCACCAGCGAGACCACACCGCCTGGATTACTTTTGCCGTACAGCACCGACACCGGACCGCGCAGCAGTTCGGCGCGCTCCAGGAAGTAAGGATCGATGGCAAACTCAGAGTAGTTATCCCCCTGCAGTTTCAGGCCATCCATATACTGATTGGTGTTGGTTTCGCTGAAGCCGCGAATCGACAACGCATCAATCACATCTGAGCTGCCACGGTTACCCGTCAGCACGCCAGGCGTGTAGTTAAACGCCCCTTTCACGCTGGTGACGTTACGCATTTCCATCTCTTCACGGGTGACCACGGAGACAGACTGCGGATTTTTTTCAATCGGCGTATCGGTTTTGGTGCCGGTGGCGCTGCGTTTCGCTGCCACGGTCGGTGCCGGGCCCCATGCGCTTTCCGCCTCAACGCCGCTGCCACCATCCGCCGAGACCACCATCGTCTCCGGTTGTGCGGCGTAAAGAGAAGTGCTCAGGCTCAGTGAGATCATCACGCCCAGAAGCGGTCGGGAAAATGTTTTTTTGGTGTTGTCTGCAAAAGTCGTTCGCGCATTCATAAAAAGGTGTCTCTTAAAAAGGCTCGGGAGAGCGAATCGAAACGATAATGATTATTATAACGGATTAGATAATATGCGAACTTCTGCGGGCACTGCAAGAAGAAATCCCAGTAGTGACGCCGTTTGCAGGGCGATTGACGCCTGATGTTCAGAAATAAAAAAAGGGCGCCGAAGCGCCCTTTTTACCCTGTCTGACTGATTTACTTGCCAAACATATCTTTAATCCAGCCTGCGACGCCGTCGCTGTCTTTCTGCTCCTGCGGTTGCTGGGCTGGTTGTTGCTGCTGCGGCTGCTGCTGCTGCTGCTGATCAAACAGCTGTTGCTGCTGCTGAACCTGCTGCTGCTGTTGCTGACACAGCGCATTCGGATCCAGTGCCCACACCGGCAGAGAACGCCAGGTGCTGCTGCCCGTGCCACAGACAAAGTTACCGGCCGAATCCACATTCATCATCGACACATCTTCCGGTGGCGTCAGCTGCAACGGCATCGGTGCCTGGATGTCGAGGTAGCGACGGTAGAGCTGCATCGCACCGCTGGCACCATAGAGTTTGGTCGGCTGGTTGTTATCGCGTCCCACCCAGGTGATCGCCACTTCTTTGCCATCAATACCGGCAAACCAGCTGTCGACCAGGTCGTTGGTGGTACCGGTTTTACCGGCCAGATGCGCATTCGGGAAACGCGCGCCCAGCGCACGGGCGGTACCGTGGTCAGCAACCTGCTGCATGGTGTAGAGCGTCAGATAAGCCGCCTGCGCCGGTTCAACCCGCTCTGCCTGCGGATAGCTCTGATAGAGCACACTGCCATCTTCCGCAATCACCGAACGCACTGCGGACAGTGACGCACGGTTACCGCCGCTGGCGATAGACTGGAACGCCTGCGCCACTTCAACCGGCGTCAGGTTCATGGCACCCAGCAGCATCGCCGGAACCGGATGCAGCTGATCTTTCGGCACACCCAGCTTGCTCCAGGTATCCACCACCGCATCCAGCCCCAGCGTCATACCGAGGTTAACCGTCGGCACGTTCATGGAGTTGGTCAGCGCATCCACCAGCATCACTTTTCCGCTGAAGCGACGATCGTCGTTCATCGGTTTCCAGATGCTGCCGTTGGGCTGCTTCAGCGCAATCGGCTCATCGGCGATCCAGCTGTTCAGGCGGTAGCTGTTTGGCTGACTGAGCGCGGTAAGGTAAGTCGCCGGTTTGGCCAGTGACCCGATAGAGCGGCGCGCCTGCATCGCACGGTTGTAACCGGCGAACTGCGGATCGGCACCACCGACCATGGCACGGACTTCGCCGCTGAAGCGGTCAACCACCACCATCGCGGTTTCCAGATCTTTCAGGCCACGCTGTTTTTTCAGCGTCGGAATGCCATCAATCACCGCTTTTTCGGCCGCATCCTGCGAGACTGGATCCAGCGTGGTAAAGATCTTCACGCCGGAGAGATCTTTCACCTTGTCGCCCAGTTTCGCCTGAAGCTCGTTACGCACCATCTGCATAAAGGCAGGCTGTGGCGTGATCACACCGCCCTTCGGCTGCACGCCCAATGGACGGGCCGACAGCATGTCGTACAGCTCCTGGTCGATCACTTTCTGCTGCTGCAACAGGCGCAGCACCAGGTTGCGTCGTTCCAGCGCCAGTTTCGGGTTACGCCACGGGTTATAGAGCGACGCCCCTTTCACCATGCCGACCAGCATCGCCTGCTGATCCAGACTCAGCTCATCAACCGGACGGCCGAAGTAGTAAAGGCTCGCCAGCGGGAAACCGCGGATCTGATCGCTGCCAGCCTGACCGAGATAGACCTCATTCAGGTAGAGCTCCAGGATGCGATCTTTGCTGTAACGCGCATCCATGATCACGGCCATATAGGCTTCACGCGCTTTACGCCACAGCGAACGCTCGTTGGTGAGGAACAGGTTCTTCACCAGCTGCTGCGTCAGCGTACTGCCGCCCTGCACCGCTTTCCCGGCCGTGATGTTCGCCAGGAAGGCGCGGCCAATGGAGTAAGGGCTGATGCCATCATGCTCATAGAAATGGCGATCTTCGGTGGCGATCAGCGTATCGACCAGCAGATCCGGGAAACCGGCGCGCGGTACGAAGAGTCGCTGTTCACCGTTCGGCGACTGCAGCATGGTGATCAGGCGCGGATCGAGGCGGAAAAAGCCAAAATCACGACCGGTTTCAAGGTTTTTAATCTCGCTCAGCTCATCTTTACTGAAGCTCATGCGCGCGTGGATCTGCCCCTCTTTACTGTCGGGGAAATCAAACGGGCGACGCAGCAGATCGATGGTGTTGCCCTTCACCGAAAACTCGCCAGGGCGGGTAATACGGGAGACTTCGCGATACTGAGTACCTTCCAGCAGCGCCACCATTTCACTTTTGTTGTAGGCCATGCCGGGTTCCAGGCTGACCATGCGGCCATAGACGGTGGCGGGCAGTTGCCACACTTTACCGTCAATCCGGCTGCGAATTTCCGAGTCGAGGTAGATGCCCCACGCGGCCATGACCACCACAAACACCAGGAACAGTTTGATTACCCATCCCAGCCAACGGCGTTTGCCGCGCGGCGGTTTTCCACCTTTACCTTTACGTGGCACCGGCGCTTCCTCCTCGTCATCATTAAAATCGTCCTGATCGATATCCTGTTCGATATCCCTGCGTCGTCCCCGGCCCGCACTGCTGCGCGGCGGCAACGGTTTACCTTTGCGCCCTATTGGTTCGCGATCGTTCCCAGACATTACTTTTCTTCTCCAGGCAGTGCTTACGGCAGCGCCGCTACTCTAACTGCTTTCTCGCGTGCCGCATGGCAGAACCCTCTGAATTCGATCCAGCGGACTCAACCCTGCGGGGACATTTTTTTGGTTCGCCTTGTTGGCAAGGCGGTGGCCGGATCCTCGGGCCAGGGATGTTTAGGATAACGTCCCTTCATCTCTTTCCTGACCTCCGGCCAGGCACCGCGCCAGAACGCCGCCAGATCGCGGGTGATCTGCAACGGGCGCTGGGCGGGCGATAACAGCTCCAGCACCAGCGGAATGCGTCCTTCCGCCACGGTGGGATTCTGCGCTTCGCCAAACATCTCCTGAATCCTTACCGCCAGCGCGGGCGGCTTCTCCGCATCGTAGCGGATTGGCAGCCGGCTTCCGGTGGGCACAGTGTAATGAGTTGGCAGCACAGTATCCAGCCGCTGACGCTGTGACCATGTGAGTAAATGTAAGAGTGCCGTGGTCAGGTTCACCGCCTGCAGGCTGCGGAGATCGCGTACCGCTGACATCTGCGGCAACAGCCACTGCGACAGGCTCTCAAGCAGCGTTTCATCGTCGGTCGCGGGCCAGCTCTCTTCCGGCAGCCACCGGGCCGCACACTGGATGCGCAGGCGCAGCTGTTCGGCCTCCGGCGTCCAGCCCAGTATCGACAGACCTTTTTCGGCGATCCAGCGCAGCATGGCCGCGTGCAGCACCTCCGGTTCCGGGCGCGCCATCGGCTGGGTTTTCAGTATCAGCGCGCCAATCTGCTCACGTCTGAAAGCACGCAGCGTGCCTTTCTCTTCGTCCCACTCTACTTCGGTCCGGCGCTCAATCAGGGCGGGCTGCTGCTGGCACAGCGTTTCAATATCGACCGGCAGTGCCAGCAACATCCGGGCATCCGGTGTGGCACTGCCCTGCAACAGAGCAGGCGCAATCAGCCACTCATTACGCGTCAGGCCATCCTGCTCATCGAGTCTGGCGCCCAGCCCGTTGGCCAGCTGATAGCGACCGCTCTGATCGCGTCGCCGCGCCAGCCGATCGCCAAAGCCCACCGCCAGCAATCCGGCGAAACGATCTTCATCGATGCGCCCGCCACGGATTTTAAGCCGCTGCTGCCACTGCTGCGCCCGCCGCTGCCATTGCGCCTGCGGCCGATGCAGCGCATCACGCAGGTCGGCGCTGCCGCTGCGGGGAGGATCTTCCAGAATCGCCACCAGCAGCGCGGCGCTGGCGACCGCATCCGGCTCATCGCCTGCGGCACACAGTATGGCGGCGAGTCGGGGATCGCATCCCAGCTGCGCCATGCGCCGTCCCAGCGTGTTGAGCAGGCCGTTGTTGTCCAGTGCTCCCAGTCGGGTCAGCTGCTGCTGCGCCGCATCCAGATTTCTGGCGGGCGGCTGGTCCAGCCACTGCAGCTGTTGCGGCTGGGTACAGCCCCACTGCAGCAGATCCAGCCACAGTGACGAGAGATCGCTGTTAACGATTTCCGGTTCACTCTGCGCCGCCGCTCGTGATGCCTGCTCCTGCGGCACCAGATGCAGGCAGAGTCCCGGCATCAGTCGCCCGGCGCGACCCGCTCGCTGGATCATCGATGCCTGGCTGATTCGCTGGGTCTGCAGACGCGTCACGCCGCTGCGGGCGTCAAACAGAGCGCTGCGTTCCAGCGCACTGTCGACCACCAGCCGAATCCCCTCAATGGTCAGGCTGGTTTCGGCGATATTGGTGGCAAGCACCACTTTGCGGCGGCCGTCGGCGGCAGGCAGAATTGCCCGGCGCTGCGCCGCCAGCGGCAGTGCGCCATAGAGCGGCGTCAGATCAACGTCGTCACTGATGCGTGATTCCAGCTCGCGCTTCACCCGTTCGATCTCCGCCACACCCGGCAGAAACAGCAGCAGCGAACCGCTCTCATCCCGCAGCAGCTGGGCGACTTCACGCGCGACCGCCTCTTCAAAACGCACATTCTGATTCAGTGACGCGTAACGCCGCTCAACCGGATAGCTGCGCCCTTCTGAGACGATCAGTGGCGCATCCGGCAGCAGCGCCGCCAGCCGGGCGTTGTCCAGCGTGGCGGACATCAGCATGATTTTAAGGTCGTCGCGCAGCCCCTGCTGTACATCAAGCAGCAGCGCCAGCGCCAGATCGGCCTGCAGGCTGCGCTCGTGAAATTCATCGAGGATCACCAGCGACACGCCTTCCAGCATCGGGTCGTGCTGAAGCATGCGCGTGAGCATGCCTTCGGTCACCACTTCCAGCCGGGTCTGTGGCCCGACGCAGCTTTCGCCACGCATCCGGAATCCCACCGTGCCACCCGGCTGCTCGCCGAGTTGCTCCGCCAGCCGCTGCGCCACATTACGCGCCGCCAGCCGACGTGGCTCCAGCATGATGATCCGTCCCGGCAGCGCCGCCTGCTGTAACAACTGCAGCGGCAGCCAGGTCGATTTGCCCGCGCCGGTTGGTGCAGCCAGCAGGATTTGTGGGGCGTCACTCAGCGCCGCCAAAATGTCAGGCAGCACCGCGCTGACCGGTAAATCGCTCACAGCAAACTCCGCTTCTGCCTGTGCTAAGATGGCGCGCATTGTAGCATCCATCCGTGATATTTGCCGGAGAGCGCCATGGCGACACAACGCTTATTTTTTGCCATCAGCCTGCCTGACGAGATGCAGCAAGAGCTGGTGCGCTGGCGGGCCGATACCTTTCCTGCGGAGGCGGGCCAGCCGGTGGTCGCGGCGAATCTGCACCTGACGCTGGCGTTTCTGGGTGAAGTTGCGCCGGAAACCTCACAGCGCCTGCAGACGCTGGCCTCCCGTATTGTGCAGCCCGGTTTTGATCTCGACCTGGATGATGCCGGACACTGGCCGCGCCCCGGCGTGGTCTGGCTCGGCTGCCAGCGCGCGCCACGCGGTCTGTTGCAGCTCGCCAGCCTGCTGCGGGCCCAGGCCGCCCGGCATGGCTGTTACCAGAGCCCCCAGCCGTTTCATCCGCACATCACGCTGTTACGCCACGCCACGCAGCCGGTGACGTTACCGCCGCGCGGCTTTCACTGGCGTTTTCGCGTCTCCACCTTTTCTCTGTTCGCCTCTGAATATGCCCGGGGCCGCACCCGCTATCGCGCCCTGGCTAGCTGGCCATTACATTCTCAGGATCCACATGCACTTCTCTCCGCCCCTTAAACCCGCCCGTCTGATCGTCCGTTACAAACGTTTTTTGGCCGATGTGGTGACGCCAGAGGGCGACGTTCTGACAATTCACTGCGCCAATACCGGCGCCATGACCGGCTGCGCCACGCCGGGCGATCGGGTCTGGTACTCGACGTCCGACAGCCTGACGCGCAAATACCCCCACAGCTGGGAACTGACCGAAACACAACAGGGCCACTGGATCTGCGTGAATACGCTGCGCGCCAACCAGCTGGTGGCTGAGGCGCTGGAGCAGGATCGGCTGCCGGCGCTGGCCGGTTATACGCATCGTCAGGCGGAAGTGAGATATGGCACTGAAAAAAGCAGAATTGATTTCCTGCTCAAAGCAGAGGCCCGGCGCAACTGCTATATTGAGGTGAAATCCGTAACCCTTCTACATGAAGGAAAAGGGTATTTTCCGGATGCGGTGACGATTCGAGGACAGAAACACCTGCGTGAACTGGCGACAGTTGCGGCAGAGGGTCATCGGGCCGTTTTGTTGTTTGCCGTTTTGCACTCGGGGATTGAGGACGTTTCCCCGGCACGGCACATTGATGTGGCGTATGCAGAACAACTGGCTCAGGCGCAGCAGGAGGGCGTAGAGGTTTTAGCGTATCAGGCAGACTTATCGGCGGAGGGAATGTTTCTTAAATCGCCGATCAACGTAACCTTGTAATATCTTTTGCAATTTTATGTGTTAAGAATGTTCTGAGCTAAGGGCCAATTACGCTGTTCCTCACAGGCTTGTCAAGGTGTGTTCATGAAGAATTGCCAACCCTGACTGCTTCTGTTATTTATAGCGGCCTGTTTTTTTCCCCAATGGGGGATCGATGTACCCCGCAGACGTCAAATGCAGGCTGGCAGCAAGGCCCCTGCGAGACGAAATTCGAAGGGTATAGTGCGTGTTATCCAGGAGAAGCAACATGCAAGAAGGTCAAAACCGTAAAACATCGTCCCTGAGTATTCTCTCTATTGCTGGCGTCGAACCTTATCAGGTGAAGCCTGGCGAAGAGTATATGAATGATGCGCAGCTGACCCATTTTCGCAAGATTCTGGAAGCCTGGCGTAATCAATTACGGGACGAAGTCGATCGTACCGTTTCTCATATGCAGGATGAAGCCGCTAACTTCCCGGACCCGGTTGACCGTGCCGCGCAGGAAGAGGAGTTCAGCCTGGAGCTGCGTAACCGCGATCGCGAACGTAAACTGATCAAAAAGATCGAGAAGACGCTGAAGAAAGTTGAAGATGACGACTTCGGCTATTGCGATTCCTGTGGCGTTGAGATTGGTATCCGCCGTCTCGAAGCCCGTCCTACTGCCGATCTCTGCATCGACTGTAAGACGTTAGCAGAAATTCGTGAGAAACAAATGGCCGGCTGATGCCGCGTCCAGCCTGTTACCACGCAGTGGAACAACTGCTGTTTTGTCCGCTGCGTGGTCACTTCTGAAACCTATGTCATCCTCCTGTATCGGTCGCTTCGCCCCTTCTCCCTCTGGTGAACTCCACTTCGGATCGCTGATTGCTGCCCTGGGCAGTTACCTGAGCGCGCGTGCGCAAAACGGCGTCTGGCGGGTGAGAATTGAAGATATCGATCCGCCACGGGAAGTACCGGGTGCCGCCAGCCGTATCCTGCATCAGCTGGAGCACTACGGTTTAGAGTGGGATGGCGAGGTTCTGTGGCAGTCACAACGTCATGAGGCCTACCGTGACGCGCTGGCCTGGCTGCAGCAGCATCGTCAGAGCTATTACTGCACCTGCCCCCGGCGTCGCATTCAGCAGATTGGCGGTTTCTATGATGGTTACTGCCGTGAACGGCAACGCGGACCGGAGAATGCCGCGCTGCGTTTACGCCAGCATGCGCCGGTCTTTGCGTTTGACGATCGTCTGCGTGGCCGTGTGGAGGCGGACAGGCGTCTGGCACAGGAAGATTTTATTATTCACCGCCGTGATGGCCTGTTTGCCTATAACCTGGCGGTCGTCGTCGATGATCATTTTCAGGGCATTACCGAAGTGGTTCGCGGCGCAGATTTGATTGAGCCGACGGTGCGACAGATTGCGCTCTGCCAGCAATTTGGCTGGCCGGTGCCTGACTGGCTGCATCTGCCGCTGGCGCTTAACCACGATGGTCATAAGTTGTCGAAGCAGAATCATGCACCTGCGCTGCCGGATGGCGATGCCAGACCCCTGTTGGTGGCGGCGTTACGCTTCCTCGGACAGCCGGTTTCAGGCGGCTGGCAGGACTTAACGCAGGACAAACTGCTGTCTGATGCGGTGGCGCAGTGGAATATCGCTTTGATGCCGCAAGAGAACGCCCTGAAACCGGATGCATAGACAACAGCATTCTCAAACGGTTCTCAACAGGCTATGATTAGCCGCTGATTTTACCTACACCCTAATTGCCACTGTCGAGGTGTCCCATTTTTACCCGAGTAGCTAATTTTTGCCGGAAAGTCCTGAAGCGTGATGAAGAGGAAGCCCCAGCAGAGGTTGAACCAGAGCGTCTGATGACCATCATTCCTCGTGAAAGCCATACCATCTCACGTAAAGACATCAGCGAAAATGCCCTCAAAGTGCTCTATCGCCTGAACAAAGCCGGTTATGAAGCCTATCTGGTAGGCGGTGGCGTGCGCGATTTGCTACTGGGGCAAAAACCCAAAGATTTCGACGTGACCACCAATGCCACGCCTGAGCAGATGCGTAAGCTGTTCCGCAACTGTCGCCTGGTTGGCCGTCGTTTCCGTCTGGCGCACGTGATGTTTGGCCCGGAAGTGATCGAAGTCGCCACCTTCCGTGGACATCATCAGGCGGAAGAGCCGGAAGAGGATCGCAACAGCTCGCAGCGCGCCCAGAGCGGCATGCTGCTGCGCGACAATATCTTCGGCTCTATCGAAGATGATGCCCAGCGACGCGATCTCACCATCAACAGCCTCTACTACAGCGTGGCTGATTTCAGCGTGCGTGACTATGTCGGCGGCATCAGCGATCTCGAACAGGGCATCATTCGCCTGATTGGCGATCCGGAAACCCGCTACCGCGAAGATCCGGTCCGCATGCTGCGCGTCGCACGCTTTGCTGCCAAACTCAATATGAGCATTGCGCCGGAAACCGCCGAGCCGATTCCACGTCTGGCCTCGCTGTTGCGTGATATTCCGCCTGCTCGCCTGTTTGAAGAGTCGCTGAAGATGTTGCAGGCTGGCTACGGCTACAGCACATATCTCAAGCTGTGTGAATATCAGCTGTTCCAGCCCCTGTTCCCGACGCTGGCGCGTAACTTCACGGAAAACAGCGACAGTCACATGGAGCGGATGCTGGCGCAGGTGCTGAAAAACACCGATAACCGCATTCACAACGACATGCGCGTTAATCCGGCGTTCCTGTTTGCCGCGATGTTCTGGTATCCGCAGCTTGAAACGGCAGAACGCATTGCGCAGGAGAGTGGCCTGACCTACTTCGAAGCTTTTGCGATGGCGATGAACGATACGCTGGACGAAGCCTGCCGTGCGCTGGCGATTCCGAAACGTATTACGTCGCTAATCCGCGATATCTGGCTGCTGCAGTTACGCATGTCCCGCCGTCACGGTAAACGCGCCTGGAAACTGATGGAGCATCCGAAATTCCGCGCCGCTTACGATCTGCTGGCACTGCGTGCAGAAGTGGAAAATAACCCGGAACTGCTGCGCCTGAGCCAGTGGTGGGGTGAATTCCAGGTGGCTGCGCCGCCGCATCAGAAAAACATGCTCAATAACCTGGGTGACGATCCGGTGCCGCGTAATAAATCGCGTCGTCCGCGCCGCCGTCCTTCCGCACCGCGTCGTGACAACCAGAACGTCTCATGACACGGGTTTACCTCGCGTTAGGCAGTAACCTGGCCGATCCGCTGCATCAGGTTGATGCAGCGCTGACCGCACTGGATGCGTTGCCGCAGACGCAACGCATCGCTACCTCGCCGTTCTACCGCACGCCGCCATATGGCCCGCCCGATCAGCCCGATTTTCTCAATGCCGCCGTGGCGCTGGAGACCGATCTCAGTGCAGAAGCGCTGCTTGACCATACCCAGCGGATCGAGCAGGAGCATGGCCGGGTGCGCAAGGCAGAACGCTGGGGTCCGCGCACGCTGGATATCGATCTGATGCTGTTTGGCGAGGCGCACATCAACACGGAGCGGCTGATTGTGCCGCACTATGATCTGCTGAATCGCGCGTTTATGCTGGTGCCCCTGCTGGCGATTGCGCCAGACGCCCGCCTGCCCGACGGTCGCGCACTCAGCACAATCCTGGCTACCCTCGACAGCAGCAGCATCGTGCTGTGGCACGGCTGAGCAGACAAACGCACATCTCTGATTCCGCTCTTTCACGCTATCCAGTAAACTGCGCCCATCAGAATTCCTGAGTTGAGAGCGCCATGAAACCCACCACAATTTCACATCTGCGTCAGGCGAAAGCCAGCGGTAAAAAATTCGCGACCCTGACCGCCTACGATTTCAGTTTTGCCCGCTTGTTTGCCGATGAAGGCATTCAGGTGCTGCTGGTTGGTGATTCTTTAGGGATGACGGTGCAGGGGCATGATTCCACCCTGCCGGTCACGGTCAGCGACATCGCCTATCACACCGCCGCCGTGCGCCGTGGCGCACCACAGGCACTGCTGCTCGCCGACCTGCCGTTTATGAGTTATGCCACGCCACAGCAGACCTTTGACAACGCCGCGCAGCTGATGCGTGCCGGTGCTAACATGGTGAAGCTGGAAGGCGGCAGCTGGCTGGCTGAGACCGTGCAGATGCTGACCGAGCGGGCCGTTCCGGTATGTGGTCATCTGGGCCTGACACCGCAGTCGGTCAATATCTTTGGCGGCTATAAAGTGCAGGGCCGGGATGAAGCCGGTGCAGAGCAGCTGCTGGCCGATGCGCTGGCGCTGGAAGCCGCAGGTGCACAGCTGATGGTGCTGGAGTGTGTGCCGGTGTCGGTAGCGCAGCGGATTACCGACGCGCTCACCATCCCGGTGATCGGTATCGGTGCCGGCAATGTCACCGATGGTCAGATTCTGGTGATGCATGACGCGCTGGGCGTGACCGGCGGCCACATTCCCAAATTTGCCAAAAATTTCCTGGCGGAGACCGGCGATGTTCGCGCGGCGATTCGCCACTATATCGCCGAAGTCGAGGCCGGAACCTATCCGGCGGCAGAGCACAGTTTCCAGTAATCCAGGAGAGTCACCGTGTTGATCATTGAAACGCTGCTGATGCTGCGCCAGGAAGTCCGTCGCTGGCGCCAGCAGGGTAAACGCATTGCGCTGGTGCCGACCATGGGCAACCTGCATGAAGGCCATATGACGCTGGTGGATGAAGCCCGGGCGCGCGGCGACATCGTCATTGTCTCGATCTTTGTCAATCCGATGCAGTTCGATCGCGCCGATGATCTGGCGCGCTACCCGCGCACGCTGCAGGAAGATTGTGAAAAGCTGAACCGCCACCAGGTGGATGTCGTCTTTGCCCCCTCCCCGGCTGAAGTCTATCCGCAGGGCGCGCAGAATCAGACCTTTGTTGAGGTGCCGGTGCTCTCTTCCCTGCTGGAAGGGGCAACGCGTCCAGGCCATTTTCGTGGTGTGGCAACCATCGTCAGCAAACTGTTTAATCTGGTGCAGCCCGATATTGCCTGTTTCGGTGAAAAGGATTTTCAGCAGCTGGCTATCATTCGTAAGATGGTGGCTGATATGGGCTTCGACATTGAGATTGTGGGCGTGCCAACCGTGCGGGCGAAAGATGGCCTGGCGCTGAGTTCACGCAACGGCTACCTGACTGCCGATGAGCGTAAGCTGGCCCCGGTACTGAGCCAGGTGATGAAGCAGATGGCGCAGCGACTTGAAAACGGCGAGCGGCAGATTGACGAGATCATCGAGGCCGCCAGCGAGGCACTGCTGGCGCAGGGATTGCGTCCTGATGGCCTGGCGATTTGTGATGCGGAAACGCTGCAGCCGCTGACGGTGGACAGCCAGCGCGCGGTAGTGCTGATGGCCGCCTGGCTGGGCAAAGCCCGCCTGATTGATAATCAAACTGTTGACCTGACGCTGTAAGTCTTCTGCTGCAGGTTATTTTATTTCTCTGACAAGGTTTCTGGCTATGATTCGCACTGTTCTGCAAGGCAAATTGCACCGCGTCAAGGTGACGCAGGCGGACCTCAATTATGAAGGTTCCTGCGCGATCGATCAGGATTTCCTGGATGCTTCCGGCATTCTGCAATATGAAGCGATCGATATTTATAACGTCACCAACGGTCAGCGCTTTTCCACCTACGCTATCGCGGCTGAGCGCGGCTCGAAAATCATTTCGGTCAACGGTGCAGCAGCCCGCTGCGCCTGCGAGGGCGATATATTAATTATCTGCTCCTATGTGCAGGTTGAGGATGCCGAAGCGCGTCAGTGGCAGCCTAAAGTCGCCTATTTTGAAGGTGACAATCAGATGAAACGTCTGGCGAAAGCGCTGCCAGTACAGATCGCCTGATTAATCGATCGCCTGAAAAAAGGGCCGCCCGTAACACGGCTGGCCCTTTTCTTTTCTTCCCGGATATTTAAACCGGTTTGGTTGTCATTGGCTTCGATGACTTTTTCATCGTGAGTGGGTGTAAGGGGGATTTTTAAGGCCAGGCAGAACCGTAGTGATGGCTGTTTTTCACTCAGCAAAAAAAAAGCCACGCCCTTATCGGAGCGTGGCCCTTACCATTAAGGTTAACGTCAGGTGCGTAATCCGCGTCCGCGCTGTATCAGCGCATAGACCAGCCAGTAGAACACCAGAATAAAGGCCACCAGGACCGAGAGCGTTAACACCAGCGGCACATCGTTAATGCCCAGGAAGCCATAACGGAATCCGCTAATCATATAAACGACTGGATTCAGTTTAGAGACAGCCTGCCAGATCGGTGGCAGCAGACTCAGCGAATAGAACACGCCGCCCAGATAGGTTAATGGCGTCAGCACAAAGGTCGGGATCAGGCTGATATCGTCAAAGGTACGGGCAAACACGGCATTCAGCAGACCGGCCAGTGAAAACAGAATCGCGGTCAGCAGCAGCGTAATCGCCACCATCGACCAGGAGTGCACGTGGAACGGCACAAAGAATAGCGAGATGGCCGTCACCAGTATGCCAACGCAGACACCGCGCGCTACGCCGCCGCCAACATAACCGGCAATGATAATGTGGGTCGGCACCGGCGCAACCAGCAGCTCTTCAATGTTGCGCTGGAACTTGGCGCTGAAGAACGACGATGCCACGTTGGCATAGGCGTTGGTGATCACCGCCATCATGATCAATCCCGGCACGATGAACTGCATATAGCTGAAGCCGTGCATCTCACCGATGCGCGACCCGATCAGGTTGCCAAAGATGATGAAATAGAGCGTCATGGTGATCACCGGCGGCACCAGCGTCTGGATCCAGATGCGGGCGAAACGGTTAACTTCTTTGGCCCAGATGCTCTTCAGCGCCACCCAGTACAAATGTGTCATGCTTTTGCTCCTGTTTTTCCCTGCGTCGTCAGGCCAACGAACAGCTCTTCCAGACGGTTGGCTTTATTGCGCATACTCAGCACCTGCACACCCTGCGCACTCAGCTGGCTGAAGACGCTGTTAAGGCCCTGCTCACGCAGCACTTCCACTTCCAGCGTGGAGGTATCGGTCAGGCGGTACTGGAACCCTTCCAGCTTTGGCAGCGGGCTGCGCGGAGCCAGATCCAGGATAAAGGTTTCGGATTTGAGCTTGGACAGCAGCGCTTTCATCGAGGTGTTCTCCACCAGCTCACCGCTCTGGATAATGCCGATGTTGCGGCACAGCATTTCAGCTTCTTCCAGATAGTGGGTGGTGAGGATAATGGTGGTGCCTTTGGCATTGAGATCTTTCAGGAAGACCCACATCGAGCGGCGCAGTTCGATATCCACGCCCGCCGTCGGTTCATCCAGAATCAGCAGCTTAGGCTCGTGCATCAGCGCGCGGGCGATCATCAGACGACGCTTCATGCCGCCGGAGAGCATGCGCGCACGTTCGCTGCGTTTGCCCCACAGATCGAGCTGCTTCAGATACTTCTCCGCCCGCTCATTGGCTTCACGACGCTCAACGCCGTAGTAACCCGCCTGGTTGACGACGATCTGCATCACCGTCTCAAACGGGTTGAAGTTAAATTCCTGCGGCACCAGGCCGAGCTGGCGCTTGGCATTCACCACATCTTTTTCCAGATCGTAGCCAAACACCCGCACGCTGCCCTCGGATTTATTGACCAGCGAACTGATAATCCCGATGGTGGTGGATTTACCGGCACCGTTTGGCCCCAGCAGTGCATAAAAGTCACCCGCTTCAACGTTAAGATCGATGCCCTTCAGCGCCTGCACGCCGCCGGGATAGGTCTTGGTCAGCCGGGAAAGTTCCAGTGCATATGTCATTCTGCATCCATACCCTGTTTTGGTGGCATTGCAATGCCGTTTAAATTTATCAGGCCCTGGCATATAGTACGCGCGCGCACTTTGCGCAGTAACCGGTCGCTCAACGCCATGACAGACATCAATACCCTGATCAGAAACAACCGCGAATGGTCAAAATTACTGGTTGAAGAAGATCCCAGCTTTTTTGAGCGGCTCGCCCAGGCACAAAAACCGCGCTTCCTGTGGATTGGCTGCTCTGACAGCCGTGTCCCTGCCGAACGTCTGACCGGACTGGAACCGGGCGAACTCTTTGTTCACCGCAACGTTGCCAATCTGGTGATCCACACCGATCTGAACTGTCTGTCCGTGGTGCAGTACGCTATCGAAGTGCTGGAAGTGGAACACGTTATCGTGTGCGGCCACTACGGCTGCGGCGGCGTGCAGGCGGCGATGGATAACCCGGAGCTGGGTTTAATCGACAACTGGCTGCTGCACATCCGCGACCTCTGGTACAAGCATAGCGTGTTGCTGGGGGAACTCCCGCCGGATAAGCGCCTGGACAAACTGTGCGAAATCAACGTGATTGAACAAGTCTATAACCTGGGGCATTCGACCGTGCTGCAATCTGCCTGGAAGCGCGGCAAGAATGTCTCCCTGCACGGCTGGGTATACGGTATTCAGGACGGCTGTCTGCGTAACCTTAATGTCACAGCAGACAGCCGGGAGATCCTCGAACAGCGCTACCGTAATGGCATTGCTAATCTGCGGATGAACGGTGAGTCCTGAGCCGATCGCGGCGTAAAGCGCGACATAGCCTACACCAGGCAACCGGTGCAGGCCTTGGAAGAATGTGCTGTCAGAGCGGTATCAGGACTCCAGCGGCACCACTTTGCCGATATAAGGCAGATGGCGATAGTGCTGAGCGTAGTCGATACCGAAGCCGACCACGAACTCATCCGGAATCGCAAAGCCGACATACTCGACGTTTACTTCAACTTCACGGCGCTCTGGCTTATCCAGCAGGGTACAGATCGCCAGTGATTTTGGCTGACGCAGCTGCAGGATCTCACGCACTTTGCTCAGAGTGTTACCGGAGTCGATGATATCTTCGACGATCAGCACATCCTTGCCACGAATGTCTTCATCCAGATCTTTCAGGATTTTCACATCACGCGTGCTGGACATGCCGCTGCCGTAACTGGAAGCCGTCATAAAGTCGACTTCATGCGGCACATCAATGGCGCGACAGAGATCAGCCATGAACATGAATGAGCCGCGCAGCAGCCCCACCAGCACCATATCGCTGCCGCTGTCGCGGTAGTGCTCGTTAATCTCTTTGCCCAGTTCAGCGATGCGCGTGGCGATTGCCTGTTCAGGGATCATCACTTCAACAGTGTGTTTCATTGCGTTCAGCCCGGTTACGTCAGAAAAGCCCCGAAGTCTATCACAGACACAGCCGCGACGGCTGTGCGACCCTGTATGCAAACGATTACGTCGCGAAAATTATTACCGGCGGCCTTTGGGTCACTGAAATGCGCATTACCTTAGAACATTCTGGCATTTACCAGCATGATTCGCTGCGTGGTAGCCTTTATCCAACAGATCGTTACCCTACTCGCGCCGCTGGCCGGAGATCACAATGACTTCTTCTTCAAGCAAAAAAACGCATATCGGCGACAGGCCGCTGCACCCTGAAACCCAGATGCTGAACTATGGCTACGATCCCCGCCTCTCTGAAGGCGCGGTGAAGCCACCGGTGTTTCTGACCTCGACCTTTGTCTTTGACAGCGCCGAAGAGGGCCGGGATTTCTTTGATTACGTCTCTGGCCGACGTGAACCGCCGGAAGGCAAATCGGGCGGGCTGGTCTACTCCCGCTTTAACCACCCGAACAGCGAAATCGTTGAAGATCGGCTGGCGGTCTATGAGCAGGCAGAAAGCTGTTCGCTTTTCTCTTCCGGTATGGCCGCCATCTCCACAGCGCTGCTGACGTTTGCCCGTCCGGGCGAGGTGATCCTGCACTCCCAGCCGCTCTATGGCGGCACCGAAACCCTGCTCAGCAAGACGCTGCACAATCTGGATATCAAAGCCGTAGGTTTCAGCGACGGCAATGATGAGGATAAAGTGCGTGAGGCCGCTCAGCAGGCAATGGCGCAGGGCCGCGTGGCGGTGATCCTGATTGAAACACCGGCGAATCCGACTAACAGCCTGGTCAATATCCGTCTGATGGCGCGCATCGCCGATGAGATCGACCAGCAGCAGGGTTCACGGCCGATTATTGCCTGTGACAACACGCTGCTGGGCCCCTTGTTCCAGCAGCCGCTGACGCTGGGCGCGGATCTGTCGCTCTATTCGCTGACTAAGTATGTGGGCGGTCACTCTGATCTGATTGCGGGCGCGGCGATGGGCAGTAAGGCGCTGATGGCGAAAGTGCGCGCCCTGCGCAGCGCAATCGGCACGCAGCTGGACCCGCACTCAAGCTGGATGCTCAGCCGCTCGCTGGAGACGCTGTCGCTACGAATGGAGAAAGCTTTTCACAATGCGGAAGCGGTCGCAGCGTTTCTGCGCGATCACCCGAAAGTGGCGAAGCTGCACTGGCTGCCCTATCTGGATGCGGAGAGCGCCGAGGGCAAAACCTATCGCGAACAGTGCAGCGGCGCGGGTTCGACCTTCTCGTTTGATATCACTGGCGGCCAGCCCGCTGCGTTCCGTTTTCTCAACGCGCTGTCGCTGTTTAAGCAGGCGGTGAGCCTGGGCGGTACCGAGTCGCTGGCGAGCCATCCTGGCAGCACCACGCACTCCGGCGTGCCGCAGGCGGTGCGTCAGCGTATTGGTATCACTGACGCCACGGTGCGGCTGTCGATTGGCATCGAGAACGCCGGTGACCTGATTGAAGATATCAGACTGGCGCTGGATCAGGCGTAATCAGCTTACGGTAAAGCCCAGCATCATGCCGGTATCTTCATGCTCCAGCAGATGGCAGTGGGCCATGTAAGCGTGTTCGGCGGCGGCGACATAGTTGAAACGCACCAGCACTTCACTACGCCAGCCGTCGACATTCACCATATCCTTCCAGCCCTGCCGATGCGGGGCGGGCGGTTTACCGTTCTCGGAGAGAATACGGAACTGGGTGCCATGAATGTGGAACGGATGCAGCATGGCGTCGCCTTCCCCTGAAATCGTCCACTTCTCATAATCGCCCAGCTTCACCGCAAATGACGTCTTCGTCATATCAAAGGCCTGGCCGTTGATCCTGTTGCCGTTGCGGAAATCGTAATCCGCGGGCTTCGCCATGCCGTGCATGCTGTGATCCATCCCTTCCATGTTTTCCATCGGCGGCATCGGCCCGGCAGCCGTTTTCTGCGGCGTCTGCGGCATCGAATGATGACCGCCCTTGCCCATCGCTTTCTCACCGTAACGCTGCATTAATGCCTGCATTCCCAGCTGATCCAGCTGCGGATCCATCATCAGCTGCAGCCAGCGTGTCGTCAGTCCGTCGGTGGAGGGCAGCGCGGGCAGCGTCGCCAGCTGATCCGGCAGCGTGGCGCTGGCCATCACCCGCAGCGGCAGGATCTGCACCAGCGGCAGCGGCTGGTCAAACGGCGGCAGCGTCATGCCCATCTGCTCCGTCGGCAGCGTCACCAGATCAAACGCCTTACCGTCCGAGGTATCGATCATCACCTCAAAACGCTCGCCCGGCAGGAGCGGCAGTGCGTCGAGCTTCACTGGCTCAGCCAGCAGGCCACCATCGCTGGCAATGACATAAAGAGGACGTTTATCACTGGCCGCAACGTTTAGCGAACGGGCATTACAGCCGTTCAACAGACGCAGACGCAGCCAGCCGCGCGGCACCGCATGCTGCGGATACTGCACGCCGTTAGTCAGCATCATGTCGCCAAACCAGCCCACGGCCGCGCGCATCACGTCGAGCTGATAATCGATACGGCTGCCATCTTTGGTCAGCTGCTTATCCTGGAAAATCAGCGGCACATCATCCACGCCCCACTGCGTGGGCAGTCGCAGCGTTCCGCTCTCTTTATCTTCCAGCAGGATCAGGCCCGCCAGCCCCTGCGCCACCTGATGCCCGGTTTTACCGTGCAGATGCGGGTGATACCAGCAGGTCGCGGCGGGTTGATCGGGCGTGAAAGAGACCTGACGCGAACCGCCTGCCGCAATCACCGCCTGCGGGCCGCCATCTACGGCGCCAGGGATTTCCAGCCCGTGCCAGTGCAGGGTGGTCGCTTCGCTGAGCCGGTTATGGATGTTCACCGTCACCGGTTTGCCACTCTGCATCTTCAGTACCGGCCCCAGCAGGCTGCCGTTATACCCCCAGGTCGGCACCGCTTTGCCGTTCCACTGCGTGGTGCCCTGCATCGCGGTAAGGCTGTAACTGCCCGTGGCATCGGGTTCCAGCAGTGACGGAATCGGCAACAGCGGACGGGTAGCCGCCATCAGCGAACGGCTCCAGAGCGGCAGGGCTCCGGCTGCACTCAGTGCGGCGGTGAGTTTCAGGAAATGGCGACGTTGCATGGTGATCATCCTTGTGGCATCGGAGCGCACAGCCTAAACCCTGACCTTATGGGAAGGTCAAGCCTTACCCGTGAGAATCTGACGAAAAAAGGCACGACAGCGGCTCACAGCGCCAAATTAATCGAAAACCTGAGAGTAACTGTGCTAACGTCATGAGCAATATCCATTGAAGAGAACGACTATGAAGCAAAGCATCAGGATCCTGCTGTTAACGGGACTCCTTGGCTTCTCCTCCACCAGTTTTGCCCTGAGCGAATCCGAAGCGGAAGATCTGGCTGATCTTACGGCGGTTTTCGTTTATCTGAAAAATGATTGTGGCTATCAGGATTTACCGGACGCGCAGATTCGCAAAGCGCTGGTCTTTTTTGCTCAGCAGAACCGCTGGGATTTAAGCAACTACAGCAACTACAACATGAAGGCGCTGGGTGAAGACAGCTATCGCGATCTCAGCGGCATCGCCATCACCAATGACAAAAAATGTAAGTCACTGGCCCGCGATTCGCTGAGCCTGCTGGCCTACGTCAGGTAACCGCTCTGCCCTCTGCAGCCGGACATTGACCGTGCAACGACGGTCAGTGTTAGCTATCATGTGCCGCCCATCTTCATGGCGATGTCATCAGAGGAGAGCACCATGGCCCACAATGAAACGTGGTATGAAACCCTTCATGCCGGTTTTGGCCAGTATTTCACGGTAGACAAAGAGCTGTACCGTGAGAAGACTGCGCATCAGGATTTAATCATTTTCGAAAATGCCGCGATGGGCCGCGTGATGGCGCTGGACGGCGTCGTGCAGACCACCGAACGCGACGAATTTATCTATCATGAAATGATGACCCACGTTCCGCTGCTGGCGCACGGCGCGGCGAAGAGCGTCCTGATCATCGGCGGCGGCGACGGTGGCATGCTGCGTGAAGTGTCACGTCATCCGGAAATCGAAAAGATTACCATGGTAGAGATCGATGCTGGCGTGGTCACCTTTTGTCGCCAGTATCTGCCGAACCACAGCGCAGGCGCCTATGATGATCCGCGCTTTACGCTGGTGATTGATGACGGCGTTAACTTCGTCAATCAGACCCAGCAAAAATTCGATGTCATCATCTCTGACTGCACCGATCCGATCGGTCCGGGCGAGAGTCTGTTTACCTCCGAATTTTATGCCGGTTGCAAAGCGGCCCTTAATGAAAATGGCATCTTCGTGGCGCAGAATGGCGTCTGCTTCCTGCAGCAGGATGAGGCCGTCAACAGCCATCGCAAGCTGAGCCACTACTTTGGCGATGTGAGTTTCTATCAGGCGGCGATTCCGACCTACTACGGCGGCATCATGACTTTTGCCTGGGCAAGTGATAATCCGGCGCTGCGCCAGCTTGATGCTGCCACGCTGCAGGCACGTTTCGAGGCCGCTGGCCTGACCTGCCGCTACTACACACCAGCGATCCATACCGGCAGCTTTGCCCTGCCACAATATCTGTTAAATGCGTTATCGGCCGCGTGCTGATCGTGCATTTTTAAGGGGGTGAACAAAATTGCAAAAGCTAAAACTACATGGCTTCAATAACCTGACGAAAAGCCTGAGTTTTTGTATTTACGATATCTGTTATGCGAATACTGAAGCTGAACGCGATGGTTACATCGCCTACATTGATGAACAATATAACGCTAACCGTCTGACGGAAATCCTGACGGAGACCTGCTCAATCATCGGCGCTAACGTGCTCAATATTGCGCGCCAGGATTATGAACCGCAGGGAGCCAGCGTCACGATTCTGGTCAGCGAAGAGCCTATCGATCCCAAGGATATCGATAACTCCGAACATCCTGGCCCGCTGCCTAACTCGGTGGTGGCGCATCTCGATAAAAGCCATATCTGCGTGCATACCTATCCGGAAAGCCACCCGGAAGGCGGACTCTGCACGTTCCGCGCCGATATCGAAGTCTCCACCTGTGGTGTGATCTCACCGCTTAAAGCGCTGAACTACCTGATCCACCAGCTGGAGTCTGACATTGTTACCGTCGATTACCGGGTGCGCGGTTTTACCCGCGACGTGAAAGGGATGAAGCACTTTATCGATCACGAGATCAATTCGATTCAGAACTTCATGTCTGACGATATGAAAGCGATGTATGACATGGTGGATGTGAATGTTTATCAGGAAAACATCTTCCATACCAAGATGTTGCTGAAAGAGTTCGACCTTAAACACTACCTGTTTAACACTCGCCCGGAAGATCTGAGCCCGCAGGAGCATAAGCGTATTACTGACCTGCTGTGGAAAGAGATGCGTGAGATCTACTACGGCAGAAATATTCCCTCAGTGGGCCTGAAGACCCTCTGAGTATCAGGCGCGCAGCGTTAAAGCCTGCGCGTCTCATCCCCTTGTTTCCCCCCGCCGGTTTTACACTGTGCTGAAAAGAGGGCGCGTTCTGTTCAGGCGGAAGTCAGCGCAAGCGTAATGCCACGCTCGCGCAGCGTGCGGCAGACATCTTCATCTAACCGACTGTCGGTGACTATATCGGTCAGATCATCCACCGGTGAGGCGCAGAACAGCGACCAGGAACCATATTTGCTGCTGTCCGCCAGCAACACCCGACGTGCGGCATTGGCCAGCAAATCGTGTTTCAGCCCGGCTTTCTCCTCGGTCGGCGTGGTAATACCGCGCTCAAGGCTCCAGGAGTTACAGCTGACAAACGCGATATCGGGATTGATGCTGCGCAGCAACCGGCGTCCATGTTCGCCCACACAGGACTGACTGGAGTCGTCGATCCGGCCGCCAATAATCGTCACTTCAATCTGCTTAAATTCAGACAGAAACAGCGCAATGTGCAGGTCGGCGGTAATCACACGCAGCGGCAGATGGGTGAGCTGACGCGCCAGCTCCAGCATGGTGGTGCCTGCATCCAGCACCACCGCATCTCCCGACCGGACAAAGCTGGCGGCGCACTCCGCGATCGCCTGCTTCTCGGCCAGGTTACGCTGCATTTTCTCCAGTGTGGTTGGCTGGGCAGGGATAAAACGATTCAGGGTAACGCCGCCATGGCTGCGGCTGATCACGCCCTCTTTATCCAGCTTAATTAAATCACGTCGAATCGTGGCGGGTGAGGCGGAAATCGCACTGACCAGTTGCTCAACAGTCACCAGATTATGGCTTTTCAGGTAATCCATAATCTGGTCAAGACGGCTCTGTCCCTTCATATTTCCCTATGCGAGCTGCATCGCGAGTTTAATAGAGATCGCCATGCTGTCAGACTTCGCTTTACCTGTCCAGGCGATATCAAATGCCGTGCCGTGGTCAGCCGAGGTGCGGATAAATGGCAGGCCTGCGGTGATGTTCACCCCATCATAGAAGCCCAGCAGTTTAAGCGGGATGTGCCCCTGATCGTGGTACATCGCCACCACCATGTCATAGCGTCCATCCTGGCACTGCAGGAACACCGTGTCCGGCGGGCAAGGCCCGGAGACATCAATCCCCTGCGCTTTCATCGCCTCAATCGCCGGGGCAACGGTGGTGATCTCCTCATCGCCAAACAGCCCGTTCTCACCGGCATGCGGATTGACGCCCGCCACGGCAATACGCGGGGCGCGGTAACCCACACGACGCAGGAAGGTGTCCGCCATACCAATCACGGTTTTGATGCGTGTCTGATTCAGCGTGTCGAGGAACTTACGCAGCGCAATATGCGTCGTGACATGAATGACTTTCAGCTTATCGGTGTAGAGCACCATGGCATAATCTTTGGTGTCGGTAAGGTGCGCCAGCAGTTCGGTGTGACCCGGATAGAGATGGCCCGCCGCATGCATCGCCTCTTTGTTCAGCGGCGCGGTGGCAATAGCATGCACTTCGCCCGCCAGCGCCAGTCCGGTGGCGCGCTTCACGCAGCGCCACGCCAGATCCCCTGCCTCTTTCTGCACGACGCCAGGTTTCAGCGCATCGGGATCGGCCAGCGGCTCATCAATGACGTTGATGATGCCCGGCGCAAACCGCGCATCCTGTACCCGGTCCAGCACCCGCAGTTCGGCCTGTGGCGTAATGTTCATCGCCATAATGCGGCGCAGCGTACTGGCACAGCCAATCACCACGGCAGGAATGCCATTCAGCTCACCTTCAGAGAGCGATTTGATGATGATTTCCGGGCTGATGCCCGCCGGATCGCCCATGGTGATCGCAATAATTTTACTCACTCGACTTCTCCTCAATAAAACCAATGGCTGCTACCAGGGTATTTTCATCACCAAAGCCACCCGCTTTGGTCATCACCGGCAGAGTAAATTCACTGTTAAGCAGAACCCCGTGCGGCACACAGCCCGCCACCAGACCCTGAATTTTAAAACCGCTGGCCCCGAGTGCCTGCGCGACGGCAATCGCCACGTCGCCTCCTGACAGATAGAGCGCATGCGGCAGCTGCGCCCGGCACAGGCTGAAGGCCATTTCGCCCAGCAGCTGACAGATCGCCTCGCCCAGCTGCTGGCGCGTCACGCTGTATTGCTGGCAGAGATTTTCGATCTCGTGTCGCTGGAATGCATGCTGGCAGGTGCGGATCACCGTGTGGCGACCGGCACGCAGTGCGGTGGTCGCCTGTTCGATCCAGCGACTCCGGTCGGGCCAGGCGGGCTGCTGAAACAGCTGACGGATATCGACATCCACTATCTCAACGGCGCGGTAATGACGCAGCGCGGCGATCTGCTGCTCTGCCTGATGGCTCATCGATCCCACCACCGCCAGCACAGGCCGCGCGGGGCAAACGGAGAGTGCAGCACCCAGCGCATCACTTAACCCGGCAGCGCCCACCAGCAGGGGCGTCTCGCTCAGACGCGACGCAGCCGCGATCAGTCGTGCCAGGTCGCCTTCCGTTTCAGCATCCACCACCACCACGCCCTGCGCCGCCGTTAATACCGCATCAAGCCGATCGCTGCGCAGCGTCGCGAGATCGATCTCCGTGCCGTCGATCTGCATCTGATCGAGGATGCGGGCACTGCGGATCGGGGTTTTGGGATCGCTGGCAAATTCGGTGTCCGTCAGTAAGCGCTGATCGACCCACACCTTGCCGTCACGTGTGGTGCGGCCCAGCCGCGGTACGGCCGGTGCCACCAGCGCCATTTTTTTGCCGCTGGCGCGAAGCGCAGCCACCGTTTCAGCGCCGACGTTGCCGCGCAGCGTGGAGTCGATCTTTTTAAACAGCCAGCCCTGCTGAAGCTGTTCCGCATAGTGCTGCACCACCTGAGTGACGCGCTCTGCGGCCAGGCTGGCGCTGACGGCCCGGCTGTCGGTGCTGATCACCAGCACATCCGCGGCTTCGTCTGGCAGTGATGCTCCGGTGCCGAACAGCACATGTACACGGGCGCCAGCCTGTGCCAGTCCGCTACCTGCATCGTTGGCACCGGTAAAGTCATCGGCGATGACCAGCACCGGGGTTTTCCATATTGATGAGCCCATCCTCACTCCTGTCAGGCTATTGCCGCTGCATTTGATTATATTCAATCATGATTGATTATATGTGAGCAAGTTCAAATTAATCGAAATCGATATGCCTTATAAAATTAGCCACAGAGAGTGACTGACTTCGCATTGCGCTGAGCAAAATTAATCATTTACTCAGACATGACAGAAATAAGGGTATGAAATGAACATTAACAGCACGGTGATCAGCGGATATCAGGCGTTAAACGACATGCGCTATCTGCTGGAGGGAGTATCCACGGCGGTGGTGGTTACGGACCGGAACATTGAGGCGATTCCGGCGGTACAGGCGCTGATGGGTCAGCTGCGGGATCGGATTCCGCGCATCAGCCTGGTAAACAGCGTTCCCCCTGAGCCCAGCCAGCATGACGTAGCCGCGATTATCTCAGCGCTCTCCCAGGGCCAGGCCGACATGGTGATTGGCATCGGCGGTGGCAGCGTGCTGGATGTAGCGAAGCTGCTGTCAGTGCTGTGCATGGATGGAGCACCGACGCTGAACGCACTGCTGGCTGGCGAAAAACCGGCGCGCCGCACCCGCTCAATGTTAATTCCCACCACTGCCGGCACCGGCTCGGAAGCGACGCCGAATGCGATTCTGGCGATCCCGGAGAAAGAGACCAAAGTCGGCATTATTTCACCGGTGATGCTGCCCGATGTGGTGGCGCTGGTGCCGGAACTCACCACCAGCATGCCGCCACACATCGCCTCCTCGACCGGTATTGATGCGCTTTGCCATCTGATTGAGTGCTTCACCGCCAACGTGGCCAATCCGGTCAGCGACAACTATGCGCTGATTGGGATGAAGAAGCTGTTCGCTAATCTCGAAACCACCCTGCGCGAACCCGGGAATTTGCAGGCGCGGCTGGAGATGCTCTGGGCCTCTTACTATGGCGGCGCGTCTATTGCTCACGCGGGTACGCATCTGGTGCATGCCCTCTCATATCCACTCGGTGGCAAATATCACCTGCCACACGGCGTCGCCAACGCCATTCTGCTGGCCCCCTGCATGCGCTTTGTCCGTCCGGCCGCCGTGAGCAAATTTGCTCAGGCCTATGACCTGCTGCCCGATGCCGACCTTCGTCTGAACGATGACGAGAAATCACACGCGCTGGTTGACTACTTCACCGCGCTGGTGGCACGACTGCAACTGCCTGCCAGCCTGGAAGCGCTGGGCATCGGCCCGGATCAGCTTCCCGGGTTAGTAGAAGCCGCACTCGACGTTCAGCGTCTGATGAAAAACGTGCCGATGGCGGTCACCGCCGACGATGTGCGCGCCGTCTACCTGACGCTTTTCCCTTCCTGCCAGGCGTAATGAGGATTGTCATGAATAAGAAAATAAACGGCGTACTGACCGCCATCGTCACCCCCTTTGACCGTGAAGGTGCCTTTGATCCGGTGAGGCAACGTGAGCAGGTCAGACGCCAGATCAATGCCGGAAACGGCATCTTCTGTGGCGGCACCAACGGCGAATTTTTTGTGCTGAACGAGCAGGAGAAGATCGCGGTCACCACCACCTGCGTCGATGAGGTCAACGGCCAGGCACCGGTAGTGGCACATATCGGGGAGATTTCGACCCGTGAAACGATCCGGCTCGGCAAACAGATTGCCCGCCTTGGCGTGGATGCCGTCTCAGCGATCACGCCGTGGTTCGTTCCGCTGAAGCAGCAGGAGCTGATCGACCACTATCAGCGCGTGGCTGACGCGCTGTCGGTGCCACTGTTCCTCTACAACATTCCGGCGCGCACCGGCAATACGCTGCAGCCAGAGACCGTTCGTACGCTGGCTGCGCACCCGAACATCATCGGCATCAAAGATTCAGCGGGCAGCTATGAAAGTCTGAGCGGTTTTCTGCAGGCCACCGCCGACTGTGAGGGCTTTGATGTGCTCAACGGCCCGGATTCACTGATTCATCAGGGATTCGTTGATGGCTGCCCCGCCTCTATTTCCGGGCTGGCAAACGTGGCACCCGAGGCGATTAACGCCATCTGGGCACGCTTCAGTGCCGGCGATATTGCCGGTTCGCATCAGGCTCAGGAGAACGTCACCGGCCTGCGTACCGCGCTGTACAGCATCGGCTTCTCACCGGCCGCCGTAAAAAAAGCGGTCAGCCTGCAGGGCTTTGAGGTGGGTGAAAGCCGCTATGCCGTGCAGTTCAGCGCTGAAGAGCAGCAGCAGATCCGACAAATCGTGAACCACTATCTGCAATAACGTCCATCGCCTTTGCACCCTACCGGTCAGATGAGAACGAACCTGATGGTCGCCATCTGCCAGAACAATCGAGGTCATGATGAAAGCATTTTCAACTGAGAGTACCTTACTGATCGTCGGCATGGTGGTCGCCTATATCCTGTTCACCACCTGGCTGACCTGGCGGTTACGCAGTAAAACCAGCGGCGACTTTATGGAAGGTTCCCGCGCCATGCCCGCCTTTATCGTCGGCATTATGCTGATGTCTGAATATATCGGGGCAAAATCGACCATCGGCACCGCGCAGGCGGCTTTTGAAGATGGCTTCGCCGCGTCATGGTCTGTGATTGGCGCGGCGATTGGTTTTCCGCTGTTTGGCCTGATTCTGGTCAAACGCATCTATAACACCGGGAAGATCACGATCTCCGGTGCTATCGCCGAGAAATATGGCAGCTCAACCAAAAACATTATCTCGCTGATCATGATCTATGCGCTGCTGCTGGTGAACGTCGGTAACTACATCAGCGGCGCGGCGGCGATCTCCACCGTGCTGAAGATCGACCTGACTCAGGCCGCCTTTATCACTGCGGTGGTGAGCACCTTCTACTTTGCCTTTGGCGGCATGAAAGGCGTGGCCTGGGTTACGCTGCTGCACAGCGCCATCAAATATATGGGGATCCTGATTATCCTCTATGTGGCGCTGAAGATGACCGGCGGCGTCGCCCCGATGATGGAGAAAATGCCCGCGTTCTACTGGACCTGGGATGGGCACGTTGGGGCCAGTACCATTGTGGCCTGGCTGATCGGCACCGTGGGATCGATCTTCTGTACGCAGTTTGTGATCCAGGCGATCTCCTCCACCAAAGATGTGAAATCAGCGAAGCGCGCTACCTGGGTCGCTTTCATCTTCTGCCTGCCGATCGGTCTGGCGATGGCGCTGATTGGCGTGGCGGCGAAGTTTGCGCATCCGGATATCAAGAGCCTCTATGCGCTGCCGGTGTTTCTGCAGGATATGTCACCGTGGCTGGCGGGCATCGTCACGACCTCGCTGGTGGCATCGATTTTCGTCAGCGTCGGCACCGTGGCGCTGGCCATTGCCTCGCTGGTCGTAAAAGACTTTTACGTGCCATATCGTAACCCGACGCCAGAGCGCGAATTTAAAATGACGCGCTGGATCTCGATTGGTATCGGCTTCTTCCCGCTGCTGTTTGTCCTGTTCTTCCCGGAAGTGCTGAAGCTCTCCTTCTTTACCCGCGCGATTCGCCTGTCGATCACCGTGGTAGCGATCATGGCGTTCTATCTGCCGTGGTTCAAGAGCACACGTGGTGCCAACGCCGGTCTGATTGGTGCCTGCGTGGTGACCTCCGTCTGGTTCCTGATGGGTAACCCATTTGGTATCGACAATATGTATGTGGCGCTGGTCACACCGGCCATCATTATGGTGATTGACCGCTGTATCCCGTCACGCCAGTCTCAGCCTCAACCGCAACAAAATGCACAAAACAGTGGAGCCTAATATGACTCAGGAAACCGTCACCGCAGAACGCACCGGCCTGCTTGCGCCTCACCCGCAGGACAGCGCGCAGCAGGTTGCGATGCTGCCCTCCTCCTGCCCGCAAAACCACGCGGCCAACCTGCTGCCGCTGCCTGATGGCGATCTGCTTTGCGTCTGGTTTGGCGGCACACAGGAAGGGATCGCCGATATCTCGGTCTGGTGTTCCCGGCTGACTAAAGGCAGCGATTGCTGGAGTGAAGCGCAGAAACTCTCTGACGATCCCGGCCGTTCAGAACAGAATCCGGTGCTGTTTCTCGATCCTGACCAGGTGCTGTGGCTGCTGTGGACGGCGCAGAAATCGGGCAATCAGGACACCGCAATTGTGCGCTATCGCCAGTCTCACGATATGGGCAAGAGCTGGGGCGGGATCAACACTCTGCTGGATAAGCCCGGCACCTTTATCCGCCAGCCGATTGTGGTGCTGCCCAACGGCAACTGGCTGCTGCCGGTGTTCTACTGCCTGACGCAGCCCGGCGAAAAGTGGGTTGGCAGCTATGACGTCAGCGCGGTGAAAATCTCGGAAGATAAAGGCCAGAGCTGGCGTGACGTCAGCGTGCCTGACAGCACCGGCTGCGTTCATATGAACGTCACCCTGCTGGATGATGGCTCGCTGCTGGCCCTTTACCGCAGCCGCTGGGCCGACCACATCTATCAGAGCCGCTCGTTTGATCAGGGTGAAAGCTGGAGCGCGCCCGAGCCGCTGTCACTGCCCAACAATAACTCCTCGATTCAGGTGACGACGCTGCGCAACGGTCATCTGGCGCTGGTGTTCAATGCCATGAGCGCCGAAGGTGCCAGCGAACGTCGGTTGTCGCTGTATGACGAAATTGAAGATGATGAAGAGGACGGTAACGTTGCGGTCGCCGCTGAGCCGGTGGTACATAACGGTCGTACCGCCTTCTGGGGCGCGCCACGCGCGCCGATGACGCTGGCGATCTCAACGGATGGCGGTAAAAGCTGGCCGCTGCAGCGCAATCTGGACGAGGGCGACGGCTACTGCATGACCAATAACTCTCAGCAGAAATTAAACCGTGAGTTCTCCTATCCCAGCATTAAACAGGGCGTGAACGGCGAACTGCATATCGCCTACACCTGGTATCGTCAGGCGATTAAATATGTACGGGTTGAGGAGTCATGGGTGCAGGGAGGTGACGCGTGATTGAACGGATGGCGCTGGTGACCGGGGCCAGTTCCGGCATCGGTCAGGCGATAGTGGATCGCCTGCTGAATGAAGGCTGGCAGGTGACCGGCCTGAGCCGCTCGGCGATAAACCGGGCAGCAGCGGGCTGGCAGAGCCATCGGATCGATATCAGCGACTGCGCGGCATTGCAGGCTTTACTGGACGCACTGCCGGTACCGCAGGCGGTGATCCATGCAGCGGGAATGATGCAGGCCGCGCCGCTGGGGGAGCTGGATCTGAACGCCAGCGCGCGTCTGTGGCAACTGCATGTGGCCGCCGCAGAACAGCTGGCGAATCATTTCGCGCCCCGGATGCAGGCGGGCGGCAGAATTGTGCTGCTGGGCAGTCGTACGTCAGGCGGCGCGGCAGGCCGCAGTCAGTATGTGGCCACCAAATCGGCGATGATCGGCATGGTGCGCAGCTGGGCGGCAGAGCTGGCACCGCGCGGCATTACGGCCAATATTGTGGCACCTGGTGCCACCGAAACGCCGATGCTGCAACAGCCAGTACGGGCCAGTTCGCCGCCAACATTGCCGCCGATAGGTCGTTACATTCAGCCACAGGAAGTGGCCGGACTGGTCGATTTCCTGCTCTCACCTGCGGCAGCGGCGATCACCGGTCAGCAACTGGTAATCTGCGGCGGTGCATCACTGAGTTAATTAACCGGCCGGGCCATTCAGGTTGCCCGGCCTTATTACATCACCGTACGGGTTTGCCGTACTGGTTTATAAACTGGCGATAGGCGGCAATCACCAGCTGAAAATCTTCAATGCCGCAGAACGAGAGGCTCTCTTCGTCGTAGTAGTTCATCCCCTCCTCCATGCCGTCATCTTCCAGTGCCAGCAGGTTGGCGCGAATCATTACTTCTTCTTCATCCAGCAGGATGGTGTACTCGCTGCCGATGCGCTGCCACTGACGCACGCTGCCTTTGACGTCTTCGATAGCGGCTTCAACTTCATCCAGCAATCCCGGATCGTTTTTTACTTCTTCGTTGAACCAGTGGCCGACCGCTTCATGATCCATCGACATACGAACCTTAATCTGTCCGGTCACATCGCGTAAAAATTCATATTCCATCGCCCGTTCCTCTCAACGTCGTCGCCTCACCTGATAAGTGTCCGTGCTGCTCTCGCAGCATAGTGTGACACGTCGCGCATTATTACAGGCTGTCTGCCGAAATCCAGCTTTTGATCGTCCCTCTGCCCAATGCCGGGACGAAAAAAAGGGGCGAATCATCGCCCCTTTCTGTGACTGCCAGGTGAAGAATCAGACTGCAGTCTGGAAAATCACGCCATCAGCCTTGTCGGTGTACTGCGTCAGCTGGTCAAAGTTGAGATAGCGATAGGTGTCGCTGGCCGTTTTATCGACCTGCGCCATAAATTGCTGATACTCATCCGGCGTTGGCAGTTTGCCAAGCAGAGACGCGACCGCAGCCAGCTCCGCTGACGCCAGGTAGACGTTAGCGCCGTTACCCAGACGGTTCGGGAAGTTACGGGTCGAGGTTGAAACCACCGTCGAACCATCTGCCACACGTGCCTGGTTACCCATGCAGAGTGAACAGCCCGGGATCTCGATACGCGCACCGCTTTTACCGAATACGCTGTAGTAGCCCTCTTCGGTCAGCTGTGCCGCATCCATCTTGGTTGGCGGAGCCACCCACAGACGGGTTGGCAGCTGGCCTTTGTGGCTATCCAGCAGTTTACCGGCAGCACGGAAGTGACCAATGTTGGTCATGCATGAGCCGATGAACACTTCGTCGATTTTCTCGCCCTGCACGTCAGAGAGCAGACGGGCATCGTCCGGATCGTTTGGCGCACAGAGGATCGGCTCTTTAATGTCAGCCAGATCGATTTCGATCACGGCGGCATATTCAGCATCGGCATCCGGCTCAAGCAGCTGTGGATCGGCCAGCCATTTTTCCATCCCTTCAATGCGGCGCTCCAGCGTACGACGATCGCCGTAGCCTTCTGAGATCATCCACTTCAGCAGCACGATGTTGGAGTTGAGGTATTCGATAATCGGCGCTTTATCCAGCTTGATGGTACAGCCTGCAGCAGAACGCTCTGCGGATGCATCGGAGAGCTCAAACGCCTGCTCAACTTTCAGATCCGGCAGACCTTCGATCTCCAGGATACGGCCAGAGAAGATGTTTTTCTTACCTTTCTTCTCAACGGTCAGCAGACCCTGTTTGATGGCATACAGCGGAATGGCGTGAACCAGATCGCGCAGAGTAATGCCTGGCTCCATCTTACCTTTGAAGCGCACCAGGACCGATTCCGGCATGTCGAGCGGCATAACGCCCGTCGCAGCTGCAAACGCCACCAGGCCTGAACCCGCCGGGAAAGAGATGCCGATAGGGAAACGGGTATGGGAGTCACCACCGGTACCAACGGTATCCGGCAGCAGCATACGGTTCAGCCAGCTGTGGATAATGCCGTCACCCGGACGCAGCGATACACCGCCACGGTTCATGATGAAGTCTGGCAGCGTGTGGTGCGTGCTCACATCCACCGGCTTAGGATATGCGGCGGTATGACAGAAGGACTGCATCACCAGGTCGGTCGAGAAGCCCAGGCAAGCCAGATCTTTCAGCTCATCACGGGTCATCGGGCCGGTGGTATCCTGCGAGCCAACCGAGGTCATCTTAGGTTCGCAATAGGCACCTGGACGAACACCGGTCACGCCACAGGCGCGGCCAACCATTTTCTGTGCCAGTGAGAAACCACGGGTGCTCTCAGCAACATCTTTCGCCTGACGGAAGACGGTGCTGTGCGGCAGACCCAGCGACTCGCGCGCTTTGGTGGTCAGGCCACGGCCGATGATCAGCGGAATACGGCCACCGGCACGGACTTCGTCAATCAGCACTTCGGTTTTGAGTTCGAAGCTGACCAGCAGTTCGTTGGTTTCGTGGTTGCGGACTTCGCCTTTGAACGGATAGATGTCGATGACATCGCCCATGTTCAGGTTGTTGACGTCCACTTCAATCGGCAGTGCGCCCGCATCTTCCATGGTGTTGAAGAAGATTGGCGCAATTTTGCTGCCCAGTACCACGCCGCCGCCTTTTTTATTCGGCACGTTCGGAATGTCGTCGCCCATAAACCACAGCACCGAGTTGGTGGCGGATTTACGTGAAGAACCGGTTCCGACTACGTCACCGACATACGCCAGCGGGAAGCCTTTGGTCTTCAGTGCTTCGATCTGTTTGATCGGGCCGACATTGCCCGCGTCATCCGGCTCAATGCCTTCGCGGGCATTTTTCAGCATCGCCAGGGCGTGCAGTGGGATGTCAGGACGTGACCAGGCATCCTGGGCCGGAGAGAGGTCGTCGGTGTTGGTTTCGCCTGTGACTTTGAACACCGTGACGGTGATTTTCTCAGCCAGTTCAGGGCGTGTCAGATACCATTCCGCATCTGCCCAGGATTGCATGACCTGCTTCGCGTATTCATTACCCGCTTTCGCTTTCTCTTCAACATCATAGAAGTTGTCGAACATCAGCAGCGTGTGTGAAAGGGCTTTCACCGCAATGGGGGCAAGCTTGCTATCGTCCAGCGCTTCAATCAGCGGATGAATATTGTAACCGCCCTGCATGGTGCCGAGCAGTTCAACCGCTTTTTCAGGAGATATCAGAGGAGAGGTTGCTTCGCCTTTGGCGACAGCCGCCAGGAAACCGGCTTTGACATACGCCGCTTCATCGACGCCAGGTGGGACTCGGTTGACCAATAAATCGGTCAGAAATTCTTCTTCACCCGCAGGTGGATTTTTCAGCAGTTCAACCAGCGCGGCCATCTGGGAAGCCTCTAAAGGCTTAGGTACAATTCCCTGGGCAGCACGCTCGGCAACGTGCTTACGGTATTCTTCTAGCACGACGTTATCCTCGCTCTCATTATGTAGGGCTTTCCGACCACCTTGCTCACTTATGGAGAACACACTTCCCTTTC